>Ga0307510_10008362_pt1 | contig 12330 bp, 15 predicted proteins | sample 12_EM_MG_FD_207224 | JGI IMG/M metagenome (GOLD analysis project Ga0307510, IMG submission 207224) | Populus trichocarpa ectomycorrhiza microbial communities from riparian zone in the Pacific Northwest, United States - 12_EM | ecosystem: Host-associated > Plants > Roots > Unclassified | place...
CAAGGCCGAGGAAGCGTTGCAGGACCTCGCTGCCAACCCGTTGAAGACGGGCGAGACCAACACGGCGATCAAGCGGCTGTGGCGTCAGGTTGAAGAGGCGAGCCTGCTCGCCGCAGCCGGACATGACGCGCGGGCGCACGCCGCCGCCGCGGCTGTTCTCGCAACGATAGAAGGCTCGCCCGAACGCCGCTATCTTGGCGAAGCCGAAGCGCAGATGACCGCGGTGGTTGGGCTCGCCCTCCTGCACGAGGATCGGGTCGCCGAATCGCTGCCCATGTTGCACAGAGCACTGGCGCTGCACCTCGCACAGTACGACGCATCGCACAGCCCGGCGACAGCCAGGGTTCGCCTGGCGCTGGCCGAGGCCCAGCGTCTCACCGGCCGTTGACGCAACGCGCGCTGCGACGGATGCCCGCCATCATCGGTGGTGCGCTGGTCGTGTCCAACGGTTCAGGCGATCGATTCGCCGAATGCGCCGAGGAACTCGTCGATGAATTGCGCCGAGCCGGTCATCGTCAAGGTGACCGCGTGCCAATGGCTTTGCTCCACGGACACTTGAAGGTCGTGGTCCCAGTCCATGCCTTCGTCGGCAGGGCCATGGGTACGAGGAAAGCGTTGCCAGGCCCAGTCCAGCACCTGTTGCACCTCCGACATGACGGCGGCGTGATGTTCGTGGGTCGTGGACGCCAGGGCTTCGATGGTCGAGAAGCCTTCGTCGTTGTCGCTGAGATCGAAGGTGAGGTAGCGCATGGAGTGGAGTTCGGTCAATGCTCAGCCGCACCAGGATCATCGCACCGGCACCGCGTAACCTGTCCTTACGATGCCTCTTGGCGCGATGGCACCATGCGGGGATGTTCAAGAGAAGACCCCGCTGGATAGACGAGTTCGCCACCGCGTTGAGCAGTTTTGGTGTCGATGCCGACCCGGATCAGATTGTCGAACTGGCCGAGGTGGTGTACGAGATTCACTCCGATCTCGACCCGGCCGCCGTGGCCAGATCGGAGCTCTACAAGTGGCCTCTGGCGCTCGATGCGGGCGTGCGGCAGGACAGGGGTTCACTCACAGAAGAGTGACAACAGCATCCGATCGTTCGCAGAGTCGGCCAACCTGGTATTCGGCCATTGCCACGCGCCCGGGGGCGATTCACCTCGATGGCCCTGACTCAGGCAGAACGTTCGATTCGAAAGCAAGACTCGGAGTGCGCCGTACGATGTCGCCGAAGACACTGGGTTCATACCCACTTCGAGAACACTACTGTGAAGACAGCGGACATCTCCCAAGACCCTCGCTGGGCGCGCGTCGTGGCGCGGGACAAGACGGCCGATGGCGCGTTCTGGTACTCCGTGGCGACGACTGGCATCTACTGCAGGCCATCCTGTCCCTCCCGGCTGGCCAATCCGAAGAACGTGCGTCTGCACGGCAGCGTCGGCGAGGCCGAGGCAGCCGGTTTTCGTGCTTGCCGCCGTTGCAACCCAGGCGGCATGTCCATCGAGGCAACGAACAACGCGATCGTGACGAAAGCCTGCAGACTGATTGACGAGGCGCCCGAGTCACTTTCGCTGACGCAACTCGCGGAATCCGTGGAACTCAGTCCGCAATACTTCCATCGGCTCTTCAAAAAGGCCACAGGCCTCACGCCCAAGGCGTACGCGGCGGCAGGCCGAGCGGCGCGCTTGCGGCAGCGATTGGCAACGGCGGCCACGGTCACGGAAGCGTTCCACGACGCAGGCTTCGGCTCGAACGGCCGCTTCTACGAGGCTTCGGCCAGCGTGCTCGGCATGAGCCCAACCCAATACAGGTCGGGCGGCGCAGATGAGGTGCTGACCTTCGCCGTGGGCCAATGCTCGCTTGGCGCGATCCTCGTCGCCTCGACCACCAAGGGTGTCGCGGCGATCTTGCTGGGCGACGACCCTGACCAGCTGGTGCGCGACCTGCAGGATCGCTTTCCGAAGGCCGGACTCGTCGGTGCAAACGCAACCTACGAGCGAGTGGTGGCGCAGGTGATCGGTCTCGTCGAGGCGCCCGGGCGTGGCTTGGCCTTGCCGCTCGATGTGCGCGGTACGGCGTTTCAACAGCGCGTATGGATGGCGCTGCGCGAGATCCCGGCCGGTGCGACGGTGAGCTATTCGACCATTGCCGAGAAGATCGGATCACCGAATTCGGTGCGGGCCGTTGCGGGCGCCTGTGCGGCGAACGCACTGGCCGTGGCGATACCGTGTCACCGCGTCGTGCGTCACGACGGCAACCTCTCAGGCTATCGCTGGGGGGTCGAACGCAAGCGCGAATTGATCGCGCGCGAGTCCATCGAGCGAGACCGTCGCGAGCAAGGGGAAGCAGCATGAGGCGCGACGACCTGGCCAGCGACGACCTCAGTCTGCGCCTGGCTCGAATCGACACGTCGGCATTGGCGGGGGATCTCGAAGCACAAGGCTGGGCCGTCCTGCCGGATCTGCTCGCTGCGCGACAGTGCAACGAAGTGGCCGGCTTGTACAGCCAGGACGAAGGCTTTCGCAGCCGCGTCGTGATGGCGCGCTACGGCTTCGGCCGCGGAGAGTACCGCTACTTCTCCTATCCGCTGCCGCCGTTGATCCACCAACTGCGGACTGCGCTCTATCCACACTTGGCGCCTGTGGCAAATCGATGGCACGAACGGATGGGAATGAATGCGCGCTTCCCCAAATCGCACCCCGAGTTCATCGCGCGCTGCGCCGCTGCGGGGCAGACGCGGCCGACGCCGTTGCTGTTGCAGTACGGCGCCGGCGACTACAACTGTCTGCATCAGGATTTGTATGGCGAGCACGTCTTCCCGCTCCAGGTCGCCGTGCTCCTCTCCGAGCCGCAGCGTGATTTCACCGGCGGCGAGTTCGTATTGACCGAGCAGCGCCCGCGAATGCAGACGCGTGCCGCCGTGGTGCCGCTGACCCAAGGAGACGCCGTCGTCTTTGCGGTCAACAGCCGGCCGGTACACGGTACGCGCGGTGACTACCGTGTGAAGCTGCGCCACGGCGTCAGCCAAGTCATCGATGGACATCGACACACGCTCGGCGTCATCTTTCATGACGCGACCTGAGTTGCCGGCGCAGATCGCGCTGTTCGATGCGTCCGCGCCCGATCGCTGGGGCCGCTTGGAACTCGAACCCAGTGCCGTGGTGCTTCAAGGCTTCGCGTTCGACGAGGCGCCTGCCTTGCTCGCGGGCGTCGAGCGCATCGCAAGGGACGCACCCTGGCGCCACATGACTGAGCCGATCGTGTCGGTGTCGCTCGGTGCGCCGGCAAGCTTTCTATGGGGTGGCCGCACCCGTGCGGAGCGGCCGCGCAGGCTGCTGCTGGTCCATGGCGACGTGGTGGTCTGGGGTGGTCCTGCGCGCTTGAATTTTCATGGTGTCGAGGAGCTGCGGCCCACGCCCACGAGCTCACCGGCCATGTTCGCTTCAACCTGACGTTTCGCCGCGCGCAATAGCTGCCAGTCGGCAACGCGCCAACTCGCGCGCACGTCGACATTCAACGTCAAGAAACGGAGCGCTCTGCGAGTGCTCGCCGCCTACTCTTCGTCCACAGAGAAGCAGCAGGCCGCTGCGCTTTGCATCACTCAACTCAATCACATAGGGTTCTACTCATGTCCATTCAAGACGACAACAAGGCCATCGTTGGCCGCTGGTTCACCAGCTTCTGGGGCAAGACTTGTGAACTGTCTATCGTCGACGAACTCGCCGCACCCGACATGCTCCTGCACTACTCGTTGCACGAACCCCGCCGAGGCATCAAGGACATCAAGTCCTTCATGACCGACTTTCGGCAGGCCTTTCCCGATCTGAACTTCTGGGGTGCTGCGGACCTGATCGCGGAGGGTGACTACGTCGTCGGCCGGTGGGAAGGTGGCGGCACGCACACCGGCCCGGCATTCAGCGACTTTCTCGTCGGCGGGTTACCCGCTGCCACGGGGCGCCAGATGCGATTCACCGGGACGACCGTGCTCCGGCTCACGGACGGGAAGATCGTCGAAGAGATCGGTCTGGACGACGGGGTCAAGGCCTTGACTCAACTGGGCCTCATTGCCACGACGGCTTGACAAAGCGCGCCGCTCGTTGCGTCGGCAACGGCGGCGCCAGTCATTGTCAAGGAGACACCATGTTCACCAAATCCAATCGCCGCCCGGCCTACGTGCAGCTCGGCGAACCGTGGCTTCGCGCTCAGAAAGCACGAATCCTGCAGAGGCACCTTCAGTATGGAGGCCGCATTCGGCTTGATATCGATTCGCTCCTCTCGCGCGCCGCTTTGCTGACTCGATTCGAAGTGCAACTTCGAGTATCACGCGAAGACTTCATGCGACGCGCGACGGTGGAGGCGGTCGAACATTGCCTTCGCCACGAGGCCGTGATGTCGACAGCTGTTCTGGAACCTGACCCGACATGAGCTGCGCGCCGCGGCTGACCACTGCGTACACGGCCATTTGAATTGCCCGGGCCTCCACGGAACCCGGGGCGATTCAGTCCGGGCAATGACCGTCGATCTGTGTCGGCGCCGGAGGTCGCCACAAGCAGGGTCAGAAGCCCCGCCTATAACGTCCGGTTATGCGACGGCGAAAAACTCTTCATTTGCGCATACGGTCGGTCTTCTCAATACTCATGCAAACACTCGGACAACGGAGACCTCGTGACCACAGCCTGCCTCCAGCACGCATCGCAATCGTTCGCCTGGAACACCACGACTTTCGGCAGCTCGGCCGACTACAGCCTGACGCTGACCGGCGACGAGCGCAGTGAACTGATCGCTGCGGTGCGCGCCATACCCGACCCCAAGCATCCGCAATCGAGCGGCGCGGCGCAATTCGCGATGAGCAAGCTCTCGCCTCGCCTCCAGAAGGCCAGCGAGGATGTGCGCTCGGGCCGCGGCTTCGTCGTGCTGCGCGGCCTGCCGGTCGATGCGTTCGACGTCGACCAGTTCATGACCGCCGTGTGGGGCATCGGCGCGCACTTCGGCGAGGCGCTCTCGCAGAACACGAGCGGCGACCGCATCGGCCACGTCGTCGACGCGACGGCCGTTGACCCGACGCCGCGCATGTACCGCAGCAACCTCGAACTGCGCCCGCACAACGACCTCACGGCGATGATCTCGCTCGCCTGCTGGCATCGGTCGCAGACCGGCGGCGCGTCGGTCATCGTCAGTGCGGTGACGGTTCACGACGCGCTCTGCAAGCATCACCCCGAGGTGCTGGAAACGCTCTACCGTGGCTTCCACTACCACCAGGTCGGCGAGGAGGCGCCCGGCGAGCCGCCGGTCACGCGGCACCGCGTGCCGCTGTTCGCGGTGCGCAATGGCCAGATGAGTTCGCGCTATCTGCGTTCCAACCTCGTGGCCGGCCACCGTGCGCTGGACATGCCGCTCACCACCACGGAGATCGAGGCGCTGAACACCTTCGATGCGGTGGCCACCGCGCCCGAGAACCGGCTCGCGTTCTTTCTCGAGCGCGGCGACATGATCGTGATCAACAACTACACGGTGATGCACGCCAGGACCTCGTTCCAGAATTTCCCCGAGCCCGAACGCAAGCGCCATCTCGTGCGGCTCTGGATGGACCGCCCGGGATTTCGCGATGTTCCGCCGGAGTTCCAGTTCCACGAGGTCAACGGCGTGCCGCGTCGTGAGGGCAAGAGCGCCTCGCTCAACTTCAAGAAGCTCTACGCCGACGATCCCGTGGCCAGCGGCGGTGTGGCCGATCTCAAGGTCACCGACGAGATGGCGGCGCGCAACAGCTGACGCGGCCGGCACCGTGCGCCGATCGTGTACGGTGGCGGCGTGATGGAACGAGGGCGCCGCCGTGAACCTGCGTGAGATGGAAGTATTCCGTGCCGTGATGCTGAGCGGGACCGTCAAGGCCGCTGGTGCGCTGATGAACATATCGCAGCCCGCCGCGAGCAAGCTGCTCGCCCAGGCCGAGCGGCACGCGGGCATGCGCCTCTTCGAGCGCCTGCGCGGCCGCCTCGTGCCGACCCAGGAAGCGCATCAGCTCTATCCCGAGATCGAGGCCGTCTGGAAGAGCATCGAGAAGGCTCGTTCGGTGTCGCGCGAGCTGGCGCAGCCGCGCGGAGGCAGCCTGCGCATCGCGAGCACGGCGCGCTTTTGCACTTATCTGCTGCCCCATGCCGCGACGTCGCTCTACGAGAAGTTCCCGCGCCTGTCGATCCATGTCGACATGGTGATGCCGCACCTCGTCAGCGATGCGGTGGCCCGCGGCATGTGCGATCTCGGCATCGAGACGATGCCCACCGCCCACCCGGAGCTCGAGATCGTGCGCACGCTGCACTGCGGGCTCGTCTGCGTGATGCCCGAGTCGCATCCGCTGGCTCGCAAGCGGAGGATTCGCGCGTCTGACCTGCGCGACGAGCGGCTCATCGCACTGTCGCAGGCGCCGCCTTTCGGGCACCTGCTCGAGAAGGTGTATGGCGACCTGCTGCAAGGCATCCGCGTCGACCTGGAAGTCACTTCCGGGCCTGTGGCGTGCTGGTTCGCGCAGGCCGGCGCCGGCATCGCATTGCTCGATGCGCCCACGGCCGCGGGCGATGCATTCAAGGGACTGGTCGCCCGACCCTTCGAGCCGGGTCCGACGATTCCGGTGCAGATTCTGCGAGGCCGTCATCGGCCCCTGACCGCCGCAGCCACGGCGTTCTGCGCGGCCTTCGAGCAGCTCTGGTCCCGGCACGTCACTCCGGGCCGCAAAGCGCGTTGAGCCGATCGTCGTTCCGATTCGCGCTCGGGTTTTCCTTATGTTGACATGTCATTAAATGCGGAATCAAATTCACGAACGATGAAAGCTCAACAACTGTTCGATGTGCAAGGTCGCATCGTCGCGATCACCGGGGCGGCCAGCGGCATCGGCCTCGCCTACGCGGAAGTCATGTCCGCCAATGGCGCCGTGGTGAACCTGATCGATGTCGATCGCGAGGCGTTGAACGCCGCGGTCGAACGGCTGCGCGCAGAGGGCGCGGTAGTTCACGGCGAAGTCGCCGACGTGACGCTGCCCGACACGCTGCGCCAGGCTTTCGCGGCCATCGTCGAACGCCACGGCCGGCTGGATGTGGTCTTCGCCAACGCGGGCATCAGCGGTGGCCCCGGCTTCCTGAACGGCGCCGGCGAACGCAACCCGGCGGGCGCGATCGAGAACCTCTCGCTCGAAGTCTGGAACCGCGTCATCGCGACCAACACGACCTCGGTCTTCGTCACGCTGCAGACCGTCGTGCCGTACATGAAGAAGCAGGGCGGCGGCCGCATCATCGTGACGAGCTCGATCTCTGCATCCAAGACCGAAACCCTCGTGAGCTCGATCTACGCCACCTCCAAGGCCGCGGTCGGCTACCTCGTGCGCCAGGCCGCGCACGAACTCGCCAAGTTCGACATCCTCGTCAACGCGATCTCGCCCGGCCCGGTGATCACCAACATCGGCGGCGGGCGATTGAAGTCCGCGGAATCGCGCAAGCCATTCGACCGCGCGGCGCCGCTCGGTCGCATCGCCACACCGCAGGACCTGCAAGGCGCCGCACTGTTCCTCGCGTCGCCTGCGGCCAGCCTGATCACCGGCGCGCAGATCCTGATCGACGGCGGCACCACGCTCGGCCCGGCGGATTGAACGCCCCATCCACCTTACCTCGGACCATGACTGAACCACACGCCCTGCGCATCACGTCGCCAGACGGCCACGCGTTCGACTGCTGGATGGCGCCGGGGCAGGGCGTCAACCGTGGCGCCGTCGTCGTGCTGCAGGAAATCTTCGGCGTCAACGCCCACATGCGCTCGCTGTGCGCGCGCCTGTCGGCGCTGGGCCATGACGCCTACGCGCCGGCACTCTTCGATCGGTTGCAGCCCGGGTTCTCGTCCGGCTACAGCAAGGAAGAAGTCGCCGAGGCGCTCAAGTTTCTGCCGCGCCTGGACTGGAACGCGATGGTCGCCGACACGCTCGCCACCGCACAGTTCGCCGGCCGCAGCGGCCGCCAGGTCGCACTGATGGGCTTCTGCCTGGGCGCGTCGGTGGCCTACATGGCGGCGCAACGTACGCCGGGCATCGCCGCTGTCGTTGGCTACTACGGCGGCCAGATCGCACAGCACCTCGATCGGGCGCCGCAAAGCCCCACGCTGCTGCACTACGGCGAAACCGATCACACGATTCCGATGGCCGACGTCGAACGCATCCGCGCGCAGCGGCCGGAGTGCGAACTGCATGTCTATGCCGCCGGCCACGGATTCAACTGCGACGAGCGTGCGTCGTTCGAACCGGCGTCGGCGGCGCTGGCCTGGGATCGTTCGATGCGCTGGCTCGACGGGCACATGGGCGTCGCGGCATGAGCACGCCCGTGCGCCCGAAAAGCGCTGCTTCGGCTGCGGGCCTGGCCGCGCCGATCGCACCGTTGGCCGAGGAATACCTCGCCGTGCTGGTGGTCAGCCTGGCGAGCCGCCTGAGCCGCGGCGCGTCGAGCTACTACCTGCGCCACTTCGACATCGGCATGGCCGACTACCGGATCATCCTCGCGCTCGGTCTGGCCAAGGGCCTGAACATCAGCGCGGTCGCGACCGCCGCCGATGTCGACAAGGCGGCCGCGAGCCGCAGCCTGCGGCTGCTCGAGCAGCGCGGCATCGTCGAGCTCGAGCAGACCAACGGCCGCGGCCGCGCCGCGATCGTGCACCTCACCAAGGCCGGCGTCGAGCTCGAGCGCGAGTTGAAGAAGTCGTCGCGCCAGCGTGAGCGCCGCTTCGTCTCGGGCCTCTCCGTGACGGAACGCGAACAGGCCGCCGTGCTGCTGAAGAAGCTCATCGCCGGCGTCGTCCACATGAACAAGGAAGCAGCACCGTGACCGCGATCTACGACAACCCGGGCAAGTTCAAGCGGCTAGACGTCCGCCCGATGAACAGCACCATAGGCGCGGAGATCCACGGCGTCGACCTGTCGCGCCCGCTCGACGACGAAACCTGGTCGGAGGTGCGACAGGCCTTCCACGACTACCTGGTCGTCTACTTCCCGGGGCAGCCGATCACGCATGAGCAGCACCTCGCGTTCAGCGAACGCTTCGGCACGCTGATGGCGATGCCGCAACTGCATTCGGTCGAGGGCTTCCCGCAGATTCACATCATCAAGCGCGACGCCGACGACAACAGCCGCGTGATCGGCGAGAGCTGGCACGCCGACAGCACCTATTTCGAATCGCCTCCGGCGGCGGTCGTGATGCGCTCGGTGACGGTGCCGGAGTTCGGCGGCGACACCGGTTTTCTCAGCATGTACGCGGCCTACGAGACGCTGTCGCCCAAGTTGCGTTCGGTGCTCGACACGCTGAACGTGGTGCACAGCGCGACGCGCATCTACGGGTCGGCCTACCACGCGCAGAAGAAGAAGTTCAGTGCCAACAACGCCAAGGTCGATCTCGACATCGAGGCCGGCGACAAGGAACAGATTCATCCGCTGGTCTGCACGCATCCGGGGTCGGGCAGGCGCTTTCTCTATGTGAATCAGGTCTACGCACAGCGCTTCGAGGGCATGACCGAGCTCGAAAGCCAACCGATGCTGCGCTTCCTCTACGACCATTGCGCGCGCTTCGAGAACACCTGCCGCGTGCGCTGGCAAAAGGACCAGGTGCTGATCTGGGACAACCGTGCCGCGATGCACAAGGCGATCCCGGACTACATCGGCCGGGCGCGCTTCATGACGCGCACCACGATCGCGGGCGTGCCGCCGCGTTGAGCCTTCACCACGACCCATCGATCATCAGGAGACAAACTTGAACATCAACACGTCCCGTCGTCGGATATCTACCGTTCTCTGCGCCGCACTCGTCGCGACCGGACTGCTGGCGGGCCACGCCGCCCGCGCGCAATCCGAACCCCTCACCGTCGTCAACGCCGGCTTCGTGCCCGTGACTGACGTGGCCGCGCTCTACCTCGGCGAAGAGGTGGGCATCTTCAAGAAGCACGGGCTGCAGCTCAAGGCCAACGTGGCGTCGACCGGCGCGGTGCCGGCCGTGATGAGTGGCGAGTACCACTTCGGGTTCACCGCATTGGTCAACGTCCTGCAGGCGCGCGACAAGGGCCTGCCGCTGAAGATCATCGCTGCGGGCTCGAGCTCCACGGGCGTGAAGGGCGCCGACGTGACGATGATCCACGCTGGTCCCAAGAGCGGCATCAGGTCGGCCAAGGACCTCGAAGGCAAGACCGTCAGCGTCAACGCGCTCAACGGCCTGCTGCAGATGCTGGGCAAGGCCGCGGTGAAGGCCGACGGCGGCGACCCGAGCAAGGTGCGTTTCATCGAGCTCGGCTTCGCCGAAGCGCTCGCGGCGCTCGAAGCCGGCAAGACCGATGCGATGGTCGGTGCCGAGCCCTTCGGCACCGCCGCGATCGCCGCCGGCTACGCGCCGATCGCCTCGCCTTACCAATCCATGTCGACCAAGAGCATGCTGACCTCGTCCTACTTCACGAGCGAGGCGCAGCTCAACGCGAAGCCCGAGCTCTTCAAGAAGATTCGCGCGGCCATCAACGAGTCGCTCGAATACGCGCAGAAGAACCCCGACCAGGTGCGCAAGCAGTTGCCGAAGTTCACCAAGCTCGGGCCCGATGTGGCGGCCAAGCTGATCCTGCCGAGCTACCTCACGGCCATCCCGCGCGACTCGGTCGAGATGTTCTCCAAGACTGGTCTCGAGTTCGGCATGCTGACCAAGCCGGCGGTCTACGACACCGTCGTCTGGACCGACGGCAAGTAGACCGTGTCGGCGAGCAACGCATTCGTGAGCGACGAGCGGACCGTGCCCCAGGTGGCGCCATCGTCCCGGTCGTTCGGCTGGACGGCCGCGACCCACTGGCTGAGCGGCGCTGCCGGCATCCTCGCGCTCGCCGTGTTGTGGGAGGCTGCGCCGCGCATCGGCCTGCTCGATGCCAAGTTCTTCCCGGCGCTGTCGGCGGTGCTGGCCAAGCTCGCCGTCATCGGTGCGACCGCGGAGTTCTGGGGCTTCGTCGCGAGCACGGTGCGCACCTGGCTGCTGGGCCTGGCGATCGCCACGGTGTCAGGCGTGATCGCGGGCCTCGTCATCGGCCTCACGCCCGGCGCGCGCAAGTACACGCACTCGACCATCGAGTTCCTGCGGCCGATCCCGTCGGTCGCGCTGATCCCGGGCGTGATCCTGCTGTTCGGCTCGCGCTACCAATCGGGCGTGGTGCTGATCACCTATGCCGCGTTCTGGCAGGTCCTGCTGCAGATGCTGTATGGCCTCAACGACATCGACAGCGTCGCGCGCGACACTGCGCGGTCGTTCCGCTTCAGCCGGGTCGGCTATGTGCGGCATGTCGCATGGCCCACGCTGCTGCCGTTTCTCTTCACCGGCGTGCGGCTCGCCGCTGCGATGGCGCTCGTGCTCGCGGTGACGGCCGAGATGGTGATCGGCAGCCAGGGTGTCGGCCGCGGCATCATGGTCGCGCAGGCATCGAACGCGGCGGCCGAGGCCTACGCCTATGTGCTGATCGCGGGCCTGATGGGTGTGGCGATCAACCTCGCAGCGCGCGCGCTCGAGCGGCGCCTGCTGCGCTGGCACCCGAGCGTGCGCAACGCCGGAGGCGCACGATGATCGCGTCCTTTCTCCGCAAGCTTGGCGTCGAACTGGCCTTGCCGCTCATCCTCTTCGGGCTGCTGTACGCGCTGAGTGCGAGCTCGACCAACTTCTTCTTTCCGCCGCTGGCCACGGTGCTCGAAAAATTCAACAGCCTGTGGCTGGGCCCGCGCTTTGTCACCGATGTGATCCCGAGCCTGGAGCGGTTGCTCGCGGGCTATGCGCTGGCGAGTGTGCTGGGCGTGGCGATCGGCACGGTCATCGGCATCTCTCCGCCTTTGCGGCGCGCCGCGGAGCCGGTGCTGGAGTTCTTCCGCGCGATCCCGCCGGTCGCGATGATTCCGCTGCTGATCGTGAGCATGGGCTTCGGCAATTCGATGAAGATCAGCGTGATCGTGGCCGGCGCGATCTGGCCCATTCTGCTGAACACGCTCGAAGGCGTGAAGGCGGTCGACTCGGTGCTCGATGAAACCTGTCGCACCTACCAGATCAAGGGCGTGGCGCGGCTCCGGCATTTCATCCTGCCGAGCGCGTCGCCGCAGATCGTCGTCGGCATGCGCATCGGCCTGTCGATCGGCATCGTGCTGATGGTGATCAGCGAGATGTTCGCAGCGCTCGACGGGCTGGGCGCCGCGATCATCTACTTCCAGCGCAGCTACGAGATCCCGCAGATGTGGAGCGGCGTGCTGATGCTCGGGCTGTTCGGCTTCGCGCTGTCGATGGTGTTCAGGCTGTTCGAGCGCTACCAGCTGGC
>Ga0307510_10008363_pt1 | contig 12330 bp, 11 predicted proteins | sample 12_EM_MG_FD_207224 | JGI IMG/M metagenome (GOLD analysis project Ga0307510, IMG submission 207224) | Populus trichocarpa ectomycorrhiza microbial communities from riparian zone in the Pacific Northwest, United States - 12_EM | ecosystem: Host-associated > Plants > Roots > Unclassified | place...
AATCCCGGAGTTGTCGGGGGTTGTCGGAGCCCGGGCGAGCCGATTCGGGGGCCGGAGGCCGGGCGTGGACTTGGCCGTGGGGTGTTGTGTGCTGTTACATGCATGTATGTATGATACTCGGGTTCGGCCATGGATGATCGGGCGCTCACAGATTCTGGAGGCCTGGGGATTGCCACCATAGAAAATAAAAGAGTGAATTTGCCATTGAATTTTCTCAAACAAGCAAGAAGCTCCGATATCTCACTGATCCCTGAATGTTCGATCACCCACAGCCAATGCCCCACGGTAGCACGCACAGCAACTTGGCAAAGGCCATCATGAAACGAAGCTTCTCTTTAATGGAGGTTACAATGGTCTGATGAGGGGGACGTTCTACGACCAAAGAGAGGCCCTATTCTACGGGGGCTTCTGTCGAGTAGCTATAAATGCGCGTTTTGGTGGTGGGTGGTGCCCTTACTCTACCCTGTACATGCACACCCCTAATGTTAGTCTGTTTTGTTCTAGTAGCGTTAGGTTTGTTCTAGTTTCGTCTGGAGATTTGAGATATAGTAGATTTATTTTTCTTCTTCTTTTTGGCCATTCCACTCTTGTTTCCGTTACTTGGACACATCATTGTACTTGCAAGTGCAGGATTTGCATTATATCATAGTAGCGAAGCTCGCATCAGCCTGGCACGCCACTCCCACTTTTTCATGCACATTTTATCCGCTTTTGTATGTACTGTGCGCCACCGGGATCAACCACTGAAAACAAGTTCGGGGCATTCGCCAACCTGGTTTCGGAATCCTGGCTAGCTAGCGTCATATTATCATCCGGATGTGAGAGTTATGCGGTGTCTTGTGTCATAGCGGGTTCGACGATGAGAAGTCAGTACAGTGCCCTGGTATGATGGCGGTGGGGTATAATAATAATATGATGGGTAAGTGGTCAACCCAATGATTTTTGGTATCAATCGCACCGGGGTCTTCGCTTCGTTTGGTTCGCGGTTTGGGTGGGAGATGTAGATCGATCTGTGGTGGTGGTGGCGTTGGTGCTTGTGTGAGATTTGGGAACTTTTTTTCTTTTTCACTCTTCCCAGCATCATGCATGCATGCCAGGTTAGATCATTTTTGTGGTATCATATCATACCTCTGAGAGTAATGGCGTGGGGACTTCGAACCCCTGGCTATCCCATCACTAGCGCCCATACCCGGGTGTGATCCGTAGTCGGTTCGTTCTTGCTAGGGATTCTCTCCCGGGGTTTTGGTTGGAGGTCCTAATTGACTCCTCTGGCGTCTTAGCCTTAGCATGTGGGGCAGGCTTATGGCTCAGGGGCAAGATTGTGCCTCCGTAGCTGCTTGGTATGATTTGGCAATGATCTGACATTTGCAGCCGAGTGATTTCTTGTATGGTGCAGTGCTGGTCGGATGGTACTACGAGAGTAAGATAATGCCAATATCCCAGCATCTTTCTGATCATATGAGAGGTAGTAAGAGATCCCTGACTGAACTGCGACAGATGGGCGGGGGCTAGATTTGGATGTGACGGCAGGAAAGAATGTAGGAATCCAGGTACTTCTCCCACAGAGAGTTTCCCTAGCCCCTAGTAGCTTATAACTTGTCAGCTCCAGTTTGTCGTGTGTTAGCCATGGACCTGTGCATTTCCCCATAGTTCCCGGGTAGATTCCTGTTTTATTAGCTTCCTTAAATTCAGTTCATCACCCCCTGTCACGATTACTATATATTTCCCACGCACCTCCCTACCCGAGCCCTCACTGATCTCGAGCTTTGGTTTCTCTCACGTACCTCTTTTCATAGCCAAGATAATATATAAAGGGTTTTGGAGCTCCTCCCCTGATCTCGAACACCGCTGCCAATGAACCGTGGTCGAGGGATACGGGTCTACCTCTTGCTCCTCACCTCTCACAGCCACCGCACCTCTGGCGCTGGAGGTGTAGGCTGGCCAAGTCTATAGAATTTGGAACTGAAACAGATCGGTGTTAGTATTAGCTTTGCTCTTTGTCACTTGCTGTCCTCCGGCGGCGCCTTATTGGGGGTTCACCATGCCTGCCGGACACCCCCAAACCGAACGGAACCTGGGCCCACCAGTTGGTAGAGGTTGGACCAAATCCGATGCTTTGGGTCTTCTCTAAGGACTATATCGAGGTGGTCATGGTGAGGATCGCATACCGAACCAAAGTCCATTAAACAACGCCCTTGCAAAATTTCTCCACACAGGATGTATCTTTCCACCCCCAGGCCCCTGGGCCACCAAAGAGCAGCTCACGGGAATTACTCATGCCCAACTACCTCCACTAGTTAGAGAGTTATGCATGGAAAACCTTCCTTGTTCTCATCCTCAATCGCCGGTCCTTTGGTTGTTAGGCCGCGGGACCAGCGGACAGTCACCTCCCGCTATTATATCCCGGGGACAACACTCTCATGGAGGAAATTTCCCTAGGGTGGGGAGGGATCCAAAACTGAAACTTCTATAATCCAGAGACATTCATCCCTGACTTGGTTAGTGTGATATTCCTTGATTGGTAAAGTGAACTTCTTCCCTTTGGGGAAACTGCCCCAATAATTTTCCCCACTAGCGCACTGTATCCCGTTATAGTGCCATAATAAGAGCATTCTGGGCTGCTCTAAACAAGGTGAAGAAGGAGCGCTGGAACAGCTCTCTGGCATTAGCGAAAACGCATAACATGCAGACGCCCCCCAGCACTAGAAGTCCGAACGCAGTCTTGGGAAGTTACAACCCTGTTCTCAAAAACGTAAATTAGATGATGATGCAAGAATTTCCCCCAGAAACCGCCATCCTGTCAGTGCTGGTCAGCTGACAAGATATGAACTAAGAGCTAAGGAATGTGTGGCTGGAGTGGAGGTGATGGAAGTATTAAGGAAATGTAGTAACGAGCACATACTAGACCCGGATCAGGTATCTCACTGCATTGGAAATACATCCACCAGAGTATATTAGCCAATTCTCAAGAGCATTATAAGAGCAGTCCTCCTCAATCCTAGTGAGGATCATCGCACAAACCACACAAGCTTTCAAGCTATCACATTTATGCCGGCTCTTTCCAGGATCGCGAAATGGATTGTCAGCAGCAGGCTGGCAATGGAATTTTACAACATATAATGATGCCGCATCAACCAGACCAGAAGAGGCCCCTAGGGTCTCCACTCAGCGCAGTGCTTTTCTTGATATCCAGCCCCTCGTCACTGCCTCATCACAAACCCCCCGGGTGCGGAAAAGCGGTTTCCGGCGTCAACTGTAACCAGAGCCATCTACTTTCGCTTCCGAAGTCGACGCAACATGCCTGCACAATAGGATCGAAATAATCCTGCCCATTCTCGAGAGAAAGAAATCAGTTGATCTCTTCACTGGGGGAGACTCGATTGCTCAGTCCCGGCTAAGGAAGACATTAGGGCAACAGCAGGGTGTGCTCACTCCTGGGAAGGAAGCTGGAGGAATTGGTCCGTCGGAGGTATCCCTCGAGCACACTCTATTACCTAATCCGGTTGGTTGGGATCAAGGTTACTATAGTCTATGACTCCGCTGACTGCGCCACAGCTGCCTGCGCCGAGCTGGATATCCCTATTAAAGACACTCTCCGCTTGGTCAGGAGTTCCTCGCGGGCCAGATTGAGCTCCCCCTAATAGTGGCATTAGAAAGGGGTCGGATAGGGTTAAAGCACTGAGAAGCAGGGGTTACCAGTGCGCAGCTGGCGCCAAAGAGGGTAACTAAAAGAGACCCGCGAGGGTGATGATTGCCATTGCCCCAATTACCGGGGCGGCTAGGACAAGTGGCGCGGAGATTTCGGAGGAGGTTCGGGAGGAGAATGATGGCATACCGAGGGGGTTGAGGCTGTTGGGCGGAGGTATTCGAAGTGCTTTGAGGTGGAGTTGTTTGTTAGGAGGTAGGTGGTTTCTTAGCCATTGGAGGCTACTGTTTGTTAGTTGGTTGGCTGACGTTTGTTGAATATGCACGGAAATGATTGATCTCTCGTTAAATCAATTTGCCTAAAGCTTAGATAACCATTCCTAGAAGGCAGGATGCCAATGTCTTTATTGAGCTAAATATTTGAGCCTCGTTAGGTTCTGTAGAGTTCCTGCCTTACCCACATCTTATCTCCCCCCTGCTTTGAGCTTCCACCCCCATGGCCCATTCTCCTAATTTCCCTCGGGGGGGGATGTTGCCCTGAACCTAAACAGGTTGCGATCCCTCACGCTCACGCTCATCAGAGGGTCAATACCTATCATAGCACAAGCTATAGCAATTGGGCTTACACACTCTTCCCTAAATTCCGATACTGCAACTCGGAGACATCCTTCGGAATAATAGTCTTCTCTTAATTCTATCGTAAGCACGGGAGAACAATCACCACACATCACTCGGTATTAAAATTCAGCGATACCAGCTCCACCAACTGGGTTTCTCCATCGCAGGTTGTCGTTAGATCGATCCCTAGTTACCATATGAATGAGTCATCTCACTTGAGACACCTGATGAGCACTCAGGTTATCATCTTGGTAGCGTACGGCAAAGCAGTAATAGCGCCGCTCTATTATCAGTACCACAGGAAAGCGGGTGATCATCGATGGGTCAATAGCAAAACGGGGACTAGATAAAGCTTGAAACCACGCATCAAGGATATTGGATCACCCCCGGACTATAAGTCGCTAAGTATATCCTTTCACATCTTCCGTGTTCACGTAGGTCAGCAGGCCAACTGGCTCGGGTGGCGCGGGCCTCACCATGGTGCGCCCTTGAGGATATATTTTTCGTTCAGTTTGAGCTAAGCAGCCGTGTAGATCTTCCTGTTCATATTTTCTATGATACTACTTGACCCAACCCTTCCTACACCATCCCTTCGGCCTCTGCTCTCGCCTCATGAAAGCTTACCGAATCGGGTTTCAGGGTGCGGGAATGCGGGTTAGTGCAGCCCAAATGCATGCACTTGAGTATTATACGAGTATGATACTCGAGTATGATACAGCGCTCGAGTATGCCATGGCAAGGGTAGGGTAGGGGCTTGGGCATAGCCCTGTTCCAAGACGATAACGTCAACAGGGGAAAGCAGGGGGTGAAATGTGAGTGGGGGTATTGTAGGTGGGGGGCCGTCGGATATTATGCGATACGAGTCGGCTCGGGTACAAAGGGTGGATGGGTTTCTTGAAGCAACCCTGGTTGGCATGTATGCGGACCCGGCAGGTGTGGGTGTGATGGCAGGTTGGGTGAGGGAAGGATTATCGCTTGAGATTTATGCCTCAGGGGGGGGGGGTGAGGATTTGGGGCTGTTGAGGAATACCTCCTCTTACAGCGGATGGGAGGTATCACGGTATGGTATTGTGGCCGAAAACGGAAGTTCTATCGCCAGTAGCTATGGTTCCACTCGCGATAAGCCAACATTTATGATCGTTTGAAAAAAAGAAGCCCCTAACAGGTAGTATTTTTCACCGTTACATTTTAAGATATCGTAGTTCTTGATTTCCATAAATTTGTTAGTAATGATGGCCGTATTTGAGTAGGGAATCAATCACAGGATTAGGAAAGCAATAGCAACTTGAAAGGCAGTGCCTAACTTTTCTCCAAGTGGTTACCTGTATACCACCTTCGTCTTATTAAATATACTCGAGTAAGTATTTCACCTGTAAACTCGTGCATCTACTTGCCGATACAGGCTCTATGAAATAGAAGTAACCTCGCCCCTCTTTTGAGTTGTTAATTACCTTTTTCCGTGGGTCTACTTTTGTCGCGAATCTTGATAGTTAATAATAGGGGGAAGAAACTTTTGACAATTCCGAGCAGGTTGTGATCCTTGGGCTGATGTGGCAATTCAGTTGTCAATGCAAAATTCTTCAAATATGGTAAGTGGTTGCTGCTGAGGGCTAGGAAATTCCCAGAGCAGCCATGCTGCTATGCCTATCCGTCAGTTCAACGCCACGGTTTGCATAGGGACCACTAACTACCGTAGCCTTAAATAGCGCAAGGAAAGACGATATAATTTTGCCTGCGTATTTTCTAGTCTTGTCGCGGTATTTATGGTTCTAGTCTATCCGGCAGGGCCATAGTAGCCCGAAACTATCAACCAATACGCACTTCAAAGCGCCTGCACCCAAGCCACTAGTGCAGAAAATAGCCAACATCGGCTGTAAAAATACCATGGTGGGAGGGCACCCGTAACCTATTCAAATCATAATTGGCGGAGGATGCTGCTGTGATTGCGAAGGGCGCTCGCAAAGAACCAATTAAAAGGAATGCTTCATGTACCCCGGATTTTCCGAGTCCCGAAAGAACCAAACACGTTCCGAGAGCCTCATATCACCTTTTGTCTTTGCGTCATTGGACCCTGAGAGCAGTTCCGCGTGGGTTCATTCATTGAACTGCACAAAGGCTAATGAAACGATACCTGGAAAACATCTGCCCAGACATCATGCGTACTGTGTCCCGGTTGAATTTAATTACCGGTATTTATCGCGATGCCCAGGTGAACTCGAGAACAAGACTGGGGAAACAGGTCAATGGAAGTAGGTATCATCCCTGACGACGATCATACAAAGCTGCGACAATTGGTTATCCCTAGCATCCGAGTAGAGAAGCTACTCTCCCCTTTAGATGACCGGTGCGGGTGTTTTTTTTCTCCGCCTCTACTTTCGCAGGATAAAATGGTAAAATGGGGAAGAAATTCGTCGCCTGAACTTCGCGGGCACCTTTATGTCGCAAGTGCTGTGAGTCGGAATGTGCAAGTGTACGCGGTGGAATCTGATAGCATTGACGGGATGAGCAGAGCCCTCCGAAATGAGGCTGAGGATGGGTGACAGACGGGAGATGGGGTGCTTGGCCTGCAAGGTAACACGAGGCGAAAGCCTTCCTGTTCGGTTAACGGTAGCTCCAAGAGAAGCGAAGGATTGATTTTTCCTTCAACATCTTTTTTTCTTTTGCCATGCTGACTACAAATTCTGGTTTGGCAGGGGTAGACAAAGAGCGTATCTAACGGTTTCGGGAGGCTGTTTGCGACAGATTTAGCTGAGGCGGTGCTTGTTCGAGAAAGCCGGTGAGTTGAGAGAACTACACGATGATAATTGTGCGTCTCTTCTTTAAACGAATAAAAGTTTGAAACGGCTGATTTTCCTATTACTTACTTTTATTAGAGATTAAAGTGTGAGAACGCGGAGTTGATCGAATTGTAGTTAGTAGCGGACCCCTTATATACGGATATTGGTTGATTGGGCTCCGGCACCCGGAGGTGAGAACCATGATGAGATACCTACCATGAAGCACAAAGGACACTTTCGAGGCGGAAGGCAACAGAAAAAAAGTAAAAAAGTAAAATGAATAGAAAATCGGAATTGTCATATAATAATAACATTGTTTATACCATATTATTGCTGTGCTCCTATCAAAAAACATGATTCCTCGGAAAGGGCTATCAGAGACCTGCATCGGAACAACAACAACAATCATAATTTTAAATTTTTTTCCCAATTTTTTTTAATTGCCTTCTTGCACGAGCACCCTTTTCTGTTTATTCACCGTCCGGCCACCTTCCAGTCTTTCACCGCCATTTTTGACCAATCAGGTTGGTCAAAGCCTCGGTAGAGGACGCAACGCCAACCAGGCAGGTATTAGGCAACCCAACCCTGAGCCCAACAGCAGCAGAGCAGCAGCAGCAGCAGCAGCAACCTTACCACTCGACCACACTTCTCCGTCTCCCCTTTCGTTCCATCATCAGTAGCAAGCCAACACTTCCTCCCACACATCATCGCCGTGTCATCCCGCACTCATCTCCTATCCGGACACATCACTCTCGAACAGTAAATCCACGCGATAAAGCTAAAGGGAAAGTCATCCTTTCTCTTGGACAACTGGCCGAGCGATCACGACAATAAGCCACCCTATAGTAGCCCCAGCAGAGCCCCTTTTCCCCACGGAAACAACGCACTTCCCCGAAAAGAAACACCAAGTATCAAGCAACAGAGGTTGACAGACAGAGCCCAGGTCTGTTTATTTAACTACGGTCCGATTGCTACCCCACCACGTGTGTCTTTCGCTTCCAGCTTCTCCCCCCGCACCATATCTCGACCACCGCCCCCGTTTCCGATTCATTCTTAGCTTTGCGTTTCTAGGTAAGCCGTTTCCTTCTCCACATTGTCAGCAGCTCCCATTCTCGCTGCCCAGCAGGTCACCGTTTCCATTGTGTATTTACTTCTCCCATTTCCTCTTTCTTTCCCCTGTATCTTTTCCTCTACTGGAATTTACCTGGTTAGACGTACCGTGTACGTATTCACCCTAACTTCAATTCCTCCTTCCTACCGCCTCAAGACTGCGCAAACACGTTGTCTACCTATACTATGTCACCTCACTTGTATCCCCTCTCTTTTCTTATTCATTGAACTTCTCAGCCTTCACCGCTACAAGATTTTCTATTCTCGCCAAGTGGAGAATTCCCCCGTGCCCTATATTCTTCTAGCCCTAGCTCTCAATGCCCCACCTCTTGCGCCTTTCACACCACCACAAACATTTATTTTCCCGGTCTAATCAATCCTCTGACTCGTTTTATATAGCCAACCTCACCACTTCTCGTATCCGCAATCCAACCACCCCCGAGTTCGAAAAGCTCACGCAGGCCGGTTTACGAAGTATAAAAAGTTCTAATCTAGTTGTAGGGGTCAAAATGGTTGTTGCAACTATCAAGTAGGTTTTGCCGTCTCTCCCATCTGCCTTCTTGGATTTTCCATCCCTGCCATATTTTCTCGGGGTTGTGCGGTCTTTGAATTGGGGTGGTAGTGGAGACGCCCGTTACCGGAGTTAGCGGTGTCGGAGTGACCGGGATTGGGTTGTGGGAGTAATACGCAAACACGCGATCCTCTGAGATGAGAGGAGCTTGGAGATATCGGATATTGCATGCCGTAATTTATCCCACTTTATTTTGCTGACTTTGTGCTCTACAGATGTGTTGTCGTTGGTGATGGAGCCGTTGGGAAGACCTGCCTTCTTATTTCATACACTACCAATAAGTTTCCGAGCGAATATGTTCCTACCGTGTTTGATAACTATGCTGTGACTGTTATGTGAGTCTCCCATTATCAATTGGGTATAATTGAGCTGGGTACTTATATTTTGGTTTCACTAGGATCGGAGATGAGCCGTACACTCTTGGGTTGTTTGATACTGCCGGGCAGGAAGATTACGATAGACTTAGACCGTTGAGCTATCCTCAGACCGACGTGTTCTTGATTTGTTTCAGTGTCACCTCTCCCGCCAGTTTTGAGAATGTCAAAGTTTGTCTCTCCCATACTTTCCTGGTTTGGGATAAACAAGAGTCGATGATTAATAAACTACTACTACGTTATAGGAGAAATGGCTTCCCGAGGTTAGACATCATTGCCCGGGTGTTCCGTGCTTGATTGTTGGTGAGTGTTATCTTTTTTTTTTTTTTACTACAATGCCTCACGTGTTAATCTTTTGTTCGTAATATCTAGGAACCCAAGTCGATCTTCGTGACGATCCGGCGGTGTTTGAGAAGTTGGCCAAGCAGCGTCAATCTCCCATCACTTTTAAGCAGGGTGAACAACTCGCCAAAGACCTATCAGCCGTCAAGTATGAACCTCCCGCCCCCGCAATAAAGTATGCCATGTTTTATTTCTCGTCTAGGACCATTTATCCCATTCTTGGGTATCTGATAGTTGGTAGAATGCTAATACAACTGGCAATAGGTATGTCGAATGTTCGGCTTTGACCCAAAAGGGTCTCAAGAACGTTTTTGACGAGGTATGTGGCCAGCCATGGCTTTGAAATATTTGGTGTGGGTTTATTAATATATCTTGACATGTCACAGGCGATTGTCGCTGCTCTGGAGCCTCCTGCGCTACAGAAAAAGAAAAAATGCTCAATCCTATAAACGGTAAGTAAGAGTGCAGCCCCTTCTACTAAGCGAGCTAACTTATTAATGTTATACCTGTGCAGGAAGTCGTGGAGTAGAGTTTCATGTCTAACTTATATGGCACGAAAAGCCCTTTTCAGTTAAAATATCCTCCTTTCGTTGCCGGGCCTCGTAATTTGTCTTGGAGCGGTTCTGCCTTTATCTTTCATGTCTTTTCTTAATCTATCTATAACGTGACCACGTCTGTTAACGGAGGTGCGCTGTTGCTTTTTTATTTGTGATAGATCAGGATAGTATGAGGATCCAGAACTGCTGTTGGATTGAACCGGCTTGCAAATTTCTTGAGACTTTTTTCTCTCCTTCGTCCTCTCGGGGTTCCGCTAGATGTTGGAGTTGCGCAGCTTGGACATCTGGGTTCCTCAGAGTTGCTTGTATTTTTTTATTCTCATTTTTTTATACGACCGTACGATTATTTTTCTCCTCTCCTGCTTTTATTTTTTCTTAAAGCAAGGTTCTACTTTCTCTGCAATGATGAAGGTAGTAGTGAGGTATGGCATGGCTACTACGGCCTTGGGCGGGGGAATTAGAATAGCCATATGACAGTTGAGATGCCACTTGATGATACGAATGCCTATTGTTTGTTTTCTTTCTTTTTTCCTCGCGAGAATTTCTACATTTCCTATTACCTTTCTTTTTGTGTCCCTTGGTAGATAGTTGGGGGCGGGGGAGAGAAAGGAAGAGGTCGCGATTTCCGCTTTTTTATCCTCATTCTTCCTGAATTTGCTCCTCAGAGTGTAGTTTTTTTCTTAATTTCTTATTTCTTTTCTCTTCCCTTTCTTGAAAGGCGTTTTGTAGAGCTTGGAGGAATCGCTGTCGAGTTTCATATTTTCCTTGTATCACTGTACGAAAGTTGGGCCACTATGCATCAGGTTTTTGGCGGACCCGGTTTTGCGTGCTGGTCTTCGTGTACCATTCTGATAGTGGATGTGATGTACTATAATACTAGTAGTAGTTGCGGTTAGCAGGGGGTCTTGTGGCTTATTAGAAGCTCGAAGAGGGTGAAGCTGGATTGCCGGAGGAGGTATCGTACAAAACAGAAGACTGTGGGCCGAGTGAGATGGTGTGAAAAAAATGGGTGGGAGGCGGCCCGTGGGGGGATTGTTGCTGGGATTGTGAGTGGCAAGTTCGAGGGGGTCAGAGTTACCTACCGTAGGGCTCGCCGGATGTTTGGATCCTGGGATATACGGGTTTTAGTTTTTTTTTTGTAATGGAGGAAGGGGCCGATAAACTTCTCTTTCTCTTCTCGCATTTGAGTTGATTTCATTTCATTTGTTTTTTTTTCTGTTTTTTTCCTTCCTTTTCTTGGATTTGAGCTGTTTGGTGGTCCCGGTGGGGTCTTGCTAGCAGGTGGGCTGACGCTCCCATATCCGTACGGTGCCTATGGGATGTGATCAACAGGGAGGTGTGAAATTTAGGAAAGGAAGGAAGGAAGGAAGGAAGGAATGTTGCAGAGATGGAAGAGTCGCGTCTCATATGGTAAAGTCCATGTGGTTTTGTTATATTATTGGGCTTGCTGGGGAGTCTACCGGTATTGTACATACCATATCCCCCCCCGCGGACGGGGGTCGTTGGTAGATGGAGCTAGCCTCCTTTAAGCAACGTTCATGAGTGAACCCTAGCCTTATGGTACTTTGCTTGCAATGGTCAATCGAATGCACAAGTATAATACCTGAATGGAGGGAGGGATTTGTACGATAGCACAAAGTTTTTTTATGGGGGGGGTTTTTTTTTGAATAATTCTATGCCTTTAGCATAAACAGTTTCCAACCGGTTAGTTACTTACTACAGGGCTCGCTCGATATCCATTTCGAAAAGGTCCTAAGTGGCTGGAATTTCTCAAAGATTATTTCCCTTCTTCTTTCCGTTGGGTCTGGAAGGGTAAGCTGTGTACTGGTATAATACTTGGTTTCTCACAAAAAATGTGACAAATTTAATGGTTATGCCGCCGGGTGTATTGGAATATCCTAAAAAAATGTTACCCTGCATACCTTTCCACACAGACGGGAGGGGGAGGAGGAGGAGGCGCAATAGAAGTTGAAGTGATAATTCGTATTTTCTAATGCTATTTTTGTGATCTAAATCTCCTGTCCTGGTCTATTTGTCGTTTGGTCTGTGATATCTGGTAGCGTACCTATTATACGAGGAATATTACTAGACTAATGCCTGTGAGGAGCTGCTGTCACACTGTGATGCCCCCGGGAATATAGTTGATCCTGGTTAGGACTTGGCTAATTCGTGCAGGCTTTAACGGTGTGACGGCTTATATAGCCGCATAGTACGAGTAACTAAATCTATTTCGAGAATTTCGGATTTCGAAAGTTGCCAGGGCTCCCAAAACTACCTATTTTTCTGCGAATATTGGAATGTTCTCAGCTTTTCATTGGGGAGGGGGGGGAGAACTG
>Ga0307510_10008366_pt1 | contig 12327 bp, 11 predicted proteins | sample 12_EM_MG_FD_207224 | JGI IMG/M metagenome (GOLD analysis project Ga0307510, IMG submission 207224) | Populus trichocarpa ectomycorrhiza microbial communities from riparian zone in the Pacific Northwest, United States - 12_EM | ecosystem: Host-associated > Plants > Roots > Unclassified | place...
CTGTCCTGAAGTTTGGGACTAACAACTTATATTCTGGGTGACTGACAGATTTAAAATCAAGTTCACAATGCTATATATTGTATAGTACTGGCTCTGCTGCTGCCACCTGTGCCCGCGTCCATGCCCACCACTATCTTTACTGGTGTAACACCCTTTCTGGCATGATGACGACTCCCCCTATCGCTCCTTGTGCAACACCACAGCTGCCCTCTCAAACCTGTCGGGACTCAACGTGACATGGAAGCCCATCTTGCAGGGAGACAACTGAGGGGAGATGCGTTGGAATGGCACACTGAGCCCTCATCAGCCCTGGTGGATTAGGGATGTTGGGCACAGTGGGGTCTCCACCTGGCTGTGTCTGTGAGTGCAGGGAAAAGTGCTGGATCTGCTCCTGTGGGCAAGGATAATGGTGGGTGCTTGATAGCCAAGGCCCAGAGAGCGCGTTTGAGTGCACCAAGGGCATGTCTGCGCAAGGGGGGGGAGGGACATCCGGGCATGCAAAAAGATGGGAAATGAAACAAGCACAGAGCTTGGCTGTTGGCCCATGTCCATAATACAGATCATTTCCACTTGCACCCTACAGCGGCGACAAGAACATGAAAAAGTTTCAAGTTAGAGTTCAAAAGGCGCCTTACTGAAGTGGGGCCATGGGCTGTGGTCATCGCGGAGGGGCAGCTTTTGCTGGCCACAGCTACACTATGATTGGTCATTGTGACTCCAGCTCTTGCTGACAGCCACAAACGTTGTCCTGGCTCTCACGCCACTCACACCACTATCTCACCGCACCACCATGCCATCCTCATCGTCCTCTGTGATATCGATGCGCCACGCTCAATAATCTTCAAGGCTGTCTCACATAGACTCCTTGCACACTTCCACATTCTGGCTTTCCTCCCATCAATATCGGCTCCCTTCCCTCCTGCCACACATAATGGCTGCTGTATCTGGTCTTGTCCTCCCAAGGCATCCTTCCCCCCTCTGAGGCCCAGAAGATTTCCAGGAGCATTGTGAGTAGTGGGTGGTGGAGGCAAGCATCACGTGGTTTGGGTGAGGACAGCAGTGCCTGTTGTATTTTTTTTCTTGCGCCCCCTGAAACAGACCTATCACTAGCGCATATGCGCATACATATACAGTACGCATATCTACAAATGTTTTCAACAAGCTACAGGAGGACAGAACATAAGGAATGGTTAATGAAACAACATTTGAAATAGGTTCAAAGATGGATGGCAGACTGCGTAAGTGTTTGTAGTCTGGCCTGAGAGCATAATCTGTGTATACCTCATCGTTAGGAATAAGTTGTTGTATGGATGTATTGACACTTACCCCATATGGCGCTTGTATGAAGGTTTGCGTTCATGTGGAGGGATGTCGCGCATAGTCTTGAAGTCTTATTCTGGAATTTTGGTATCAGCAACATCCCAATCGAACGTCACGTCACCCTGAGGTCCCTCCTCCACCAAGAGATTGTTGAAGAGATGGCAAAAGTGATCGTAGTTGGGTTTGCCATTGAAAGGGAGTGAGCGGCAGTGCTCAAAGAACATGCGAAACTCCAGTGGGAGCTCACGGTACAAGTTGTTATGATCCACCCCAATTTTTCTCATCCTCATTGGACCCCCTCCTCGTCACTCTACCCATGCCTAAGCGACCACTACCATTGAACCCACCATCCCTACCAGACCTGCCACCATTGCCACCCAGTGAACCATCCAAACCATCGTCACCCCTTGATCACCCCCCAGTTGAGCCCCTTGTCCCCATCCCCTGGAACATCCATCATCAGGAATACTCCTCAATGGAGATGTACCAAGAGCCACCCCCAGTAGAGAACCCACTGGAAGACCCAGACAGTCCCATAGAGGATGCGCCACCTTTAGAGCCACAACCAGTCACTCACTATGAACCTGACGTCCCTGGAGGACAGACACATACCTTGTCCCCAGAAGAGTCCCCTATCAAACCCTGGGAAGCCTATCTAACTCAACCCAGCAGCCCTGTGTCCCACAAGCACTCCCTGTCACCCACAAGTCCCTCTTCAGCGCCCATACGACAACATACTAGTTGTGAAGGCAGTTACCAGTCAATCACCCCCTCAGCCTTGTCACCCATAGCTGGCACCTCGCCCCAGAGTCAGGGCTACCAGTCGACCTCTCCTGGAGGATCCGCAGACAATCCCTTATCCACGCAGAGCTCTGCAGATGATGCGGATAGCGACATGGCCCTTAATTGGGTCACCATCAATATGGACTACCTTAAAGGGTAGTTGCTTATGCTAGATGCCCATTAGACCAGAATGGGCACACGGAGATCAGATCTCCTCGGATCAGCCTCAAACCTTGTGGTCGTCATCGCATCATGACGACGCTTCTCTTCTTGGAATGACCCACCACTATTGTTCAACCCTTAAGGATGGATTAGGCAACTTGTCAATCTGTCATTCGCTCTTGCTCATTCTCTATTGTTCGACTCATACAGACCGCAGCACTCATCCGCGGACCTTCATACGTCACAGACAGGCCCCTCTTGACCAGACCTACCTACCTTAGTGATAGTAGCATGTGCACTCGCCTGCCTGTATATAAGCGCCCTGTATTTCAACAGTCAAGCCCTAAGCTTGACTTGATTCTCAATATCAACGTTCTTGAAAGCTCCCCAAGTGCCTCCCCTTTCCCTCATCTCTTACATAAACCTCTCAGAGTCATCTCTAGCGACACTAGAGACTTCTACCTCTTCAAGTACTCACCACTAGTTCACTCTTAGTACAAGTTGTACTCTCAAGGCCTGTTGAAGCCTTAACACAAGTCAAGCTTTCTTATCGACACACCAGCTTGGCGAGTAGACAACCACCCAGACGATAACATCCATCTATCCTCCTCCTACCCATCCATCCAAAGACGTCATGATGACACTTGTAAACAACATGAAGACATATGCCACAGTTGCTGCTACAAGACGCGCACCCCATATCCAAGACCAGAAGGCCACTGGTAGACCAAAAGGCATCACAGCTACAGGACGCTCGACCACTGGAGTCAGAGCTATCAAACCGACAACAGATCGGTCATACCAGGGAACCACTGGATCATCAATGGGAGAAATGAAGGTGCAAAAGATGCAACCACAAGGCAATGCAAAGTCAATGCTTCGCAAAGCTCTATATGAGATCTTCAACATCAAAGCACCGATTGTCACAGAAACAAAGGACCCTATCAAGGTCAATGCACTATGCTTTGCGGGGAGATACCACTGCCATGGGATAGCATCCCAAGTGAACCACATGTTCTACAAGAACTTGACATGGCCACAAGACAATGGCCACAAGTATGCACCACCATCAAACAAACTTATGAGAAGCCTAGAGTGCTTCCATTGCCACAAGAAGGGCCACTACGCCTGTCACTGCCAAGTTAGACGCTGAGTCAATCATGATTGACAAGAAGTTGCAGTCATTAACGCTACTTGAAGCCGTCCAGATATGGGAATCCTACCCATGAACCAACTTGCCAAAAGGATCCAAGAGAACAAAAGCACCAATAGTTTCGACACTCTCAAGGAAGAGACCCTGGATCACTCCCCAAAGTTATTGGATGCAAAGAAACTCAAGAAACTCATTGCCGACAACCAGCCACCGGCACATATGCTAGGACCACAGAAGATCAAGGTGATACAAGAATGTATTGCAGCCAACGCCCACAAATTTGATAAGGCCACTTGCCAGAAGCTAATCAAGCTATGCAAACCAAAGAAAAAGTCCATCGCACAGCGATTGGAATGCGCACATGCCTATCTAAAATCGAAACCCACTGTAAAGCAGTTGGGAGACGCACATGCCTACCCAAAGTCAAAGCCCTCTGCACAGCAGATGGGAGATGGACTCAAGGAACAGATCCAAACCATGGATGAAGACACAAAAATCAGAACGCTCAATGAGCTTATCCCAAAGAATGGATTCAGCATCCAGAAAATTGAAGCCCTTGCCAAAACCTTCGGCCTAGACAGTGCTTTTGTCAACAAGAGTAACTCAGTTCAAATTGAGTTTGCGGTCATTAGCTACAAAAGGGAAACAAAAGAAATCGGCCTCCTTGATACTGGAGCCACAGAGAATTTTATTGACTCAGAAACTGTCAAGAAACTCCGCCTAGGAATGAAGGAACTCCCTTACCAGTGACCCGTCTTTAATGTTGACAGAACACCTAACAGACAAGGAAAAATCAGCCACTATTGTGACCTCATGGTCAGCCAAGGAAATCTCAGACGACAGCTACGTTTCTTCGTCACAAATTTAGGAAGAGATCGCTTCCTTTTCGGCTACCCCTGGTTCAAAGCATTCAAGCCTGACATTGATTGGGAAGCAGGAACCCTCAAAGGACCAAAAGTCAAAGTTGAAACCATACGGAAAGTTACCTGGGACAAAGTGCAAGGCTACCTCAAGGAGAAGTGGCAAAAACAAGAAGACAATGATCTTATCATGGAAACTCACGAAGCAATTATGGAAGAACTAGAAGACCAAAGCCAACCCGATGTATGGATCGGAAGGACCACCATGGAAGTCAACAGGACCCACAACGCCACAGAAATGGCTCACAAATACACGGAAGAACACAAGAAAGAAGAAATCACCTTACCAGAGGAATTCAAACGACATGCCCTCCTCTTCTCAGATGAAGAAGCCAAGAAATTCCCCCCATCATGTCCATGCAACCATAAGATTGAGCTTACAGCAGAAGCTCCAGCGAAATTCAACTGCAAAACCTATCCCATGAGCCTCAAAGACCAGGAGGCAGAAAACCAATTCCTTGACGAAAACCTAGCCAAGGGATACATTGTCCCATCTGAATCACCTTACAGATTCAGCACATTCATGGTCCCTAAAATGGACAGCAAAGAGAAATGCTATATCATTGACTACCGCCCACTCAATGCAGTCACTAAGAAAGACGTCACCCCCCTTCCTAACCTTGCCCAATGTATTGAAGACCTCCAAGGAATGGAGCTGTTCAGCAAATTCGACATACGCTGGGGCTACAACAATATTTGCATATGTGAAGGGGATGAATGGAAAGCCACCTTCAAAACCCGCTGTGGGCTATTTGAGCCCAAAGTCATGTTCTTCGGAATGAGCAACTCACTGCCGACATTCCAGAGGTTTATGAACCTCATGCTGGAAGAACTTTACAAACACTTCGAAAAGAAACGAGTCCACAACATCAGGAAAATATTCAGAAGCTATATGGACAACTGTGGACTAGGAACAAAGCTCAAAGATATCAAGCTACACATTGAGATCCTCCACTACGCCTTCAACCTGCTAGCCAAGAATGGACTACACCTCAAGCTCAGTAAATCAATCTTTATGAAGCCAACTATGGACTTCTTAGGAGTATGCCTCACCAAGGACGGTACAACAGTTGACCCAGCCAAAATCGCTGGAATAGCAGACTGGCCAGAAGACATCACGACCCTCAAAGGAGCCTGCTCATTCATTGGAGTCTTGGGATATCACCGCATGTTTATCGCTGGATTTTCCTCCATCACAGCACCCATCACACACCTCTTTGGAAAGGACGTCCCATTTGAATGGACACCAGACTGCATATCTGCAGTTAGAGAACTCAAGAACCACATCACTAGCACCCCAGTACTCATTCGCCCAGATCCCAGCAAACAATTCAAGCTCGAAGTCGACGCTTCACAAATAGCGACCGGAGCCATACTCTATCAGAGAGGACCACCTATCACACAACCTGATGGCACAGAAAAGCCAGGACCACAGCACCCCTGCGGTTTCCACTCCCAGAAATTCACCAGCACAGAGCAAAATTACCCCATTTATGACAGAGAATTCCTAGCCATCATGCGTGGCCTCAGGAATTGGGACTACCTCCTCAAAGGTACTGAGAAGCCAGTACTTGTCTATACAGACCATGCAAACCTTCGCTACTATCGTGACCCCAGGAAAATTGGACCAAGAGTCGCTGGATATCTACCAGAATGAGAACAATACAATATGATCCTGGAATACAAGCCAGGAGCTTCAAATTGAGCAGACGGACTCTCAAGACGTGAAGACCATGACGATGGCAGCAACCCAGAAAATGAAGACGTCACTGTATGGCCCAGCAAATATTTCTGCAACCACCATACAAGTATTTGCAGTACCTCCATGGATGGGAGTCACCCTGGAAACGGGCGGCCCAGTGGAGAAGAAGAAAACATCCAAGTTATGGATTGGGACATGCTAGAAAGCACACTGGACAGTAAAGTCAAATTGGCACAGTACCAAGATCAGAAGAAACTCAAGCAATGGATCAAAGCATTCAAACAAATCACCCTAGCAGACGGAACCCACTGGTACCATGGGAACGCCTTAGTTGTCGTGGCAGACAATACCCTTAGGAGGGGAGTAACATCCCTTTTTCACAACCAATTAACCGCTGGCCACCCTGGAATTTCCAAAACACTCCAATTAATTTTGCCATACTACTGGTGGCCCAACATGAAAGCCTTCATAACTGAGTACATCTGAGGATGCGCAACCTGTCAAATGAACAAAGTGAACACTCATCCTAGCCACCCCCCCTTGTTGCCAATCACTCCAGTCAAAAACGCTTGTCCTTTTGAGACTATTGCCATGGATTTCATCACAAAACTACTGCCCTCTGGAGGCTACGACACTATCCTGACGATCACAGACACAGATTGTACCAAGGCCTCTATGTTCCTGCCTTGCAAAGAAGCTATAGACTCTGAAGGAGTTGCGCAACTCTACCTAACACACATCCTGCCACATTATGGCCTACCCAAGAAGATAATCTCAGACCAAGATCCCCAGTTCACCTCACCCTTTGGAAAGGAGCTATGCTGCCTCCTAGACATCTGCCAAAATATCAGCACAGCCTACCACCCACAGACAGATGGTGCCAGCGAACAAGCAAACCAATCTCTTGAACAGTATCTCAGGATGTTCTGCAGAACACAACAGAACAACTGGCACACCTGGCTACCTATAGCCCAGTATACGAAGAACTCATGGCCATCCGCCACTACAAAGAAAGCCCCATTCGACCTTCTTGTTGGATATACTCCACGCATATATCAGCCCACCAGATCAACCAACATTCCCACTCTAGAAAAACGTCTTACCAATATCAAAGAAGCCAGAGAAGCTGCCCAAGAGGCCCAACGTAAAGTGCAAGACAGCTGGATAAAGCAGAAACCAAGATACAGACCATTCGCAATTGGAGACAGAGTCTGGCTGGAAGGAACCAATTTGAACTTGCCAGCAAATGTCACTCTGAAGTTATCACCAAGGCGATATGGACCCTTTCGGGTAGTCGCCGTCATATCAAATGCTGCATTCAAAATAGAACTGCCACCTCATTGGAAGATCCACAACGTCTTCCACATGTTGTTGCTAACTGTTACAATCCACCCAGTTTTTCATTTTACTCCCAACCCCAAGCAACCTCAGCACCCGTTGCACCTCCTGCACCAACCACACAGATCCCTCAGAGCGTACCCCAAACAGTAATACCAGCATCGATACCTCCCAGAGCACGCACACCCATGCTACCCACTACCTTCAGCCAGGCAATACCAGCGATCCTGATCACGTGGCCTACTCACACGTGCCACCATTCCTCCATGGAACACTTCACAGAGCCTGCACCAATAATCACGGATCCCGCTCCAGATAGCAATGGAGATAGTCCTATGAGGGACTGCAGTCCTAGCCCACCACACACGCCATACCAGCCTAGACCATCTGGCTCTAACGTCTACGAGTTAGAAGCCAACAAGCAGCCTTCACCACCATGGAAAGCATGGCTTAGTCAGCCATCCCTGCCTACCAATATAACCCGGCCCGTCTCCCTGAGCAGCGAGACCTCAGCACCTAAACACCAACATTACGATGATGGGACTTACACCCCCATTACGTCATCAGCCACATCTCCGATATCCCCAACCAGTCCTAGCACCCAAGCCACTCCTGATTACCAAAGCCTACCAAGTCCCCGGTCTGTGGGAACTGATCAAGATCCAAATACAGAGTCACCTCCTATGCTGCTAGAGTAAGCAGACTCTCATCAAAGTGGATTACCAAAAACAGATACATATGTGATCCGATACTTGTTCGCTTACGTGCCCTTCGTATCGTCATCTCTCGGTCCCCGAATTGGAGCGCATCAGCGCATCTACTATATCTCTGTCCTGACTTATTTCCAGACTCAATATGACTTGAACTTACTGCACATTCCCTGACTCATACTTACTTGACTCATTCCAAGTGATCCTTGTATTAGTTTCGACTCATACTTAGCTATAGTAAGCGTAGCACAGCCTCAGACTCCTTATGTATATAAACCAGCCAATAGTTACAAGTCAAAGCTCTAAGCTTGACTTGGTTTCCAATCCAAACGTCTTGAAAGTCTTCACTCTCTCATTTGACTTCCCTCCCTTATCCCTTTCCCTGCTTTAACTAGCACATTGCTCAGGTGCAGTTAGTAACTTGTGCACTCATCGTCATCACCGTTACTTGTCACCACTACTTCGTGCACATCGCACCTTCAAAGGTTCTTTGGGCCTTAACACTAACGCCATATCGAGAAACAGAAGCACACGGCCCAAACTGGATAGAACCGCCATCTGACATCATAGAAGGAGAACCAGAATGGGAGGTAGAGCAAATCCTCCAATCAAGACGCTTTGGGCAAACCAAAAAGAAGCAATACCTTGTCCGCTGGAAAGGATACTTGCCCTCTCATGACTCATGGGTCGATGAATCAGACCTGAACGCCACAGACCTTGTCACAGACTTCTATGCCAGCCACCCCGCAGCCATTCACTCTTGCTTAAAAGCCATGGAAACAACAGAAGAATATTCCCTATCATGCCCCACCAACCAGACTACTCCCATCCCTCCAAGCAGTCTTTCTTCTTCTTCTATTTGCTCTTCAGAGACCCAGCTATCCTCCCCAACCCATACTGGTTCAAAGAGTTCATACCAGCTGCCAGAAAACTAGGATCACTACAGAGAGCCATCCATATCACCTTTGAACACTCCCTCCTCCACTCCAGCTCATGTAGGGAACACTACTGCCCCTACCACCACCAATAGATGGCACAGCATCCAGACTTACCTAGCCAAGGATTCCCCATGTCCACTATCTTCACCCTTGGAACGGACAATGGAATTGTCCTCCTCAGAGTACACACAACCTACACCTATTCGCCGCCTTTGTCAGAAGGGACAACTTCATTGTCAGACTACACTGGACCAACTGGGAACCACTACAAGAAGAAACTGTCATCAATCACAATGGAATTGATGTCCCAGTTGACAGCGAAGAACTGATTGTTAGCACCTCAATCAGATATCAGCACTACTACCACACCAGACCCCCATTCCACTTCCAACCCCCCACAGAACCAGAGTCACCAGGACACCCGCCCTTATATACGACCAACCCAGACGCCCCATCAGAGGAACCAAGTCCTCTCAACCCCGCCGCCAGTACTACCAGACTTTATCCTGGAAGCGAACAGCACGCAGAGACAGAAACAGAACCAGAAGAAGAAAATGAAAACAGCGACACTACCAGCCAATACACTGATGCCAGACTACTCCACCGGGAAGTCCTCCTTGCCATCGCCGAAGCAGAAAACACAGAACCTTAAGGCAGAACTCAAGAAAGAAATCCTCAAGTTAGTTGTCAAGGATTTCATTTCTATGGACAACAAGTGGAAGCGCAACTTAGGATGCTTTGAGACACAGACACTACACTGTAAAGATGAAACCCCTGGAATTTCCCACCATTTGGCATGCAAATGCGGAAATAACACAGTTTATCTGGAAAATTCCTTGCAAATGTTTTCACAAGAAAATCTGCTGAAACTTCTGACTGAAAAATCGCACAAAAATCACTGAAATTAGGTCATTTGATAAAAAGTCAAACCCTACTGAATTTAATAGGTTTTATGTGTGAAATATTAAGAGAAAAGATGGTGAAATTTCATGACAACATTTGACTTAGAAATCACACAAGTTCAACTCAAAAATCACACAAAAAGTCATGAATCAAAACTGAGAATTTCCGATCCTGAGTGGTATGGAATATATGTACAGATGTCTGGGCCCCAACATCGCTGCTGCCACCGCCGCCCATGCGTCACTTGCCACTGCCATCATCGTCGCACACACGTCGCCGTCGTCGCCCATGCGTCACTCGCTGCTGCCGTCGTCATTGCACACGCGTCGCTGTCATCGCTGTCACTGTCGTTGCCGCTTGCAGGTCCTTGTTGGGGGGTCACCGTTGTTGTCATCATCATCGTTGTTGTTGTTGTTGTCATTGTCAGCGCTGCCGCTGTCGCCATGCAGGGCGATTCCGTCGTCACCTAAGTGTGCACATTCAGGGCTAAAGCAACATGCTACGTAGCACACAGTCAGCGAAGGATTTAAGGAAAAAAAAAAAAACATACCACATATTTTAGAACACGAATCACGATGCTGAGGGTGATGATCTTACCAAAGATCGAAACAAGATGCATGAATGCGTCTCCCACATAGCAGAATTCCATGGCATTGGGGTCTGTGGGGATCCCAGTAGTGACGACAACCAGTTCTGCGTTTGCCCTGGGGAGAGTCAGCAGAGAGAGAAAAATAAAAAAAAAGGGGGGGGGTGCACCTTGCAATCCCTTCGATGGCGACCTGGTGGGCCAGCTCAACAACCTCCTTGATGATCTCCACTGTGGCCTCAACTACAATTGCATGGGCCCAGGCACCTACATGCATTTCAAAAATGTAGGCCACAATCCAAAATGTGATTAGGAAGAAAAAAAAAATGGTAGGAACAAGCATTGTTGGTAGTGTCAGAAGATGGTGGGACGTTGTTTGAAAGGCGGCACACAGGCGCTTGACATTGATGGTAATGCTTGGCAGGACCAAATAATGCATGACGCACCAACGCAGGCAAAAACATGGTACAATTCTCAGAGCAAGTGCATTCGTACAAAGCACTTGCTTGGTTATATTGCTGTCAACTAATCCATATCTGTGAATACTGCATGTGCTAGCGGACCACTGCAGTCGACCAACCCCCATCTCCCCCAGTCTTCAATGTGGCCGACAACGCACTGGACACATTTAACGTCAACAAGGTCCAAGGCCCCAGTCTGTGAGTAAAATGGAATGGGTGGCGTTCCATGAGTGTTGGGGAAATCAGTATCAATGCTCCAAATAACTGCAAGACAAAGACTTTCGGGCTTCTTTGTTTGAAGTTCATTGCTTTCGGGAATGGGAATGACAACGATGTACTGGAGTTGCCTGTAAAACGTTTGTAACTTGAGAACTTCAGGAAGGTTTCGACGGTGCTGGTTTTGATCGACAAGTTGCTCATACTATTTATTGGGCAAAAGATAGAAATTGAGTATTTTCCAGAAAAAAAAATCACACACATGGACAAATGACGCATCTTGGCCATCCCTGTGTTGGGAAACAATCTTATGCATGTGCATAATATCTCCACCTTCAAGGCGACGAAGTTTGCCCCACTGCTTGATGACTTCCGGAATGATTTTCTTGGCAACCTGTGACAAGACATCAAACTGGGTTGCCAAACCACTCACAAGGACTTTGCGAACGGCGCCATCAATGGAACTCATTAGCTTCGGGGCCACAAGTTCGTATTGCAGGTCTGCAATGAATGGTCTTTAGATTAGGGTGAAGATACTGAGACACAACTTACAATCTTCAAGCACTTTCGTCTGCAAAGAGGGGTACTTTGGAGGTTTCCCAAGCTGCTCATCAGTAAGATTGTACAAAAGCTTGATTTGCCGGAGCTACGACAGATCAGTCAGGTGTTTGTCCATGCTCATGTATGGGTTTCGTCGACTCTGGATTCTACATTGAAAGTACCTGCATTGCCTCTTGATGGGGAAAGCCCATGTTGTCCAGCATGGTCCCATCCATCTGATCTGGTCAGGAATGTGGAGCAGGGCATGTATGGTGAGTGGGCACACTGGGAGTCGTTCAGGGATGTGTTGGTAGTAGAGGCTGGATGCATGAATCGACTCAGCCTTTGATGTTCCGGAAACGAAAGGGGGGAACGCACCGCTCATAATCTACCACCCAGCTATGAATTCCCAACTCGATTTCATCGATATCCTTCTTGCTGATTTTGAACTGGAGACACAGATTGAGGACATCAGGGAAAACCTCCCGCGATAAATTTCATAATTTAGCGATAATTTCTGTAATTTCGTGATAAATCCCATAACTTCGTGATAAATTCTCACTAATTGTCCAATAATTTTCAAACCCCGTGTGGT
>Ga0307510_10008367_pt1 | contig 12327 bp, 9 predicted proteins | sample 12_EM_MG_FD_207224 | JGI IMG/M metagenome (GOLD analysis project Ga0307510, IMG submission 207224) | Populus trichocarpa ectomycorrhiza microbial communities from riparian zone in the Pacific Northwest, United States - 12_EM | ecosystem: Host-associated > Plants > Roots > Unclassified | place...
ACCTGATCGGCGTCAGCGTCTACGAGCGCAGCCGCGAGAGCTTCGTCTTCCATCCGGGGCCGGTGTTCGCGCAGGTGCTGTTGGCCGACGAGATCAACCGCGCCGGCCCGAAGACGCAGAGCGCGCTGCTCGAAGCGATGGAGGAGCACCAGGTCAGCGTCGAAGGCGAGACGCGTGCGCTGCCCGAGCCCTTCTTCGTGATCGCGACGCAGAACCCGAGCGATCAGCTCGGCACCTACCCGCTGCCCGAGTCGCAGCTCGACCGCTTCCTGATGTGCATCACGCTGGGCTACCCCGATCAGGCGAGCGAACGCGCGCTGCTGGCCGGGCAGGATCGCCGCGAAGCGATCCAGGGGCTGAAGGCGGTGATGTCGCCCGAGCAGCTCGTCGCGGCGCAGCATGCGGTGCAGCAGGTGCACGCATCCGATTCGCTGCTCGACTATCTGCAGGCGCTGATCGCGGCCACGCGCTCGGGCCGCTGGTTCGTCGAGGGCCTGAGCCCGCGCGCCGGCATCGCGGTGCTGCGGGCGGCGCGCGCACGCGCGTTGCTGGGCCAGCGCGACTACGTGGCACCGGACGACGTGCAATACGTGCTCGCGCAGACCATCGCGCACCGGCTCGTGCCGGTGGCTGGTGCCGGCCGCGGCAGCCGCGAGCAGGTGCGCGCGATGGTCGAGGCGGTGGCGCTGCCCTGAGCGCGTGGCCGCATGACGACCGCCACGATCACGCCCGCCGGCCTGGCGCGCCGGCGCTTCCAGCAGTGGGTGCAGTCGCGCCAGCCGCGCACCGACACGCTGCTGCTGACGCAGCGCAATGTCTACATCCTGCCGACCCGCGCCGGGCTGCTGTTCGCGATCACCGTGTTCGTGCTGCTGCTCGCGTCGATCAACTACCAGCTGAACCTGGGCTATGTGCTGACCTTTCTGCTCGCGGGCAGCGGCGTGGTGTCTATGCACATCACGCACGCCACGCTGCGTGGCCTCACGCTGCACCTGAAGCCGATCACGCCGGTGTTCGTCGGCGACGCGGTGCTGCTCGACGTGGTGCTGACCAGCCCCGGCTCGGCGCGCTTCGGCATCGGCTTGAAGATCGCCGGCGCAGCGCCCGGCTCGGCGACCTGGCTCAACGTGCCGGCGCTCGGGCAGGCCACCGCGCAGGTCAGCTTCACGGCGCCGTCGCGCGGGCGTGTCGACGTGCCCACGCTGGGCGCGGAGACGCGCTTTCCGCTCGGCCTGTTTCGCTGCTGGACGGTGTGGCGGCCCGCGGCGCAGCTGCTCGTCTATCCGAAGCCGGAACACCCGGCCGCACCGCTGCCGATGGCGCGTGTGGTGCCGGGCGGCGCGGCGCAGTCGCGCGGTGCCAATGGCGGTGAGGTCGAGGGCGTGCGCGGCTATCGGCGTGGCGATCCGCCCAAGCTCATCGCCTGGAAGAAGGCCGCGAAGGCGATGCAGACCGGCGGCGATCTGGTCAGCCGAGACACCAGCACGGCGGTGCATCAGGCGCTCTGGCTGGAGTGGCAGCAGTGCGGCGGTCTCGACCCCGAGGCGCGGCTGTCGCGATTGAGCGCGTGGACGCTCGCAGCGCATCGCGCCGGCGCCGAGTATGGGCTGCGGCTGCCCGGCAGAGAGGTCGAACTCGGCGGCGGCGACGCCCAGCGGCGCCGCTGCCTGGAGGCGCTCGCATTGTGGCAATGACACCCACCGCCGCGTTCGCACCGCGCGCGTCGCTGCGCGCCAGCTGGCAGCGCCTGCCGCGCGAAGCGCGCGACACCTTGTTCATGCTCTTCGTGATCGGCTGGACCGTGCTGCCGCACATCGGCCACCTGCCGCTGTGGTGTTCGCTGCTGACGCTGGTGGTGCTGCTGTGGCGCGCGCAGCTCGCCACCACCAACGCCGCGCTGCCGGGCCGCTGGGTGCTGATCGCGGTGCTGCTGGTCGCGGCCGGGCTCACGCTGTGGTCCTACCGAACGCTGCTCGGCAAGGAACCGGGCGTGACCATGGTCGTGGTGCTGATGGCGCTGAAGACGCTGGAGCTGCGCGCGCGGCGCGATGCCTTCGTCGTGTTCTTCCTCGGCTTCTTCATCGTGCTGACGCATTTCCTGTATTCGCAGTCGCTGCTGGTCGCGCTCGCGATGCTGGTGTCGGTGTGGGGGCTGCTGACCTCGCTGGTGCTGGTCCACATGCCGGTCGGGCAGCCGAGCCTGCGCCAGGCCAGCGCGCTGGCCGCGCGCACCGCGCTGTGGGGCGCGCCCATCATGGCGCTGATGTTCGCGCTGTTCCCGCGCATCGGGCCGCTGTGGGGCGTGCCCAAGGACGGCCTGGCCAAGACCGGCCTGTCGACCACGATGCGCATGGGCTCGGTGGCCGAGATGGCGCAGGACGACAGCATCGCGCTGCGCATCCGCTTCGACGACGCCGTGCCGCCGCCGCAGGCGATGTACTTCCGCGGACCGGTGCTCACCACCTTCGACGGCACCGAGTGGCGGCTCGCGAACTTCGACAGCGTCGCAAGGTTGCGCGCGCCGCTCAACCTGAGCGTGCGCGGCGCGCCGGTGCGCTACGAGATGACGCTGGAGCCATCGCGCCTGACCTCGCTGCCCTTGCTGGAGGCCACGGGCACCGCGCCGGTTGTGGAAGGCTACAGAACGATCCAGTTGCCCGATCTGCAATGGCTGGTCGACAAGCCGCTGGTCGAGCGGCTCCGCTTCCGCGCCGAAGCCTGGCCGGCATTCGGCTACGGCCCGCAGACCAGCAGCCCCTTGCTGCGCGAGAACGTCGAGCTGCCCGCAGGCTACAACCCGCGAACGCTCGCATGGGCCGCGGCACTGCGCCGCGATCCGGCCTACGCGAACGCCGGCCCGCGCGCGCTCGCGGCCATGCTCATGCAGCACATCCGCACGCAGGGCTTCAGCTACACCGTGGCACCTGGCGAGTACGGGCGCAACGCGGTCGACGAGTTCTGGCTCGACAAGCGCGAAGGGTTCTGCGAGCACTTCGCGTCGGCCTTCGTCGTGATCATGCGTGCGCTTGACGTGCCCGCGCGCATCGTCACCGGCTTTCAGGGCACCGATGCATTGCCGGTCGACGGCTACTACGCCGTGCGCCAAAGCTCGGCACACGCCTGGGCCGAATACTGGGAAGCCGGCACCGGCTGGGTTCGTGCCGACCCGACCGCAGCCGTCGCACCCGACCGCATCAACCGCGGCAGCCGCCTCGCGCCGCCGCCGGGCTTGGTGGCCGGCGCGCTGGGCAACGTCAGCCCCGAACTGATGGCCAGCCTGCGCGACGGCTGGGAAGCCGTCAACAACCGCTGGAACCAGTGGGTGCTCAACTACTCGCGCGGGCAGCAGATCGACATGCTGAAGAACCTCGGCGTCTCTTCCCCGAGCTGGGAAGACCTGGCCTTGCTGCTGATCGGCGCGCTCAGCTCGATGGCCCTCGCCGGCGCGGCCTGGGCCTGGTGGGACAGGCGCCGCATCGACCCTTGGATTCGCCAGATGGACCGGCTGCGCGCTGCCTTGCGCCAGCGCGGCCTCGACAGCGCCACGCACGACACGCCGCGCACGCTGGCCACGCGCGTGCGCGCGGCATTCGGCACGCAGGGCGAGTCGGTGGCCGCCTTGCTGGACACCCTGGAACGGCAACGCTACAGCCGCGACACCATCACCCGGCCGGACACCGCGCTGACGCGAGCCTTCGTGCGCGCGGCCCGCGGCTTGCGCCCGAACCCTCCATGAATCGTCTTTCGTCCATCGTGCGGCAACCCTTCGCGGCCGCAGCGCTCTGCGTCGTGATGACCACGCTCGCCACATCAGTCCACGCCGCCAAGTACGCAGCCGAAGCCCCCGACATCGTCACCTACGGCCGACGCGACGACGTGATGGCCTTCGGCGCAGAACTCGCCGAACGCCGCGGCCTCGATGCGGCCTGGGTACAGGCCGCGCTGCAGCGCGCGCGCTTCGTCCCGAGCGTCACGAAGTTCATCATGCCGCCGCCGGCCGGCACCGCGAAGAACTGGGCCGCGTACCGCAGCCGCTTCGTCGAGCCGGTGCGCATACGCGCCGGCGCGGCCTTCTGGCGTGCGAACGAGAAGTGGCTGAAGCAGGCCGAGGAGGTCTACGGCGTACCGCCGGAGATCGTCGTCGGCATCGTCGGCGTCGAGACGATCTACGGCCAGCAGATGGGCAACTTCCGCATCATCGACGCGCTCGCCACGCTGGCCTTCGACTTCCCCAGCGGCCGCAAGGACCGCAGCGCGTTCTTCCGCGACGAGCTCGAAGCGCTGTTCGTGCTGTGCCAGAGCGAAGGCCTCGATCCGCTGCAGCCCAAGGGCAGCTTCGCCGGCGCGATGGGCATGCCGCAGTTCATGCCGTCCAGCTTCAACAAGTACGCGGTCGACATGGACGGCGATGGCCACGTCGATCTGCGCGGCAGCCCGGCCGACGTGATCGGCAGCGTCGCGCACTACCTCGCCGAGTTCGGATGGCGACGCGATCTGCCGACGCGCTTCGACGTGGCCGTGCCGGTCGACAGTGCCGACCGCGCGGCGCTGCTCGCGCCCGACATCCTGCCGACCTTCAGCGCGGCCGAGTTCGGCGAGCGTGGCGCGCAACTCAGCCCATTCGCGTTCGCGGCCGATGTGCGGCTCGAAGCCGCGGGCGGTGTCGGCAAGCTCGCGCTGGTCGAGCTGCAGAACGGCGACGCGGCGCCGAGCTATGTGGCCGGCACGAGCAACTTCTATGCGGTGACGCGCTACAACTGGTCGAGCTACTACGCGTTGGCCGTCATCGAGCTCGGCGAGGCGGTGGCGCGCGAAGTGGGCCGCGACGTTGCCCCCAAGGCACGCTGAGCCCAGCGCGCCACCTGCATCGGCTGCACCGCAAAAGCCACGCCGTAGAGCGACGCGCCGTAGCGCAGCATCAGCAGCGCAAGCTTGGCGGCCGGTGCGTGGTCGCGGTCGGCGAGCGCCGCGAGCTTGTCGAAGGCCAGTGCCCAGTGGCCTTCGCGGTACAGGCGCACCGCGGCATCGAAAGGCTCGTCACGCAGCATCGTGACGCGCGAGCCGGAGCGCATCGCCTGCTGGCTGGCGTTGCAGGCGACCAGCACGTCGTCGAGCAGACGCGTTGCAGGGGTTTGGCAAATCGCTGAGCTCATCGCGGACCTCGTTCTCGGAAGGTGGCGACGCTCGTGGATCGAGCGCCTCACTCTCCAATACGGAGAAGCGCGGTGAAACCGGACAACCCGTCCGGATCAGCCGAACGACTCAACGATCCTTGGGATCGTTGTCGCCTTTGGAGCCGCGGCGCTTGCAGAGCCAGCATGCCAGCAAAGCGCCAGCAAAGCCGCCGACGAAGCCGCCCACGAGCGATTCGATGCCGCTTGACGGAGAGGTCTCTGCATAGGCCGCGATCGGCGCCATCAGCACGACCAGAGACAGCGGAAGCTTGAATGCCGTTTTCATAATCTACCTCTGCGTCAAAAAAAGAAGTCTATCGCTGGCGACGAATCGAGTCGCGCATCGATGTCAGGTCGTTCGAGTCGCGCGCGAAACTGCTTGACGCGAGCGTACAGCGCAGACTCCGGATCGAGCGCGCGCAGCAGCACCGGCTCGGCATGTTCGATCAACGCGGTCGCCTCGTCGATGCGCCCAAGCGCCTGGAGCGCCAGGGCCTGATCGAGCGCGAAGAGACAGGTCAGAAAGTGGTCCGGCCCGAGCGCTCTCGAAAGATCGACCTGCGCATCGCGCAATGCGACCAGCGCATCCGCCGGCAGCCCCCGCTTCAGAAGCAACACCCCTGCGAGTGCCTTGGCCTGCCCGAGCTTCATCGCCGGCACCGCCGACGTTCCGTCCTGTCGCCGCAAAGCCAAGGCCTGTTTGACGTCGTTGTCAGCTCCTGCATCGTCGCCTGACCGCAGGCTCGCCTCGGCCAGCGTCAGCAAGACATTGATCCTGTAGATGGGCGTCAACGCCGCGCCTGCGGGCGACAGCAGGAATCCCTGCACTCGCTTGAGCGAGGCTGTGCGGCGCGACGCGTCCGTTCCCAGCGAATCGAGCCGCAGGACCAGCAGCAGGGCATCGGTTCTGAGCGCCGGTGACGACGTGTCCGTCGCCACCTCCTCCAGGGCATCTCGATCCGTCGATGCGGTTGCGGCCATGTCCATCCTCAGCAACGCGGTCACCTTGCTGATCAACAACCTTCGACAATCGACATGCTGCGCGCCCAGGACAGACGCACACCGGGCCTGAGATTTCGTCGCATGAGCGAGAAGCGCCGCATAGTCTCCCGAGCCTTGCAGCAGCAGAGACCGCTCCGTGGCCAGGGATGCCTGTTCCTTCGGGTCGCTGCCGCCGGCCCTGATGACAGCGACTTCGAGTTGTTCAAGCAGGCTCAGGGCTTGATCGTAATGAAGCAGCAATCGCTGAGCGTGGATGCGTCCCCGCAAGGCATCGAGTGTCTTCGGGTGGTCGGGGCCCAACGCGCGGCGCGCCAGATCGAAGCTCTCTTCGAACAAGGCGTTTGCGCGGGCATAGTCGCCTTGAAGGTAGACGATCCACCCGCCGACTTCACGCAAACGGGCGCGCAGCACCTGGTCGCCGACCAGCGGTTTGGCGATGGCGTCGGCGTGATCGATGGCCGTCTGGGCCAGCTTGAGATTGCCCATGCGCATCGCCGCATTCGCCTGCGCGGCCAGCGCCATCGCCTCATCGTGCGGCCGCCCCAGCTCGCCGTAGACGCGCGCCGCTTCGGCAAACGTGGGCGCGGCACCCACGTACTCGCCCATGTCGTTCTGGATCGTGCCCACGCCCTGCAGCAGCTCCGCCTGCAGCTGCGGCTGCGCGGCGAGCCGTGTCAGCACGTCCTTGCGGCCGGTGTCGAGCAGCTCGCGCGCGGTGATCTCGGCGCCGCGCGCTTTCTCCTGGTCGGCGCGCTTGAACAGGCCGAGCATGAAGTCGCGCGCTGCGCCGGCGCGGGCCGAGTCTTCGCGGGCCTGCAGGCCCATCATCACCGCCACCACCGTGACGCCGACGAGCGACAACACCGCGCCCGCGCTCAGCGCCACCGCGAGCCGATGGCGGCGCACGAACTTGCTCAGGCGATACGCCGCGCTCGGCACGCGCGCCTGCACCGGCTCGCCGGCGAGCCAGCGATCCAGATCAGCGCGGAAGGCTTCGGCCGAGCCGTAACGTTGCGCGGGCTGCTTGGCGAGCGCGCGCAGCACGATCGCATCGAGATCGCTCGACAGCGTCTTGCGCAGCGCCACGCTGGTGGTGCCGCGGGCCTTGACCGCGGCCTCGGTGAGCGCGCGCCGGCTCGGGCCGCGCGGCTCGACGTCGAGGATGGACTGCTCCAGCTGCGCCGGTGAATCGAGCTTGAGCTCGTAGGGCCGCTCGCCGCACAGCAGTTCGTAGAGCACGACGCCAAGCGCGTACACATCGCAGGCGGTGGTGAGCGGCGCGCCCAGCAGCTGCTCGGGCGCCGCATAGTTCGGCGTCATCGGCCGGCCGGCCATGCGCGTGAGCTCGGTCTCGGCGAGCGCGCTGCCTTCGGTCTCCATCAGCTTGGCGATGCCGAAGTCGAGCAGGCGCACCTCGCCTTGCGCGGTGACGAGGATGTTGCCGGGCTTCAGGTCGCGGTGGATCACCAGGTTGGCATGTGCGTGCTGTACCGCCAGCAGCACCTGGCGGAACAGGCGCACGCGCGCGGCGATGTCCAGCCGCTGCGTGTCGCACCAGCGTGTGAGCGTCTGGCCTTCGATGTATTCGAGCGCGAGCCACGGCTGGCCGGCGGGCGTGACGCCGGCATCGTGCAGGCCGGCGATGTGCGGGTGATCGAGCGACGCGAGGATGTCGCGCTCGCGCGCGAAGCGTTGTGCGAAGCTGTCGCGCTGCGTGCTCGCGGCGTTGCGGAACAGCAGCTTGATCGCGACCGTGCGCTGGAAGGCGCCGTCGTCGCGCTGCGCCATCCAGACCTCGGCCATGCCGCCTTCGCCGAGATGGCGGATCAGGCGGTACGGGCCGATGCGGCTGCCCTCGGCCCACTGCTCCAGCACCACCGGAGGCGATTCGGGCGCAGCCGGCAAGCGCGGCAGCGTGCCGAGGAAGTTGTTGTCCTGGACCATCGATCGCGCCGCGAGCATCTCCTCCAACTGCTGAAGCAGCGGGTGCGGCTGCGCGCGCAACTGTGCGAGCCAGGCCTCGAGCGAGACCGGATCGAGCGCGTCCGCCGCTTCGTACAGCGCAGACAGTTGTTGCCAGTCGGCTACCGGGGTCCGGGTCATCGCGGGGTTCGGCGTGAGTGAGGCCCGAGCATAGGAGTGCCCCGAAGGCTCCGCAACCCGTCAACCTGGGGACACGTCGGGCGTGCGCGCACCGCGCGGACACGTTGCGATACGCATGCACCGGGCAGGCGATGGACGCGCGGTTGATCCGGCGCTACGCTCGACGCGATGACTGCGCAGGCCCCTTGCCCTCCACCTCCTTCGTCGCCCACCACCGATCTGCCGGCGATCACGCGGCTGCTGCAACAGGCTGCCATCGGTGACCGGGCCGCGCTCGACGCGGTGTACGCGTCGCTGTACCCCGAGCTAAAACGCGTCGCACGCTCTCGGCTGCGCCAGCAGGGCCGCGCCGATTCGATGAACACGACGATGCTGGTGAACGAGAGCTTCGTGCGCCTGGTGGGCGCGCGCGACCTGCGCCTCGAGGACCGCCGCCACTTCTTCGCCTACGCCGCGAAGACGATGCGCAACATCATCATCGACAACGCCCGCGAACACCTCGCCGAGCGGCGCGGCGGCGGCGCCGAGCATGTGACGCTGGGCGACCAGGAAGCGCTGCAGATCGCCAATGCTGGCAACGAGCTGGTGCGGGTCAACGACGCGCTACACGAGCTCGAGACCGTCGATCCCGAACTGGCCGAACTGGTCGAGATGCGCTACTTCGGCGGCTACAGCGAATCCGAGATCGCCGAGCTCCATGGGGTGGCCGAGCGCACCGTCCGCAGGCGCTGGGACAAGGCCCGGGCGTGGCTGTTCGTCGCGCTGGGCCACGGCACCTGAAATCGTCGGCGCCGCGCCGGCCAGGCACAGGTCGAGCCAGAGTTCCAGCGGCGGGTCGCAAGGCAGGCCTTCGAGCACGTCGAGTCCTGTGGCCAGATCCCAGCTCGAATCGAACCAGCCCGCGCCATGATGCGCATGGTGTCGGGCCGATGCCTTCGGCTGGACAGGCGTGTCTGCCTCCGAGAGATCTGCCGCGTCAGGGCTTGTCCGATTGCGGCGCAGACTGAAACCAAACCAGGCCATCTTTCCCACTCCTCGTTCGTCGTTCGACGAGCAGGAGTCTTGCGGGCGCATGCCGGTGCAGCCATCCCGACGAGGGCGGAGCGGCGCACACCTCGAAGCGCTCCCCCGGACGAGGGCACCCGGGCGCGCTCGACGGCGATCAGGCCGGCATCACGCTCACGCGCACATCCATGCGCTGGTCGCCACCGCCGAAGATCACACCGCGCAGCGGCACGACATCGGCGAAGTCGGCGCCCCAGGTCAGCGTGATGTAGCGCGCATCGGCGAGCTGGTTGTTGGTGGGATCGAACTCGACCCAGCCATGCTGCGGCGAATAGGCCGCGACCCACGCATGCGAGGCGTCCACGCCCATCAGCCGCGGCATGCCGGGCGGCGGATCGGTGAGCAGGTAGCCCGACACATAGCGCGCCGGCAGACCCCAGCCGCGCAGGCAGGCGAGCATCAGGTGCGCGAAATCCTGGCACACGCCGCTGCGCTGGTAGAGCACCTCGTCGACCGAGGTGCTGACGGTCGTCGCGCCGGGCTGGAACTCGAAGTCTTCATGGATGCGCTGCATCAGATCGGTCACCGCCTCGAGCCAGGCGCGACCGCGCACCAGTGACTTGATCGCGTACTGGCGCGCACCTTCTGACAACGGCACCAGCGGCGTCGGCTCGCACATGCTGGCGGGAATGAGATCGTCCTGCTGGGGTTCGCGGCGTATCGCATCGCGCACCGCCTCCCAGCTCAGCGGCATGACCGGCGGCGTCGGCAGAAGGGATTGAGATTGCGTCATCGATCCCATGCTCTGCGACTGGCCCATCGTCGGCGCACCGACTACAGCCGGCCGCGCGCTGACCTCGACCAGGCACTCCATGCGCACGCGCAACATGCGGTGCGCGCCATGCAGCCCGAAGTGCGTGACCATGTTGCCGAAGCTGTCGAGCTCGTCGCGGCGCTCGTCGGCCGGCGGGTCGATCTGCACCGAGTGCGACAGCAAGCGCTGCCACGGCAGCATGCGCGGCGTGAGGCGTGCGAGCTGCCACGACTGCGACACCGGCGCGGTGTACGCATAGTGGGTCTCGTGCTGCACCGTGTAGCGCTCGGGGTTCGTGCTCATCCCAACCAACTCCGACTCAGGCCACCAGCGACAGCACGCTGCGCGACTCGGCGTGCGAGAAGAACTTCAGCGTCAACTCGTCCGACACGGTGCTCGCGCACTTGCGGAGCTGGTCGAGCAGTTCCGCGAGCACTTCGCTCTCGGGGTGCAGATCGGCGGGCGTCAGGTCGCGCAATGCGGCCTGTGCGGGCGCGAGCACGTCGCTGGCGAAGCGGCCGTGGCTGAGTTCGAGCTTGGCGATGTACTCGCTCAGGCCCTTGACCTGGAACGCGATCGCGCGCGGGTTGGTGTCGTCGCGCAGCAGCATGTCGAGCACCGGCAGCCATTCGGGCGCGACCAGGTAGCGCGAGCGGTAGGTGCCGGTGGAATCGGTCAGGTCGAGCAGCCAGTCGAGCCCGTGCGTGCGGCCTTCGGTGGTGGCCACCTGCAGCGCGATGCAGGAGTGCGACAGCCGCTCGATGCGCCGCCCGATCGACAGGAAGCGCCAGCCGGCGCTGCGCGTCATGCCGTCGAGCACGAAGCCCGACAAGGTCATCATCGACGTTACCGCGCGATCGAGCCAGCTCAGCGCCAGCGGCAGCGCCGCGCCGCGGTGGAAGATCGGATCGGCGGCGAGCTGGTTCAGCGTGCGCCAGTTGTCGGCCGACATGCGGTCGCGCAGGTTGAACGCGGTGCGCGAGAGCTGGCGCAGGCGCTGGCTCAGAGCCTCGTCCGGATGCGTGGCCGCGCGCAGCAGCGCGACGCGCGCGTCGTCGTGGCTGCCGTCGAGGTCGATCAGGCCGAGGTGCTCGGCCAGCACGATGGACGGGTCCAGGCCATCCGACGGCTCCGCGTGGTGGTCGAGCACGCCGGCGATCGCGACGCGCAGCGTGCGCGCCGCGCTGTCGCAGCGCTCGCCGTAGCGGCCGTACCAGAACAGGTTCTCGGCCGAGCGCGACGGCAGGTTCACGCGCGAGCCGACCAGATCGTTCGCGCCCACCGTGGACGACAGCAGCGAGAACACGGAGTTCACCGGCGCGCCCGAGAGCACCCAGGTGTCCTTGGAGCGGCCGCCGCGCTGCATCGCGATCACGCGAGAATCACCGTCGACCGCGACGCGCGTCAGCCCGCCCGGCATCACCCGGTAGCCGTCGGGCGTGGCGACCGCGAACACGCGCAGGCCGACCGCTCGCGGCGAGAGCGCATCGCGCGCGCCTTCGCGTTCGAGCACCGGCGCCTGCGAGACCTGCACCCACTCCTGCGCCACATAGCGCTGCGGCCGCGCCGCGACCTTGGCGCGCAGCAGCAGGCGCTCGTCGGCGCTCAGGTCGGCGCCGAAGAGCGCCGGCTCGCGCGCCGAACGTTCCAGCGGTTTGATCAAGACCTTGTCGAGCCGCTTCCATGCGTCGTCGAACGCCGCCGGCTCGCCCAGCCACCAGGTCGCGACCGACGGCAGCCTCAGCGGCTCGCCGAGCAATTGCTCCGACAGCTTCGGCAGGTAGCCGAGCAGCGCGCCGGACTCGATCACGCCGGAGCCGAGCGCATTGCCGACGAACACCGTGCCGCGGCGCACGCAGTCGGTCAGGCCGGCGACACCGAGCGCGGAATCGGAGCGCAGTTCGAGCGGGTCGCAGTAATCGTCGTCCTGGCGACGCAGGATCGCGTGGACGCGCTTCAGACCCTCGACCGTCTTCATCCAGACGCTGCCGTTGCGCACCGTGAGGTCGCTGCCTTCGACGAGCGGAAAGCCGAGGTAGCGCGCGATCAGCGCGTGCTCGAAGTAGGTTTCGTTGTACGGGCCCGGCGTCAGCAACACGGCGAGTGGCGTGCCCTCGCCCGGCGCCGGCCGCGGCGCATAGCGCAGCAGCGAGTCGCGCAGCGCGGCGAAGTACGACGCGAGGTGCTGCACGTTGAGGTCGCTGAACATCTGCGGGAACACGCGCGAGA
>Ga0307510_10008368_pt1 | contig 12327 bp, 8 predicted proteins | sample 12_EM_MG_FD_207224 | JGI IMG/M metagenome (GOLD analysis project Ga0307510, IMG submission 207224) | Populus trichocarpa ectomycorrhiza microbial communities from riparian zone in the Pacific Northwest, United States - 12_EM | ecosystem: Host-associated > Plants > Roots > Unclassified | place...
GTGCAGCACCACGTCGATATTCGGCGCGCCGTCGGCCAGATCGGCATAAAGGAAATTGCCGAAGATCGGCATCGCCGCGCCGATCAGCACGGTCGGGAAACGCCCGATGCGCAGGAACAGATAACCGCCGATACTCACCCCGATGATCGACATGATGATGCCGAAGATCTTCGAGGCGAACGCCACCTCGTCCTTCGAATAATGCATGAAATCGAGGTAGAAGGGGTAAGCGAACGACGCCCAGATATTGTAGCACAGCGCATAGGTCAGGATCAGGCCGATCACGATCAGCACGCCCCAGCGCAACCGCGCGGTGAGGTCGACCAATGGCGCAACCAGCGCGCCATAAAGATGATTGGCGGCAGTGCGGCCGCGATTGTGCGTCGGGTCCACCGCCTTCTGCACCTCCCGGCCACGCGCCTTCAGCCAGTTGATCCCGGCCGCGATGCCCAGCGGCACCACCACCGTCGCGAAGACGATGACCGGCCCATAAAATTTCAGGAAATCGCCGACCGAGGGCGGCTTCACCCCCGGCGGTCGCTCGGCCAGCATGCCGATCATGAACATCACGATGGTGATGATCGCCCAGGCCCAAGCCGCACCGACGATCATCAGCGCAGCCATGCGCACCTTGGGATTGACCTCGCCCGGCTCCGCCAGCACCTCCACCACCGCGCGCGGCGGGCGTTCGGTGTCGGGCGCGGTCAGCGTGATCGCCAGCATCACGCCCATCAGCACCGCCATGACGAGATAGACCGATGGCCAGCTCATCCGCGCCGCCATGTACAACGCGCCCGCCCCGCCGACGATGCTCGCGGTGCGATAACCCAACTGATAGATCGCCGAGAGCAATTCGACCGGCGATTCCTCGTCGGCGATGTCGATCCGCCAGCCATCGACCGCGATATCCTGCGTCGCCGAGCCGATCGCGCCGATGAACGCGAACAAGGCGAAGCGCGCGATGTGCACACTCGGGTCGGTCAGCACCAGGCCGATCAACGCGAAGATCATCATCGCCTGGCACAGCATGATCCAGCTCTTGCGTCGGCCAAAGCTGTTGAGCAGCGGCAGTTCGAGCCGGTCGACGAGCGGCGACCACAGGAACTTGAAGGCATAGGTCAGCCCGACCCAGGACAGCACGCCGATCGTGGCGAGGTTGACCTTCACCTCGCCCAGCCACGCGGTCAGCGTACCGACGAGCAGGGCGAAGGGCAGCCCCGACGAGAAGGCGAACGCCAGCATCGACGCCGACTTGCGCGTGCGCAAGGCAGCCACCAGCAATTTGAAACCCTTTGGACGCGTTGCAGCCACCCCGAACTCCCGAATATTCGTGTATGAGATTAGCTACCTAATACGTTATGCCTAGTGGCCATGAACGCTCCGACCTTCGGTCAGCTCGAATTGGCGCGCCAGCTCGTCGCGCATGGCACGCCGCAAGCCGCCGGCATCACCCATGTCGATGCCGCCGCCTATACCGATCCCGCGCGCCACGCGGCCGAGCAGGAACGCATCTTCACCCGCGTGCCGCTGGTCATCGCCCCGTCCGCGCTATTGCCCGAGCCGAACATGGCGGTGCCGCATGACGGTTTCGGCAAGCCGCTGCTGATCGCACGCGACCGCGCAGGCGTCGCGCATGTCTTCCTCAACGTCTGCCGCCACCGCGGCACGCGGTTGGTCGAGGGCAGCGAAGCGGTCTGTGCGCCGCGGCTGATCTGCCCTTATCACGCCTGGAGCTACACGCTCGACGGCGCGCTCGCCGCCCTGCCCCGCGCCGACAGTTTCCCCGGCCTCGACAGGAGCGACTTCGGTCTCAAGCGCCTGCCGACGCGCGAGGCCGGCGGCCTGATCTGGTTCTCGTTCGACGAGGACGCCGATTTCAGCGAGGCCGAAGCGCTCGCGCCCGATTTCGAGGCCTTCGCCCTGCCACGCCAGCATCTATTCCGCCGCCGCACCCATGACGTGCCGGCGAACTGGAAGCTGATCATGGACGCCTTCCTCGAAAGCTACCACGTCCAGCGCCTCCACGCCGCGACGATCGGCCCGTTCTTCAAGGACGGCGTGAGCACCGCCGACACGATCGGCCCGCATCAGCGCTCTGCGGTCGGTCGCGCCGCGGCGCTTGCCGCGATCGATGGCGCCGACTGGCCGGCGCTGCGCGGCGCGATCACCTATACCTATCAGCTGTTCCCCGGCACCGTGCTGATCGTCAGCCCGGATTACATGAACCTGATGATCATGATGCCGCAGGCCGAGAACCGCGTGCTGGTCGAGGATTTCATGCTGATCCCCGAAGCACCGGCCACCGACAAGGCGCTCGACCATTGGGAGCGTAGCTGGACGTTGCTGGATGGCGGCGTGTTCGCGGGCGAGGATTTCCGCGCCGCCGCATTGGGGCAGGAAGGGCTGTCGTCGGGCGCGCTCGACAGGATCACGCTGGGGACGCTGGAGGCGGGTATCCGCAAGTTTCATGATGCCGTGGAGGCGCGGCTCTAACACAATCCGTCACCCCGGACTTGTTCCGGGGTCCAACGTGCCGCGTAAGAAGCGGCTTGTGCGCTTGCGGGACGTTGGATGCCGGAACAAGTCCGGCATGACGAAATTTATTTAGCGGTACGCAACCCGAACCAACCTCACGCCGCCTCGGGCCGGGCGAACAGGCGAAACCCGCCCGGCAAACGCTTCGGCTTGCGCCCGTCGAGCACCGCCTCGACCGCGTTGATCGCCGCCAGCAGGTCGCGCTGGGCATAGGGCTTGGACAGGCAACCCATCGCCACCGCTTCGCCGCCGGCCGGGCAATCGCCGGTCACGAACATCGCCGCAATGCCGCATTCATAGGCGGCATGCGCCACGTCGACACCGCTGCCATCGGCCAGGCTGATATCGACCAGCACCAGATCGATCACGTCGTCGCCGCGAATCAGCCCGACCGCATCGGCCACGCGATCGACCGTGGCGACGATTTCGAACTCCTCGTCGACCAGGAAACGCTCATTGTCGAACGCCACCAGCGGCTCGTCCTCGACGAGCAGCAGCCTGGTAATTCTGCGCTTCTTCTTGCCGAACAACATGGCCCGGATGTCCACCTTTTCCCGTAGTCGCGCCTGCAAATGCCCGTCGACCATCGTTACGCTCCTGTGCCTTAACGCTCGGCTACAGAAACGGGCACCATTTTTTGCGCGGCGGATAGGAGAAAAGCGTCTATTGGCCGCGCCGTGCAACCACCAAAGACAAATCGCGAGCCGCAGCGCATCGCCAAATTGCTCGCCCGCGCGGGTGTCGCCTCGCGCCGCGAGATCGAACGGATGATCGAAGACGGCCGCGTGGCGCTCGACGGCAAGCTGCTCGACACGCCCGCGACGACGCTTACCTCGCTGCGCGGTGTGACGGTCGACGGCAATCCGGTCGAGGCGGCGGCGCCTGCCCGGCTGTTCATCTATCACAAACCCAACGGGCTGCTCGTCACCGAACATGACCCCAAGGGCCGCGCGACGATCTACGACCGACTGCCCAAGGATCTGCCGCGCCTAGTGCCGGTGGGCCGACTCGATCTCAACACCGAGGGGCTGTTGCTGCTCACCACAGACGGCGAATTGAAGCGGCTGCTCGAACTGCCGGCGACCGGCGTCGAGCGCGCCTATCGCGCCCGCGTCTATGGCAGCGTCACCCAGGATCAGCTCGAGCAATTGATCGAGGGCGTCGAGATCGAAGGCGTGCGCTATGGCTCGATCGACGCCAATCTTGAGCGGCGCACCGGCGCCAACACCTGGATCGAACTGATCCTGACCGAGGGCAAGAACCGCGAAGTGCGCCGCGTGCTCGAATATCTCGGGCTGCAGGTCTCGCGGCTCATCCGCACGCGCTACGGCCCGTTCGTGCTCGGCGACATGCCGCCGGGCTCGGTCGGCGAGGTCCGCCAGCATGACCTCGTCGCCTTCCGCAAGAATCCGACCAGCACGGTGATCGCCGGCCCGCCCAAGATGACGGCGGTGCGCGGCAAGCCTGCCCCGGCCGAAGCGCCGGCACGGACCGAGCGCCCGGCACGGCCTCTGCGTCGCGCCGAGCCGGTCCGCCTTGGCGATCCGTCACGACCCACGCGCGGTGCCGACCCGCGCCGCGAAGAGCGGCCGCGCCCACCACGCGACGGCGCGCCGCGCGCTTCCGAGGCCCGCCCCGCGCGTGATGCCCGGTCACCGCGTCATGACGCACGCGATCCGCGCATCGAGGAGTCACCCGCGCGCAATGATGCGACACGCGCGAAACGCTGGTTCGACGCGCCGCGCGGTGCCGATGCGTCGCCACGCGCCGCCGCCACGGGACGTCCCCCACGCGACGCGAGGCCAGCACGCAAGGACGACCGCGCGCGGGCACCGCGTCGCGATGGCGCGCCGTCACGCGATGAGGCGCCGCGCGCCGTCGGCAGCCCGGCCCGCGCCGCGCGCGCCAAGGCGCACCGCGATGCGCGTGAAACGCTGGTCGATCGCCCGCCATCGGCCACCCGTGCGCCAGGCGCAAAGCCGGGCAAGAAGCCGGCCGGCTGGGCCAAGGCGAAGTCGACGCCCAAAAAGCCGACCAGCCCCGGCAAGTCACCCAGGACGCGGAAATAGCCATGAGGATCATCGCAGGGGCATGGCGTGGTCGCAATATCGTGGCGCCGAAAGGCGACGCCACGCGGCCCACCGCCGACCGCACGCGCGAGGCGCTGTTCTCGATGCTGACCAGCCGGCTGGGCGATTTCGAAGGGCTATCGGTCGCCGATCTGTTCGCCGGCTCCGGCGCGCTCGGCCTGGAGGCGCTGTCGCGTGGCGCGGAAAGCTGCCTGTTCGTCGAGCATGACAAGCCGGCGCTCGACTCGTTGCGGGCCAATATCGCGAAGCTCGGCGCCAAGGCCGATGTCCGCGCGCAGTCGGTCCTTACCCTCGGCCCGGCCGCGAAGCCTTATGACCTGATCCTGCTCGACCCGCCTTATGCCACCGGCGCTGGCGTGGTCGCGCTCGAGCGACTGAACCGGCTCGGCTGGATCGGCCCGGCGACGTGGATCAGCCTCGAAACCGGTGCGAAGGAGCCCGTCACCATCGGCGGCTTCACCGTCGATGCCGAACGCACCCACGGCAAGGCGCGGATCACGTTGCTGCGGGGCTCCGCCTGATCGCAGCGATCCCGCCAAGGCTGAGGATGCCGGCCGCGACCAGATACAACCCGACATAGTTGATCCCGCGCTCCGACAACGCCTGCGCGGCGATTGGCGCCAGCGCCCCGCCGATGATCCCGCCGAGATTGAAGGTCAGCGACACGCCGGTGTAGCGCACCTCGGCCGGGAACAGATCGGGCAGCCAGCCGCCGAGCGGACCATAAGCAAAACCCATCACGAACAGCGCGAAGGCCAGCCAGACCAGGATCACCAGCAGCGATCCCGCGCCGAGCATCGGCCCCATCAACACACCCGCCGCGAGGCACCCGGTGCAACCGAGTGCCAGCATGCGGGTCGCGCTGCTCCGGTCGGCCCAGACGCACGATACGACGATCCCGGCGGCGAGGAACAGGATCGCGACCAGCTCGACCGCGAGGAAGGTCTCGCGCGGATAGCCCAGTTCCTTGGTGCCGTAACCGAGCGCGAAGGCGGTCGCGAGGTAGAACAGCGCGAAGCACGCCACCACTGCGAAGGTTCCGGCCAAGGTCGCGCGCAGATGGTGCTTGAACAAGGTCGCGATCGGTACGCGCGGGATCGCTTCGGCCTTGGCCGCTTCGAGGAAGGCCGGCGTCTCGGTCAGTTTGAGCCGCACCCACAGCCCGAGCAGCACCAGCACGGCGCTGGCCAGGAAGGGCAGCCGCCAGCCCCAGGCGTGGAACTGTTCCTCGGTCAGCATCAGCCCGAGCAGCAGGAAGAAGCCATTGGCGGCGATAAACCCGACCGGCGCACCGAGCGGCGGGAACATGCCCCAGGTCATCCGCCGATGCGGCGGCGCGTTCTCCGAGGCGAGCAGGCTCGCCCCGCCCCATTCGCCGCCCAGCCCGAGGCCCTGACCGAAGCGCAGGATGCACAGCAGGAACGGCGCGATCCAGCCGACCTGCGCATAGCTCGGCAGAAAGGCGATCGCGACGGTCGACCCGCCCATCAGCAGCAGCGAGGCGACCAGCGTCGACTTGCGTCCGACCCGGTCACCGAAATGCCCGAACACCACCGCACCGACGGGCCGCGCGAAGAACGCCAAGCCGAAGGTAGCGTAGGACAGCAACTGCTGCGCCGACGAGGTCGGAAAGAACAGCGGCCCGAACACCAGCGCCGCGGCGGTGGCGTAGATATAGAAATCGTAAAACTCGACCGCCGTCCCGGTCAGGCTGGCGAGCAGGATGCGGCGGGTGTCGGGCGTGTTCATACGTGACGCCTAACCGCAAACCGCGCGCACCGCCAAATGTAACTCTTTCCTTCTCCCCTTGTGGGAGAAGGTGGCGCGAAGCGCCGGATGAGGGGGAGTCGCAAGCGCTACGCCGGACTACTCCCGCTCACCCTTCCGCCGCTTTGCGGCTCCCTCCCTCTCCCACAAGGGGAGAGGGAAAGAAGATCAGGCGATGCCCGCCACCCGAATGACCTGCAACAAAATCCAGTACAGCCCGCCCGACAGCAGCATCGCCGCGGGCAGCGTCATCACCCAGGCGAGCACCATATTGGCGATCGTCCGCACCTGAAGCCCGCCGCCATTGCCGACCGAGGCGCCGGCGACGCCGCTGGTCAAGATGTGCGTGGTCGACACCGGCAGCCCGTAATTCTGCGCCAGCATGATCGTGCCCGCCGCCACGACCTGCGCCGAGGCGCCCATGCCATAGGTGAATTGCTGGCTGCCGATCTTCTCGCCGACCGTGACGACGATGCGCTTCCACCCGACCATCGTGCCGAGCCCGAGCGCCAACGCCACCGTCACCTTGACCCAGAGCGGGATGTAACGCGTGCCGCTTTCCAGCAGCCCCTGATAGTCGCCGATTGCCTTCAACTCAGGCGCGCTGAAGCTGCGCTGCGCCGCGCCGTCCTTGGCCGTCACCAGCCGGGTCGTGTCGAGCACCAGATACATGTCGTTGCGCAGATTTGGCGTCGCCGCCGCCGGCACCTTGCCGAACGAACCGAAGCCCGCAATCCGCCCGCTGACGTCGCGCGACATGGTGTCGATCGCATCGAACACCGTCGGCGTATCGGCATGTTTGGTCTGCAGCGCCGTTACCAGGGTGGCGCGCGCCACAGCCAGCGTCGGCACCTGTCCCGCGCCATGGGCATGAAAGGCACTCGACGCCGCCGCGGCGCTGGCGACGAAGGTCGGGGTCGCGCTTTCCGGCATGGTGCGGTTGAGCGCATAGGCGGTCGGGGCGCAGCCGATCAGGATCAGCATGATCAGCCCCATGCCCTTCTGCCCGTCATTGCCGCCATGGGCGAAGCTGACGCCGGTGCAGGCCAGCACGAGCAGCGCGCGGATACCGGCGGGGGGCGGCGCATTACCCTCGGGCGCGGTGTAGAGTTTCGGGCTGCGGATCGTCCAGCGCATCGCCAGGATCAGCAGCAGCGCGCCGACGAACCCGACCAGCGGGCTGAACAGCAGCGCCGACAGCACCTTCTCGACCTGGCCCCAGTCGAGCCCGGAGGTCCCGCCGAGCGAATGCGACAGCAGCTGGTTGGCCACGCCGACGCCGAGGATCGAGCCGATCAGCGCATGGCTCGACGAATTGGGCAGGCCGACATACCAGGTCGCAAGGTTCCACAGCACCGCGGCGAACAGCAACGCGAAGATCATCGCATAGCCCGAGGCGCTGCCGACATGCAGGATCAGGTCGACCGGCAGCAGGGTGATGATCGAATAGGCCACCGCCCCGCCCGACACCATCACGCCGAGGAAGTTGAACACGCCCGACCAGATCACCGCGAGCGGCGGCGACATGGAATTGGTGTAGATCACCGTGGCAACGGCATTGGCGGTGTCGTGGAAACCGTTCACGAACTCGAAGCCGAGCGCGATCAGCAGCGCCAAAGCGAGGAACAGGAACGAACCCATGGCGAGTTGCTCGCCGACCTGCTGCGTATCGTCGAGGATCGACCAGGCCGCATAGGCCAGCCCGCCGATCAGCAATGCGAGAAAGCCCCAGCGGGCGATGGAAGGGAGTGGCCGGTTGATACCGTGCGCACTGGGTGACACCGCCTCCGAATCGGCAGGCGTAAGGAAGGTCGTTGCCATGGCGCGACAGCCATCGCCCGCCGGCGTTACACTCTCATGACACTTTGGTTACAGGCCGTGGATAAGTTTCACAGATAGGGCCGCAGCGTGAAGGAAATCGCGCGTTTCGCGCCTTTGCGGTCCACGTCGAGCGTCACCGCCGTGCCGGGGCCGCGGCTGACTTTGCGCAGCACTTCTTCCCAGGCACCGACGACCCGGTCGCCGACCAGCATCCCCGCCTCCGCCGCCGGGCTGCCCGTGCCGACCGCCGTCACTTCGGCGACATCGCCGGCGCGGTCGAGCCAAAGCCCCGACAGCCCATAGCGCTCGGTCACCGCCGGCTGACGACTCGGCTGTACCCACAAGGCCCGGGCGCGCGCATCGATCGACAGGTTGAGGCGCCGGATCAGCGCCAGCCCGGCAATGCCGTCACCGACGACCGACAGATTGGCGCCCGCCGGGTGCAGCATCACCAGCGGCCGGTCGATGCTCACACCGCCCAGCCCAAGCGACGGCGCACGCACGATACGCGCGATCGGGCCCTGGCCGCCCAGCCCGCTCGGCCGCGCGGGCGCATAAGGGCGGCTGTCGTCCCATAACCCGCTGCGCCGCGCCGCATTGGCGAACAACGAGAGCGCGCGCGGCGCGCCGGTGTCGAGCACGCAGTCGAACGACTGTCCGCCGACCGCGACATCGGCGAAGATGTAGGGCGACACCTCCTGCCGGCCGGAGAGGCGGCGAATGCTCGACGCTATGCGCGTGAAGCCCGGCCGCTCGCCACGCCCGTCGGGGTAGATGCGTAGCTCGCCGGCATCGAAGTCGAGTTCGGTATCGGCCACGGTCAGAATGCCCGCCGCCAGCGTGCCCACGATATCGTTGCCGAACTGCAGGTCGCTCGCACCGACCAGCGCGACACTGGCCTGGCGGAGCGACCCGCCGATGAGGAAATCCTTCGCCTGATAGATCGGATAGATGTCGCGCTTGCCCATACCGCCCAGCGCGCTGTGCCCGATGATCGGCAGTTTGAGCGTCTTGGCCAGCGAATCATGGACCAGGCTGACCTCGCCGCCGGTGTCGATCATGAAGATATACGGCCCCTTGCCGACCATCCCCACCGCGACCAGCACGCGATTCGGTTCCAGCGCGATCGAGGCGCGCAGGATCCGGCGTTCGTCCGCCAGAGCGCCACCCGGCCATGCCACCGCCACACCAAGACCGGCGAGAAGATTCCGTCGTGATATCATGATGCTGCGACTCCGTTGCCGATATTGCTTCTAGCTGCTTGCCGTGACGCCAGGAAAGGCCATCGGGGCAGGTTGCCGCCCGCCGCGACATCGGCATAAGGGGCGGATGCCCGCCGCGCCCCCCAGAGAATCGCTCGACGTCGCGGCACGGGCTCAGGCCGCGGCGTGGCGCGCCTTCGCCGTCGCACCCGACGACATAGAGGCGCGCCAGCGACTGGTGGAACGGTTGCAGGACGCCCCCGACGCCATCGATCCCGCGCACGAGCCCGCTTTGCATGCCTTGCTCGGCGATGCGTCGGTCGATCCGCAGACACTGGTGCCGGCCGGCTGGGCGCTGCTCGACAAGACCGGGCGCATGCCCGTGGCGCCCGAAGCGGCGGCCGCGTGGCTGGAAGGCGACGCCTTCGCCCGCGACCTGCTCGCCGCCGGCTTCGTCGCGACGCTCCCGCCCGAGCAGGCACTGACCGCGTTGCGCCGCTGGCTGCTATTGTCGGGGCGGTGGCGCGCCTATCCCGCAGCGCTCGCCGCGTTGATTGCCCAGGCCGATCATAATGGCGGCGCCTGGCTGATCGATGCGGAGGAACAGGCACTGATCGACGCCGATCCGACCGCGCCGATCGTCCGCGCCTATCTCCCACCGCCCCCGCCCCTGCCCGACACGCCCGCTTATGCCACGCCGCTGACCAGCATCGTCGCCGCGCACTATATCCTGCGGCCTTATCCGGCATGGCGCCGTCCGATGGTGGTGGTGCCGAGTACCTTGCCCGCGATGGTCGCGAAGCTCGGCCCCGGCGCGCCGACCGGCCTGCCGGTCGCCGCCGACATCCTCATCGCCGGCTGCGGCACCGGTCGCGAGGCGGCGCACTGGGCGCTGCGCTGTCCCGATGCGCAGATCACCGCGATCGATATCAGCCCGACCTCGCTCGCCTTTGCCGCGGAGCGCTGCGCCACCGCCGGCATCGGCAACATCACCTTTCACCAACGCGACCTGCACGACGTCGCCACGCTCGGCCGCCAATTCGACGCGGTGGTGTGCAGCGGCGTGCTGCACCATCTCGCCGATCCCGAACGCGGCTGGGCGGCGATCACCGGCGTATTGAAACCCGGCGGCGTCATGTCGCTGATGGTTTACAGCGCCTATGTCCGCCTGCGCGTGATGCGCGCGCGCCACCTGATCCCCGATCTGCACGCCTTGCCGCTCAGCGACGCGGTGCTGCGCGCCGCCCGCGCGCGGCTGATGCGCGACATGCCGACGATCGCCGGCTCGTTCGATTTCTATACCATGACCGGCGTCCACGACCTGCTGTTCCACGAGCAGGAGGACCCGTTCGACATCACCCGCATCATGCGCGGCATGGCCACGCTCGGGCTCGACTTCCTCGGTTTCCGTCTGACCCCCGGGCCGCGCGCACGCTATCGCCACGAACATCCGGAAGACCCGTACCGGCGCGACATCGAGGCCTGGCGCGCGCTCGACCGCGAGCGCCCGCACCCGGGCCGCGGCCTGCATCACTGGTGGTGCGCGAAACCCGCTTAATACTGCCCGTAACGCCCGGTTACCGAACCCAACAGCGTCGCCGGATCATAACCCACGCCATCCTTGAACACCGTCACCACGCGCTCGATATCGGCGATGGTACGCGACGGGTCGCCCTCGACCAGCACCAGATCGGCATTCTTGCCCGGCGCGATCGTGCCGATCCGCTCGGCCAGCCCGAGATAGGTCGCACCGTTGAGCGTGCCGATCCTGATCGCCTCCACCGGCGAGAACCCCGCCTCGACCAGCAACGCGATCGCCCGCTGGTCGCCAAAGCCGGGCAGCACCTGCCCACCCCCGGTCGGGTCCGGCCCCGCGAGCAGCAACCCGCCCGCCGCGACGAAGGCACGTTCCAGCGCCAGCTCATTGGCCCACAGCTTCGCCCCCGCCGCGACCGCTTCCGGCCGGCGCGTCGCACCGCGCGTGCGCACATAGAAATAATCGGTCCGCGCCTCGGGCGTCATCAGCGCGAGCTGGCGCGGCGGCAGCGTGCGGTAATTGGGCGACGAGCCCTCGAACACCGGCAGGGTCGAGGTCAGCGCGACATGCCGCGCGACCAGCAACGCGATCAGCGCCTTCGCCTCCGCGCTGTCCGCCGTCATCGCGGCGAGCGTCGCCGCGCCGGTTTCCCGCGAACAGGCGTCAGGCGTCTTGCCGGGGTCGAGTTGGGTATTGACCCAGAAGCCATGCTCCAGATTGTCGATCCCCAGCGCGGCGGCCTCGGGATAGGTGACCGAACACAAATGCCCGGTCACCTTGATCCCGCGCTGGTGCGCCTCGTCGATCGCCGCCGCCAGTTCGGCGCGGGTGATGTTCATATAAGCCTTGAACGAGGTCACGCCCTGCTCGGCCCAGAACGCCACCGTGCGCCGCGCATCCTCCGCATCGCGCAAGGGATGCATCTGCAGGAACGGGCTGCTCGATCCTTCGAGATACGGCCCCGTCACGTCCATATGCGGCCCCGGCAAGGTGCCGGCATCGATCGCCCCCTTCATGTTGAGATCGGTATAAGGCTCGACGCTGCCGGTGGTGCGCAACGTCGTCACGCCCGCCGCGAGATACAGGCGCGGCGAGGAGAAGGCCATTTGCGGCACCATCAGCGGCGGTTCGCTATGTCCCGCGGCGTCGAGATTGGGCCGGGCGATATAATATTGATGGTCGTGCATCCCGACGATCCCGGGCATCACGCTCTTGCCGCTGCCGTCGATCGCCGCATAGCCGGCCGGCACCGCATCGCCGCCCGCCTGCACCGCGACGATCCTGCCGCCGTCGATCAGCACGGTACGATCCTCCTGCGCGGCGGCACCGGTCCCGTCGATCACGCGCACATGCACCAGCGCGACCTTGCCGCCCG
>Ga0307510_10008369_pt1 | contig 12325 bp, 9 predicted proteins | sample 12_EM_MG_FD_207224 | JGI IMG/M metagenome (GOLD analysis project Ga0307510, IMG submission 207224) | Populus trichocarpa ectomycorrhiza microbial communities from riparian zone in the Pacific Northwest, United States - 12_EM | ecosystem: Host-associated > Plants > Roots > Unclassified | place...
AGCATGTGGGGAATGGAAAAAATAAATAAAAAAAAACATGGGGGGAAAGCTAAAATACTTTCCCCCACACGTTTTGGAATATTATTAATAATAATCTAGTATTTACTAAATGTGCAAAATCTAATTTTGACAAAAAAAAAAAAACTGAAACAAAAATCTGTGTCCCATAAGATGCCATGGTTTAAATGATGAAAAGAAAGGATTTTTTTCTTCCATAATTGGGTCAAATTTAATTTATTTTCTATAAATTAATTATTTAAACAAGCTATATTTATAATTTTCATATAAAAAAAATTAACAATTCATTGCAGTAAAATCTTAAAACCATAGGTGCTAAAATCTATACTTAGATTTCTTTCAAACCAACCATCTACTAAAATTTAAGTGATTTATCTGCAATCTATTAACTCAATTATAAAAATTAATATATATATAAAAAATATTTTTAAAAAATTAATCCAAATTAATTTGTTGATCCTGGACTTTAATCAGGTTTGATTCCATACCAAGTCAGATAATTACGCTAAAAAAGGAGGTACTGTTACTCTACGATAGACATTTGATTAGAGATATTTTGACTCGAGTGAGTCCATTGCGGATTAAAAAAAGTAATTATTGCAATTGAATAATACTAAATATTAAGAAATATAATAATAATAAACTTTACTAATACACATATAACATGAATTAGTAAAATCTAGAAATAGATTCCGAATTAAGATCATGTGTATTTTGAAGTTTTTTATTATCTTTTTTTTTTGTTGTATTTTTACTATATACTTCTTATTTATTTATATTCAATAATAAATAAAATTATTGTAAGAGGTACCTCTTAGGTCTCAGCTTCCGAAGCTTCATGAAAATCTCCGAACTGGCTGCGTGCGTGTGTTGTAGTATAAAGAAGAGAAGTCCAAGACACTAGAATCCCTCTGTAAACCACGAGACAAAAACACAAACACCTTTCGTGTTTCAAGAAACGCCGACGGCAGCTGCCTCTTCTACTCATCAGTAGTCTGTGTCTCTGCGTGTCTTTCCTTCTCTGTGTGTCGTAAACAGCAATTAGGGAAATGGCGCTATGGATGGAAGCAGGGTCAGAACCCAAAACAGAGAGCGAGATTGCTGACCTCCAAGCCATCTCCGCTCTTAAACACTCTACTGCACTTGAACTTAAGGTAATTATTTATTAATTTATCTCTTCTTCATCTTTTTCAAGAATTACTGCTATTATTTTTATTTCCGTTCAGATTCTTGAATGCCCATGATTTTTTTTTTGAAGGAGAAAGGTAATGAATATGTGAAGATGGGTAAGAAGCATTACTCTGATGCTATCGAATGCTACACGAGGGCGATAAACCAGGACGCTCTCAGTGATTCTGATAACTCAATCGTTTATTCCAATAGAGCCCATGTGAATCTACTTCTCGGAAATTACCGGCGAGCTCTTACAGATGCTCAGGAGGCTATTAAGCTTTGCCCCACCAACGTTAAGGTAGTTTTATATTTGTTGTTGTTATTATTATTATTTTTTATTTTTTATTTTTTTATCTCAAGTCCTTCCTTAGCTTGCTTTATTTTCTGGAAATTGCTTTGATGTTCTGGTCTGCTGTGAATCATCTGGTTTAATTACTAGGCAATGTATCGAGCTGCCAAGGCCTCTCTGTCATTGAGTTTGTTGGTGGAGGCAAAATCTTTTAGTGAAAATGGACTCGAGCAAGACCCAGATAACGAAGAACTGAAAAAGCTTGCCAAGCAGATAAATTTAGTGAAGGTGGAACATGATAAACGTGAGGCTGAAGTTTCAAAGGCTGTGTCAGAGGCTAAGGTTCCATTTTTGAACTTTTAGAATGAATGATGAGCTGTAAAGTATAGGTAACAATCTTTTCTCTACTTCAAATGTTCAGGACCTACTTTCTGCCATTGAAGATAGAGGGTTGAAGGTGGGGAAGGCAATGTTTGGAGAACTTGTTGGATTGAGGAAACCAGTACTTGATAAAAATAAAATTCTTCATTGGCCGGTTCTTCTTCTGTATGCAGAGGTTATGTCCAGTGACTTCATTGAAGACTTCTGTGAAACAGACATGTTTTTGGCCCATCTTGACATGATATCCATTTTATTAGCATTCTTTGTTTTTATTAACATATGTCCTATTAATTTGCATTTAATGTTCCCTGCCCTTCTATATATACTGCATTATATGATATCCTTAGCTTTCAAACATGTTCTCAGAAAGTTGTCCACCATTGCCATGGGATACAGAAAACAATTATACCCGTGAAGCTGTTGAATTATACTATGAGGTAAGCTCTTTCTAGTCATAGCAATGCTCACAAATCATCTCATTTGTTATTCGACATTGCAGTGTTCTATCAAAGATTTAATCATGACCCTCTTGCTATTGTGCTGTATGCAGAATAATCTTATGTATTAGGGCTGCTAATATTGTGTTTGTTTTGTGTGCGTATTTGGAGATAAGGCTGCTTATATCTTTAAACTGCTAATTATTTTCAAACGTGATATACCCCTTAGGCGTTTTGAGTGCTACTTAGTCATTATTTTGAAGTAATGTCCAGATCATAATGATTTAGAGAAGATTATCTGTCCGAAAGTTCATATACATCAGACTGACAATATTATATAGCAGTGGGTTGCATATGTAGCTTTGGTGATGACTCTTTACTTCATTTCTAATTACTGCTCTTCATTCATCAGGCTGGTTCTGGAGTTCCTTTATCCAAGAAAAAAATTCTTCATTATCTACTAGATGGGACCTCGGGTGCCAATGTGGAGAGTGTTGATGAAGAGAAGGACGCCATTGAAAGTCATGGTTCAGGTATCATAAAATTTTCTAATATTCCCTTACGAAGACTGTTCTTTTCAAGCAAGTTTCATCACTTGATTTTGGTTCCACTTTCCAAGGAGAAGGTGATTGCAGCCACTCTATACCTGCTGTATTTTGTTGTTTGCTGTTGCTTCTTACTTATCAGTTCCATGTATGCTGTAGACTGATTCTGGTATGCCAAAACTAAGGTCTTCAGTTGGGGGTTGGGATCAACTGACTTGTACCAACAGCAATCATTTAGCGGTTTGTTCCTTCTGTCCTTGATAGATAGGAGGGCCTCTGTTAAGCATGTGGATTGTGTTCTTTAGTTTCCAACATTCTTGGTTATGATTCCCTAATAATCATATTCACTGAACCAAATCAAATGGAATGAAGTGTCACCCTGTCATCAATGTTAGCCAAATAAGAATAGTTTCCTTTAAAATCATGCTAGCCAACTGCATTAAGTTGACTCTTTGTTACAGAATTTGTCAGAAACCATTTTATTTTAAGAATTAAGGAATAGTATCTTTAGAAACATGCTAGTCAAGTGGATTATGTTGACCACAGATTTTGTCATAACCGTTTTATTGGAGGAATTAAAGAATGATGCCTTGAAATGTTGAATACTGTGATACTAGATAAGTTATTAGGCGCACCTGCTTCACCAAGGGCTTCATTCTCTAATTTCAAGTTTCCTCAGCTTATTTTGTTAAGACTGATGATATAGGTTGATGTGTTATTATTTAATCGATTTGGTCCACATTCACAATTGTTAGGTAGCCAAAACTAAGGAGGTTGAAATCAAAGAACCTCTGCTATATAATCAAAGAACATGTGCTATATACTTGCCAGAGGAAGTACTAACTGTCAAGGAGTGAAAACTACAAGGAACTAGCTAACTACTGGTGTTGGTACAAGTCATGTTTCTTTCGACCATTTATTTCGCATCAACATGGATTGTTTTATGTATTACCCAGGTGAATGTATCTAAACTTCTTCTGTTTAACTTTCCAGGAAAGGGCTCTTCAAAATGGGTAAAAGTAAATGAAAAGAGAATGCTTTGTGATGTTTTGAAAGAACCTGACTTCATAATCTCTGGGATCCCAGGTCTGCGTATAGGTTCTTGACAATTTTTGTGTGCATAAGTGCAGCCATTTCATTTCCATTTCGTTTTATTTCTCTCCATTCAATTGTGGTATGTGCAGTTTTTTATGTCGTTTCAAAACGCTCGAGCTTCTATAAAGAGTTCAAAGCTGGCAAGTGGTCTCTTCCACCATGAGCAAGTTATGTCTGGACGGTGACTAGTGACACTGGTTTTCAAAGGTTGTTGACATCCACTAATGAGTCAAAGCAAACTACCTCGATGGCACCTAGTACCAGCCACAATTTCATTGTTCAGGATTATAGATGCAAACCAACCATAAAGTATCACTACGGTCAGCAGCCCCAACACCGTGTCTGGAAAAACAAGGGTGTCATGTATCAACTGTTCAGGCTATCATGCTGCTTAAATTTTCTCATATCAAGAACCATTGAAATTGAGTACTTATTGCTTATTTTATATGGATAGCCAGAGCTGAAAGCGCTTGAAAGATATGTAATGAGGCTCCTTTAGCCCAACTTTTGCTAGTCCACTGTTGTTACACCATTTGCAATTGTTATGTATCAATATATTGACCCAAATCTTCTTTTTTTCTTCTCCCTTAAATGCAACTCCAACCAATTAAGTTCCTTGGGAAAAAATGGAAAATCTTGCCCTTTTTTTTATGGCATTCTGTACCCTTCCAAATTCTTCTGACCTTTTCTTAAAAAAGAATCTAGTGGTGGCAAATCAGGCATTATCTTTGATACTTGATTTTCATAATGACATACGCCAAGATCCTCCCTTAGTCCAAGGAGGAATAAAGGGAAATCGGTTACAAAGTCTGAGTCTACGAGTATTTGTGTCAAAATGATATTCTATTCAACCCTGGGATCTCCTTGGAATCTCCTTCAACCCAGGAATCTCTCTTTCTTTCCTTTATAAACAAACCCAACATCTTCCATTCAACAAGCACGCACACAGCCATTTTTCTTTCCTTTTTTTTTATTATTTCTATTTACAATGGCAGCTCTAACTTGCTCTGCCTCTGACCTCCAGTCCTTACTAGGTGGTGCTGCCAATGCCACGGCAGCTGCTGAGTACATTTGTACTCGCTTTGTTGCGGTTTCAGACCATTTTGTTGACACAGCCTATGCTGTTGACAACACTTACCTTCTTTTCTCTGCCTACCTTGTCTTTGCCATGCAACTTGGCTTTGCCATGTTGTGTGCTGGGTCTGTACGTGCCAAAAATACCATGAACATTATGCTAACCAATGTTCTTGATGCTGCCACTGGTGGCCTTTTCTATTACCTTTTTGGTTTTGCCTTTGCCTTTGGGAGCCCTTCCAATGGATTCATTGGCAAGCAGTTCTTTGGCCTTGAAAGTTTTCCATCACCTTCTTTCGACTATGGCTACTTTCTTTATCAGTGGGCTTTTGCCATTGCAGCTGCTGGGATCACTAGTGGATCCATTGCTGAAAGAACACAATTTGTTTCATATTTGATATACTCCTCATTCTTGACTGGTTTGGTTTATCCTATTGTCTCTCATTGGTTCTGGTCAGCTGATGGTTGGGCTAGTGCTGGTAGAACTGATGGTAATCTTTTATTTGGATCTGGGGTCATTGATTTTGCTGGTTCTGGTGTTGTACATATGGTTGGAGGGATTGCTGGACTCTGGGGTGCTCTCATTGAAGGCCCCCGAATGGGAAGATTCGACCATGAAGGCAAGTCGATGGCTCTCCGTGGACATAGTGGTACATTGGTTGTTTTAGGCACATTCCTATTGTGGTTCGGGTGGTATGGTTTCAATCCAGGTTCATTTCTCAACATCCTAAGAACTTATGGAGATGTTGGTTCTTATTATGGCCAATGGAGTGCTATTGGTAGAACAGCCGTGACAACAACACTTGCAGGGAGCTCTGCTGCACTAACCACTCTCTTTGGTAAACGCATGCTTGCTGGAAACTGGAATGTGACTGATGTCTGCAATGGTTTGCTAGGTGGTTTTGCAGCAATCACCTCTGGATGCGCGGTTGTAGATCCATGGGCAGCGATCATTTGCGGATTTGTTGCAGCTTGGGTCCTAATTGGCTGCAACAAACTGGCAGATAAATTCCATTATGATGATCCTTTGGAGGCAGCACAACTTCATGGAGGGTGTGGTGCATGGGGTATTATCTTCACTGCATTGTTTGCAAAGGAAACATATGTCAACGAGATTTATAGTGGGAAACCAGGGAGGCCATATGGACTGCTTATGGGAGGTGGTGGAAGGCTCTTGGCAGCACACATGGTCCAGATTTTGGTGATCACAGGATGGGTGAGTGTGACAATGGGGACATTGTTCTGGATACTGCACAAATTCAAGCTTCTGAGGATCTCAGCGGACGAGGAGATGGCAGGAATGGATTTGACAAGCCATGGTGGATTGGCATATGCATATTATGATGAGCATGATGATGCAATGCAGAAGAAATCATTTATGATGACAAAGGCGGATCCCTAGGTTGTTTGATTTAGTTTCAGGAACTGCATTTGATCTTTAATCTTCTTAATCTGTTTGTCTTTTTCGTTGTCTTAGCCTGCACAGTCTAGACTAGGAACCAATGAATTAACTCAAGGAATTTGATTGGATGATGAATTCCTTCGAGAAATCAGTATTGGAATCTTAAAAATCTGAATTTCATTGTTTAATTATTTCTTTCTAAGATGGATTATGCTTTAAATTATGAAAGTTCTTCCCCTATAATGACACCATCAAGTGTCTTTCCTCGATCAGCAAAAGGCATCAACAAGTTGGCAGTCGCATGTAGGTGGGGCTTTCTCTTGACACTTCAAATTTATATAAAGGATCTCATGATGATTACATCAAGATTTGGGCAATTTCTTCAAAATTGCTGCTGCTTGCGATTTTTGGAAAAGATTCCCCACAACAAGAACTATAAAATAGCAACCTCCTGAAGAAGGCAAGGCAAGGCATGGCGGCACCTGCTAATTGCAACAACTGTTTAAACCATTCAAGCACCAACATAAGCATTCTATTTACTGAGATAATAACCAAACACAGATGAAAAGGGACATCTCAAATCCTCCTATTTTATGCGAAATCTATATTAATTGTATAAAGCAATTGGAATGCTAGTGTTGTTTGCTTTCCAAGTTCTAAATCCACCCACGCATCCTTGCCCTGAAATCAACTCCACCGAAACAATGTGCAATCATGTCCAAAGACTATCCATTTCCCACTGCTAATCTCCATCTTTCTCAGACAACACCTAGCTGCTTTTTTACTTCGTCTTCGTGATCAGTATACACATAAGCAAGCCCACCATGGCTTGTCAAGTCCATTCCTGCCATCTCTTCTTCTGCTGAGATCCTCAAAAGCTTCAACTTATGCAGAATAAAAAACACTGTCCCCATAGTGACACTCACCCAAGCCACAATCACCAAAATCTGTACTATATGTGCAGCTAAGAGCCTTGCGCCACCTCCCATGAACAGCCCATATGGCCTCCCTGGTTGACCTGGATAAACCTCATTAACATAGGCCTCCTTTGCAAACAATGCAGTAAATATAATCCCCCAAGAACCACACCCTCCATGAAGTTGTGTTGCCTCCAAGGGATCATCATAATGGAACTTCTCAGCCAACATGTTGCACCCAATAAGAACCCAAGCAGAGACAAAACCACAAAGAACTGCAGCCCATGGATCGACAACGGAGCACCCACCAGTTATGGCAGCAAACCCACCAAGCAAGCCATTGCAAACATCAGTAACATTCCAGTGACCAGCTAACAACCTCTTGCCAAATAGAGTGGTCAATGCAGCTGTGCAGCCTGCTAGAGTTGTGGTCGCTGCAGTTCTACCAATAGCACTCCATTGTCCATAATAAGAACCACTTTCATAACTTTTCGAGATGTTGATAAACGAACCAGGATTGAATCCATACCAACCAAACCACAACAAGAAAGTACCTAAAACAACCAATGTGCCACTGTGTCCACGGAGAGTAACAGCACGACCAGCATGATCAAACCGGCCGATACGGGGACCTTCAATGAGGGCACCCCACAAACCAGCAACAGCACCAACCAAATGGACCACACCAGAACCAGCAAAATCAATAACACCAGAACCAAACAGGAGATTTTCTGCTCTTGCAGGGCTAGCCCAGCCATCCGCGGACCAGAACCAATGTGAGACAATAGGATAAACCAAACCAGTCAAGAAAGAAGAATATACCAAATAAGCAACAAACTGAGTTCTTTCTGCTATAGAACCACTTGTGATTCCTGCTACTGCTATAGCAAAAGCCCACTGATACAGGAAATAACCATAATCAAACGATGGCGATGGGAACTTGCTCAAGCCAAAGAAGTGTTGGCCAATGAATCCATTTGATGGTGAGCCAAAAGCAAGAGCAAAACCAAAAGTATAGTAAAACAGACCACCGGCTGCAGCGTCAAGAACATTCGTCAGCATGATGTTCATCGTGTTCTTTTCTCGGACAGAACCAGCACAGAGCATGGCAAAGCCAAGCTGCATTGCAAAAACCAAGTACGCAGAAAAAAGAAGGTATGTGCTATCCACTGCGTATCCTGTATCAACGAATTTGTTTGAGATAGCCTCAAAACGGCCACAAAAGAACTCAGCAGCAGCCGTGGCATTGGCACCATCGCCCAGAAGGGGGTAGAGGTCAGAAGCTGAGCATGATAGAGGCGATGATGCCATTGAAAGGTGATGTAAGTTCTCTTAGTGCTTCTGCCAAAAGGTATGATGATGATGGTGGGGTTGGTGACTAAATATAAGAAGGAAGGGAAGGACTATGGAGAGAATCTGATGGTGGGGACTTGCTGTTTATGGTATCCGTATACTCATGGCAAACTATGGGTGGCTATTTGTTGGCCGTTGACTGTATATTCTCTTTGGCTAAATAAAGCCTGAGGTCTATTTCTGGCTCGTAGAAACGATAGAAATTAGCTGTATCCTCTGCTAATTCCCAATATTAATGCTCAACAACAAGAACATATACTAATAAAAATTATAAATATATAAGTGAACTTTAAATTAGCGGAATAGAAGATACGAAGATACAGAGGGAGAATACAAAAGAAGAACTTGATTTCATATGTTTCTTTCACTAAATATATTTATATTTATATTTTTTGTATCTTTTTTTTTTATTATTATTATGAAATACTAACTGGTTAATTTTTTTTAATGTTATGATTTAATGGCTGGTGTGTATTTTTGTATTTTTTTTCTTATCATATTCTTTTATACTTATACTTAGTGCTGGTTTACATCTCTTGCTATGTTGCGGGTTGAATTAAAAAATATTTAAATATAAAAAAAAATATTCAAGTTAAAAAGAACTATAAGATACTATCATTAAATCTAATTTAGCTAATCAAACTTTAAAACTTTCAACTTGAGTCCTTGTCAAGTCTATGTTTTCTATTAAATCATGCAAGAGTTGTTTTAATGTAATCCGGTCAACTTAGCAGGTTAAAAGACAAATAAAAATCAAAGGAAAAAAAAACATGTGTTTAAAGGCAATGTGGACAACCGTTAAAAGGGATTTGACTTTTTTAAAAAAAAAAATTGAACCTGATATTTTTTTTTTCTTAAAACTAAAAGTAAGACGATAATGTATTAGATCGATTTCAATCAATCCAAGTTAACTCATCAAATTCAAGTTAACTCATCAAATCTGTGACATGAGTTGTGGATTTAAATAAGTTCAATAACATTTTTTTATTTTAATTATATGATAAAAAAATAAAAATCAATTCAAAACCAACCCAATATTAAAGAATGAAATTGAAAAAATAAATAAATAAAACTCATCAAAAACCTAATGTTGAAGTTTTTTTTTTTTTAAAAAAAAAAAAGAGGTCAAGTCAGGTGCACGAGCCTTAGTTAGGCAACCTAGATAACTCGTAAAAGGCGGTTTGACTTTTCAAAAAAAAATTAAAGTTGACATCTTTTTTAAAAAAATAGATGGTGACGTTGATTATGGATTCTAATGGATTTAATAATATTTTTTTTATTTTAATTATATAATAAAAAATAAAGACCGGTTCAAAATCAACATAATATTAAAGTACAAAAATAAATCAAAAACCCAATATTAAAAGTGTCAGAGCCTTAAAAAAACACAAACATGTAGGCTTAGGTCAAGCCCGCACTACTGGGCTATATTTATTTTTTCTTTTTAGAAGAGGTGGATGACAAAAACACCTAATAGACATCATAAGAGTTTTTTTAAATCATTTAATAACCTCAAAATACCAAAAAAAACCAAAATCAACTTAACCTAAAAAATTAAAACAAAACACAATTTTTTTTTCAGACATGTTTATAGGAAAAACTCACTATCATTGAACTCCTCATCATCGAATGGAACTTGTTGACAATAAACTTGACAATTTTTACTGTTGGTATCGCAATAACGAATTATCTTCTCACTATTCATTATTTCCTGACAACATTATCTCTCCTCTCTTTAACCTAAAAAAAAAAATAAATAAATAAATTTTTAAATTAAAATAAATTTATCATGAATTTAGAGTGAATGATATATTTTTTTCGTGTTTTAATTTGGGTTTAACTTCATATAATTAGACCCTAAAATAATGCAATTGAAAGGGAAAAAAAACACTAAGAATGTTTAGTGTTCATATGAGCAGTGGTTAATTTTTAAATTTGAGGTGAGCTATGTATTTTTTTAGTGTTTTAATTTGGAGTTTAATTTCAAATAATTATACCATAAAATAATAAAAAATTTAAAAATGAAAATAAAAAATTAGTTGAAGGTCCACCTTCATATAAACAATAAAAAAATCTTGGAGAATTAATAGAATCTTGAGAGAATTTTATTTCAAAATCATAATAATCTAACGATTTATGCGTATTCTTGAATTTTGTTTATTATTATTATATGTTTACCATTAATTATTTAGTATGTGTTGAATTATTATTTTGTTTATGAAATCAAGGAAATGCATAATTATTATACCATAATTATATTATTTTAAAAATCGAGAAATTGAATCGTTGCACCATTTTCGATTTCTCATCTGGCTTTCTATAATTGCAGGATTCACTTGTTGGGGGGAACGACCATTGATTTCACAAATATATCTTGGAAAAAGGAACCCTAATTTATTTTGAAGGGGCAAGAATCTGTGTGCAGATGAGATTCCATGCATCTTGATTCTCGACAGAGAAGGTAAATTAATTATTTAATCGGTGTTTTCGGTTTCAGAATCAGTCATTAATTGACTTCCTAGCAGCAATTACAGTTCATTACCACCCTGTAATTAGCATTTTGGTTGCACAATTAGCCATAAATTTACTACTTACAGTTCATTGCCACCCTGAATTTAAACTGACTACTTGACCTAAATTCAATGGATACCGAAATGAATTCAAGCTCTTATATATAAATGATTTTCACTTAAAATATTTCAAAATGATTTTTTTATATGAAAATAATTTTTTTTTCAGTTTTTTTTTTTATTTTTAACATAAACACGTAAAAATTATTAATTTTTAAAATATTTTTTCAAGTAAAAAATAACATATTTTAAAAATTTTCATCTGCCCCTTTTGGATTTTAGTGGCGTATTCATCTAGCACTTTTAGATTTTAGTTTCACAATTTTCATCTTCTCCTCGTGTTATTCATAAATCTTGAGTTAGAAATCAGCATCCATTCACCTCCAAATCTGCACGACAGTCTCTCCTGCCCTAGCCTCACTACATTGGAACAGGTTCTGGTTGCTCATGTCTTCACCAGCATGCCTGCTTAAAAGGATTTTTATGCGCTATGAGATGGTAGGAAGTGAAACTGTAAGTAGCTCCATTAGCACCAAGCCTCTGTCGACTAGGTTGGTGCTAGATGCCAAAGGATTTAACCGTTAACTAAAGTAAATATACATATGCACAACATACCATTATCCAGCAGCCATAACTATTTCCGGCGAAAAATCAGTCTCTCCATCGGACAATTCAAAAGGTTGGATCAACACACAGATGCTTCAGTTATCATCATATTGTGACATTGCAATAAGTAACACAGATATTCATTTAACACAAACACAGCAAACATACCATCCTCATCCATGCAAAACCTCAAGATTCTATCAACATTACCACCTTTTCATACAAGTAAAAGCTTATAAGTACATTGTGCACACGATTCTTATTTCATGCATAATATCCTTGCGCCTAAAAGGTTTTTATCTTTTCCATTCAACCGAAAAGAAAGGAAGGCGACAGGCCGACAGCACAGCACATCGCATTCCCTATAAAATAAGGCAGGCAGGCCATGAAACGCCATGGGACTTAACCTTAGACTTGCATATCAAGCACGCACCGGAGGCAGCTACCTTCATGCAGCAGATCAAA
>Ga0307510_10008370_pt1 | contig 12323 bp, 6 predicted proteins | sample 12_EM_MG_FD_207224 | JGI IMG/M metagenome (GOLD analysis project Ga0307510, IMG submission 207224) | Populus trichocarpa ectomycorrhiza microbial communities from riparian zone in the Pacific Northwest, United States - 12_EM | ecosystem: Host-associated > Plants > Roots > Unclassified | place...
TATCTTTTCAAAAAAAAAAAAAAATTATGAATAATTTAATCCTATAAGCAACATGCAGTATGCTTTATACAATTGAAGTTATTATCAATAATTTAATTTAATAATAATTGTTTGCATGAACTATTATCTACATCCTTGTATAATATTAATGTAATAACACATTTACTACTATTTTTTTATTGAATTGGAATGATTGTTGGTGCAATGATAATATATTTATTTTCCTACAACATATATAATGCCACATGCAATTGTTTAGACAATATAAAATATATAAGTTACAAAACCATTACTTGTTACAGGTGTGGTAAAAAAGGTCATACGTCCTGTTTTTGTAAAATTAATACCAAACTTTTACAAAAGGTCATATATATATATATATATTATTGTTAATGTTGCCGGGATGTTTAAAAGGTGTTTGTGTGTTTGGTTTTGATAAAAAATAATAGTTTTGGAATATGTTAAAGGTAACAATAGGAATTTGATGGCTTTTTTCTATGTTGTTAATGCGTGTTCTTGATTCTTGAGTTTAGTTTGGATCTTAAAGTGTTTAAAGAGTTTGTTTGGATTGGGTTTTGATGTTTTTATTGGCTGATAATAAGGTTGTAGTTTTGAAAGTTGAAATTTTATACATGTTCTTGATTATTCGAGTTTATTTATTAGTGTTTTTTATTCAAACTTGTTTATTTATGAAAATATGGTTTGTTGGAACTAAAAGAGTTTAATTTGGAGGCCTAAAATGTATTTTCTAGGTGTAATAGTGTATACTGGGTTTTCTAAGCAACTTAGATTCATGTTCCTCATGTTCATTTAAGGAACATTGTCTTGAGTACTAGTTTTAGGTTTTATTTTGACTTGATTTTAGTTTTTACAATTTTATATATCATCATTAGTAAATAATTTAGGGTTTGTATGCATCAATAACATGTTTTTATGGGTTTTAATTTTAGGGTTTAGATTTTGAACCAAAACAGGTATATTCAATATCGGGTCAGTACCTTACAGTATAAGTTTACAACCCCAATATTAAGTGAAATTATTGGAAATAACATGCGAATGAGTCACAAATAATTTTAAAATAGTTCCTGAATTTTTTTTAGAATTTTTTGTAAATTATTTAAGGTTTGTTTGGAAAAAGTACAAAAAAATCAGCAAAAAAAACTGTAAAAAAATCATTAAAATGCGTTTGTCAAACACGTCCTAAGGATTAAAACAAAGGCATATCTTCTTTGTAAAAGTTTGACACAACCAAACACAACCTTAAAACCTTGAAGGGGTTCAGCCCAGTCATAAATTTATTCAAATATTTTAAATTGAAGCCCAATCCATGCAAAACAGGTAAATCAAGATACCCAAGGCTTAACTATCAGCCCATCAAGTAAAAATAATCAATCCATGCCCACAAACAAAAAAACGTAACCGTAGCTAATGACAAAAGATCTGTACCCAGTTTCTAAACAATACTTAAAAACCCCTATACTATTTAACCCAACATTCATTTAAACCCAGCAGCATGCATTCTCAAAAGTCAAAACACATGGAAATGGCACCATTTATGAGTTTCGAACTAAAAGATGTTAACTAAAAAAAAATATGCAAGAGTATCATAACAAGAAAAGGAGGGGGTTATACCTGGGCTGGAGTATTTACTGCTGGTGCTAACAATACTTGATCTTCCTTGCAACAAGATCCTTTTACTGGCAACGTGGGAGGACAATATTTGCTGCTTTCAGCTTGGAATGAGAAGCAAAACTTCTGATGCTGCTGTGGTTCATGATTTGAGGAGCTTATGGTACTGTTGCTGGAAACTACTGGTACGGCTGGAAGGAACCTACGGTGCTGCTGCTGGAAAAGTGGCTGTCCTTTCTAATAGAGGAGGTGCTGTCGATGTTGTGGTTCTTGTTCTTTGGCCGAAGATGTAGCTGTTTATGCTGTGAATGGAAAAGGAAGAAACTGGAAATGTTTGTTGCTGTTATCAAACAAACAATATTGTACTGCTACTGTTCTGGGCTAGAGAAAACCTACCGCTGCAGATACTATGAACGGGGGAGGAGAAGGTGTGAACGTTGCTTAGTTGTAGTGGTTGTCGTGAACAAAAAGAATACATAGACGCTATTGGTGTTGCCGTCATGACTCCTCAGCCAAAACCAGTTCTGCCATGGCTGTTACGGATCATAGAGGAGCTGAGGATAGTGGAATCAACGAATGATGCAGAGAGGAATGCTACCACTCACGATGGTTGGCCTTGGTCATGCTGTTGGTTGGTCTTTGAAGCTGTCGGTTGATTCTGGAGGATGGCTGGTGGCGATGAGGGTTAATTATTTTGCTTCTTTCCTTTGTATGGCTGACGGTTAAATTTGTGGTGGTTTCAGTCTTGAGACTGGATATAATTGGTTTCGGGTGTGAGAAGAGGGTCTGTGAGGTGTCGTGGGAAAAAATGGTGGTGAATAGCTTGGGGTCTACTGGTAAAGTGTTGGGTGCTGGTGTAGTGTAAGGTGTTGGCTTTTCTTTCAGCTGGAACAGGGGAGGCAATGGTGCTTTGTGTGGTTCTTTACGGCTGGAACCAGGGGTTGGTTTCAGGCCGAGATATAGATAAGCAGAAGACTGTTATAGTCATGGATGGGAGAAGGTGGTTATGACAGTGCTCATCCTCCTTCCAGGCTGCTTGCGTTAGGGTTTTCTGTGATTTTTATGGGAGAAATGGGGAGGTTCTAGCTAAGGTTTACGTGCTGATGGGATATCGATCCTTGATGTCAAGGAATAATTCTAGCCATTCATTAAAACTAAAGATAAAAATTTATTCTGCTCTACAACTAAAAAGAGAGGAAAAAAACATGTTTTTTATTATTATTTAAATATTGAAGAAATTTGTTGGTAGGAGATGCAGTACCTTTAATATCTATTATTTGGCTAGTTCATCCAGTTATTTGAACCGCTCAATTAGTTTAGCATAAAATTTATAATTTTTCAGGAATTTTTTTTTCTATATATATTTTAGGTGTCAAAATATTTTTTTTATCCAACTTATAAAATAAAAAACAAGCTACAATTATAATTTTCAAAATTTAGTATTCACATGTAAGCTTTATTTCTGTTTATGATATCAATTGATTTAACTGATTATTCTAAAAAGATTGATTGATTTTTAAGGTTATTTGATTGAATATCATAATTATAAATATTGATATTTATTACAATCTTGTGATTTAATTGTGATTATAAAACTGATAAAAATAAAATATTTCACTAAATTTTTTTATTATTGTGTTAATATATTGTTTATTTGGATTTTGTATGCTAATTGGTCAATATATCCATATAAGAGTATGTTTGGAATTCTAGTAGTAGTGTTTAAAATACTTTTCACTTAGAAATATATTAAAATAATATTTTTTATTTTTTAAAAATTATTTTTAATATTAGTAATCAAAACCATCTAAAAATATAAAAAAAATTATTTTAAATAAAATTATTTTTAAAAATAAAATTTATACCGCATTTTTAAAAGAAAAAAAAAACTGTTTTGATCCAGTCCAGCCCGCCAAAAACAAAATCATCAAAGACCAGTCAAACCTACCCGAACATTCCGTTCAACATCGATATCTGCCCTCAAATCCCTTTCCAGTCATTACCGAACAAAGTCCAGGGCAATTTAGTAGCACCAACCTCTAACTTTTAAAAAACTTCTCAAGCAAGACCGTCCGATTATTCCTAACAATTACCGATCAACGGTTAAAAATACACTTTGACTGCCGTACAAGAACTGATTGATCCCTCAGGGCGATTAGATTTGACAAAGGAAATATATAAAAAAAACAGACACATGGTAGCTTCATAAGGATTATTTCTAGAGAGAGAGAGAGAGAGATTCTGAAAGAAACAGAAAGATTTTATTGTTGTTGTTGTTGTTCATTGTTTTTCTCTTTTGGGTTCCCTTCTTTTCCTCTCACCATTTTCTCCATCTCTCTCTTTGTTGGTGGAGAGAAGGTTGAGTTTGTGTCTCTTTTTTTTAATATTTTTTTATTTTCTTAAAAGGAAATTTAGGGTTTGGTTTGTTTGTTGGTGAAAAGAGAAAGGAAACCATGAATGTGATGCGTAGATTAAAGAGCATTGCTTCAGGTCGAACTTCTATATCATCCGATCCTGTAAGTTTGAATCTTTTCTGTTTTTATTTTGAAAATTCTTGCTTGCTTGGTTCTAAGAAAATGAGGTAAATAAATGAAAAAACAGGAGCTTTAATGTCTATGCTCATACCTTTTGGATTTTGAGTAAATTAGGTCAAGAAGGCTCTTGCTTGCTTTATGGTTTCCTATGGATGATAGCTAAATTTGAAACAAGCGGGTTATGTGTTTCTCTTTTTCTTCCATTTCTTTTCCTGCATGTTTCTCGATTTTTTTTTTGTCGAGCTTGACCACTTTTCATTGAGCTTGGACCGATTCCTGATTGGGCTTATGCTCTATTTTTTTTTTAAAAAAAAAAATGCTCAAAATTCAGTGGTTTTTCTGATTCCTTTATGGGAAGCACTGGGTCCAATCTGTTCTTATTTTGTTTTTTGCTATGGAAGGAGATGATATTTAGTAGTTGGAATTAGGCTTTCTTACTTTCAATGTGGTTTTAACTCGTGGGGCCCTATATTATAGCAATTCCCATTCTTGTTGTATGTTCATTTAATCCTGTAAAGAGGTTTGATTGGTTGGCTGATCAATGTCGGTTAACATAATGTTTGTAGCTCAGATGTAACATCAGATTCTATTATTACCTTATGATGATTCTATTACTGTGAGCGTTATTTTGATTGTGTGCCAACTATGATTATAATTTCTAGCAAATGTTATAGAATCTATTTAATGCTATTTGTTTATTTGGATACCCAATGGTGAAAGTGAAGTTTATCGGTTTTTTTTTTCTTTAGCGTGTTGCTGTTGTGGTAGGTGGTACGTCATGCTGCAATTCTTGGTTCTTTTCTGAGAATGGTTAATATGTATCTTTATCAGCTTTTCCTTTTTTAAATAAAGGTGAAGCCGAGATGGAGCACTAGAAGAAAGTTATTCACATAAGATGCGGTGTCCTTTTATGATGATAACAATGAAATCTTATGATAGATTTGCACTTAATGATTAAATGCCTAAATAGAATCCTGGTTGATATCGAGAATCATTCTACTTTCAATTGCTCACTCGAAGAAGCATTAATTAGAGTGCAACATCTAGTTAAATCCTTGAATTATGAGTTTTTGGATGTGTCATTTCTGTTTACTTTGGTTCTACCTTGACTGAATTTCAAGTAGTAATGCTGGATGTGTTTTAGTAATCAAGTTGCCATATTGGCCTGTCTATAGTCTAATTATTTCGGTTCCACCTAGGGGTAAGTTTGAGTGTTCATATTGGATACATGTTTAAATAACCAAGTTGCCATATTGGCCCAAAGCTTATGAAATTATTAGCGTCCGAGTTATTTATTTTCTTTATTTCTTGGATCATCTGTTGATTTTTGAGAGTTGGTGCATCTTGTCTTGTCCTAAAATTATATTTTGTAATAAAATCTAATTGTCATAAATGAATATGAAATGGCTGTGCAATAACACTAGCAACTAAATGTGAGATATAATGTGCAACTAAATGTGAGATATATTTGTGAAAGTGTAAGATGAAAAAGAAAATGTAGTATGCTATTCATCTGATTTCTCGTGGAAAACATGATATTTTTCATATAGGGTGGGGATGCTGGAACAAAGAGGGCTAAGATTGATCAAGAAATAGAACGAAAGGTTGATGAAGAATCTTATTTAGTTGAAAGAAGTGTCACAGATCAGGAGCAGCATATGGCTTCTACATCACAGGAAAATGCTGCGAGCACATCCAACATTACTTCGGTGACAAGAACAGAAAAATCAGGCTATGATCAGCTTCCCAAAGAGATGCATCAAATGAAGATCAGAGATGAAAAAACCACTAGTCATGATGAAAAGGTAAATTTTTATATATAACTAACCCCACTCCACCTTAAACACCCAACACAATTGGGGAGATCTCAGTAATATTTTTATAAAATGAACTGTGACATAGTTTCTTGGGATGTTCTATTAGTCATTGAGTTTCTGATCATGTAGGAAGTGGAAGCTGCCATTGTGAGTGGCAATGGGACAGAAACTGGTCAGATTATTGCAACCACAGTAGGTGGTCAGGATGGACAGCCAAAGCAGGTTATTTGACGACCCTGGTTGAATGTTCTTGCAATTTATGGGTTGTTGTTTCATCACATTTTTCTTCATGTACTTAGGGAGCATTCTGAATGTTTTTATTTTGGAACTTCATTGCCATGGCTGTTTTATAAAAGTAGATTTTTTCCATGTCCTGAAGAATAATGCATTATAGATTTCCACTTGCATATGTGGAGATGTAATGAGGCACCATACCATCCCTCCAAACTCTCGGGTCCAGCAATACCATGCTAAGGAAGCCTTTGAGAAAGAATGTTATCGACCCTCAACTTCTCTTTATGTCATACTTTAACTATTTTAGATTCTTAGGGCTACATGTTAATTTTATACATCATATGGGTTAGTTTTTGACCATGCTGCTAAACATATGTTCCTTTTCCCAGACAATCTCATATGTGGCAGAACGCATGGTTGGCACGGGTTCATTTGGTGTTGTCTACCAGGTCTGTGGAATTAGCCAGCATCTTGCGTGCAACCACAATAGTTTGTTGTTTAGCGTGTATTGTGTTAATAATATTATGTTCTGTTATTGTACTTTTTATTTTGGTCGGCAGGCTAAGTGCCTGGAAACTGGTGAAGCAGTTGCAATAAAGAAGGTATTGCAGGATAAGAGATACAAGAACAGAGAACTTCAAGTCATGCGCCTTCTTGACCATCCTAATGTCGTTCAGCTGAAACATTGTTTCTATTCAACTACTGAAAAAGATGAACTATATCTTAACCTTGTTCTGGAGTATATATCTGAGACTGTCCATCGAGTTTCAAGGCACTTTAACAGGATGAATCACCAACACATGCCCATTATATATGTTCAACTATATACTTACCAGGTAAACTTTGTAAATATGTTTATTTTTAACATGCCTTTTCTTGGTTTATTTTGGATACACTGAGATTCCTATGGTGTGCTCTGGATATTTTTCTAAAAAATTATGGTATACTGTTTCACGAGTCAAGTTATTCTACTTAATGGCTTTGTAGATTTGCCGTGCACTAAATTACTTGCACCATGTGCTTGGGGTGTGCCATCGTGACATTAAGCCACATAATTTACTGGTAAGTTTTCTCTCTGCCATTTTCCCCTTTGTTTTGGCATCAACATGAAAAAATGATATAAGTCTTTCAATCCTTGGTTATTCATAACCACCAAAATAAAAAAAATTCACCCGTCTAGTTTAGTTTCCTTCACATGAATTTTGTGCTGAAGATTACAGATCCTAATGAATTGCTTGTTCACCAGTAACAAATTGGAGAATATGCTGCCACAGTCCAGGACATGTTTTTTTTTTTGGCTTTCCTGCAATGAGACTAGAAAATATTTCCTTTTAAAGGGGAATTGAAAGCAATTGGTCATCACCTCATCTTCATGCCTCTGAGTGATTTGTGCAATAAATATCATGGAAGTTTTTGCAAAAATTATAGCAGCTATGTGATGTTTTGTTGTTTATATATGTGGTAAAGGATTACTTTTTGAGGTTTTGTTGCATTCTGCAGGTCAATCCCCATACTCATCAGCTAAAAATCTGTGATTTTGGTAGTGCAAAGATGCTGGTATGTTAATTATGCTACTTTCTGTAGTGAATGTTAAATTATGCCAGTGACGTGTTGAAAACTCCCATTATCTTTTTTATCTTCAGGTGCCAGGGGAACCCAACATATCATATATCTGCTCACGGTATTATAGGGCACCAGAACTTATATTTGGTGCTTCAGAGTACACAAGTGCCATTGATATCTGGTCTGTTGGTTGTGTCTTGGCCGAACTTCTTCTTGGACAGGTGGGTCTATATGGCTTTTTTTACCTGGTAACTGGTGAGCTTGACAGCAAGTTATAGAATATTCTAAAGAATAATTTTGAATGCCTCTCTGCGCACGTTAAAAATTCCCACGCCCCTCCAATACTACCTGGTGTGCATGTAGTTAGGGCTCTAAGTTCCTGATCACTCATTAATCACCATATATATATATTCTCTTTCATGCTACTTAGCTGATGGCTTCTGAATTCTTTTCTACAATTTCACGTTTCTTTCTGGCTATGGAAATGCAGAGGGTTTACTAATCATGTAATGTTTACCATTATTCACTTTTCGCTTATTGATCACTTGAGTTTGATGCTGTGATTGTCAGGTTATTTGCATGTTGGTTCAATGAATTATTCTTTGAATGCCAGTATACACGATGACTTCTGATGTTTACTCAATGTTGCATTTTGCAGCCTCTTTTTCCTGGGGAAAGCAGTGTCGATCAGCTTGTGGAAATTATTAAGGTATGCTATACTACCTTCAAGCCCTTTGTTTTTATGTTATACTTCTCTACATGTTGGGTCCATTTCTGAAGTGTTCTTTCCCTTTCAATGGTCATAAATTAGGTCCTGGGGACACCAACCCGAGAAGAAATTAAGTGCATGAATCCCAATTACACAGAATTCAAGTTCCCTCAGATCAAGGCTCACCCATGGCACAAGGTCTGTTCACAATTTTATCAAAAGGATCTTTTCATTGTGATATTTTGTGTGTAGTTATTGGTGGATAACAGATTGATTCTCAAATTTCAGATATTTCACAAACGAATGCCACCTGAAGCAGTGGATCTCGTATCAAGGCTGCTTCAGTATTCACCAAACATGCGGTGCACTGCTGTAAGTGCTGATACTGCTTTAGATAAATTTAATCAGTTAACATTTCTTTCTATCTACTGCTTGTTTAGTTTGAATTGCTATTTTTCCTTGTAGAATTGCTAATTTACGCCCTACAACTTTTTTTTGTTAAAACTTCTCTTTACTGGCTGTCAGTTGGAGGCATGTGCACACCCCTTTTTTGATGATTTGAGACATGCAAATGCATGCTTGCCTAATGGGCGTGCGCTACCTCCTCTATTCAATTTTACTGCCCAAGGTAAACTATTATAGTATTTTGGTCGCCAGTTTTTTCACTAAAGATTCTCTTTGCCTTTCTCATGCCTATTCCTAATGCCTTTGCAGAGTTGGCTGGGGCATCAACTGAACTGCGTCAACGTCTCATTCCTGATCATGTATGAAAAGAAAATTGACGATGGGTACATGGTCAGATTTGTAGCCAAATCAGTGCACCTGAATTTTGAATGCCTAGTCACGCATGCAAGCATACTGCCTGCTCAAATAATTCAGACCAAATCAATTTTCAATCTTCACCTCGTTAGTTAGGACAAAGGGAGACCTTAGACAAGGTAGTGGGTGATGGTGGGTAGGCTATGCCAAGATTTTGGATGGAGCTTGAAGCATAATTATTTGACGGGGGCAGGATCTCTTGGTCACAGGGTTCCGACATTTAATATATTTAGACCCTGATTCTTGATTCTTTCATGTAAAGCCGAAAACTACTTTCAAAACTCTTTTTGTGTTATTTACTGACGAAAAATACTTTTCAGTTAAAAGAAAAATTTAATTTTGTTTTTAAAAAAGTATTTTTTTTATTATTTTAAACTGAATACTCTTCAGAATTAAAACTTCATAATTATCTTATTATTTGTTGTTTATGTTAAATTTCATTTAATTGATATATATTTTGTTTTGAGTTTTTTTAAAAATTTTCATTATTTAGAACTTGATTTATTTTAAATTTTATATAAATTTTGTTTTTTATTTTTTTATTGGTATTTATTTCTCTTATTATTTTTTTAATTAAATTTTTTTATATATTATATTTGATTTATATTCTGTTATTTATTTTATTCAAAATAATTTATAAATTTATATTTGTTTTTTAATTTTTATCCTAAATTTTATTTTTTTAATGTAAGATTTGGTTTTTATTTTTTAAATAAACAAGAATGTGGTGTGCTGTATGCCTCAATGCATGAAAGACAAGGTATTGTCATTACCCTTCCATGTTCCAGTTTCCGGTGTATAGTTTGCCAGTATTTGAGGAGAATTAACTGAATGGATGAGTTAGGATGTCGCGGTGTGTACTTTTCTTGCTTACCTCCTGTGTTACAAAGAAATTCAAGTTTATGAGAATTTCATGGCTGTTTACCATGTCTGTCTTCAGCTGATTGTTCCCAGGGTTTATTTATCAAGCATTGGTTTGTTTCTGCGCTGGGCTCCAATGTTGGTTTGTCCTTCGTGGTAGTTGCACGATCTGTATCTGAGAAGCCTGGAGAGATGGTGGGTTAAAGGGCACCTTGTGGTCGCTGTTTGTTGAAACTTACTGAACTTCCACTTTGGTTCGAGCTGTGAAATCCTGTGTTATTACTTGAGTTATCTGCAGTACACATTTCTGTTTAGTTAGTACCCAAAAGTGGATTGATGCTACGCATCAGCCTTGGAGGGGTTGTAGCTGCTGGAGGGTAAATCTTGTAAATAGCTCAACCACTCTATTAACCCCTTAAAAATTATATATATATACAAGTGGAGTAAATAATAGATAATCAAGCCTTCTACCAATAATCTCCACAAGAGCATCTTCCTTCTGTGAAATGATGGAAACAATTTGAATCCCTCAAAATTATATGACGAGCATATACTTTGGACGTGTATTTCATAGCTGTATGGCAGTCGCCGCAAACACGGAGATTCTTGAAAATACGAATTGGTGCTCCTTGTGGCACGGTGAGAAGCCCAAAGGCAACAGCTAGCTTCTCGCTGTGATAAGCTAGACCAAGCTCCTTGACTTCATCATCTGTGTCATGAAGGGCAAAACTCATGTCTGGCACATAACCAGCCTCCTTGATCAACATAATAATTTCATCTATCTTTGAATAAATCTCATTTCTCAATGGATGGTTTCTATCTTCAGACATAAAGGTGCTCACTTTGCTGTTTGTCTCAATCCAACTGTACCCAGGTTCCTTACATATTCCCCTGGACCTCATCAGTCGTCTGATTCTCGCAGCATCTTCCCATTTACCAGCTGCGGAATACATATTAGATAACATAACATAAGGCATGGAGTTCATGGGTTCCAATTCAAAAAGGTTCTTAGCTGCCATCTCTCCCAATTCAAGCTCCTTATGTACCCTGCATGCAGCAAGCAGGGCCTTCCATACTACTGCATCTGGCGCTACAACCATTTGATTCAGTAATCCTTTGGCCTCAGCAAGTTTTCCTGAGCGCCCCAAAAGGTCAATCATGCAAGCATAGTGTTCAGGACCTGGTTTGATCCCATATACTTTATCCATTGCTTCAAAGTAGGCACGGCCACTTCCCAAAAGACCATTATGGCTGCAAGCAAAAAGTAAACCTATGAACGTGATGTAGTCTGGCTTTGTTCCAGTGGCAATCATTTGATCATAAAATTGTAGAGAATGCTTTCCTCTGCCATTTTGTGCATATCCGACTATTAGAGCTGTCCAGCTGATGACATCCCGAGTTGGCATATTGTCAAAGGCACGATTTGCATCGACTATACTGCCACACTTAGCATACATTGTCACAAGAGAATTATCAACTGATAAGGATGACTCAAGACCAGATTTAACAAGGGTCGCATGAATCTGTTGTCCAAAGTCCATAACTGTCAGTTCTGCACAGGCACTCAAAACGCTGGCAACAGCAATTTGATCAGGATATACACCTGAAATTCTCATTTTACAAAATAGCTTGATAGCTTCCTCATAAGAGCCATTATGCGAGTATCCTGTAACAAGGGAGGTCCAAGAGACAACATCCTTATCTACCATCTTGCTGAACACCATGATTGCACAATCTAACTTTCCCTGTTTGGCATACATGTCAATAAGAGCATTATTGACAAGCTTATATGCTTCAAAGCCAGTTTTGATTATCAAACAATGGACAGAAATTGCATTCTGCATAACCTTCATGGATGCAAAAGAGTTCAAAACAGATGGCAACGTATATTCATCAATCTTCATATCTCTAGAACGCATTTTTTGGAAGAAAGATAGAGCGTCCTCTTCAAACCCCTCCCTCACACACCCCAAAATCAAGGAGTTCCAAGAAACCTCATCATCAAACTCCATATTCCCCAACACCCTCTTTGCACTATTCAAGTCCCTGCACTTTGCATACATATCAACCAGTGCACTCTGAACGAAAATGTTAGCACCAAAACCAGTCCTGACTATGCAACCATGTACTTGAGACCCAAAATCACATGCCATAACC
>Ga0307510_10008371_pt1 | contig 12322 bp, 11 predicted proteins | sample 12_EM_MG_FD_207224 | JGI IMG/M metagenome (GOLD analysis project Ga0307510, IMG submission 207224) | Populus trichocarpa ectomycorrhiza microbial communities from riparian zone in the Pacific Northwest, United States - 12_EM | ecosystem: Host-associated > Plants > Roots > Unclassified | place...
ACCCTTTCTAATTCAAATTAATATATATATATATATTTGAATTGAAATGATGCATGAATTCGATGTTCAGTACTTGCCTTGCACTATTTGGATTCATGAATTTCTTCCTTCATTAATTATCACTTAGTTTGACAATTAAGGTGGTGAGGTAAGAAGAAGAAATCAGCCCAAATATTGAGCTTGGAAAAATGTTCTCCATTTGAACAGGAAGTTAAGTGGTTGCATCCTAGAGTTGGTAGCTTGAAAATAATGATGTTTGACACTACGAATTATTTACAACAAATTATTAACGAATATATAGACATTTAATTATGAATTAATGCGAATACAATCATAGTGAGTGCGTACTCTCACTGTATTTATTCGTTAATTATTTTATTTTTTTCTTAAGTGTAACAAATTTCTCTCTCTCTTACCTAAATAAAAGATTGTTGAATTAAAAGAAGAAGAAGGAGGAGGAGGTGGGTGTGGATTTCATTGAATACAATTAGGTCCCATTAATTTCAATGACAAAAGTTTTGACTTCGAGATCTATTAACACGATTTATAAATTCAACTCCAATCTGTTTATTAATTATATATATACATATGCACACATACATTACATGTATTATTATTATTATAATCTTGGTCAATTCATTTAATTGCAGCATATATATGAAGCTGCTGCGAAAATATTACCTTAAGCCTTTGAAAAAAGAAAGCAGGGATTAATTTGGTCTTTTTTTATTTAAAAATCATGGGAATTTAAAATGAACTCTTGAGATTGTTTGTGAAGTATGGGTGGGCCTTAACTCGTTCAAGTAAAGGAGGAAGCTTGGGCGTGTATGAATGCCGTGCCATGCCATGCCATGTTGTTAGGGCACTCATGCGATAGAAGGACATCTTGCAACTTTTTTATGGCATTGAGTGTGTGGTTGTGGTTGTGTGTATCTATCTATCTATGTATTGTGTCAAATGTATCTTTGAGATGAGAGAAGTTGAGGGTGTGGTACGGACACGATGAGCGAGCTACCGATGAATGATGATGATGTAATAAAAGGCATAACCTAATCTCCACCCTTTTTGTCTACAGATAAAAAAAAAAAAAAGGAGCATTTTTCTTCATTCCACTCGTGCTTTTAAAACCGGGAATGGCCACATGGATGGATTCGAAACCGGAGGCCTCATCAGTTTGACTAAAAGGAATTTATCAGTCAAAAACTCAGATTAATTTATTGACCCGGTTAATCTAAACTTCATCCAATTGGCTCTCAACTTGTTATTTTGTTTTTTTATCAAAACAACGTTATTTTTAATAAAATTTAGAAATTAATTTGGGATGATTCTCTGGAGGAGGGACCCGTCACCCGGGTCTACACGGTGAGATTTTACAACTATGACTCTACTGGCTAACCTGCGAACACCGTTGCTCCACAAGTGCTTGCATATTGTTTGCCTTGTTATTTGTAATAGAATACTCACAGAAAATGGCCTCTATCCTTCCGAGACCACTTAATGCCAGTCTTATTTTTTTGTCTCGAAATCCTCTTTGTGGTCAAAATCTCAAACTATCTCTCTCAAGACCAAATAAAGGAAGCAGGTAGGAAAGGGTAATATACGTGACCAAAACCATGAATGAGCTGGAGGGAGATTCCGTGTATGGGATTCAAGCTGTATTTGAAAGGCTCCTCTCTCTCTCCCTCTCGCTACCCCCCCTACTTTTCCCTTCACCCATCCTCTTTTCTTTCTTTCTTTATTATTCTTTTTTTTCCTTGCTACCACAACAATTTGGACTGTGGAGGTTAGCTACTCAATACCCCCTATAAATACCTCCTCTTCTTCACTTGTTTTCCCCACACAAGTTTCTTCACTACTCACACATAAAAAAGAAAAAAACAAGGCAACAGAAATGGAATTCTCCCCCTCTGTGTTTTTCCTATCATTTGCTTCCATTCTATTGCTTGTAGGAGGACTTCTCTTCAAGTCCCTCCTCAAATTCTTTGCTTCTGATCGCCCCCAGAGTTTGCCACTCCCTCCCGGCACCATGGGATGGCCTTATATGGGTGAAACATTCCAACTCTACTCTCAAGACCCCAATGTCTTCTTTGCCTCTAAGAGAAAGAGGTATGGCTCTATCTTCAAGACCCACATCTTGGGCTGTCCCTGTGTCATGATATCCAGCCCTGAAGCTGCAAAATTTGTCCTTGTAACCAAATCCCATCTCTTCAAGCCAACATTTCCGGCTAGTAAAGAAAGGATGTTAGGCAAAGAAGCCATATTCTTTCACCAGGGAGCCTACCACATGAAATTGAGAAAGCTTGTTCTTCGTGCCTTCTTGCCTGAAGCAATAAAAAACATCGTCCCTGATATTCAAAACATTGCCAAGGACTCTCTTCAATATTGGGAAGGAAGATTAATTAACACTTTCCAAGAAATGAAATCAGTAAGCTTCTACTTATTCCCATTTCCCTAGTTCAAAACAGAGCTACTCTGCTTTAGCTTCCCCTGTTTATCTCTGCATGCAGGACTGCTAAGACTTTTAGATGACTAAGAATGGGTAGTATGTCTTCTAACTTTTTTTGGTTGATTACTGATCAAATTACGGTTTTCTCTTTTTCCTCGCAGTACACATTCAATGTTGCATTACTTTCAATATTTGGGAAGGATGAAGTTCTATATAGAGAAGATCTTAAGAGGTGCTACTACATTCTCGAGAAGGGATACAATTCAATGCCCATTAACCTCCCAGGAACACTCTTCAACAAATCAATGAAAGCAAGAAAAGAGCTGGCTAGGATCTTGGCTAAAATCTTGTCCACAAGGAGGCAAATGAAGCTTGATCACAATGACTTACTTGGATCTTTCATGGGTGACAAGGAAGGCCTCACTGACGATCAAATTGCCGACAACATCATTGGAGTAATCTTTGCTGCTCGTGACACCACAGCTAGTGTTTTGACATGGATTCTTAAATACCTTGGAGAGAATCCAAGTGTTCTTCAAGCTGTCACTGTAAGTAGCGATCAATTACTACCACTAATTTGTACATAATATGACAAAATGATTGTTCTTCCAATGACTTGGTTTTGCGTGCTTGCCTTTTGGCTTTACAGGAAGAGCAGGAGGCCATAATGAGGAGTGAAGAAAAGGGTGGTGAGGAGAAGCTCCTTACATGGGCAGATACCAAGAAGATGCCGATAACTTCAAGGGTCATTCAAGAAACTCTAAGAGTTGCCTCGATTTTATCTTTTACCTTCAGAGAGGCGGTGGAGGATGTTGAATATGAAGGTCAGAACTCCAGCTTCCAAAAAAGCTAATCTGACCAAGTTGCAATGCCCTTTTCTTTTTGCTCGCCATAGCTAATAAGTGTGTGTTTTCTTTTTTTAAACTCTTGCAGGATATTTGATCCCTAAGGGTTGGAAAGTCTTGCCACTTTTCAGAAACATTCACCACAGCCCAGAACTGTTTCCAGATCCTGAGAAGTTCGATCCTTCAAGATTTGAGGTAAGAACTTGTAGCAGAGAAGTTGCTTCTTAACACTTGAATTCACCACAATCTGGAGGAAGGAATAAAGCTATAAGCCAAGCCAATCATTTGTTGTTAATGATTTGTGCAGGTTGCACCGAAGCCCAATACATTTATGCCATTTGGGAATGGGACCCACTCATGTCCTGGGAACGAGCTAGCCAAGGTGGAGATTTTGGTGCTACTCCATCACCTAACCACCAAGTACAGGTTGGTAAAAATGGGCTACTACCTAGTTACCCACTTACCCTTTTGAGGTGGTGTAACAGAAGATTTGAGTTGCTAAATATAGAAAGTATGGACTCTTTGCTGACATGGTTAAAACTCTTGCAGGTGGTCTATTGTGGGTGCAAATAATGGGATTCAGTACGGCCCTTTTGCCCTTCCCCAGAATGGTTTGCCCATCATTTTATCCCACAAGTCATAGCAGAATGAATGGGGGAGAGAGAGAGAGCTCTCTTCCAATACTACTAGGGCTACTACTACAGTACTACTAGCTAGCTAGCTAGAGCATCATCATCTTCAGTTAGCTTGATGCTCTCTACTTCCATCAGAAGATTGATGGAGTGGGAGAGAAAGGGCTGGTCTTCGAAGGGAAGACCACTGTTTGACATCAAGAGATATGACACACCTCCCATGGACGGAAGAGTTAGTTTAAGATTGGTATACAGAAAGGGAACCCCAAGTGTACAGAAGAGTCTAAAAAGAAAAACTCATTGCAATCTACATATTGATATTATCTTCAATTATTATTATTATATTTTTATTTGTTTTTTTTTTCTTGATTTTTGGAGAAGAAACAAGGGAGTGCATGGTATCCGCAAGAGGGTGTTAATACCCCCAAATCGGGGAGTATTTTGTATCTAAAGCAAGGTTTAATTAGATTGCCGCAAGGCAGAAATGAAGGGAAATTCCAAATTTCATTCTCTTTAATTCCCTTTGGCATGCTTTAATTCTCAGTGTGATTGATTTAAGCATTTCACAGAAACCACATTAGTGTATTTCAGCATCTAATTAAGGAGTAATTACTTACATCGCCAATTCTCCAAGGATATAAATTAACATCATTTACGACATCTAATTACATTTCCTTGCATAGTTTTCATCTCTCTCTCTCTACATCAGTGTCGGCCTGACAAAACGCCAGCTTCCTTGGTTTTCGCCTCTTTGTATCAGTGTCAGCCTAGCAGAATTCATGTTTCCCACGGCGCTGCTACTTTGTTATAAATTAATGTAATAATATCCAAGCAATCAACGGCATTAACATCACTTGATTTAATCTCCATGCACGCATGTGTATGTGTACGTCTCCCATCTGTACAGACTAAAGACTCTGATTAAATTACATTTGATGTCATACACACAACCATCAGTCATCCTCGCAAGCAACAGGACGAGCCCTTGTTTTCTTTAATATAATGGTTGAATAATTTGCAGACTTTTCTTCTTCTTTAATTTTCCATTCCATTTACAATAGCTGAAACCCTAAAAAGCAGGGAGCTTGGATGGATTTTTAAACTACTCGTATTTACCCTTTTAAGTTCTTGTGTATTGATATTCAACGTGTACATATACCCAAAATCTTAAATGCATAACCATTATATATATATATATACACACACACAAAGAGATTATAGAATAAATATAAACTCAAACTATATTATATCTCAACGAGAATTCTAAATGCTATCTTAATATGGATCTCTAAACATAAATCATTTTTCTATCTCAATATAAATGAAATTAAGTACGGAGCCGACTTAAATTAAAGGCCACTTGGACTCCAATAACCTAAGACCCCTTCTTAGTAAGAGGTTCGAGAATAAATAAGATATATTTGTTAATTATGTTTTACGAAATGAAAATTGATCAAGACCTCACTTTTCACACGTATATAAAACAAACATTTCTTAAATATTTTAAAAGTCTTATTTATATTTTGCCCAAGACTTCATTCACCGGCTCCGATTAAGTATCAGTAATTTTAAAAACACATGAGGAATTTAATAAGTCTTTTTCTGGATTTTGATTCCACTCCTAAACCTTCAAATCAATATCTTGAAATTACAACTTTCAAATACGAACACATAATACTTAATTTAAATCAAAATATACACTCCATGTGTGTATGGCTTTCATGAAACTAACCCCAAGTAATTTTGACTTTCGCTAGGAAGGACTCGATCAGATAGGATCAGTAACTAGAATCGTCAAACTTAACAGCCGAAAGAGACCGGTAAATCTGGCTTAATAATGGGATCATGACTTGAACACTCGATTTTCAATTACAATTATTAATTTGAATGATATTAAAACATTTCCCTCTGACTCTTTTTTTCCCTTCGTAAATCCTAATATCTTAAAATGCCGACTAAATTTAGGATCTTCATTTCCTTATAATTCCATTTAAACACGTGCCCTTCATTCACTCCTTGATGTTAACTCATCCAGAGACCAAATGGAACTCATTCTTGTTTATTAATTAAATAATCTCCAAGGATTTTGAAGATATATCACCTCGCTAGAATAAATTTGGAGTTTCTCCCATCATGTTTATTGCATCTAAGATCTTAAATTAAATGAGCATGATAAAAACAATAACTTAACTCTCATTATTTTATTTTTATCATCAATTCAGATCATTAAATTCATAATTAAAACATGACCGGCCATGTTTCTTTAAAAATATATAAAAAAATCTAAATCCATAAAAATATCAGCAACCTAGCTAGTGATGGTTTAATTTGAAAACTAATTAAGGACCCTTAATTACATCACCCATGATCTATGCGGCTAGGCACGGGGCAAGTTTTTAGGAGGCTAAATTTAAATCAACAATCGAATGAAGAAATCAAAACAAAGAAATTATAGCTAACCAATCAAAACAAGCAAGAACTAGCAGAGCAGACTTCTACTTAGCTTAAAAAAAATTGATTTGTCTTTCATGAATGTCAACATAGAATTAGGAAATCTGTCTCTATACAAACTCTTTAGCTGCTACTTATGATTCATGAATTAATAATATAATTTTGCTTTCAACATCATAAACTTAGTGGACACTTGTTTTGGACATGGAGAAGTATTTGCCCCCATGAGACCTTATCCCTCCTCTCTCACCTAGATTTTTTTTTTGGTTTCACAGGACACGTCAAAATTCGGTTTTTCTTTTCCATATTTAGCCACACTGATTGAGGGTATGGTGCCGCTTGATCAAAATCTGGGGCCAAGGAAGAAAGCTGAGTTGCTGGGGAGGAGAACAGCTAGCAAAAAGACAACTCAGTGTAATAAGATGACAAGACACAATGGATCTGAATAAAGATTCTTGCAAAAAGACCTACAAATTAAAGGTCGGATAAGCGGTTGCCTTGTGGGAAGGCAACAACGTTTCACAATCAGAAGCCTACTAGGCCAGTTTGCATTTCTCAAGTGGGCTTCTTAAATTGGAGATTCGCAATCAAACTGCCTACTTAAGAAAAGCTCCACTGGCTGATCAAAAGGGAGCGAAAAACTCTCCCCACTAATATATATAGTGTTAAAAAAAAAAAGCATGGCTTCTCAAGACAACTCATTGCCACTAACATTTAATGGTAGGTTAATTCACTACGAGTTTGGCTAAAGGTTGCTATCGTGGTCCTTGAAACAGCAAGTACTTTCCAGGTACGAGTTTCATGAACATGGTGTGGGCAGAACAAAGATCGTTTTTTTCTGCACATTTATATGCATGAGATGAAAATCATTTTCGCAGAACAAAATTGCAAAAATGAGTTTCAAGAGCATGGTGTGGGCACAACAAGCTGGTTTTTTCTCTACATGTATATGCATAAGATGAAAACAGAGAAATCAGAGCCGCATGAACCAGCTACGTACCTAGACAAATTATGGTTCCTAAAACAGTCTAACCTCATGCATTGTGACCACCGCTAGGTGCATAATTTTGGGATGCACTGATAAGCAACGTATACCATCAATTTGGTTGCACAGGTGGTTTAATGAAGACCTACAAATTTAACAAACCCCATTCCATGTCAGTATCGTACTTGCAAGTCCTAACTGTGGCATGTGAAAACTGTCCTTACCCGGCTTTCGGGGTGGACCCTTTCACTCTACTCTATGTTTATGTTCTTATATAATATACGCCATCGATTGAAGCAAGCACTGACGAACGCCCCCCCTTCCTTACCTTAAAGGCTTCGACGCATGACACCTTTAGCCAAATACAAAAGAACAACCTGTTCATGCTTTAATAAAAATGGGAAGTGAGAGATTTCGCTGATTCACATTCACTTCAAACAGAAAGCATCGGGACCAACAATAAGAATCCTACAGAGTTTAAGCATCTATTACCAAGTCCAAAACAAACTTTACCTACAACTTAATGAGCTTTCGCTTTCGCTTTCTCCTTTCTCTTGCCATGCAGCTCTGCTCATCGATTCCTGGGTAAATATATTACTCCATTGGTGGCGTGTTAAATCCCATTACTGCATGTTCCATAACTTAAATTGCCACTTTTGAACTGCAAAAATTACATGTTGGATAAATGCAGTTAAGATACTAGACAGTGAACTGTGTTCACTTCTCTCTTTGCCCTATCATGATCCTTATAAAAAGGTCACGGAAAGAAATCCAAACCTTCTCCATGACAACTGAGATGCCCGAGTCATCAGGCATTTTTTGCTTGAGTAGTTCAACACGATCTCGGATACGGCGATTCTGCTCTTCAGCCTAATAAACACACAAGTAGTATTACACATACTAAAATTTAAGACAACTAGCAGTCCTTTACACTGCCAATCCATTTTTTGACTTTTCCACCTCCAACTATCTGTTTGATAGGTGATAACTTTTATTAAGACTAAGCCAAGTAACAAGGAAAGGTTTATTAACATGGGCAGAATCACCTGAGCCAAAACATGAAATGCAACTGCTACAAAATTTAAGGACCAAAAGTATCATCGGGCATGTCCCAGGAGCAATCCTGGACTGAAAATCTAATGGCCTCTGATATGATTGAACATCCTTATCTATTATTGAAAATCAGACAGCTTGAATATCAAATCATGGTATGTTAGACACCTTTTAGAGATCTGACCTTTTGGATTGTATGTCTATTTTAGATCCACCAACATGGTTAAATCACAAAGTTGAATTTGGCAATAGAATTCAATAAGATACAATCTCTATGAATTCCCATCTTTCCATTTATTCATACTGATAGATTTAAATGGGGAGATTTTATGACAATGCTATACTCACCTTTTCCAGCATGCCCATCAAATAGTGGATCTCATTTTTCTTCTCCATTGATAGACTCTTTGCAGCATCCATTATATTAGACCTGCAAATAAAGACTTTCATGCAATGAAAACTCTACATAATGCAGTGCAACCTCCTTGGCAAACATGACACTGGGAAACTCTGACAGAAACACCCCATATTTTGAAGAGATTTGATAAATCCCATCCTAAACGATATAAATCTTATCCCTACTGAGATGACCAACTAATCCTCCTGCAAGCATTTTCCGAATTAAAAAAAAGTTACATCATAGGAATGCATGATTGAGCTGCTCTCATAAACAAGCCTCCCAGTTCTACCTGTAGGATCACCTATATATTAAGAACCATGCCGAGAATGAGAAACAAATCAACATTGCCAAAACCTAGAATGAGAAACAGAGCAAGAGGAAAAGTTAATTCCACTTCATAATTTCTTTTTCTTTGTTGCAGAAAACTTTCTTTACTGCCCCTGCATCCCAATGTCACGAAATAAAGAAGTGAATATAACTATCCTGTAGCAAGACCATCAATGAACCACTATATATTCAGATGTCACCAAGAAACTAGGTGATGCTTACTTTTCTGAGAACAAAGGGTCCAGATTTTGCTCTTCTACAAGTTGCTCCACAGTCTCAAGAGCAGTTCCCACCTGCAAAGTAGAAGTGAGAATGGCATAATGGGACCATGGATGATGGAACAAGATAATGAATGCATACCCACATAAATAACATTAAATATAACAGAATATATGGACCAAATAGAACACTACCGCCCAAAAAGAGCATAGAAACTAGCCTCTGTAGACTGAAAGATCAAGAACTTAAAAGTTTGAGAAAGCTAGGATGTAGTGGAAGATAAGAACGTAGAAGCAGAGTCTAAAAAAGACCCAGCTTTCAACTTACAAACCAATTAAGCAGCCAGTTAAAAGGGTCATATTTTCCATGTAACAAGATCACCTGAAGTGGACCCTTCACTTCTATATGGACAACTTTAAATTCACAAGAAGAGTGGAAAGTTACTGTGTTTTTTTATAAAAAAAATCAATATTAACTCTACTAGTTCAGCCTTGATTTTTCTTTCTTGAAAATCTTTTATTGAAGGTTCAGTAGCTCCTATCATCAAGACTACCATAACTTCAAACTTAATAAAAAAAAGAAAACAAAATCTATTTTGGATTTTTCCTGAAACAGGAGACTGACATCAAAATGAAAAATCCATCGCCATCTTAGTTAAAAAGGTAAATTTATTAATAATGCCCTACATCCTACAAATATTGATTTCCAACAAACATGTGGGATACAAGAAACCACATTCTAAATTCACAAGAGTCTAAAATGTTTCTGTGGCAAACACTCTTAAGAACATAAAAAAAGCAATTGTTGTTGTAACAAAAAGATTTACCTGTGTTTCGAGGCATAGAGACTCGAACTCATCCTGTAAAATTTAAAAGAGACAAGATTAGGGTTCAGATATGTGATCAATACAAAACTAACTAGCAATAAAAAAGTTTATACTGGTTTCATTTTGAAAATTAGTTGCCCTTGCAAAGAGGTGGTTTATCACCAAAAAAGTGGGATGGTAATTAAGATACTAGTCTTGTAATCTTCTTTTTAATTGTATATTAAAACTAAAATTTTCAAACATGTGGAAATTGAACTCCATTATTTGCCTCAACGAGTACTACAGTTTATATATTACGTTATCGTATCTGCCTCTCGCATTCTTCAAATTCAGAGTTAATCGCATAGAGAGAGTTAATATTCTCAACCATTTGGGTGAGACTCAAACAATAAAATAATCGATTGGAAACTTTAAATTTCCACCACTAAACCAATCAAGTAGGCAGCCCAAAATCAATTAAATACGAGATTTCTCCTGCAATAGTTTGTATAAGAAAGCAAAGGATTCAATTCTCCCATCCCATGGATTCAAGATCATCATATTTATAGTGGAAATTCAAGCTCATTGTTGGGCACGAACAGAATCTAGTCCATTCAACAAAATATAATAAAAAGAAAAGCATAAATCAGCGGAGAAAATGCAGAAGAAATGCATACATACCTCTACCATTTTATGCAAAGAAGTAATAACCTGAAAGGATTTTATAAATATATATTAGTAATTTATGACACTAACTGTAATTATAAATTTTGGACATGAAATACCAAAATAGATAAAATAAAAAAATACCTGAATGAAAAGACGGTGAAGACTTTCCTGCTCTGCATTACTAAACTTGGAAAATGCTTTTGCCAACTCCTTCATTTTCATTATTATTATTATTTTAATTTCAGTCTCCAAAATTTGAGGTTCTCAAATTGCAGTAATCATAATTTTTTTTTTTTTTAAAAAAAGGAAAGAGTAATTGACCTGTTTGGAGCAGGAAGTGAGGAGAGAGCGAATAGCGAGCTTGAAGGATCTGTTGAGATCGGATTGCCTCCTTGATCCTCCTCCTCCTATTTTAGCAGGAGCAGCAGCAGAAGCAGAAGCAGCACTACTAGTTGCTTTCTCCATATTTCTCAATTTAAGGAAAAAAAAAAAAAAAGAGAAGAAAGTAAACCCTAGTTCTAACCTAAAACAAATACAAACAAATAGATTGGAGAAGCAGTTGCAGCAGTTGCAGCAGCAGCAGCATGTAATGTCAAAGTGATGTGATTGTAACCAACGTCGTCGTCTATTTTTCTGGATTTCCTATTTGAATTTTTTTGAGTACTTGGTAGAGACTGGAGGGCGGTAACCTTCGGCGCCCAATTTTATTTACATTGACGTCATGGTCCTCTTCTCCTTTCTTTTGAGTTATCATGTCTATTTTGGGAATTCATTGGGAAAAAGTCTGTTCGCTAAATTAATTTGCGGGTCACCAACTGATCGAACATGGAAGTGTGAGAAGAACGATACGTGTTTTTCTTTAAAAGAATATTAAAATAATACTCTTTTATTTTTTTAAATTTATTTTTAATAGGAGTATGTCAACAAAAAAACATTAAAAGATTAATTTAAATTTTAAAAAATATAGTTGGAACTTGGAATACAATGCCAGATAAAACTAGAATCAATTATTTATATTAAAATGAATGTTTTTTTCATTATCGAGTTTTATCAAGTCAGAAAAACTTCGGGGTAAATTCATCAAGCCACACTTTTGCCAAAAGCCCAACTATTTTCTTAGTTTATTAAACAAAAAAGCCTAAACCATGCCCCCTAGTTTTTTACCACGACGTAGAAACCCCCCATAATGAAACAAAGCATGGCAACAAGATCAAGTGAAGAAACTGAAACTAAAACAGAGCAAGCTAAATTCACTTCGATTCTTGGATGTCTTAGCTCCATGCTTGCTTCCACGATGGATGACATTCACTTCCTACTCCTCCTTTCCATCAAGATCCGGCCCCGTGTGAATTTTCCAGCCCAATTTTCACAATTTGCTAGCATTTTTATCAAACCGCACCTTTTATCGTTATCTTTAAACCCTAACTTGACAATTTTTTGGATTTTTATAATCCGGCCCGCACAGAAACAAAGGTCACATGTAACAACAC
>Ga0307510_10008372_pt1 | contig 12321 bp, 5 predicted proteins | sample 12_EM_MG_FD_207224 | JGI IMG/M metagenome (GOLD analysis project Ga0307510, IMG submission 207224) | Populus trichocarpa ectomycorrhiza microbial communities from riparian zone in the Pacific Northwest, United States - 12_EM | ecosystem: Host-associated > Plants > Roots > Unclassified | place...
TGTAGTACTTCTGACTGTTACCCCCCCCCCCCCAAAAAAAAGAAAAAAAAAAAAACCCTTCTAATCATTATAGGTATGTCACTCAACTAGCACCATAAACAACTAAATCCGATTCCATACCTGAGCAGAAACTTTTCTAACTTCAGAATTAGTGTCTGCACAACGTGGAAGATATTTAATGACCCTCTCTCCCAAACAAAGGGCTTCACGACTTGGCAATACAAATGCAGCTGGTAGTACAACAAAAGAAATTGTGTAGGGTCGATAATAGACAATAAGGATTTAAATCAGGTCAATAATAGACAGCAAAGATTTAAACCAGGTCAATGATAGACACTGAAAATTTAATCATTCTCAGGAAATGTTATTACATGGTAAATTGGAAATGGTGCTATGAAGAGTACGGTCAGTTTGTTTTCTGTGAGTGCAACTTCCATGGCAACCTAGGGCACAATGTCCAGTGATGCAAAGCATCCGAAACTTGAGAAGCATCTCATAAACTGCAAGACAGCCTCTCTTCCTCTGATGCTCCTCAGAGGAAGAAACATACTGATCAGTATGTCTCATAATGTGCAATAGCTGCTCGGCCCGGCTTCTTCCATCCTCTCCACTAATTTCCAAAAAAAGAAAATTGCTGGTTGAGTAGGAATAGTAATACAGAATCGTAAACTAGATAAATGTAACTATCAATTTTATGAAGATAGTCTGTATAATAAAAGAGTTTTACTTTTTCATCTTCTAATTCTTACGGCCATTCTTATTTTTTCTATGTCTTTAAAGCAAGGAATGCCATACATAAACCAGAATGGTTAAGTCTGGAATCAAACTTGAAAGCATCCTCTGATGAAAATATGGGGTTTCTTTCAGAACAAAACACAGTTGAATCATACTTGTATATCAAAGAAATACTCATGTTCACAAATACTATTAATTTAAAAAAACTCATGAATAAACAATACCTTGTTAGAAGAATTGCACATAAGAGAGTGATAAGGTTTTCTATGAGGGGATTGACAACATCCACTGGCTCATTAGGCAAAGCAAAGAACCCCAAGGTTGCCTGTATCAGAATGTTTTTAATGAGAGAACATAGAATCCAAAAGTATATTGCTATTACTGTACAAGAACCATGAAATACCATATGTACCTTCATGATGTAATTTCTTGTTTCTATTGTCAGCTTTGGCTCCACAGAGACCAAGGTAGTACAGGCACTTAAAGCCAGAGCCTGTAGAAACAACCATTAAGAGAAAATGAGTAAAATAATAATCTAATAGGAATTGGAAATTATCTGACAAGAAGAAAATATGTTCCCATTTAATGGAGAAGTTCCAAAGCAATTAATATAACCTGAGTACGCAGAAGTTCAAGACTGGAATCAACAAAACCATCATCATCTCTCCCCATCAAAGTTAGAATATAGTCAAGCATTTGGTCTCTTTTCTTCAGAGGGAATGATGCACCACTTTCCGCAGCATTAATCACAGCACGGCCTGCATAAGCAATAATGTGCTAAAGCTTCTAAAAAAGAGAATGGACAAAAAAAAATACATTACTGTAAGCTAGAACCATCACACGGCTGAATAGCAGAACAAGTAATGTACATAGTTAAAGCAACTTGCAATATTTTCTTTTGAAACATGTCAAATTAATCACTTTACAGTAACAATCACCAGTCAGGTAGGCTGTACAGAATAGAACGTAAACATGCAATGTATCTATATATCTTATTAACCATTCCAAACAAAAGAAATGAAAATCAAAACTGAGAGAGAGAGAGAGAGAGAGAGGTTTTATTTTAAGTTCTTATCTAATTGGCTGGAATTTTATCTTAGGTCTATGGGTTCCAGCTACAAGTGGGATGGTCAAAGTTCCCGCTACTGCCTCTTTTTTTATTCTTTCAAATACTCATTCTTAAGATCCAGTACCTAGCAGAAAGAAATGAAAATCAAAACTGAGAGAGAGAGAGAGAGAGAGGTTCTATTTTAAGTTCTCGTCCAAATGGCTAGAATTTTATCTGAGGTCTGGGTTCCAGGTACAGGTGGGCTGGGCAAAGTTCCTGCTGCCGCCCCTTTTTTCTTCTTTCAAATACTCATTCTTAAGATCCAGTACCTTGCAGCAAGCCACAAGCAACCAAACCTTTTCTCACACCCATGGTCTACTTGAACCCAGTCTGTCACTCTTGATCTCCTCCTAAACTCTAGCCCATTTTACAGACTACTGATCAAGATTCCATAAAAAGGCTAATCGATTAAAAGCAGGAAGGAACAAAAAATAAAAAATGACAGTCAAGAACCAATTAAAAAACCCTCTCCATGCAAAGGCTGGTCAATTAAAAGCAGGCAAGAACATAAAATTCAAAAATGCAATTCAAAGAACTAATTGAAAAATCCTCAAAGTCTCTTAATTAACATTAACCATGTAAAATGATATCTTTTCCCCGAGACATTTAATTGAGTTCTTGAAAACGGAGAACCACAACTGCAACCTTTAAAAATTTTAAGCACATGGGCAAGAGAGTATATGCAACAAAAACACATGTCAATTAGAGTTGACCAATTGCAGAAAATATGTTACTATTAAATGTTCACAACACGCTTTTCTAACATATACAAACCTAGTAAATCAATAGCGGTTATTACAGCCTGCTTTGCTGTAGGGTGACGTACATGAAGAAGCCGAGAAAGCATATTAGTCCCCTGAGAGCCAGAGAAATAAATAAATGACCAATCTAGCAATTAAAAAGTAACATAACTGGTAAAACAGTGAAAACAGCAGAACATTGAGGGGAAATAAATAATCCATCAAGAGCCAGCATCAACCAGCAGCACTTGCACAATAAAAACTATAGTAAAAGCAATGACATTACACAGCATGAAGCATATTTATAAGTTTATTAAGGTTTGCCAGAACCTTTTCCACTAAACAATTTCAAAAATCAGTTAAGAATATTTATTCAGTATAAATAGGTAGTTCCAAATCTCAAGAACAAACGTTTCCAAATCCCATAATGAAAAGTATCAGTGACTTCTCAAGCACAGATTGTGCCATAAACAAAGAGATAAGTTTGTGGCAAAATAGCACAGGCTGATCTAGGAGTCAACCCTGCTTAATCTCACTTTGGACAGTATACAATTATCAAAATAATGGCAGCTTCAAATTCATGCCTTACAGACTTAGCTCAAATGTGAAGGAGTGAGGTGGAGTCTGGGTAAGCCTTAAGTTGAGATCTTGTTATCAAATAATTAAAAAAATGGTGATGCAGAAGAAGAAATACCTGACACATTTCATAGGTTGAATAAAGAAGCATGTGATTATACAACTCCATACCAACTTCATATTCATTCCCTTAGGCTTTAGCTTAGGGGATGAAGGATATAAGAGTTATGTCTCGAGTGTAGATCTTGTAATTAAACAATGTAATTGGAAACAAACTACAACTTCAAGTTTAAAAGTGCTAGACAACACCTACAGAAGACTACACACAATCACATTTAACTACTGGGTACATTATGAACTGGCATTAATGATGTAAATCGCCAACAAACTACACAACGATTGATAGCTCTACACTGACACTTCTTTTTTTCATTATTTCCTTGTATTGGAAGTTTTCAGGATAGCAGTGTGAGAAAAGATCAAAAAGTCATACAGATATATGAAAAGAACCATACAAGAAGGGCATCTATTCTGGCTTCAATAACTGTTGATGGAGCATATCGTGCAGCATAACCATACATCAAAGCCAAGGCAGCATGTATATCATCTGACTCTTCTGTTCTATAACTATCAGAGAAAAGAGACAACAACCTGCAAAAGTTGGACATATAAACTGTAAAACCATAACTAACATGGATCACAACCAAATCAAACAAAACTTAACCACTCAACTACACCAAATTTTTATAACAGTTGACCACCTATAGCAGAACCCATGCAATTGCATTCAGTATTGGGTACAATATGAACCAACATTAATGCTGTAAATCATCAACAAAATACACAATGATTAATAGCTCCATACAGATTCTTTGATTAAAACAATGCGTGATGCATACAAATTAAACAAAATCTTAACCACTTAAATAAACTGATTCTAACAATGCGTGATGCATACAAATTTGTCCTCACCAATTTTCTAAGAGCAAGGTTTTCATGGTGAGGGTGAAAAAGAAAACATTGTTCATCAATTCATCGATTTTTCATTGTATTAGCTATACAAACATCTGCTAAACGACCATTCCCAATTATCACAGAAAGTCTGGACACAGCCCTTCATTGATCTCAGAAATTTAATCTAGAATTCTGACACTTATGGGCTTCAACCATTTCACCTGACAATGGCATACTTTCACAGGTTTTACTGTGGTTATGAAATTATTAAAATCTAAAACACCTTGGGATGAACAGTTGTTAACCATAAGATAGACAAAATGTAATAAAGAAAAAGAAGTGTATTGTGTGGAAGCATGGGAACGTGCAAGAGAAAGCAGCAATAGAGAATATCATGGTTTATTTCTGAATGGAGAAGGATAAGATCACTGAAATAACCACATTTTGTGATTGGTGATTGTTGTTGTGGGGCGGAGGGGGGTTGGGGTGTGATCTCTCAGTGCATGTCTGTCTATGTATCTTTGTTCGTTTACATTAGTATGCATGCCCTTTTATATCTTCTAAACAAAAACAGACCTTTGAAAAATACTCTGCCCGACATTATCCAGAATGACTTTCAGTTTTTCCAACACGGTATCCAAGTGAGAAGCTGCAACCTGGAATCAATCACAAGCAACACAGTATCAGAGATTTTTTTATTATTTATCCTCTACGAGAAAAGAAAAACTGATTAGTGTTAATATCCAACATACCAATCCCATGGCTTTTGCCAAACCAAGCCTGTTGGCTGGATTAGCAATGCTAGCTTGTTTATACATCCAATCAATTTTATTTCGAACATAAGCCCTGTCATCAACTTTCTGTAGAAGCATTCCAAGGCACCTGGAATAGAAAGAAAGAAATTACAGCTACAAACAGACCTCACATACAATACATTATTTGCATTCAGCAAATGTTAAGAGGTGTATCTGAATTGTATCCATCAAAATTAACCCACCACTAAATGCGTTTGTAAAATCAATGGCTTCTATTTGCAGGTTGCACACATTAACAAGCACGTGATATAGGTAAGAAGTATCCAAATGAGTTTCAGTATTCACAGTGACTCATGTTTCCTTGTATCATAGAGTTTCTTATGAGAAGTGCTGAGGATATAAGTTCCATGGGAAGTTTCATATGAAAGGATGTCATGAATAATCCTTACAAGTGAAATGTATTGATATATTTGGTAATTCGGGATGCTTTTTCCAAAGTAGAAATGCCACGCTACAGAAAGACACTGGTTACACTAGTTGACTAGGACACTATAGTCCATTGGTCAGACATACTATATACAGTTTACCATTATGATGGAGCATAAGTATTTGGAAGATGTTTTTTTGATAGCAGCAAGCATTTATTGTCCCTACTAAATTGCAGTGCAAAACTAAAAAGTGTTCATGGTAAATAAGGCCAAATGAAGTCAAGTACGAGTGGCAAAAAATGAGGCAGTGCCATTCATGAAGAATCAAAAGGAAGATATGATAATTATCACATAGAATGCTAAAACTATTTAAAGCTGAATTTCATTGGGATTGGTATAAACAAGTGCTGCCTCTATCAAGAAAAAACTCCATGCATCCCAGTTGAACAAGCATTCACAACTTCAATTGCAATTTCCTTTATCACCCACAAGAGCAATAAGAAGCAAAGATTGTTGCAGTGCAACTTTATAGAATCCAGATATCAGATTCAAAACATCGATACCTGTGGAGAAGAGCAGAATGTTCATCATCCGACGTATAGAGCTCGTATTGGTGTGTGAAAGCATTTCCGAGAGAGATCACCCAATTAGTGTCTTGGATCACATCCAATGATTCTGCAAGAAACTGTCACCCAAAACAAAGAGAGAGGTTTTAGTGGCAACCACTACTATGAAAAGCCTTTGATTTCACCACCAAAAAAAAAAAAGAACTGCATCTGGCACCTCCCTCCTATGACATAATAAATAATACTGATAATGCAACAAGAGGAAACAAGTCAGTTATAAATAAAAGAATCTCACATTGATTATCATGTCATCCCAAGTCTCCTGGTATGAAGGATCCAACTTTAGGTCATCCGTGTCACTGACATAAGCCTTCATTTTAGGAATCTAGAGCTTACCAAAGACAGGAATCCATTAGATTCCCTAGAAGAACCATATTATTTCAGCATAAGCCATGCATCATAGCATCATGGTTGAGTAAATGGAACATGAATTGCTTAATGGTGGCATTAGGCCAATTCAATTATGTTATATCAATGACAAATATCAAAAAGTAAAGAATTAGATAGAGTGTTACTTAGGGTGTTGCCCATAGCAGAAAATATGATAAACAATTAACCCAGCTTTACCTGTTTCAGAAATTCATTCTTGTTCTATGATATGATAATAACCCAGCTTTACCTGTTTCAGAAATTCATTCTTGTTCTATGATATGATAATAACCCAGCTTTACCCAAGTTTTCAAATATCCATTCTTCTATGTAATTAGTTACAGCTTTTTTGCATCCTACTTATTGCCAGCCAAATCTTTTTATTTATTTATTTTTATATTAACTCATTTGCTAACTTAAAGCTTCAATTTCTAACTCAATTATGACAACACAATTGTATACCTCGTCTTGCCAAAACAAGTTGATATTCTTCGGGAAGAGAGGTGCCAAATAACAAAGGACCTGCAGGTACAAAGGAGAAGTAAAGCAGATATTCCTTCATAAAAGAATGTCAAAATAAGCAACAATTTAAAGAATGGCAAAACCCTTCTAGCCTAAACATTACAATACCAGTAGTTCAATGATCCTATATATATACAAATGAATTCCTTCTTTTGTATTTTGACCACAACAAAAAAACAATCATTTACAATCCCCTTGTCTTTACTTCCAAATTTACTCTTCATTCCACAAATTGTCAACCCTATCTTTCATGCTTGCTTAAACTGCTTAGAACACAAAACTCGATAGCAAATGGAAAAAAAAAGTCGACATTGAATAACAAAGAACATTTGAACTCTTTATTAAAAGCTAGAAACATGTGCAGAGTAACCAACCATTCCCAAACCTATCAAATCTCAAAGAAATTTTGTCTGTTTGTCCTGAAATTGCGAGCCGAATACAGAGAGTACGAGCAAAGTTTTCCTTCGCATCTTCACTAACTATTGTAGTAAATGGTCTGCCTAATCAAAGATAAGGGATGCTTACTGTCAAAATCTGAGTTGCCAGCTGCTCCATTGATAGTGGATCATGTAAAAGCACCAACAAGCGAGCAAAAAGCTCCTGGATAGATGAATAACAAATAGATGGTAGGCATTTCTTTTCATAAAGCAGGCAAGAAACTTCAAGAATAAACATGTAATATAAACTAAAAGAGATCCACCTCTGGACTCGGGACATCAGCACGAGCTTTGCACTCACTAACCATACTATTACTATTAGAAGATCTGTTTCTGCATAATTCTGAGATGCATCTGCAAACCTTTAAGAGTAGTATATATGCAAAACAAAGTAAAAAAGTTTACTTGCCACTTCAATTACAAAATCAAAGCACAAATTCAATTACGAACCCAGGACCATCCTTAAATAAGGCATGACTGCCCTCAAGCACAAAGGACATGTAAACAAAGGCAAGCATTAGAAGAAATAATCAAGTCCTTGCATTTAAATACAGGTAAATTACAATAATCTTGCTTGTGAAACTACACGGAGTAAACATAAGTTTGGAAATTTGACAGAAATCCCTTCCATGTTTAAGAGAATACAATACAAACTCCCTTTATAACCAAAATGTCTCCATTTATACCAAAAATTCCCTTATTTTCAAATTTAGTTTTTGTCTACATTCTAGCTATTTTTTTTCTTAAAAAATAATGCATGTGTATATGAGGAGCTGATGGATTTTTCTTCAACTACAACGAATATAGATTCATTAGAATGTTAATGAATTATTTATTTCAGAAAAGTTCATTAAAGCATTTACCCTAGTGGATTTTATTTTTTTTAATTGTTTTATAAACAAAAGGTTACTCTAGGCCCTATAAGGCCAATTTTAGTATAAATGGGGGCATTTTAAGCATAAAGGGGTTTTTGTATTACTTCCTCAAATTGAAGCGGCATATATTGTGGATAAAAAGTAGGGTTATCAAGCTCTACGGTTATAAACCTAAGCAGTAAAGAAATTTATAGAAAAATCTGTGTTTTATTAAAATTTGAATAATCTGGATGTTCTCAAAATAAACTAGATATCCTTATTTATATTAGTTCTAAACCTAAAATCCTTTACAGAAAAGAATTCTTTATTAAAACTTACCTAACTAATAGAATTCATTAGGATTCTTAGCTAGTAAAATACTAATTAAATTAAAAATCCGAATCTAAATAGAAAAAAAATCCAAATACAATAAGGCAAATAAAGACAATCTCGCACAATAACTTCTAAGTCTTATTTGAAAGCCTTCTTGATCTTTGATCATCATGAAATTTTAATCCAATAGAAAACATGGCCTTCATAAATCTTTTGTCAAAATTTCAGCGTAACCTAATGGTCAGATTAAAAGTTATATTTGATTTACCAAACTGCTTCTTAAACTCCTCAAAACCTAAAAATATTAATCATTAATGAAATAATACAATAAACATTATTATGCCAAGAATATTGAAGAAAGTACCCCACGTCAGTCCCCTCTACTTCCGAAAAACTCGCACTCGAGTTATCTGTCAAGAATTGAACTTCCACTCCAAATGAACATACACTTCGAATATAGCATTGTAGCCAACATGATCACAAAGTACCATGTTTTTGCCTGTGAACTTCAAAATTTAACTTATGATCTGTATATGCTAAAGAAAAATCCATATTTAATGTTATACTTTCTGTTCTTATGAAGTCTACTTGTAGTTCCTTCATACATTCGTTTACTTCAAACTTTACCTCGTCGTCATTTATGATTTCCAATCCTTCAACAATGAAACTTCAAGATAATCTTTCATAATATCTTTAGGAAAATTGTCATAAATTACAATGTCCTTCATGTCCTTGTTTGCAAGATCTTCATAATCACTATAAGATATTAATTTAGAAGCTTTCTTGGTTTCTTCTTCACCATAAGTAGATGAAACATCAACAAGTAATTTTCTTTCTTGATTTCTTGATTTGCAACAGAGTGGTTGTTGTTGTTATCATTGTTGTGATGTTAAAACTATCTACTTTGAAAAGACAACACCTCCTCTATATTTTTCTTCATTCCTATTCGAGAAGGTTGAACAAAAGACAAATAACAACAATCTATTTTCTTATCTAATCAATATAAAATCTCTTCATAATCATCTTATATAAACTCTAAAATTAATGATTCATTCAAATCTTTCCATGATGGAGTCTAGGCTTGCTTGTACGAGTTCTATATTTTAAAACTTCAAACCACCATTCTCTAGAACCACAAGAAAGTTTGTGTACGACAAGCCATACTTTTTTATTACAAGGAATCTTGTTGAAATAAAAGTAAGTTTCCAACTTTATCAACCAGTTAATAAATCTTGTTCGAAAAATTTTGCGTCTTAGAAAGGAATCTCATCAAATTAAAAAATAGGTCTAGGTTTCAGCCTACCTCGAGGTTAATCTCCAAGCAAGTTTCTCTATCTCCCATTAGCCGAGCTACACCTGTTATAGTTTACTCCAAACGATCAAACATTTGTTTCCAACCATCTAGTTTCTTCTCTTTAGGTTGCACAGCACCCTAAAGGGCCTCCAGTCCTGCATCGCGGAGTGGGTTGCTATCGTCTTTGTCCATTAAAAATGCCAACCTATTCTGATACCAATTTACATGGTGTATAGCGTGGATAGAAGTTAAGGTTCTCAATCCCTAAGGTTACAAACCTAAATTGTAGAGAAATTTAGAGAAACTCTCAAGTATTTTATTAAAAGTTTGAATAGGTTGCATATTCTCAAAATAAACTAGACATCCTTATTTATACTAGTTCTAGATCTAAAATCATTTATAAGAAAAGATTTTTAATTAAAACTTACTTGACTAATAGAATCTATCTAACATAAGGATTTCTAACTAGTAAAATACTAATTAAATTAAAGTTCTAGTCTAAATAGAAAAAAGAAATCAAATACAATGAGATAAATAAGAACAATCCAACACAGTAACTTCCAAGCCTTATTTGAAGGTCATCCCGATCTCCGATCATCATTAAATTTTAACTCAATAGAAAACAGAGCCTTCAGAATTTTTTGTCAAAAATTTCATCTCGATCCAACAATCAATTATAAGTTATGCTTGATTTACCAAAATGCGTCCTGGACTCTTCTTAAACCCCTCAGAACCTAAAAACCTTAACCATTAATGAAATAATACAATAAACATTAAGAATATAACAGAAAGTGCCCCACATTACAAATGTGGAGTGGTTTCTATCAAATCTCCAAACTTTTGGGTAGTCCCTATTTTTCACGATACCTTGTTGGGATTACTTAAATTCATCCTTTAAATAATCTCCATGCACAGTAAACTAAGATAGATTTGCATAGTGAGAGAACATACAGTCGCAGTAGCAGCGGTGTAAGATCGTGGAATAATCATCTTCAATAGAAAAGGCCATAGAATATGCTGCAGGAAATTAAGACATGAATAAAAGGTGAATTTCATGGAATTGTGAACTCAAGAAACCAACAATCCCATGAGTGTGGTCCAACGGGATGGTCTAAAATATGAATTAAATAGTTAAAAAAAAAGGAGAGAGAGAAGAATTTCTTTGTGTACCTCCATTTCAGGAATTGTTATAGTTAGTAGAAGAAGACCCTTCTCACACACAGCTCTTAACTTGGTAGGACAAAAGGCTCCTATCCTCACCTGAGGAAACAATAACCCGATATGAAGCCATGATAATGCATACAGAATGATTAGATTTAAGCAATAATTATAGTACTCCAAGGTTAGGATTACTCTTTAATGATATCTTTTGTTTTTGAACCTAAATGATGTCTAGATCGTTATGAAATGTATTCAATTCAGCTATTCAAAAAACAACAAATACATGATTTGCTCATTGTTCTAGTAAGTCGGTATCATTAAGCCCGTCAAATTCTTAGCATGGAATCTTTTTAATTAAGGAAATCCTTTTGTTTGGATTAAGTCAAATCGATAACTTTTATTTATATAATTAAGTCAAGTATGGACCTGCAAAAATTGAAGCACAATTGAGCCAGAATCTACCTTGGAGTTCTCAGGATCATTTCTATTGTGATCTGATAGAGCACAATGACATACAAGGTATTCAATGAACAACTCCGCAGATGGACCAACCAAATAGCAGTGTGAGGCCATTACTACAATCAACTGCCACCAAAGCAGCATAATTGCGAATTAGGAAAAGGTTGTGCTGCTTTATGAAAAGTTTAGGAACCATAAGAGCTATTAGTCCAAGACAATGTACCTCAGACAACGCCTTCCGAACACCAAAATTTTGCTCATCTAGCAACGACTTTACAGCTTCAACAAGCAAAGGCCTTTTACTATGCCAAGCTTCAGACGACCTCCAAATGAAAACATACACAGCTTAGGTCAAATAGAACATGAAGAGAAGCAATTTCAAATTACAGAAGCAGGAAAAACCTTGGTAAGAGATGCTTTAAAACACATAGCGCACCAAAAGTCAAAGACTCTTCCTTCAACCGGCATTTCTGGCAGCAGAAATATTAAAATTATAAGAAGCGACGCATCAAGGTATAAGATGTAGCTCAATACTAATACTGAAATAAAACCCCTACTAGTTCCATTAACCCAACAGATAAAACATAAGAATAACTAACTACAAGTACCAGCACTTCATGAGCTCACTCCTGCTAAATAATCTAGCATATAACTTCACTCACATTTAAGAGGAATGTAAACAGATCATCAGGGTATACCAAGCCAACTGTTAAAAAACAACGTTGAACTTCATTATAGGTCTGCAAAAGGAAGAACATGAAACAAAAATACAATATTTAAAAAATGTCAGAGGATAATGGAAACTAATGGCAAGCAGGAAAAAAAACGAAGGGAATATCACAAATATTCAAATCATCAACATCGTGCAGAAAGTGTTGGCAGAATTTACACCTTCAATCCCACTGAAAAATCTGAATTCTCTTTGATATCATTATTAAAGCAAACAACCGGAAGGAGTGTTGATAGAATA
>Ga0307510_10008373_pt1 | contig 12321 bp, 7 predicted proteins | sample 12_EM_MG_FD_207224 | JGI IMG/M metagenome (GOLD analysis project Ga0307510, IMG submission 207224) | Populus trichocarpa ectomycorrhiza microbial communities from riparian zone in the Pacific Northwest, United States - 12_EM | ecosystem: Host-associated > Plants > Roots > Unclassified | place...
CTTTTTTGATCTTCAGACGGTATAAAAATTGAAATACCGGAATTTCTTGGTCGTCTTCAACCTGGAGAATTTCTTGATTGGCTTAGTGTTGTTGAGAAAATCTTTGATTACAAAGAGTTCCTGAAAATAGAAAAGTGAAGTTGGTAGCTACAAGATTATGTGATTATGTTGTAGCTTGGTGGGATAAAATCCAGGAGATGGGAATTCAGAAAGGAAAAGCAAAAAAATTGCTGAATAGGAGAGAATATTAAAGTCCAGACTTAAAGAGAAATTCCTTCCTTCTGATTTTGCCCAAAGTATTTTCTCTTGGTTTAATAATCTTCGACAAGAACACAAGGGTGCAATTGACTATACTGATGAGTTTTACAAGTTATGGCTCGTAATGATACTCGAGAAACTGAAGAACAATTGGTTACAGGGTTTGAAACTTTCTATTCGCGATGAAGTGGAGATACACAGGATTTAGAAGTTAAATGATGCTTATCAATTAGCATTAAAGGTGGAGGTTAAACTTGCTTGAAGTGGGGCAAAAAAACATTTTGAAGTACATGGTCATAATTCCTTATCCAATGTTGAAAATTTTGAATCAAAACTTGAAAGTTCTACAGGATGGGCGAACAAATCAGCCTCTACAAAGCAAGCTGGTGAGCAAAATAACTGCACTTTATAAGTCAGCAACTTGTTTCAAATGTGGTCAGGTTGGAAGTGCCCAAAATGTCGAGGGAACCTTATTCATGAAGAACAAGGTGAAGAGTGCTTTGATGATTCTCAGGATCCTATCTATGATGATGCAAAGGAAGTGGAAAGTGAGGAGATTGGGCCTGAGGTGGGCAATTTTTTATGATACAAACATCATTTGCCACTTCAAACCAAGATTGCAGTGATGATTGGCTTTGTCACAACGTATAGATGCAAATGTCAAGGCAAGATATGTTCTCTTGTCATTGATAGTGAGAGTTGTGCCAACATAGTTTCTCTTGAAATGGTGAACAAGCTAAAACTCAAAGCTGAACCTCATCCTAAACCATATGAGATCTCATGGTTCAAGAAGAGTGGCGAGGTAAAATTAAGTTATTAAACACTGTTTTGTTTTTTGTTTTTTTTTTATAGGAAAAAACTATAAAGATGAAGTTTGGTGTGATATTTTTCCCATGGAAGTGAGTCATATTCTTCTAGGAATTCCATGGCAATTTGATAGGGGAGTCATTCATGACGGTTGTAAAACACGTACACCTTTTAGGATGGAAAATGTAGAAATTATCAGTCGTTTTGCCCTTAAAAGATGAAATTCCAGCAATATCTTCCAATGAAGAGGTTAGAAAATCGAAAGCAAACCATCTCTTGAGTAGTCAGGATCACTGTCTCAAACACTTATTTATATAAGTCGTGGAAAAGAAAGACTAAGAAAATCAAATGAGAGAAAGATGTATTTGCAATTATACGAAACAATGGAGGTTCTTGTTCACATATGCTGAGATGGTTGTCAAACAATTGGGCCATATGGTAAATACACTCTGTTGGTTCTTTCTACGAGCTCAAGGAGAAGAAAATTGGTCCATGCCAAATACTTGAGAAGATTAAAGAAAATAACTACATAATCAACCTTTATCCTAATATCCAGACTCATTCTACTTTTAATATTTGAGATTTCTCAGCTTCTCATGTATTAAAAATTATATAAATCATATTTTGATATCTGACATAATAATTTAAGTTTTTAGGTTAAGATAATTATTTAATATGGTATCAAAGTCTTATTGACAAAATGATCACAGGTGCAAATCTCATCATTCTCATTTATTTTATAAAGAATTAAGCATGAGGTAATATGAACTTGTGTAAGTTTTAAGCTTAGAAAACTTTTACTTGAGGAGATGTATTTAAGAATTATATAAATTATATCTTGAAATTTCATCTAATAGCTTAAACTTGTAATAGCTTAAACTTGTAGATTGAGATGGTTCCTTGACACTATGACGAACATGAATCTAATTGGTGGACGAGCTCTTTTCCACTTGGAGAGGTTGATGTAGTGAGAAACCACTTATATCTTTAATGTAGTCTAATGTTATTCTGTCATGTTTTCCTAAATGGCTAATTATAGCTACTTAGGAGCTTATTAGTTGTCTTGGAGACAACTTCTATTAATATTTCAGTTGTAGTTGTTTTGACAACACTTTTCCTTGGTTTATATTATGTTGTTGTGACTATGATAAACGATACGATGATTTCTATCTTTAATCAATTGAATTGAGTTGAGCTAAGCTTCTCTGTTTTGTTATCTTTTTTTCTTTAGTAGTGGTGTTTTATCTTCTTTTATTATCTTAAATATTTTCAACCCGCATCAATTACACAATCCCAATTCCCAACTGAAATCACAAGAAGTTACATAGAAAAAGTTATGAACCTTGCTTTCTTTTAGGTAAAAAGTAAACATTCATTGATTTGTTTGTTTAGCACTCCCAACAGAATTTTGTGCATATTTCTTATAATCAAAGAGGCATGGGTATTGATTTATAAAGCTGGCATTATTGAAGCAGTACGTGTGTTCTGTGATATGTCTAATCGCTTAGGACAGCTCTTTAGATTTAAAGTTGAATGGCGTATTTTCATCTGTCAATCTTGATACATTGAACTCCAAATAAAATGCCAGTAGTTTCCACTGTTCAAGTTGGCCTACTTGACTCGGTAAAGCTCACATTCTTTGAATATCCACTGCTTTGTCATCAGAGTTTAAGTAGCATTTTGCCCATAATGAACATCTCATGGCAGCTCTGAAAACCTATGTCAGCTCTTGTTGGTGGATGGCGATGATTAGGTTCCTATATAGAAGAATAAAAACTGTGCGAGGACCATATCTTGCAATAGGAGGTTCATGTACGTGACTACAGGCATTGTTTCTGTAGTTATGGGTCAGTTTACGTTATATGGCGGCCGATTTTCTGCAGGATGTAAGAAAAGTTGGATTTGTATCATTTATCGTGCAACTGTTATGGTAGAAAGAAATAAACCATCCAGCACCCCTTGAGAATGTAGCTTGAGTAGGATGTAGACAAATTACAAAAGACCAAAGATTGATGTATGTGTACATTGGTTTGGTCGGTTTATATTTAAAATATATTACTGCTTCATTGTTTTTACTGGAGAAGTGGAAATGAAGGAGAATTTCAGAATTAGAAATGAAAGGGAAGGAAGAATTACAATTTGGTCTCCTCAACTTCATGCTCCTGAAAAGGTCTTTTTACATAAGAAATTCCTGAATGTTCTTGCCTTCTGGTCTCTCCAAATATTCCTTCCAGTGTTTCACTCCATCAGTAAGCACATGGTGTAACAGTATGCATAGCTCAGCATCATAAAATGAAAGGGGACTGATATGAGTATATTAGTTGAAGTGGTTTAAGCAGTCCCATTGATGGTTGAGGCCAGTTTTATTTTTGGTAATTTTACATGAACTGGGACTTGTGTGACTCATATCATGTGAGAACACTTGCAGCATCAGTGGGGGATGCCACCCCTTCTTTTCCTTGACATATTCAGTACCAAAAATGAGGGTGTAGCTAAAAATATACTCCACTACTTTGTGAGGAATGTCAAAACTTTCTACAAAAATAAAAATAAAATATTGTGTTTATATAATTTTGAATAACTGGTTAGCTTCAATGTGGAAAGTTTATATTACTTTTTAAGTGTTTGCCATGCTTTCTTGTCTACTGCATTTAGCTGCCAAAAAATGTGTCTACAGGCAAACAAAACAAGTGTGCTCCTTGTATTTCTACACGTGATTTTTAGGACATAACAAATGTAATGGACCTCGACAACCTTTGCTCCATATCTCCCCCATATTCCTTATGGTATTGACCCAAGTGAAGGAAGCTTATCTATATAAACTTGCTTTATCCCAAGGGTCCACACGTCTCACAAATATCTTCATCTTTACTATTTTTTTTCATCATTAAGCTTGCTAGTTATCCATGAATAGGAGAAATATGACGAATCTCATAACCTAATTTTGAGTATTTTAAATTTTTTTATAAAACAATATTATTCAAAAATCCAAAATAATAATAATTTTCACAAAAAAAAAATATTATTTTCAGGATATGAGAATATAAGTTCTTGAACTGCAACAGATAAAAAATGCTAGAAAAATAGTTAGATTGAGATATTTTGACAAGATGGGTTGAAGAAAAACTTAATGGAAAGAAAGTTGAGGTTGAAATCCAAACTTGACCAAAATTGATAGAATTATTTAAGCTTAAAGACTTAATTAAACTTATGACAGGTTTAATTGACTTAATTAAGAACTTAATTAAAACAAAATTAATTAAGTTTGGAAGTCAATTTGGAAAAAAAAATAAAAGAATTAATTAAGTTTAAGAACTTAGTTAAACTTTTAATGGGTTTTGTGAATTCAATCACAGACTCAGTTGAAGAAAAATTAAGTTTGGAGATCTAATTCGGGTTAATCTGCAATAATTGATAGAAAAGGGACCCAATTGAAACTTTGAAGAGCCAAATTGGTGTAGTCAATAGCTTAATTGAAAGAGATCAAGTTTATAGTTTTATTGAGGACTTATTCACCAAACTTCAAAACCAAGGACGAAGGTGCAAAAGGTGCGGAAATCCAGGGACTAAAATTGATTAAACTAGGGGTCAATTTGAGATAAATTGAAAGATTGATGAGAAATAGGGGTCAAATTGCATAATTTATTAACCAATGACTAATTTGAAAAAGATGTGCCTATCAAAGGATCTCAATCAATGTTTCTATAGAAGCAATTGTAAAAAGTGAGAAGTTTTGAGGATAATTAAGGATGTATACGTTGAAATTGGAAGAAAATGGACTAGATTGAAATTTGCTAAAAATCCTATTTAAAAAACCCTAATTTTTAAGGTTTAGACAAATAACATGTCATTTAGACTTTAATGAAGAAAATGAGTGACACGTCGCATAGTCATTGTTTCTTTTTCTTTTTCAGTTGGAAGGCTAATCGAGTGGTCATTTTTAAATGAATAAATATGGCATCTCCAACAACCACAGGGGCTCTAATTGGCACCAATCAAATAAGAAACATTTCCTTCCAACAATTAGTTATCCTCATTAAATGTTTATACCTTATTTAGCTTTATGAACTAGCCAACATCTTGTTCCCAGTTAGTTTCTCTGCATTGGTAGATTCAAGTTGATCAAGGGTCAACCTTCAATGAATGTGAAGTTCTATATCTCCAAATCAAGTGTGGTTTATTTCCAATGGTAGATCTACATCACTCCTACAAGATTCACGTCCTTCAATTGAATGTTTATGTCCCAATCTCCACAATGATCTCGACAAAGCACCCAACCTAGTTAGCTATAATTGAAGAACAAATTCACCTATGAAAGAAAAGACTCCAAAACTGCTTTCACATGCTTGTATTTAGTTTTGAAAAGAAAAAATAATAATCTTCCATAAACCTCTTGGAAAAACCACCATAGTTTTGTAACTTCCTGTTTTGATTGCCTTATAAGGTGCTCCTGAGTAGAAAAAGGGTCCATAACAGAAAGAAAGGGGAAAAAGAAAACACATAAGAAAATCATAGAAAAAAACAAGGGAAATTATTGAGGTTTGAAAGTAAAAAACAACATTGTGTGCAAAGTTGGGAAGAGAAAAAGAAGGGCATTCAAGCTAAGAACCAGGAGTTTAAAACGAGGAGAAAAGAAACAATGAACTTCAGCAAAAAAAGTAGTAGTGAAGAAAACAACATTACGTTTAAAAGGTATATACCTACCTTTGATGAGGGGGTATAACTAAATGAGCATACTCTCTCCCTTTTAATGCTTTTCAGTTTCTTATTCGAATGTTTATTATGCATCTATTATGATTAGTTATAGTTTAATGGATAATATTTGTGTTTTAATGTATCTAATCATGTTATACGCCAATATCCATATTTTGAAATGTATGTTCAAGAGACAATTAAATGCATGGTTTGATGATTTGAAATTGTTAATATAATGAAGATAACATGTTTAAATGTCAATTTTGATGTTTTGAAGTTTAGGTTGATGACTTGGTTTTGTTTTAATTTAATGTATTGATGTTTGATTTGCTTAGATTATGGTCTTATTTTGCTCTTTGACATAATGCTAGGGTTAGTCTAACTTTTTTTCTTGTTTCCTTAAGTTCTTTATTGTTTAAGCAGGTTAAGCAGGTCAAGTTAAGCATACCTAAGTTAGTTTTGATAGGTTTATGCTATGCTTCTTTGGTTTAGGTCAGTTTCTAGGTTTAAGCCTTTTCTATGAAGTTTCTGTGTTTTTTCTAAGTTTAGGTTGACTGTTCATAACTGTCATTTTTTTATTTCTTATAAACTATATTTTTGGTTCGTCTTGTGTGCTTCAGTCGAAGCTTAGACTTATTATACGTGATTGTTCTCTATAATTAATTTTTTCATTTTGCTTACTTTAGATCAATCAATTTTTGACAACTTTGAACACATGAGTTAGGGTTAAAAGCTACAAGGTTCATTGATGAAATTTACTTTAGATCAACAGCATGTCTTTCTATTTAGATATATCATTATGTTTTAATCTTCCATGCTCTATCTCTCTATGCCTTTCAGTTAATGAAATTTGGTGTATATTGTTGATTTAGTTTATAGGTTCATTGCTTGTTCTTCGTGTTCTTTATCTGTTTGAAACTTATTTTGCCTTTTTTATTATGTTAATTCATTTACTTTATTCAAATTACTAAAAATTTTCATGCTATAAATTTAGACTGCAAAAGAAAACTTAAATGGAATAGAACTGATGATAATGTTGCGATGAGATTTGGGAGAACTACGTTGTAACTAGGTAATATCAAAATTAGGATAATTTTTTTATTCCAAATATTAAAATTTTATTTGTCATTTACTTATAGATAATTCAATTGTACCATATATATTGCATGATTTTTGGTACGAGGTGCAAAAGAAATCCAAAAATTACATGAAAGTAAGCGATATACCAGGCTAAAATGATGTGGTAGTTTGGAAGGATTTCAAGATGCCATACATCTCGTAAACTGTAGGGAAAAATACATTCAGCACATGTCATCCTCAGGTTTCACGTGATGGTCACAATCCTGTTCGGGGAACCGGAGCTGGCAAATTCACAGTTCTGTTACCACGCACACTAGTATCTCCATTCCGTTCATTTTAAATGCGAAGCACATGGTAAGATTTTTCTTAATTGCATCCATTTTTTAATTTGTTTTTTTATAAATATATTTAACTGACAATATTTTTATCTTACAGGCTACGGTTCTTGGATGTGAGACAAACACAATATAGTTGTTTGTTGAAACACATGTGCGAAGTGATGACCGCTAAAAAAAGGTACAACAGTTCATGGATAATCGAGCTCAACGCTTTGTGGTATGTTGGTTTTCAACCATTGTTTTTCTTAAGTTATTATTTACTTGAATTTTATATAAATTTTTTTTTTCAGAAGACATATAACAGCCGGTTGAAGGAGAGATACAGGGACAATCCTTCAACCCACTTGGATATCGATCCGGAGTTATGGTTGGAGGCAGGATTGTCTGGTGGACTCGATAGAAATCAGGTGTACAGACTCTCTAACACTATAGCCGAGAACTTGTGGATGACCCATAGTGTTTCGACCATTGGATGATCACAATTGGTCTCGAGCACTTAATCACCAGAGTTCGCGGCCTTGTTAGATCAAGAAGTATAGGAACGTATAACCAATCTCAATAAAAAAAAAATATGAACAACTCTCTACGAATTATGAAGAACTCTGTTGAGTGGTAATGAAGATGAGATCATAGATAGGTGATATATGTGCACCCCCTTATTGGCCTCACGGTCCTGGAGATGACCCTCCTCCTCCTCCTCCTCCTCCAACACCATCTTTATTCTAGTTTTATTGTATTTAAATGTACACATGTTTAAATTTGTAATAAATATTTGATTTTTATATTAAGATAATTTATTTTTATATATTTTTATATTATTTTAATTATTTTTCTACTTTTTTTCAATATATTTTAAAAAAAATATTTTTTTAAATAATTAAAGATAGTATTACCGACGGACCATGCTCGTTGATATATTCCAGAGGATTGGAAAAACATTATAGCAAATGTCATTGCTACTGTTAACTCACCGACAAACTTATTTTATCAGTATATTCCAAAGAGTTAGAAAAATTACAACAAATAACATTGTTATTGTTAATTCACCAATAAAATAAGTCTGTCAGTATATTCTAGATAGTTGGAAAAGAATTATTGCAAATGTCACTGCAAATGTTAACTCACCGACGGAATTACCGATGGCATTCTGTTGGTGATATGTAATTTTACTGATGAAATTATATATGGTTCTCCTATCGGTGATATGCTAAATTGTATTAAGAGAATTATCGATAGAATAAAGCAGCTAATTTTTTTATGGTTCATACTATTAGTAAATTTACTAACAAGCATTTTTTCTGACGGATGTGTTCCATCCGTGATCCCGTCGGTAAAATAATCAGAGTCGGGCTATTAGTGTAAATATCAACAAAAAGTCTCATTGGTAAAACTGTTAAATCTGGTAGTGGGGTTTCATCCCTCTCAAGTACACATACTTAAAATGTTTAGGTAAAGACTTCAATTCCAACTTTAGAAACAGTTCAACAGAAGGTAAAACCTTTTCATAAGAATTTTGGTAGTTGTAAAGGAGAGTTACCAACCTGTTTGGCATTTTAAATAGTGAATGCAAAGACATAATTGCTTCTTTCATGTTCTCATTGCTCTCTAGCCTTGCATCCCTATCTATCTTGCTGTGTTGTAATATGAAGTTCAACTCATCTTTCAAAAAATTATGCTCATAATCATCTTGCATAATGGGGTCAATTACATCAACATGAAAAACAGATCAGAGTCTTCATGATATTTCATAGCATCAAAAATATTAAATGTTATTATTTCTCCATTAAACTCAAAAGATAAAGTACCCTTATACACATCGATCTTAGTTCTTGCTATTTTCATAAATGGTTTGCCTAACAATATATGAGTTGGATTTGAAGCAAACTCATCATCCATGTCAATGATATAAAAATCCACAGGAAAAATCAGTTCATTTACTCTAATTAGAACATCTTCAACAACGCCTTCAGGGTATGAATTAGACTTATCCGCTAAGTGAATTATTACCTTTGTTTCTTTTAAATTTCCTAAATTTAAATCCTTATAAATTGATAGTGGTATGACATTAATTGATTCTCCCAAATCAAGCATAGCCTTTTATAACTTACGATTTCCAATCACACAGGGTGTAGTGAACATACCTGGGTCCTTACACTTTTGAGGTAATTTCCTTTGTATGACTGCAAACACGTTCTCTCTAACCTTTATTTTCTCATCATGGAATTTGTTTGATTGTATCCAACAATAGAATGTTCACCTTCACCTTTCAAAAAGTTTCAAAGATTTCGTTCTCTATCACATTCTTTTTCTGTTTTGCAATTCGACCAGGAAAAGGGGGATGAATTAAAATATTAGAACTTGGTAAGGCAAAATTTTTACTTACTTTGTTGGTTGGCAGATCCAATGATTCAACTAGTTTCTCTTTCCTTTGTTGGGTACCAGTTGTTATTGTCTTAATCTGCACTTCCTTGCCACTTCTAAGAATCATGGCACTTATGTTTTTCTTAGGATTAATTTTAGCTTGAGATGGTAACCTTCCTTTGTTGGATTCTATTTTATACACTGAAGAAGCCAACAGTGATATTTGGTTTTTCAAATTTTGAATGCTTGCTCCCGTCTCCTGTTGAAACGTTTGTGTATTAGTGGCCAAAGATTTTACAATATTCTCTAAAGGCATACCTGCACTTGATGATTGTTGATGAGAAAAGGTTGATTTGTCATTAACATAGGGCTGAAAAGACTATTAGTTTAAGGACTAACCATACTTCAGGTTCAGGGGGTCTTTCCACCTGGGTTGTATTGATTGGAAAATGGGTCATATCTCTTTTGTTGGCTGTTAAATCCATCCATGGCATTAACTTGAGGCATGTCATCATCTTGTAATTGAGGGCATCTATTAGGAGGATAGTCCAAGAAAGAGTAGATGCAACAGACTTTAGCTTGTCTAACCTGTCCCAAAGCAGCTTGTTTAATGAGAGATGTTTGTTCTGAAAGTTTTTTCTCAATATTAGAATGTATTACTCATTAATTGTTCTAAATGAATCAACTTAGACTCCAAATTGCTATGAATTTGCTGCCATTTTCGAGATTAATTCTCGTGCTTCTTCTAGAGTCTTTTTTACGAGTGCTCATCCACTTGCTACATCAATCATGCTACGGTCCATAGGTAACAATCCCTCATAAAAATATTACAACAATAATTTATCAAAAAATTAATAATAAGGGCAGCTCGCACACAATTGATTGAAACGCTCCTAATATTCATATAGCATCTCACTATTATTTTGGCGAATTCCACTAATTTCTTTTCTGATGGCACCTACTCTTGAAGTTGGAAAGATGAATTGTTGTAAGAACATAATTTTTAAAAATTAGGTGGATCTGGCATCACAAATGATTTGTAAATAATGCAAAAACTCAAGATGAATTTCAAGTGACATGCTTCCTATAATCATATCTCTTAATCCACAAGTCTGATTTGGGGCCTATCAGATCAAAGAACCAACAATATACTATAATTAGATATCAGATTTGGATCATAACATTCACTGAAAGACAGATTTCAACGACTTAAAGTTACTAACTCATCATTTTTTTTCTAATTCCTTAATCTCACTGTTACTTCAAATTCATCTACCAAAAATATATAAAATCACTTTCAATGACTTCTTATCAATGAAACACTCAATTAGTATAACATTCACTCCTTAAAAGTAAAAAAAAAAATCAAATATCATAAAAAAATCTAATTCCTAAACATTTCTCAATAACATTAATATGCATGCAAAAACTTAATTAAAAGAAAATGATAGAAAACACATATCTTAAATTGATAAAAACAAATAAATAAATAAAAATTTTGATCCCAGATCAAATCAACTCCTTTATATTCCTCTCCCTTTTTCTGATATAGGTTTTGGTCGTTTGATAAAATAGAATATAAGTTACTAGAGGGTTTTATTTTTTTAATTCTTTAAATTATTATATAATACTAATATACCTACTATTACTTATAATACCCTTGATTAATAAAAAAAAAATAATAGGAAATCTAATTGATTATATTATTTTATTTATTATTACTTTTTTTTTTCTCACACAACCAAATTCCTCGTAACTGTGGTGAATCAAGTTATGTTTTGGTAGTTGTGCTTGTGTAATTTCAAGAAAGCATGATCAACCATGTTATGATCTTCTGCTGCTTTTGTCATGGCTTGTTGATTCAATCAGAGAATTGAGGCATGCCAAGACACCAATTAGAAACCCATCTTTCCAATCCAGATAGCCCTTCTTATTTTTCCTGTAGGCCTGTTTGTTTCTATCTCTGACCAAAGGACAAATAAGTTTTCCTTGCTCAAGGCCCCATTGCCCCCATCTCCTCCACTTTAAATTCCTATCATTGTTTTCGAAAGCTGATCTTTGTCCTTCCCTTTTTCAATAACTCATCATCTTAGGTCCTTCATGCCCATACTTTTCAGCCCCACGAGGGACATTTGGTTTTAATCAATTCGAGAAGCTTGAAGACATACAGCTGGACATCATCTCTACCTCCCATTTTCTCATGTAAATCATGACCTGAAATTATTAAAAAAAAAAACTAAAAGAGAAGGAGTTTTATATTTCTTAGAAGAAAACATTATTTATTGTAATAGTTTTTTTTTTTTAAGATAAGAATAACTATTATTATCTACAAACTATTTATGTTGCTAAACTATTATTTCTAACATGGTTTCGTAAGAAATACAAGGCTATTTGTATGCAAGTCAATATACGTATTTATTGATGAATCAATTTAAAAAAAAAATTAAAATAAGAAATTCAATTTCTTTTAAATCTCAAACAAACCCTAGCATACAAACTATACATTAAAAAACAAAATTATCTAGGAAAAAGTTGTAAAACAATTAAAATATAAAAGTAAAGTAAGAATTTCAATAAACTAACTTAACCATTAATGGATTAGAAAAATAATTAAGTTTGCTTACTAGTAAAACTTCACAAAACATTGAACCAAGAGAGGATATGCCAACATTGCTTACTTGGTCGATGCTGGCTAGTTGGGTGGTAAGATTTGTGAGGATAGGGGCCAAATTAAATAAAGAGAAGTAACTGTTAGTTATAATTTTTTTAAATTTATTGATGA
>Ga0307510_10008374_pt1 | contig 12320 bp, 9 predicted proteins | sample 12_EM_MG_FD_207224 | JGI IMG/M metagenome (GOLD analysis project Ga0307510, IMG submission 207224) | Populus trichocarpa ectomycorrhiza microbial communities from riparian zone in the Pacific Northwest, United States - 12_EM | ecosystem: Host-associated > Plants > Roots > Unclassified | place...
TAGCTGCGCACATACCGGAGTCCTGTAATCCTGCAAGACCAAAGAAAGAAACAAACAAACAATGCTCAGCCTTCGCCAGTGTTACATGACCATTCCATACCCGGAATCCTAAATATAAACTTCCAACAAAGCAAACTAAACATAGCAATACGATAGCATAGCCTATCTGACTCAGAGACAGTGGCGGAGCTGAAATCAAATCAAATAAACCAAATATAAATCAACTAAATATAGGAGATCCTGCCCTGCCCGCTCCTGTGTACCGTTACCGGAACATGTACACATGTTACATTAAGATATTAGCTTGGGCAATGGAGTATAAGAATTGGACAAAGGAAGACTTTGAAGGTGTTATCTTTAGTGATGAATGCATGGTTGAAAAGTCTAAAGATCTTAAGAGTATTTGGGTGTTCAGAACACCTGAAGAAAAGTGGCACAAAGACTGTATTCATGGGGTTACCAAGGGGCCAGGGATAAAGCTAATGGTTTGGACTTGCATTTGGGGTAGAAACAAGGGTCCACTGATTCCTATTTTTGAGAAAAGTGTGGATAGATTTGTATATATTGGAGTTTTGGAAGATGGCTTAGTTGATGTCTGGCAGGAGGTGGAGGATACAGTTGGAGATCCTATCTTTCAGCTGGATGGTGCAAGGATATATACTACAAGAGATACTATGGCTTGGTTTGCAGAAAACAACATACAGGTTATGGAATGGCCACCCAATTCCCCAGACCTCAATCCTATTGAGCACTGTTGGAAGAGGGTGAAGGAAAAGCTACACCAGCGCTTTCCCAACATTCATAAGACCAAAGGGGGTCCAGAGACTGTTAGGGAATGTCTAGCAGAAGCCCTTAATCAGGTTTGGACTCAGGATATTGAAGGTGAATTTCTGGAAAAGTTGTGGGAGTCTCTGCCTAGTAGAGTTGCTGCTGTCCTGGATGCAAGGGGAGTATACAAAGTATTGATTTTTTTTTGCTTTCTAATTTTATATATGGCTTTTCTTATATCTATTGTATGTCTACACATATTATCAGTTTATTCTAAGTAGTTGTGGTTACATAGGTAGTAAATTTGTAGTGGTGGTGGGGTTGCCGTTGCGTCGTCGGACGAGTCTTTTTGCACCCGTACTTTAGCAACCGCAGTGCTCCCTGCCACCACTCACTCCAAACACAACCTAAAGAAATTTCTCCAGATCAAATATTAGTTTCCACTATCTACTCTACTGTGAATTTACCCCCCTAATTTGTTTTTCTGATTTTCCTTATATTAGGGTTGGTGGGGGAGTGCTGTTGTCATGGCCTGAGTTTTTCATGTTCGTTGATTAGCGGTTGATTTTGTCCACGGACAATAAATTCATTGCAATTACTACCCCACTCTTAGATAATTTACCCCGTGCGACGCGGCGGGAAGGCCGGGAAGCGTAAAAGCAAGGAATGATCCACATGGGAAACTTATCTTGCGAGTTTTCGCAGTGGTCTTAAGACGGGGGTGGGATATAAACTGTCATACCAGATTTTACAATAAAAACAAAAACATTTAGCCCAAAAGCAGGCCATGGCCCCCCTATGGGGAATAACACCAACCGGCGCCCGTCGTGTTGGTCGGAGCTTTGTAGTGCATTGTCGGTATAATGGATTCTTTATGTTCCGTGGGTCTCCGGAAGTTGCGGGGATGTAGCCGACTTCTTAAATGGCCGGTGCAGTACTATGGCCCAGATAGCGGCCATGCCTTCTCCCACATATACCTCACTCGCGCTCCTTAGTGTTGAGCACAAAGTAGTTTTCCGTGATAGCCAGTTCCTAAAAATCCCAGCTTCCTAGGATATGGCAACAGGTGCAAGTCGCCGCCCTGAAGGGGACGCCCGGGTTTTTTTTTCCTGTGGATTTGGTTCAAAAAGCTCTGATGACCGCACTTTTTTTCGTTTTTATTTGGTATGATACCATAGGGGGAGTTAGGTTTGCCGGGAATTTTCTATAATACCAAAAGAACGAAAACAGGTCCTAAGGGATCCTAAACGGATTAACGACAACCAAACGAAACAGCGAAACGAAAGGCCAAGAGTTCACACAACAAAAACATGATCGCCATCGCACAACCTAGGAGTGGGGAAGTTCTCTTTCCTCCACTACTACAACCGACTATAAAAACGGGAGTATATATAGATCACAACCAAGTCCTCTTATCCTTCCATAGATCTCCACACATATCCAGTCTCTCCCGCATATGTCCCCTTTTCCCTTTTCCATACTGTCAAGCCAACACAGGCAAGGCAATGGCTCCCATTATTCATAACCTCCGGGCATCACCCAACATCCGCGCATGCAACTCCTCCACCATTACAGCTTTCTCGCCCCCCTCCCGGGGGATGCGTCGATCAAAAACCTATCCACACTATTTATGAACTTGCAAATCATGTGTCACCCGGGTAAACTAATAAGCGAGCAATCATACCTTGAAGAAACAACGATTTATAGAGGCGTTTAAAAGAGAAATTGAGGATTGAAGAGGAACGAGTTGACCCATCCTCATCTTAATACTCCGAGTATTTGATGATCTATTTAACCTTCTTCTCCCTCTTACAGGAATATTATCTACTTCGTGTGTTGTATTGCATCATAATACATCACTCATATTTCATCTGCTGTCCCCCGCCATCAGGCATCCCCGGCCATGCCCTGCATTTCCCCTCACTTTTCGTTCCCTGTCCTTGGCCATCACCCTAATACCAGTCATCTGTGGCCACCCCCCGCAGTCCCTCTCTGCGCCCTACAGTCTGCCAAATTCCAAAAAATAAGTGGGGCTTCAACCAACCCCAACACCTAAAGCAACAAGCAAAAGTGGTTCGCCGAGCATTTTTAATGCCCGACTACTTCCACTCGACAGGGATTCGAACGCGCGATGTTCCCTGTTTCAAATTAGTACACCCCAGCTCCTTAGCCGTTAGACCACCAGAACCGATCGATAATGAGCTCTCCTCTTCAAATTTTAACTTCGACCTTCTTGAGCATGCGTGGCTTGTCCAGGAAAAGACAGCTAGGAAGGCGCTATAAGCCACCCGGTGATAATGATTGATAATGGCTCTGGGCTCTAAGACAATGGGCTCTCAACGTACTCGGCTTATGGATCCTAGGGTGTAGAGAAAATTCACCGTTGAGGATAGGGCATCAATGACTCACCGATTAGCTACTTCCCATGTGGGCGTCTCTCAGGGCTTCCTACCGCCGCATTAAGTCTGGCTAGATAGGATATATATGCCGTACCAGCGGTAAAAGTAGTAAAAGCAATAGTAGATATATTGTAATCTATCATACAAACACCCCCACCACAACCAAACATCAACCCCGCGTAGTAACAGCAAATTAATTTAGAATTCAAACACCCCACACACACACAAAAAAAAATTAACAACCGACTTAACTTGCTACCTTTATGCACTACTCGACGGCCTATTCCAAGCATCTGCATCGGATAAATCTAGAGCAAGGATGATATACACCATTGCCAACTCGGGGCAAGAAGAAGGAATATCTCAAACACCATCTTACATAAAAAATTTAAAGCCAGCCATCGTCCAAAAGACTGTAAACAACACACCGTAAAGCACACCAGGTGGACTGAAGTCCAGGTTTTTTTTTGCCCCCAACTCGAGCCATCAAACAGCCCCCCTCTGACAAGAATGTCCCTACCTCCCCGCACTTAATACTCGTTCAGGAACTTCCCAACCCTATCAAGCTTCCTCCCCCAAAACACCCTCCCGCGCCAACAAAATCTCTTAATCCTCTTCCTCATAGAACTCGAGTCACCCTCCATAAAGTTCCATCCGTCTTCGTCATCGCCATCGTAAGCGCGTTGTTCCTCCTCCAACCCAACATTGAAAGCTTCAATCGCAGGAGCTCCGTCCTTCAATCCCCCGGATCTCCCCCCGACTCGATGATTTGAGGCTTCGTTTCTGGTCGGTGTCTTCTCTTGAGGTCTAGCATAAGGCTGGCAATATTTTGCACGATATTTCCGAGGTGTTTTGGGGGTTTTGCCTCTAGCCGAAGCCCCCCCTTGGTGTGTTGGATAAGGTGCATAACGTTCGGAGCGATCCCTCTGGGGTGTTTTGAAAATCCTAGGGCGGGTGGTGGCGGCAGTGGCAGTACTAGTCGTGGTATGTGGAGGAATATTACCGTGGCTCCGGGAATTCCTAGGTGATTGGTGACTCTTTGGGTGTTGGTGAGCGGTTGCGCAACCCCTCCTCGCCGCTTTGGAATGCTTCATTGAGGTTGTTGCGTTGACGGGTAAGGTTCTTTACGGTGCGTGGAGTGGAGGGGAGAGAACCGAACGAAATTTTATATAGGCGAAGCGAGGCGAGATTGGGTGCCAAGGCTGCTTTTATAGGGTTCGAAGGGAATGCCGATCTGGAAGCGTAGGATGTTGGGCCTATACTATAGATCATTACGGAGATATGTCAATCACACTTTCGAAAAGAAAAAAAAGAAAGAGAAAAAAAGGACCAGTGAGCGATCAAGCCCTAGGAATTTTTCAATTGGGACTCCCACTCCCTCCACCTGCCAGTCACGAGAAATAGCCAGATGGAGCTTCGTTGCACCCCAGTATAAAAATTTTCAAGTTCCCTTATTCAGAAAAGTATATGCGATTGATAACCTATGACTCTGCTAAGAAAGTACGATCCTCGAACATCTAGTTTAGCCCCTAGAAGCGAATTATTTCCAAATCCCTAGCGAAAACCCTAGCAAATGTAGCGTAGAGAAAATAATGTAGAGTGCTGCGAGAGCATAGGTCCTACCTTAACAAAACATCAACCGGTAAACCACGTTTGATTTTCATCTATCGTTATACATAAACAACAGTAGATCCAACCCGGGAGTACGATAAGTATTAGATCCCTCAGCGCCGCTGGAGGGGATCCACCCAAGGGTATCTACGATACAGATATTTCCCTCCGGAGGTTATCCGGCGAAATTAAATTCAACAAATAACTATGACTCTTTCCCTATAATCACTTTTCCTATTGTGTAGCTATTATTCACACAGACCATGTGCCCCAATTTCTCCCAGTACCGGGTAAACGCTCCTAATGCTAACTATTTCTTTGAGGAGGAAAGGATGCAGGTGAGATACCATTATCCTCTCCTCACCATAATTTACTCTCACAAATTCATGTGATGAGCTCCCGCCACTGTATAGCCCTAAAGAAGCAGAACTTTAGGTCAGTATAGGAAACGGACAACTTATCGCACGATATAGCTGCTAGTGAATCCTCCGGACAAACGCAAACACTACTAATCAAGTCTAGGAAATAATAACACACAGTATGATGTTTGTCATTCATCTTCGTTCCTCCCTAGTACACCATCGCCCCAAGACCTCTTTCAGCATATTTGCCCTATCTTAGCGCTCCATAATGGTCTACAATTCAATAATAGTATGATAGATTTTTGGTGCTTATTTCCAAGCCGGTTGGCGTCACGCACCCGACACAAAATACTCAGCCTTTTTCTTCCGATACAACAGTGGATATTAGGCAAGGAAACCGTAAGGCTAGAAGGCTATGATACGATATAAGAGTCTCCGGTATGCGTGTATTACCCATCTCAAACTCCCCTCTGTCGAGCCCCTGCAGAATGGAAACTAGAATCACCCCGGTTTGCCAGAAAGTTTGTATGCGAGATTTTACAGTCCACTGCCCATGTCCATTACTTTACAAATTCGACTTGAATTGAGCTCAAAAACAAGAGCCTGCCTGAGGGGTGAAAATGAAATAAGCGAGAACCAGCTTTAGTTTAGTATTCCATGCTCCAAATCTCCAATCTCAAGACTACAATCCGCCAGAAACCCCAGGCCGAAACCAATACTAGACGATCCATTTCCTCGGCCCGGAGATACAAGCAGCTCAGTAATATGCACATGTTATTAAGAAGTCCTTCGCCAGCTCTAACCGGAGCATCCAAGAAAGAAGAGGAAAAAAGCATGCAATTCCAGGTGTCTACCTGTGAGACCTAGTAAGCCGAACCCCTCCAGAATTGGGATAAAGTTGTGCTACCAACCCCTTTGCTATCAATAGCGGAATAGAGGGAGATCCACCAATTCCATAGATTCTGCTATAAGGAAAATCAGCTCTAGGGTTCGGATGAGAAGGTAAACAGTGGGGACTGTATAGAAATCGGCTCTGGATACAACGTACCAACAAGGCACATTCCTCGCGTACAGTACAAGATGGAGCGGCCAGAAAAAGATAAAAATTAAAATGGGTTTGACTACGAAGCCGCGCGTAATAGGGAATGCAAGGGGGCGGCAAAGGATTACCCCAACCAACACCTCCCTAGAAAAGAGCACACCATGAACGAAAGGAGAGGAAAAAAGAGAACAATAATAAAAAGAGGGAAGGCTTCAATTTCTTATGCATTTTTTAATTTGTGTTTGTCCACAACTCTATTCTCTGCACGACTTGAATCCATATGGTAAAGGAAGGGGGGAAACAGTGGATTATTTGAGTGACCCGGAAACACCCCCCTGTGCCGCTTTCATCACCTCCGCTGTCACAGCCCTGTATGGAAAATAGTCAGAGCATGGAATAAAGACAACTGCAAATATTCAATGTAAATACCTTCATTCTTGCTTTGTGATCCGCAAAACCCCTCGGCGGAATAAGCCGTCACGATAGCTGCCGCTGCTTCACAAACAAATATTTTCCCCGCAAAATAGTCTAGCGACAGCACTGTGCAACATTGGGTGGGTAAACAGCCCTCCGCAGTAATAGAATCAATGCATTGTATGTAATTTACCAAAAAAATGAATTACAGCCCTGTGTCGCAAGCTATGCGAATTTTTTCTTCAAACCCGTCACCGAAGCCAGATCGAATGATAATAGGTGAACGGGAGCACGACTCATGAGACATCTTACCCCACTTATGCACTAAAGTTATACTTCGATTTGAGAACTACGATTTATCCATCTAATAACGCAATTAAGCGCTATGGTGTCAACGCAGCACGGTGCCGTTATCGCGCGGAACTTATTTCATCATGCGTTTATCCCGGCTATACCCGCCCGGCGTCTACCAATCCTATGTATTTCACTAAGCACTATCCATACCCCGCCTCGCAGGAAAAAAATACGCTTACAAGGCAACGAATAGGAAGTGAGCAGCTCTCGGGGGTGAAAATGAAAAAAATACCTTTAAGGACCCACAGTCGTTTTTCAAAACAAAGGAAGCACATGAATTTTTTTGACCCCTCCCCCCCTCTTCCCCGCAGATCGCCTTAAGGTGTAAAGTCAGATTCTGCCACCTCGTATTGCAGCAGGATTGATAAGCCCCACAGCCCTATTGATGGAGGCTAGGTCCTCCAATCCCCCGGCCCCCATAGGGCAGTATTTTTTTTAATTCTCCTGCCTTACATGACGGATCGTCCAATAATAATTCATTGTAAGCTTGAATTGAACTCCTAGGCTCCCGCTAATTGCGACAGGGGTTAATTGGTTCTTGACACGTTAACCACTGCGCCAGCCAGGCACAGTATTTCATGAGATGTCAACCCGGGAACAAATATTTATCCCACTGAAAACTGGATTTTGAGATTTCAATCGGAAGGGTGGTGTATCTCTTCCGAAGATATTGGCAGACCTCAATGGATACCCCCCCCCCCGCGCCGCCTAGATGTATTTAGTGAGAGATTCTCCGCAATCCCAAAGAGAAGTGGTGCTCTATGTGCTCGCCACTTCCATACAGTATGTTATGAAACAACACAGCTCAAGTTGTACCAAATTTAGCATAGCATACCACGAATAATCCCGGCGGCTCACTTACGCGCGACGGACACCACCCCTAGCCGCTTCCCACAATCCACGTCTACTGTGTCCCCACAGAGCCCACAACGGCCAAAAACTGCTTCCTATGGGCAAAACTAAAGGAAGTTAGTGACCAAGCTCCGCACCGCCGACAATATCGGGATTCCCTGCATACCCCGGAAGACGCCCCGGACACCCCCACAAACCACGCTAACCGACCATTGCCGCAGCCCCGAATGTTTAAACTATGAAAAATACACTCCCTGAATAGCACAATTAGTTAAGAGTGTACAGCAAACCCCGTTAGCATCTTGAGTAGCTTTGGTGACCATCGCCCACCCGCGATACCCTTATATATTAGGAGCTACTAACCTCTGGACCAAATCCGAAAGAGAGAATGAGACGCCTGGTCAACAATCCCGAAACCTTGATCTCCAAAATCAAGGGTAAAATTGAAGAAAGATAGTGGCTGTAACCCGACTGACGATTCCCCCGCTAGTAATTTCCCCCGACGCACTATGCCGCCCCGCCCCCGCCTCTTCCTTTATAGCCAGCGTGAAGAACGTGAGACTCAAAAAGCCTTTCAAAGGCCTCCCCCTCCTCCTTCTTTTTATCCCGCCACATTCTCTCATCCCCCCATATGTATCTCCATCACCAAAGACTCCCCATCCTTTGCCACCGGCGTACATATCAAGTGAATGACCCTTCCTCCCCGAATTTCCCTCAGTTCGGCTAGGCCATCTTAGGAATTTAAGGACCTCTCCCCAGAAAGTTTTTGGGTTCAGCGGCTTGCAGATCTAGAGCTTCGGCCAGTGCGTGTGAGGTTTCGATACACCCGGCATTCAAGCGGCCTCCGAAAAGACCCTCTTCTGGGAAGCGTGAGGATCCAGGAACCGGGGAAAGAACTCTCCAGGCTCGGCCGCAAGACGAACAACCTTTCCAGTAGCCCCCCGAAGGTGCGGTCAGTGAAATCCATAGTATATCTGCAACGCCCCAAGGAGCGGGGATCTCTGGTTTTGTAGTCGAGCTGGGATTTTTAAGACGTTGCTTCGTTGAGTGCAACCGTGGCTCTTGTGTATCACAATTGACACTTATGAAAGGGAATACCTCGCCTATCTTCCCTAGAATTGCTTCCGGATATCATACGGTAGTACGCCCAGCAGAAAATCCTACAGTGAACAGCAATAGCAGTGGTAGCAATCTCTTAGCACCCCCACGTCTCCCAGTCAAACGCCAAGTTAGTTTCCCAACAACCCCCTAACTTCAATTTAATAGCGGGAGCTCAGTCCTGGCTCTCGTCGAGAAGTATCTTTAAACAATGTCATACATCAAGTCAGACGCGAGTTGAAATTCCGCGCGAGAGAGCTGGGGGCTAAGACACTTGGCCAAAGGCTGAGGTGAGAGACTATTTCGCTCGCCTACAAGATGTATCGCACAACCCTCCCTCACGCGAGAAAGGGGCACAATGTGCTAGTGCAGCGGTGAGAGGAATAATTACAGGTGACAAACACAACCGAAATCGGTAGAAACAAACGGCAGAAAACAGACATCGGAATGCAACCCCAAGAAAAAAAAGGCTCTTATCTTATCATAAGTTACATTCCTGTGGATGTCTGAATTATCTCACAGACACGAACATCCCCCAGTTTCTCCGACACAGGAAATATTAAATCATCATACGGAACGGTAATGATCAATTTATGTATCATACCTGGCCGCTCGTTAAGTGTCCGGACTCCTCGGCGCCAAGATAAGTATTAATCAATAGCAAAGCGTCCAGATACTTCTAGTCGGCCAAGCTTTTACTTGTACCACTGCAGTCATGTTCAGCTCACTACTCTATTAAGAATCACACCCACCCGAAATCGAAACAAATTTTCCAACACGCAACCGACGAAAAGACACACTTTCACCTCGCTAGCCTGAGAAAGATCTCTCAATTATTTTCATCGCATATCCACATGCGGTTCAGTAACTCTCAACCTCCCGGGAGATTCACATATAGGGCTATGGAATATCGTAAGCTATGCCTTCCCAGAAAGACTGAAAACTAACAGCCGGGCCATACAAAGACACCCAAATGTTTCCCGCCCCGGTATCATACCATCTCTATTGTCCAAAGATAATCAAACATCGGTCACTCCTCAAACTCGCACAACAAATAACCCTCATAGGGCTTCTTGGATTGCCTATTTGGCATATGAGGATGCTATGAAATAATCACCGGAACAGAAAACCAGGCCGCTCTGCACCCACGGGATTGCTTCCTTGTGCTAAGGGCTTTGCATCTATAGTTCTACCCTCGGCGGGGGAAAGTGCTCTACGTCTACCGGCATTGCGAGGTCTAGATGGCAGCAAACATATACTTCTAAAGCCACTAGTACGTCAGTTCTGAAGGCAAATAAGAGCTAGGGCTTGGGGGAATGTTTCTTCTGAGGTTTTCCCATGGTTTTTAAGGGATTGATAGCTTCATTTTGCTTATCCATACCCTCGCAGGATAGATGAGACCCCAGAAAACACCAGTAGTGTCCAATAAAGAACATATTCGAAGAAGTAAAAGATGAAGCAGTGAGAATGAGACCACCGTGAGCTAAGCACAACCGAATGTGAAGAGATAATGAACCAAACGATCAACAGAGATGCTATCGCAACTAAGTACAAACCAAGATGGATATATCTTTCCGAACAACCAATACCCATCGAAACTAAACGCAGCTCCACAAACCACAGTGAATGAATGAAAGTCACCGAATCATTCCAGTAATAGCAGAAACCGAAACTCCTAGAACGAGCCCAATAAATCCACCATTTCCCTGCACACTTAAGAAAGCTACTGCTAAGGTGAAAACCAACCCCAAGCCCAATTTCCTCTACCGAATGACACAGACCAAAGAAGACTAAATCAAATATGCTATACGTAATGGCAGAGGATATAACACAACTCCGCTATCCTATACCTCCCGCCAGACAAGCGAAAACAACAATCTATCACTCTGTGCCTAATCATCACACTTCATACTTGCATTCCTGCAGCGCGATATCCCATAAGCTAGCACCTCAGGAGAATCCAACACTCCAGAGGAGCTCCCGGCCTTTAATTTCAAACCAGATATTCATCCATCTACTCCACTCGAGCTGCTTTTGTATCTTCCGACATAGGTTCGCTCTCCTCTGAGTCAGAAAATAGAGAGGGTAGGATCCAGAAACTCTCAGTAGAAGCTCAAGTGCAGACACCGCATTATCACAAATCCGCCAGCCGAATGATTGCCACTGCGCTTCCTGCCGTATGCCCCCGAGAACAAAAAAGCGCTCTGGCGATGAGGCTGGCAAAATGGGGATACGGAGTTGATCCAGCTCCCAGCGAGCCCTCTAGAATAGTAGTAGCCAGTCCTCCCGAGAGACACAGTACCCCCTTAATCCTCAACGGGATAACCAGTTCAGCAGGTACCACTATCACCCAACGGCCAGTCTCGGGTGGAATTCCCCGTAGTCCTCGCAGCTCTCCAAGACGAGAACATAACTCTCCAAATAGTAAGGATCATAGGGGTGATGGTATGGCAGGCACCGGTGTCGACAAAAGCCTGAGAGCCGAGTGCAAAATCGAGTGACTACATGTGAGAATATACGACCTGCCAACCACGGGACAACTGGTCACGCCTCGAGAAAAATCCTTCAGAGGTAGCAGTATACTTCATCACCCTCAGCGTTATTTGCGTCCTGCCCTCCGGGCAACGTCCACTTAACAATCTTGTCGCCATTATATCTGTCCCTGAATCTCTTGTTTGTTTCCCCTCATCCATTCCACCAAAAACCCCGCCATTCATCTTGAACCGGGCTCCCCTTCATTCTCACTCCCCAAACAACCAACCCCCAGTATTACGATAACATCACGGAGAGCTTTTTCTATTGACACGTCTCCCTCTCCCTATCGGGCACCCCTCAGCGTCCTCCTCCCAGACTTCCGCCTGATCCCGCCCCTTACTCCTCATACCCCACTACGGAACGGAACATACCATCAAGTAATAGTAGGATGAGCTGGCTCCTGTAAGCGGAGTCAGTCAGAGCAATTCCCACCGCTAGTTCACGAGGCCGAGGCTCAGGGGTGCCTCATCTGATGCAGTTTTTACGCTACGTGATCACTCCTCAGCGCCCCCCAGCGCCTCTGCACGAAGCGAATGCATGTTCTATGCAGATTCTATCTTGGCTAATGTTGGAGAAGAGGGATATTAGAAGGTTTTACCCCCAAGGCTAGTCCTAAGGAAGGAAGGAAATAAAACACGGGATATGGGTTTACAAGGAGCCGACCAGTACGAAGCCAATATACCACACGCGGGAGAAACATGCGAACCACACATGGGAGACAAATAGCAGGGGAGATAACGCAGTCGGCGCTACAGAAGCACCCCAGTACGGAGCCGTACCCCAGGCGCCTTGTGCTCCAGATGTATTCAATTCACCAACATTTGGTATCCCCAAGGCCCATTCGGTTTTTTTTCACAATTACCATCCGTCACTATTATATCCGGC
>Ga0307510_10008375_pt1 | contig 12320 bp, 12 predicted proteins | sample 12_EM_MG_FD_207224 | JGI IMG/M metagenome (GOLD analysis project Ga0307510, IMG submission 207224) | Populus trichocarpa ectomycorrhiza microbial communities from riparian zone in the Pacific Northwest, United States - 12_EM | ecosystem: Host-associated > Plants > Roots > Unclassified | place...
GATGCTTGCGCATGATCGACTTGACGGGCGTGAGGCAATTTCACGGAGAAGAGTAAGTGCCTAGTCGGGTTTCGGAGGACCTTTGAGGTGTGTTCGTAGGAGGGTACCCATATGTCGGTGGACATGAGTGGACGAGGTGATAAGAGAGAATGGGATGCAGGTGGGATGACGAGTTAGAGGTGGAGAGCGCCTATGTTATATTTGGTTGAAACTTGCTTAGGACGCGTAAGCCGATGACAAAAGTAGCATTCTTGCTGGCGCGCCCACATCAACGCTTGACTGCACTGTGTTGTCGGTGTCGGTGAGTGTGTCAACCATCTGAGGTAAACACTTCACACGGCTTAGTCATCTCCTGCTGGCATGTGCAGGTGCAGATTGGGGGATATGCTAATACACGACGAACGCACTTTGAGGTTCGGCCGATTTCGTCTGTTCGCACCTAGGCAAGTCCGTCAAGAGACGTATGATGGGCAGAGACGATGTCTGCTCTCCAACCTTCGCCCTGTCAAGCACTCACGATGCCGACAAGAGTCAACGGGCTCTCGTGCCGCGGCCCGGGGCACATACCTTGAAAAGACCGTAAGGTAATATAGAGAGGTAGATGAGCAAGGGATAGACACACGCGACGCGAATTTCCTTCCACTCAAAATTCATTGCCTTTCCCGTTCTGCTCCAATTTCAGTATACTCTGCATGCCAGTGCCCTCCTGTATGGTGGATGAGAATGGTATAGAAATCGTCATCACAGCACTCGGGCACCGTGATCGCACGTCTGAGATATATTTCACCGACATAAATGGCTCTGTGTTGTGAAAACTGGCCTCTGTAATGAACGAGCTGCATCCGCTTTTGACAGACATTCATCTTGCATCAACCGATCAGTGGGTTCCGGTGCTTCCCGAGGAGACATTCTTGGGTGGATCCGCCCCCCGTCTACGATCGTTCGTCTTATCGGGCATCTCATTCCCGACGCTCCACAAATTCATTTTATCTGCCACCCATATCACTTGTCTTGGCCTTTTCAATATCCCACTTTCCGGGTACATCTTGGGGTACATTCCACCCGAGGTAATGGCCACTCGCCTGGCTGCATTGCCCAACCTTGAACATCTCGCCATTGGATTCCGATTCCGATCTCCTATACATCGCCAAATCGGTCTACCTCCTCTCGCCCCCGCCGTTCTCCCTTCTCTCACCGGTCTTTCCTTCAGAGGCGCTAGCGAGTATTTTGAAGACCTCCTTGCTCGAGCATATACACCTCAGCTCAACCGGCTCAACATTTTGTTCAAGGACCCCATCTTTGACCTTCCACGACTCCGCAATCTCATTGTTCGTGGAGAAGGGCTCAGGCCGCGCAGCGTTGCTCGGGTTATATTTGACCTTCATAAAATTAACATTACCCTCGGATCACCCCCTCGAATCGTCTTGACAATTTTATGGGAAGGTTGGGATGGGCAGGTTTCGTCGCTGGCACAGGTATGCAACCAGAACTTCCCTGTCCTTCCTTCAGCTCAGTATATGTGAGCTGTGTCGGACTACATTGAGTTGCAGAAGCAATATGAGCTCCTTACAATGGCTCCGTCTTTTCCTCCCGTTCATTGGCGTCCGGGATCTGTATGTATCCGAGCAAGTGGTGCCCTTTGCCACCGCTGCCCTCAAAGAGCTCACGGGGGAAAGGTCAATGGAGGTGTTGCCGGCCCTGAACAGACTTTTCTTGGAAGGATTTCAACCATCTGGGAATGTGCAGGAAGTGATCGAACCTTTTGTTTCATCCCGCCAACTTTCTGGTCATCCCGTGGTTATTCACTCGGAGCGACCACCGCCGGAACCAACCCATCGTCCTTTCACGAATTGATAAATGCTCTTCAATGATTACCCAGAATTCCAGTTCATACTGGTGCTTCATCGTCTCTTCGTTGTATAATATCTCGGACGTGATGTGGTGCTCTCACGCGAAACCACTTTAGAAATACGCCCTTGTTCGACATTATAAACAAATACCCTCCAGAACGCGCCCCTCATGTGATATGGGTCAAACCGATGAGTCTCCTTATGCCCGTTAAATTGTACATACGTCGTCCGGGTTTAGCGCCACGCGCAACATGGAAAACCAAGGGATGTTGCTGTAAATTCTAGTTAGGGCAATTGTCTTTATCCCCACCTTTTCCCCTTCGTGCATCCGTCTGAGTCGATCAAAAGTGAGTCCAGCGATGCGCACAAACAAACGTCCCGCCGAGCCTCTCGATTCTCTCAGGCGATGGCCACTGCTCAGCTTCGTACTCTCTGGCAGAAAAGTACCCTGGCAGGCGCACGGCAAAATCAACCAGCACGCGGGCGACCTTGCGCATGTGCCCGTCCCACTCCGGTCCGGGCTGGTACGGACTTTGGTGTGTCACTGGCCGCGTAAAAGTACGCGATTGGCAGCGGGTAGTTTCCACGAACGATCTTCCATGCTGTGTGCTGTGGCCACTGAGCTATCGGATACATTTGGAGCAGCAGCAGGCAACTGGCAAATGGGAGTGCGACGGGTTCCACGGAGAGGACGGCGATGAACTTTCATCCTTGAGACTTTAGAATGAGTCCGGGAAGGAAGATGGAGGAGGTGGCCATATGTGCACTTTATGGGCAATCATTTCAAATGACAAACAAGTTGGTGGGTGTTAGGATCGGGGGAAACGTGTGTGGTGTGTATGTTTTTAAAAGTTGACGAAGGTCTGACAAAGTAGTACGGGGCATGCAGATGAGCACAAGTCATATGGCTGAGGGCACAGGCACGCTGGCCATGAGATATGGTCAATTGTCGGGAAACGTCTTGAGATCGGTTCCTGCAGGGTTTCCTGCCATCGGAAGGCGAAGCCAAACAAACCAAATAGCGCGTGATGATCCTGTCGGCAGGCCGGCCCGGGTCAAGCCGGCGGAGCTTCGTGTTGGTTGCTGGCCGCTGCTTCTCTTAGCTACCGTCGTTCACACAGGCGCAACTACAGCAACTCTAGTTTCTCCAACACTTTTGAGTGACCTTCTGTTCTGTGGTTCTCTACCGCACACATACAGTACAAGCCCAATTCCCCACTCTAAATCATCATCCATGCATGTGGCGACCATGATGTTCGATGACACACCCTTCTGTATGGCACACTTCTAAATATTGTTCACTTTACTTGCAGCCCATCAACAACTGCATCCCCAAACTTTCCGACACCCTGCCCCTTGCAAGTGCTGACGATGCAATCCGCGTACACAATGTGAAAGGCGATTACAGTGCACGTTCTCAGCCAGTGTTATTCTAGTCTCAGTAACGGCGAGCAAAAATCAGTCGAGTGTCTTATAAGAGTGGCCTGGGAAAGGTGTGTCATGCGCATTCGGTTGTTCATGTAATATATGTACTGTAACACATGTCTTACCAGGACGACAAAAACTCGACAGTCAGATTACCGTCACGTCGGCTCCCCTCACCTCGCCCTGGACGCGCGACACTTAGACTGACTCATGGTCGCTTGCGCCTGTGAAAAGGCTTCTGTAAGGTGGGCACGCGCTGCAGCCTCGGAACGAGCATTATTCAACTACGTGACGCCTCCCGAACAACCCGAGCCCGCCATATTTTGCCGCCTCGCCTTTGACCATCTGTTCCTCAACCCTCGTTGCTACCCAATCGGAGCCATCCCGCTAACAGTCAAGTCGCCCTGCTCGTTGCACCCCAAACCTCACGGCCGACAACTCGCGGATCGTCCACTCCCCTCCGGCCGACGTCAAACGCTCAAAAGAGCGTCGTTCCATGTAGTGTGCGTCCCTCGGTCTGGACCCCACTCGTGTTTTGGACGGATTTGTTTGCGCTGTACATAGGATCTCGGGTTTCTTTGCAAACGCCTTCTGTCCTCTTTTGATTTAGGCTCGCTGCTCTCCATTTCACAACCTCCCCTTTTTGTTTTAGACTTCACCATCGAGTATTGCCGCACCGTGCTGCACCCCCGTCGCCTTTGCGCCCGACGTCGCGCACCTTATGACGGTTCAGTAAAATTTCATCTTTCGGACACCGCCCTTTTTCATCGCGTACGACGCCGCGCGGCCTGTCGCCGGCAGTATCACTTTAGAGTCCGTCTCTCACTTTTTCGCCCACTTACTCACTTCTGCACGTAGAGTACTTGTTCTGTACTATCTCGGCTTGCGTATAAAAGCCCCGCGTCTGGCTTCGTCAAGAGGCTAGGCAACTGCGGTCCACTTTCTCCCATCCTTCTTGTTTGCATGCTCCCGAGGGCAACCGTGGCACATTTTCTCTCTTCCACTCTCCGCTTGCGTGCCTTCCGACCCTCGACCATAATCCGTGCGTTTTGATTTACCTTCGCCGCCCTCTCACCTCCGTAGAACGCATCGCGCATATAAACACTCCTGCCAGCGGACGTGCGATCACCGGCTCGCCGTCCGTCCGTCCCCCGACTTATTCCACAGCGGGTTCTCGAGTCTTCAGGAACGTAGCTCTGATTTTATTTCATCTCTTCCTTCATCCATCCTTATTTGAACTTACGCGCGGACTCTACGTCTACTATACACTTCTTTATTCTCTGCGCCGAGCACCGATCCGGATGTGTACGTCCGGCGAGATGTCGGCATGAATTTGCGGCTATCAAGTCCAACTCATCAGTGAGGTGTGCATGTTTGCACACGTAAGGTAAGAGTTTTCCATCAGCCCGCCTGTGTTTTACGTGTCACGTATTATATGTATGTTCACGCAGCGAAAGAGGTGGTATTCCTGAGGAGAAGACATCATATCGTTTCCAAAGCAAGCCCCCCGTCAGGAAGTGATAGAGGAGGAGGTGGTGGTGGTGGAACTCATACTCAAGTATCTGCTAATCGAGAAGTACAAGTGGTTCGATCCTCCTGACTCTATTTTCATTATGTACCTACGACCGCCCTAAAGTCTGTCACACTGAGCTGAAAATGATGGTGCCCGTCACATTCCGCCCAAATAGCCCAACTTCGTAGAGCGCCGGGAGAACGTGAGCGCCATAGGGGGCTGGGATTCGGAGGTGACCGTCGTCATGCAGGCTTCGGGGGTCCCAGAACTCAGGAAGGTTCTGTGTGGGCACAGGAGAGGGAGCATGGTTTCCGAGGGGCATGACACAGTATTTGTGTACTTGGGACACGAATTTGCTGCTCTGTACTCAACATGTGCGTGAAGGGTTACGGTCAGATAGTTAAGGTGGACAGTGACTGGGAGAACTGGAAGACCCTTTATGATTTGAGGACTTCAACTCCCGCTTCGGTATTCTAAAGTTGTCTGAGTCGCTCGCATTGGGTCTTTACAGCACGCAATCCGTATCAAGGGTTAGATGCCGTCAGGAATGATATATAAATAGGGACGTACTGCGTGTATACCCTCCGAGACAGTACTCACGTTGGGAAATCTGTCGTTCGTCTTCGTGAGGACAACGTCCGTATCCAAATGTCAGTGACTAGCTAGCAAGTTGAACGACCACCTGACCGTCGGGTAACCTAATATCAGAACGACCTTCATCTTCCTAGACTGGCTGAGTATATGTGTGAGCAGGACGGGGCGATAACAAATACGGGTGGCAACTCCGAGAGACTGAGCAAGGGCGCGGACGACTGTTCCGCTGTGCAAGGCCGACTCGGGTGACGAAGACGATGAGGAAGGGAGAATGACGGTCTCGTAGCGACGAAGAGGAAATCAGACGGAAAGATGAATAGAGCAAAAGGAGTAGAATTGGGGACGAACGGTGAAGCTTCTGATGCTGGTCCACTCCACAAGAGAAGGAGGCATAGCTTATATACAGATGAGCACTTACTGAAGTCCATATTAAGATGGGACTATTCAAAAAGGTTACGAACGTGAAGTCGAGAAAGCGGTGTAGAAGAAAGTCGAGGTGATAGTGCCGGCGTCGTGGGGAGGCAGGAGGCGGTGACGGCGAACGCTGCGGGCGAGTCAGAGTAAATTCGGAGAGCTTCAGGTGAGGCAGCGAGTATGGATAAGTAAATGGTAAAGCCATGCGAACTAAGAAGTGTCAGACCAGTGAAGAAGCTAAAGAACAGGATCATACGGGTGCCGGACGACACCGATTACCTAAGCGACGTCGAGCGGGCGAGCGACGGCATGAGTGGAGGAGGAGAGGTAAGAAGAGTGAATAGAAGGCGATGAGGCAGGAGTCGAGAGGAGAGGAACGGTTGCGGTGATGGCGATGTTGTTGGCGTTGGCGAAGGCGGTGGTGGTTTCGGAGAAAGGAGAAAGAGTGGGAGGAAACGCGGGAGGCATGCCTTTGTAGAGTACATGGCGCAACGAGAGCACCATTAATTCCACCTTGGACGTTTGGACAGGGACAAGGCCGGAGTGGATCAGGTATATTTTCGAGGGACGATCAGACGATAAGAAGGACACGACTCAGAATCATCTGAGGTTGTCTGATTAATTTCTCAGATTCCCACTGCAAGTCCTCCGAGTCGGGCCGCTTATAATTAATGCCGATGGACTCATATTCACTCAGTTTATCTCGGCGCCGGATTTCAATGGGCCTGATGGGGGATGGAGAACAGTGGCAGTGATTGTACAGTGCTCAAGTTGGTGAGACCCGAGCCCATGGGCGCTCTTCGATCACATCCGAAGGGGTGATCGTGCCTCAAACGTGTCTCATCCTAGGATCCCAACCTCCCTCCACTCAGCCCCACACCCGCCACCCATTTTCACGTCTTCAATGGCCACAATCCCTTCCAATTTTCAATCCATCCTCGATGCCGCGTTAGACAACTACCACAAGCACACTGGAATAGACCTCATCAAACATCCCTCCGCAGCGCAACTCCAGAACTGCCATTCCCCAGACCATGTCGTCCAACTACTTCAAGAAAGAGAATCCTCCTTCAAAGACTATAGGGAAAACCATCGCAACTTAATCGACTGCCTTCGCCCTGTAGTCAATGCCATCCATGCCTTGTCTGGCATCCTTGGCGAGGCGTCTAGCCTCGTAAGCGATCAGCACTAATTCTCCTTACAAGTCCATATTTTTACAGGTCCTTACAGGTGCCGTTCCAACCGGCCAAGGTGATATTCACCGGAATTGATATTCTCCTCTCAGTGAGTATTATCCTTCAATTATCATGCCTTTGTGCGATATCGAATCATATCAGACAGCTATCAGCATCAGTCCAAGCTACGATGCCCTTGGCGATCTCTTTGAATGCATCGGGAATATCCTTAGACGCCTTCATATCTATACCGAAAAGATCCCGTCATTCCCTGCGATGTCAGATATCATGGTAAAAATCATGATTGAAGTCCTCAACGTAGTTGCGCTGGCCACAGAGCAGATAAAAAATGGACGCTTTAGTGAGTGGCCCACCACCCACTGACTTTCACTGGCTAATCGTGGTATAGAGAAATTCGCAAAGAGATTACTCGGAGAGAGCGACGTCGAGGTTATCCTCCAACGATTAGACAGACTTACCCTGGAGGAGGCGAGGATGACTGGCACCCGCACACTGGAAGTTGTCCATGGATTGTTCGACAATTTGAAGGTTGTCATGGATGGTGCGATACCTTATTTTGTTGACCATCAGAGGATTAACGAGACTCGTCTGAGTAGATGGCATGGCATCAACGGTCGCTATACAACAAGCTCTAGGTATGTTCAACCTGCGTCGAACACCCAACCCTCCTAAACATGCATGTTAGTTGCGATTCAAGAGACTGCAGATGGCATAAACAAGTTCCAGAGTTAGTCCTGAAATTTACACTTACCGTCGTTGAAGCCGAACATGTTCCTCAGGGAATCAGTTCCAAATGAATGTTCGAAGTTGGCTCTCCCCCCCAGATCCTTCAGTCAATCACAATATTGCCCGCAGAGACCACCTCGAAGGAACTGCGTCATGGTTCATTCAAAGTGACATTTATAAAGAATGGACAGTGACGGGGTCTCTCCTTTGGATTCATGGTAAACGTACGCTTCTCTCCCACTTTTTTCGAACACAACCTGATTGCCCCTGGCGGGTGATATCACAGCGGGGTCAGGCAAATCTATATTATGGTAAGTCATCCCTGAAAATAGTTCATCCAGCTCATTCAAACCATCGTTCAGCTCCAGCATTATTCATCAAGCAAAACACCTTCGTGACACTGGATTGGCGATGGTTACCTATTTCTACTGTGATTTCAGAGATCGCAAGAAGCAGGAGGTCACTGGATTACTGGCTTCCCTTGTTTCTCAGCTCTCTGCCAAATCTGATCTTTGCTGCACCATTCTTTCTAGTCTGTATTCTGAGTATGATGGAGGATCTCAGCGGCCCGATGATGACACGCTGCTTTGTTGCTTGGAGAAAATGCTAAAAACCGAAGGGCTTCCGACAGTGTATATCATCGTTGATGCCCTTGACGAATGCCCCACTGATTCCGGCGTGAAGTGCCATCGGGAATGGGTCCTTGATCTAGTCAACCGACTCGTCTATTTACACCTCCCAAATCTTCGCATCTGTGCGACCAGTCGCCCTGAGGCAGATATCCAAGCTGCCCTCGCGTCTTCAGCATCTCACACCATTTCTCTTCATGGCGAAGTCGGACAAAGCAAGGATATTGCTGACTATGTCAGGTCTGTCGTCTACTCAGATTGGAAGATGCGAAGATGGAGGGAGGAGGACAAGGAGATGGTCATCAGTACACTCTCTCAAAAGGCTGACGGGATGTAAGTCATTGTTACTATACCCAATCATGACAGTTCTGATGTAACTCGTCAGGTTTCGATGGGTCACGTGCCAACTGGAAGCCCTGAGGCGTAGTCTTCCAGCTGTGATTCGTCGCGCTCTTGATAACTTGCCGAAGAGTTTGGATGAGACTTATGATCGGATACTCCAGAGCATCGCCCAGGAGAGACAGGAATTTGCACAACGTCTCTTCCAATGTCTTGCGGAGTCCATTCGGCCACTTCGCGTGGAGGAGCTTGCAGACATCCTTGCGACTGAATTCGAGGCAGGAGAAACTCCCAAATACCACATAAATTGGCGTCCAGAGAACCCAGAAGAGGAGGTGTTGTTGATATGCTCAAGTTTAATCACCATTGTCGACATGGACGGGTCGCGAGTCGTACGGTTCTCCCACTTTTCCGTCAAGGAATATTTGACATCGCAACGCCTCACCGACACTGGCAAGGGCCTTTCCGAGTACCACATTCTTTCGCATTCGGCCCACACGATCCTCGCAAAGGCTTCTCTGAGTGTTCTTCTCGCTTTAGACAATCAGGTCAACAAGGACAGTATGCAGAATTATCCATTTGCTGTCTACGCAGCTCGATACTGGGTCGAGCATGCCCAGGTCCACGACATATCCCCCAGGATCAAAGACGCAATGGAGTATCTTTTTGACCCCAACAAGCCACACTTTGCCACATGGGTGTGGATACACGACATTGACTATTCGTTCTGGGAAACCATGTTCACGGTGAACCCATCGCCACCGACAGCTACTCCATTATACTATGCCACGCTATGTGGATTCCGTGACCTCGTAGGACACTTGACTGTCACCTATCCAGGGGACATCAATGCCAGGGGCGGATACCACGGTACCCCATTGCATGCCGCTGTGATCAAGGGACATGTCGATATTGTGAAATTACTTCTGGAACACGGCGCGGATGTGGCCACGTTGGATAACGAGAATTCAGACCCACTGTACGCAGCATCACAAAGAGCGCATCTAGATGTGATACGGCTGTTATTCGACCACCATGCGGATGTCGACTCTCGGAACGAGAAGCAGAGAACCCCGTTGATTATGGCGTCGCAAGAGGGAGAGCTGGAGGTTGCACGGGTATTGTTACAGCATGGCGCAGCTGTCAACTCCCGTGACAAGGATGGCTTGGTGTCATTGATGCTCGCGTCAAGAAATGGACATCTGGAATTCGTGGATTTGTTACTCCAGAACGGCGCAACTGTGGACTCCCATCACAACGACGGCGCGACCTCATTGATGCTTGCATCGCAAAATGGACACTTGGATGTCGTGCGTTTGTTACTGCAGAATGGCGCAACTGTGGACTTGCATCACAACGATGGCTGGACCTCATTAATGCTCGCATCGCAAAATGAACATTTGGATGTCACCCGTTTGTTACTGCAGAATGGCGCAACTGTGGAGTCGCATCACAACGACGGCTGGACCTCATTGATGCTCGCATCGCAAAATGGACATTTGGATGTCCTGCGTTTGTTACTGCAGAATGGCGCAACTGTGGACTGGCATCACAACGATGGCCGGACCTCATTGATGGTCGCATCGTACAATGGACATTTGGATGTCGTGCGTTTGTTACTGCAGAATGGCGCGGCCCTAGACTCCTGTCACAACTGTGGCTGTACCTCATTGATGTTCGCATCCCAAAATGGACATCTAGATGTTGTGCGTTTGCTACTCCAGAACAGCATGGCATTGGAATCCTGTCATGTTGACAGGCAGGTCTCATCCAGTGGTACGTCACCACATTTATTCACATCCTGTGCAGCAGTTCAAAATCACCATCATGCAGGTCCCAATCTGGATGAAGGGTGCCGTGGTACTGCTCTCCATCTCGCATCCAACAATGGCAATCCCGTCATTGCCGAATTGCTCGTCCAGTATGGCGCGGATGTTAACTCGCACAACCACAACCAAGAAACTCCCTTACACCTAGCATCAGGTCACGGACAACTCAAGACTACCCATCTGCTGCTCGCATCTGGCTCAGATGTCAATTCCCGAGATAGCGAGGATTCCACCCCACTACACAAAGCAGCTCAAAGTGGACATTTCGACGTCGTCACACTGTTACTTGAGTCCGGTGCGGACCTCAACGCTCGCAACACCAACGACGCGATCCCATTGGACCTGGCATCCCATTATGGGAGGTCTGATGTCGCAAGGCTTTTAGCGGAGCACATGGGAGTGGGAGTCATGGATTCCCAGGTCGTCACAGCCGTGGCCCATTTGCACATGGCACCACAGGGTTCTCTTTCCCAAGTCGCACAGCCATCAATTGGCCACGGGGAAGGTAAAAATGGTCCTGACGAGAGGACCACATTACATTCTGCATCAGAAGGGGGGGATGTTGAGGCCGTGCGGGCATTACTTGACGGTGGAGCGGATGTCAACAAACGGGACGCAATTCACCGGACACCAGTATTTTATGCGTCCCAGAGTGGAATGGTTGAAGTTGCCAAGTTGCTTATCAAGCATGGTGCGGACGTGAACTCCCAGGACGGGAATGGCCAGGCGCCGTTGCACATAGCGTCACGAAAAGGACACCCGGACGTTGTCCAGTTGTTACTCGATCATGGCGCTGATGTGAATGCAAAGATGCAAGACCACTGGACTGCATTGCACTTCGCTTCAAAGTTTTGATGCTTTGAAATTGTCGAGACACTCCTCAAGCGAGGAGCGAATGTTGGGATTCCGAATGACTCAGGCCGGACAGCATATCAATTAGCATCGCGGTGTGGAGAACGGAAGGTTATGCGTTTATTGTCGGAATATGATACACCTGGGATGTAGGGCATTGTCGAAATGAATGGATCACTGTACAGACCTAATACACTTTTTCTTGACGGCTCAAAGTAACCAATCGACGGTTTAATTGGATCCAATGATGAGACTCCCGAATACAATACTGTTCGAAAGAACTCTTAGTAGGACACGATTTAAGTTTCTTTCTTCTGTTCTAACATCGATACGGATGTGGGGAGAAATCTCGGTCCTTACAATCGGCATTCAACTGCGGCTATGTTGGTATTACCCAAACTCTAGGTGGTCGCTCATGACAAAGGTGCGATAAGTGATGACTGAAAGCAATAGGAAAACAATTGGAAGTCAAATAAAATCCACATCTCAGAGAAAGCATGGAAGGTATGGAGGCACCATCCTGATACCAAGTGATGCCGATGGAATGCGTCGCTGCCGCCTACGGATAGTTCCGTAATGAAAATATGTCTCCGTGGCTTTGTCTCCGTTAATGCCTAGATGATGGCATGGTACTTGAGGGTATTGAGAGGATGCAACGCATATCGAAAAAAGGAGCAAGTCTGGTCATTCCTACCTGAGAAATGGTATTACAAGACGGACATTGTGCTCGAGGCAAGCGCGTGGAGTGTACAAATACAATAGGAAATGACAAGCGAGCGGGGGGGACGCACGCAGTATTTCTGTTCTTCTCAAAGTCCGGAAGAAGGGCCCGCGTCCCGCAGGAAAATCTCTCCAAGAAATAGGCCTTGACGGCGTTTGTGAATTCATTCATGCTTCTCTGCTTGGATAAACCCTAATCCTAAGTAGGGGTGTAGGGGTGAAAAGAACGTCAC
>Ga0307510_10008376_pt1 | contig 12319 bp, 14 predicted proteins | sample 12_EM_MG_FD_207224 | JGI IMG/M metagenome (GOLD analysis project Ga0307510, IMG submission 207224) | Populus trichocarpa ectomycorrhiza microbial communities from riparian zone in the Pacific Northwest, United States - 12_EM | ecosystem: Host-associated > Plants > Roots > Unclassified | place...
GCGCCGCCCCCACTTCCTCGTCTAATGCCGCCAGCCCCACCAGTAGCACATCTACCTCCAGTACCACCACCAGCACCTCCACCACTACCGCCGGTAGACCCACCCTGTGATAGTCCCGACTACTTGCAGCCAAACTAGGGCTAGCGCAGGTCAGACCTTGAGTATTTTTGCGGTAAATCCAGCTCCATTCCTCACGGTGACCTATATGTTGTTCAGCGTCGAACAAATTAGTGGTGCAGGACTCGTAGAGGGACTGTCTCTCGGCGACGCCCTCACATACTGACATGATGGAATGCGTTATTTGTACTGTATGAAAGTTAAGATATCATATGTATCCTTATGCTGTATGCTGTATACACGCGGTGGCTGTATGGGTATCACCTCATGAATCGGTAAACGGAATTGTTTGTAATCAGATCAACAGGAGTCAAAAAGCGCGTCTATCCTTACCCGACTCACCCGACACCAGAATTAGGTCAAGGCTGTGTTGTCCATCACTCACTTGTCAGTGTTCTTCCCACGACATACGCCCTCGCCCTCTTCGCTCCTTTTTTCCTTACACGACTCGATTTCCCCTTTCCTTGTCCCCAGTCCCAAAGGGATTCTTTTCATTCCCCCCCTTCCACTCCCTCAAACGAGTCATGTCCTATCGCACTGACAACGTTGCGAGCTACGATCGCACCCTTTTATCCTCCGTGCCTGATCCAACACGAGCAGAAAAACAGGTACGTGGCCCACGACCAACCTTCCATCCCTTTTCTCGAAATCAGCAAACTGAAATGTCGTCACGATCTTCCCTTCCCATATATCCTTTCCTTTCCCTACCCCGTACCACCTCCTGTTCTCCAACCTCTCCTCAACCCGCCCATCCCCGGCGCCTCCCACCGTATCCATGCGGGTTTCGATGTGGTGTTCGATAGGAAGGGTACAATGTCGACCTGCTAGACGACGGCCGCGAGCGCCGCGCACCGTCACCCACAAATGACGACCAGCACGGATCGAGCGCGATGGGCTACAGCCCCGGAGCGGTCAGCTACGCCCGCAAGGACGAAACGGCGTCAAACGGCCACGAGCTCGTCGCCGCCAAGTTACCGTGGTATCGTACACGCCGGGGCATCATCATCATCGTCATAGCCATCCTCGTGATCATCGGCGCCGTGGTCGGGGGGGTCGTCGCCGGCACGAAGCCCAAATCGAAATCCCAGAGCGACACGTCGGGTCAACAGGGCACGGGCAACGCCAACTCCACGGAGCAGGGTCAGCAATCTAACGGGGTTGGCGCCGCCCCTTCTTCCACTGGTGTTGCGTCCAATCCCGCCGGCCAAGGCAGCGTCACCGCCAGTGCCACTGCCTCCACCGAACCCCCCAATGGCTTGCCCCTCGCCCCCAATCCCACCTCCAGCGCACCAGCTACGACGTCAACATAGTAGGCGCAGGCCAGACCTCGAGGTTGTTTGCGGCAGATGCAGCTCCATTTCTTGGGGAGTCACGAGTTACGGTGGTCCATTATATTCTTCATGTTCATGAGAGTATTTCCTTTTTCCTTCTTGCTTTCTGGGGCTATGCGATTGTTTGGGCCTTTGGACATGTTGCTTTGCAATGCTAGGTCTGATTTCGCACAAGCTTCTTTTTACAGTTTTTTTTAGGTAGTATGTATAATATGCTTTCAGCTATTACACAGGACGAATCGATATCTCTATTTTATTCGGGTCACTCCTTCAATGCGATTGCGCGTGAGAGGGTACGAGTCGTCATAGGAGCGTTGCGTGGGTATTTCTCACATAAAATCAGCGTCAAAATATGTGTATGATTCCTCAACTCGGGCATGATAATCGATCGGCTTCTTGCGCTTAGATTTTGTTGAGCCATGAAGTTCTTCCCGTAGCGACTTTCAAAAAATACCTGTCCCGAGTCCCGACGGCGGGCGAATCCAGCCTGAGGGTGCCTGGTACCTCACAAACACAGTTCACGGTTGACAAGCCAAGGACGCTCAGTTATTAATGGGTAGTAACTTGGGAACACTTGACGTTTTTCTCCAGCGAAGCACGACACAGTGGGGGTAGGAGGTATCCCTAAGGAGTTGTCGTACTCGATCTCGGTGATAGTGACAGGACGGCGGCCCAGGCTGGGGGCATCCTTGTCAGCCAGGCATTTGACTTTTCGCGTGACATCCTCTAGCAACCGGAGAACTCGTTCTCTCTCGCGGTCGTCGTCGTCATCGTCATCGTCATTGTCGCCATTCCTGGCACGAAGCCCCTGATCCTCCTCCAGGTCGTAACGCAGGAGCGTGGTCCTCATTTCGGCGATCATGGCGCGGAAGTGTTGCAGTCGTGTAGTGGCGTCTAGTATGGATACATGAGCGCGCGATGCGGCGGGGGGTTGAGAGACCGAGGTCGTCATATAGGAGAGTAGGGAGTGATGATCGGAAACAGGAACTGGCTGTGCGCTTGACGCCGTGGAAGTGGAAGGTTCGGTGCCCTGGCTCATAAGAGGGACGACTCCAGCATCGGATTCTACGATGATCTCAGGTCTATTCGTATCTGCGCCACTGGGAAGGGTGGGTGGCCTCGGGGTAGTCGGGGATGAGGGGGAGGAAAGGACAGGAAAGGGAGTCGGCGCGATCATGGACATCAGCACCGCTCCTGGCATGTTGATGGTAGATGAGGCCCGACGAAGCACGGCGTCGCCTGCCGACTGCCTCTTTCTGGGAAATGAAAGCCCTGTGTGGGGGGCGCAATATCGTCAAAGTGACGTTCCTGTTACGACGCGGGTGGGGCATTCCGAGTTTTACCTTTCCACAGTCCATGGAGATGCCTGAGCACCGGAAGACGTGTGTGGGAATGAGGTAGATTTCCAGGGCGTGCGTCATGTGGAACATGGGGGGCATGGCTTGGTGGTGATGGGCCGGGTGCTGTCCAGGATGATACCAGGGACTTTGATGGCATTCAACCGGGATCTATCAGAGAATTTTCCTCGGCTTGGTGGTTAAGCTTAAGCTCAAGGGTAAGCAGTCCAGAAAGATAACCCTGCTATTCATCACGAACAGTAGTTTCAAAGTTGGCTTGGTTGGCATCAAAATCAGAGCTGGCTATGCGTAAGGAGGGAGAGAGATATTCGTGAGCGAAGGTCCCAGGAAAGATAATGGATGACTGTACTAAAAGCAACGGATGACGACTGTAACGTTTTGGAGTAAATTCTGCTGCTGGCGTCATTGAGAGTTCCACTGTTTACCCCACACTCATGGCGGATAGTTGACTTGTCTGCCTGATTGATATTGCCACGTGTCAGAGCAAGATGGCGCTTATGTAACATCGTCGCCGTGGCGTGGATCCCGCACGCGGAGATTGCGTCACTACACATGGCACTGGCACCCACCCATTCCATTCCACCTAGCTTGCTGGGTCCATAACTTGGGCATGGATATATTCTCGCCTGTGGTGGTGGGCCCCACGAAAGACTAGGGCCTGAAGGGACTCAATCTATACCTGTTTTGCTCGTTCTACTACTGCCGTTGGAGCTTGCTTCTTCTGGGAAACAACTCGAATCATGGAGCATATTTGGAACCTTGTGATCCGTAAACATTTCAAAGAGAGTTTAGAATGCATCATCGCTGGAGTACAGTACTAGTGGCGTTTACTGCGTGTGACGTCACATGTACATTCCTGCAGAGAGACACCACTCTTGGGACTTTATAAAGCACCCATCGCAGCTCATATACCACCCATAACATAACCACACCCCACATACCTCTCAAATTAAATACACTCAAAGACCAAAGAACAACTTTAATCATGAGCGGAACCCATATGCAAACTAAGCCCGGCAATGTCTACAGGGAGGATATTAATCCTCCTCCCCAGCACCGGGTGCATGATCCCAACGATCCCCTTCCCACCGTTCCCGGCAATCTTTCAGGCCAGCCGCAGCAATTTGAGGTGCGGTATTCTGACGAGAATCCGTCTTGAGACGTGGTGGCGCTGACGGTGCATGCGACAGGGCCAAAATGCTTTCAACTCTGAGCGTCCCTTGAACGTTCAGCCTACTGCGGCAGGTGTGTCGGATTTCCGGCAGAGCTCAACGACGCCCCGACCGTTGGTTAACGTTGGTTACGCTAACTTTGTAGGAGGTGTTGCTCGCGGTGGTCAAGCTGACCGTCCTATGGGTGAGCCGACTCTTATGGACAAGGTTATTGGCAAGGCCGAAAAGGTTGAATTTCACATTACTAGCTATATCGCTTCGCTAACAATCACTATGTGTAGGTCATCGGAAAAGTTACTGGGAATCAGGAGAGGCACGATGCTGGAGAGCTTCGTGAGGCGGGCGGGAAGAAGGCACCCACTGGCGAGGCGTGCGCGCGGCATGACTGAGTGAATTGGTTGTGAAGATACCGAGTCGGTCCATGTACGAATTAGTACCATAATATTGTGATAATGCACACTATGGTGTCTGGAGTTGAACGTTGAACCTGTGGTTGGCGATGGTTGTGCAATCGTGATTACATAAGAAGATCTTGTATGGACGAGACAAGACGCGCTTAGGCTTCATCCTTCCTTCCTTCTTTCCCGACATGAACGTTTTTTCCAGGGCGGCACCAAAGAAAGGTCCGGCTATTTCGCGTATTCGATGTTGTCACAATTCATTGTCATACAGGCGAGAACTACGAGCTTCGCGCCGACCTTAACAGTGAGTATCGTGACAAACGGAAAGATGCCATCAAGAGGGTCATCGCTAACATGACCGTCGGAAAGGGTACGTATGAAAAATCTTGCTTCGATAGGGGGGATTTTCTCTTAACGGCTCCCGCAAAGATGTCAGCGGCCTTTTTCCCGACGTTCTCAAAAACATGCAAACCGAAGACATCGAGCAAAAGAAGCTCGTCTATCTCTATCTCATTAACTACGCCAAGACGCAGCCCGACCTCGTCATCCTCGCCGTCAACACGTTCGTCAAGGACTCGGACGACCACAATCCGCTCGTCCGCGCACTCGCCATCCGCACGATGGGTTGCATCCGCGTCGAAAAGATCATCGACTACCTCGCAGGCCCGCTGCAGAAGTGCCTGCACGACGAGAACCCGTATGTGCGAAAGACGGCGGCGCTGTGCGTTGCCAAGTTGTACGATCTCAAGCCGGAGCTAGTGCTGGAGAATGGCTTCCTGGAGCAACTCCACGAGATGATTTCGGACAGCAACCCCATGGTGCGTGTATATTTTTTGCCCCCTCCCTTTCATATGATTTTGATACCTTTCCTTCAAGGTTGTTGCGAACACCGTTACTGCGCTGGCAGATATTCACACAACGGCGACATCGCAGCCATCCACTTCCTCGTCAGACCCAGCCATCTTCACCGTCACCTCTACGATCCTGAACAAACTCCTCATCGCGCTCAACGAGTGCTCCGAGTGGGGCCGCGTCGCTATACTCTCTGCCCTTGCTCGCTACGAGGCGCAGGACGAGAAGGAGAGCGAACACATATGCGAACGCGTCGTACCGCAATTTCAGCACGTCAACGGAAGCGTTGTCCTCGGTGCTGTGAAGGTACGGCGTCTACCTCTTGTTGTCGAGTTCCGCGGGTAAAGCTTGGGAGTAGGTTATCATGATCCACATGCGCAAGGTGTCGCGCGAAGATTTCAACAAGCAGCTCATCCGGAAGATGGCGCCGCCCCTCGTCACACTGCTCTCTTCTCCGCCAGAAGTGCAGTGGATTGCGTTGCGAAACATCAACCTTCTATTACAAAAGCGTAGCGACATCCTCTCCAACGAGATGCGCGTCTTTTTCTGCAAGTATAACGACCCCCTGTACGTCAAAGTGGAGAAACTCGACATCATGGTTCGCTTGGCCAACGAAAACAATTTCGACGCGTTATTGAGCGAGCTGAAAGAGTACGTTGGCCAAGTTCCACCGGGTTCCAACCCTCCTGATTGTTTTACATGATAGATATGCCTCCGAAGTCGACGTCGACTTTGTGAGGCGCAGCATAAAGGCAATAGGGCAAGCTGCGGTGAAGATTGAAGCCGGCGCCGAGCGCTGTGTCAATGTACTATTGGAACTTATCTCGACTCGGGTTAGCTACGTCGTGCAGGAGGCTGTTGTGGTCATGAAGGTCTTACACTTTCTCAACATACTGCCGCTGTCGCTAATTTCTATATTTTCAGGACATTTTCCGCAGATATCCAATGACGTATGAAGGCGTCATCCCGACTCTATGCGCGAATTTGGAGGAACTAGACGAGCCAGAAGCAAAGGCATCGCTTATTTGGATCATCGGCGAATACGCAAATAAGATCGAGAATGCCGACGAACTATTGAACATTTTCGTAGACACATTTACTGAGGAGTCCTATTCTGTGCGGATCTTGCCTATCTCATGGTACATGATCGTTAGCTCATACGATCGCTTTTGTAGGTGCAACTGCAGACGCTTACTGCTGTCGTGAAGCTCTTCCTTTACAAACCCGACTCATCCCAGGGTGTGGTCCAACGTGTCCTTAACACTGCAACGAAGGACTGTGACTCACCTGATGTCCGGGACCGCGCATACATCTACTGGCGCCTCCTATCCACAGATCCAGGAGCAGCGAAGGTATGAGACACAAGGTCCATGACCGTCGGTGCTCTTCCTCATGTTCTTTCCCTTTGTAGTCCGTCGTTCTAGCACATCGGCCACCGATCTCCTTGCCTCGCACCACTGTTGCCCCTGCGCTACTCAACGAGTTAATAGGAGAGATCTCGAGTCTAGCGGGCGTATATCAGAAACCTACCGCAACGTTCATAGGCCAGGGACGAATCGGCGCTGAAGCAATGCAGCGCAGAGGGGCAGAGTGAGTCTCTTTCCCTGTCTTTAGAGGCGTCATAAGTTCTGATGGGTACGTGTGAAAAGCATGGCGGATTCGGCAAAGACGGCCTTGCAAACCGTCGCCGCAGGGCAAGCATCCGAAAACCTGCTGGACTTCGACGACGAACCCGCGTCGGAGGAGCCGCAGGGGCTTGCGGCCACGCAGGTGCTGCAGCAGCCGGCGGCGAAGAGCATCATGTCCGGCACGTCGGCCAACCCACTCGACGACCTCGTTTCGATTTTCGGGAGCGCGTCCTTGTCGTCGACTATGGCCATCGGCCCAGGACCTCCTTCACTCGATGCATTTGGCGGTGCCGCCCCTCAGGCTCTACCGACGGCTGCACCACCGTCGTCGTCGAACCAGCAAGAAGATCTTCTGGGGCTTTTCTAGACAGAGTATCTGTGTTTTTGGTCACGAAAATCAATGCAGATATGGATGGCTACATCGTAGAAAGCCTTGTCCCTCCTGCAGGCGTTGTGAGTGCGATGATGGTACATGGAGGCCAGCGTGGCGTGAGCATTGTGGACTCAAGGCATCATTTGAGAGCCGTCATTAATCATTCATCATAGATGTATTGGACTCATTTGTGGGACAATACATGAGTTATGGCATAGCTGGTCCATAATCTCTACTTGTAACCACCTCCATGACCCCTCACTCGTTAACGACTTCTTTCCGGTGACCCATGATGGTGCCGGCGTGCTTCTTTTGTCACCTACGTTCGATTTCAATCTAGCTGTCGCATTCTAGCGACGCTCTGCAATTAAATTGACATTGATCGCCACCTGGGACATCCATCAACGTTCAACGTTCAACACTAATAGAGGTCTCGTGTTCAGGTCACAACAGGTCGCGTCGTAATTACTCGATATACAGGTTACGCTGGCCTCAGGTTCAAATTTGGTTTGTTCCCCATTCGCTAACACTATTGCGCAGGAAATATCCATCCACCCCAGCCATCTCCTGAACTAACCCTAGATGCTGCTCTTCAAAATGCCACGTGGCCTGACTTAGGAGGGTGGTGACCTCGCGCCGCACTGGAATGAAGGTTGTCATTTCTTTGATGTTCTGAAAATCGGACAGGCCGAACCCGAACACATGGACCTATCCCACTGTTGATTGGTTAACTTGATCGAACGTTTCTCGGCCTCCATGTCTGGGTCGGTGCCCAATTAAACTCATCTGCTCCCACCCCTGGCAGGATTGAGACGGGGGGCTATTTGAAATATGCCCAACGCTTTGGGTCCAGTGGGCGTATTGACAACGACGCAATCAGCGAGGACTGGACGGACGGTAAAGGAGCCTACCGTGACATACTGTACTCCTGTACTCTTTCAAGTTTCTGCTCCCACAACGCTTTATCTTCCCCCTCGACGATGAAGACGCCGACGATGCTTCCCAAATTCTACTGGCCAAATACGACGCTCGTCGATGATGCCAAGGCGGCCGCCATCGAATTTGTCGGGACGACCGTGTTTCTGCTCCTGGCGTTCGGCGGGACCCAGGGCTCGCACGAAGCAGCGCAGGGGTCGGACCTCGAGCGCGCGCTCTACATCGCGACGGCTTTCGGGCTCAGCTTGCTCGTCTCCGCCTGGTTCTTCTTCCGCGCAACCGGCGGGCTCTTCAACCCCGACGTCAGCCTCGCTCTCCTCCTGCTCGGTTGTATTGGGCCAACGCGGTTCGTCCTGTACTGCATCGCGCAATTGGCGGGCGCCGTTGCTGCGGCTGGCATCGTACTTGCACTCACTCCCGGTCCACTTGCGTACAAGTACGTGTCGGATGCTTGCCCCCCCGTTCCCGCCCTTCCTTGCTCACCTCCCACTCAGCACGGTGCTTTCCGCGAATGTCAATCGTGCTCAGGGCGTTTTCATCGAGATGTTCATCACCGCTGCGCTCTGCCTTGCTGTCCTGACGCTGGCAGCCGAAAAGCATAGCTCGACTCCATTTGCTCCGGTACGGGTTGTGTGTCCCTGCTTCCCGCGTCATGAAATACCGTCCGCCAGAAATCTAAGGCTGACTGTCCTTTTTTTCGAACCACGTATGGAAAAAAACAACAGATAGGCGTGGGCCTGACGCTCTTCGCTTGTCATTTGTAAGTGCAGGCTTCCTGGAAAGGGGTCACACTTTTCTGACGCAGAAAAAATTGATTGTTAGATTCGCAGTACCCTACACCGGTGCAGCCATGAATACCGCACGTGCTTTTGGACCCGCGGTAGTGTCAGGGTTCCCGAATGACTCGCACTGGATCGTAAGTCGCGTTTTCTCCACCCTCGCGATCTCTCTTTTTCGTGGATCTATTTCTGGTTCTGCCTTGTCGGCAAAAATCGAACTTTTGGGAAGACAAAAAGAGAAAGATTCCCTTGACATCTCTCTCTCCGCACACTCCGAAGGACAGATACTGACGATCACACAACAAATTCACATACAGTACTGGCTGGGTCCATTTCTGGGCGCACTCCTGTCCACCGCGTTCTACATCACTTTGATACAGTACGTCATGGGTCCCCGCCGCGCGTGGGAGGTTTCCTATTTCTGCACTGTTCGAGGGTCGGCGCTGATGCAAAGGAAACTGTTGTATTGTTCCCTTCTTTGGGCTCCACAGTTACCAGTATTGGACCCTCAACCCTGGGCAAGAGGCGACCGAGCCCAAACTATCGCCTCCAGATCCCGTGGCCGTCATACGCGCCGAGGATCGTGGCATGCACGGCGGCAACGCAGTGTGATGTGCGGCAGTGGCACGCTGATCGGAAGATGATCGATGATCCTCTGACTACTTCGTCACGGTCATGGTTCGGCCAGCCCTTTTCTGATCGTACGATGTACCTTGTAAACATGCGACGCGCAAAAGCTCCGACTTCTCGGTTGAATAGTATATGCATGTATGATGTATATATATCTTTAGCACATTAGACATCGATTGCTATCTGGGCCCCACTGACTGCCCCAACCTTCTTGTTATGGTCTCCACAGCCCGAAAACTCATGGTGGCACAGCATCGTTTCATCCATCTTTGCTTGATCTGACGATCATGGAGTCATCACACGTGGATAGCAAGTACACGACCGGGTCAAGACTGCTGTGGTGGTGGGCTTCTGATCCAAGTTGGGCCGCATCACTTTGCATCTCGTTGTTCCAATGTCTGAATCGCCTCTTGCTCGATTACCTGTTTGGATGCCGAATGTGATTGATGCTTCATGGATTCTGTGGCTTCTCGGGCGGGAGTATCGCTTACCACGAGACCGAGGTGATAGAAGCACAACTTCTCAAATCGAAGCTCAGGCTATCGAATCCTGACAAGAAGCCTCAATACACAGTCACTTTAGATAGGTCGAACTTGAATGCGAGCGCGACCGTCACAAGCCGCGACGCGACGCGTGTGTGGAGGCGGTCACGTGATCAATGCTGACCAGTTTGACGAGGTCCTTCTGTAACACACATTGCGGGGACAACCCTGTTACTACGCCCTGCCTCATTCAGCGAGTGACTGACTGTATATCAACGCCCCCATGAGCGGTGATATCTCCGAGGCCAGGTCCGCAGGTCCGCCGACGGTGGGGACAGCTGAATACGCACTAGATCATTCCCCGAAGTCACGGTATCTGACAAGTGGAGCGGTCATTGTTGTTGTAATGCAATGAATGCAAGGCGTGGCCGAAAACTGCGTTGTCGTGGCAGTAATCTATCCATGCTTCTAGAACGGTGCGGTGTTTTTCCTACGGGAAGAACTTCTGCGTTATCTGGCACCTTTAACCCGCTTCGAGGAGCTATCCTATCTGTCCGGGTTCCGCACCATCACTTGTGCTTGGAGACCCGCTTTCTGCATTACTCCATTGGAGTCCTATCCGAAACTCTAGGTCAGCTATGACAAATAAGAAGGGGCGTTGGCACTATGTCATCCTGGGTCTCTGACCATCTGACAGACGTCTTCCGGATTTTCGTCGGGTCGGGACCAAAGGCTAGAACTCGAGTCGCAAGCTGTGGCCCACCCCTTTTTGACATCTTTGTCGTTATCTACTACACACTGTCGTGTCCTGCGGCCTGAAGGCGTGCTCCGTAACTGGCGGTTCACACGTGTCTTCGTGTTCGTGAGAGGGATGTGTCATCGGCCCATAACGATATCTTCCAGGGAATCTCCAAGGGATGTTATTGCCGATGCGGAATGTTGCTTATTCTCCAACAACTACCACCATTCCTTGTGCTCACCAACGCCTTTGTGTTGCAAAGGCATTTGGCATTCTTGAAGTCATCGAAGGTCCCTCTCCAACTTTATGCATAAGGACAATCGGGAGATCTCATGCCTGGTATGTGTCTGAACCACTTCAGCAACCTATAGGTATGATCCGATTCTCATGACAGCCTTCCCGGGCGCTCCGTCCGTGATTTAGAACCGACCGAAAACGCGAGTAACGCCATCAACAAATGCAGTGGAGGTGAGTTACTTATCCTGGCTCATCAGTAGGTCTGGCAAAGAGTGGGGCATGTTTACAGGTCTGACATTCGCCCGAGGGCCAAATCCGAGAATCTCAGGTCAAAATTCTCCGCCGAAAGTCTGGGACTCGTCTCTGTCTTCCTTCCACTCCCGTTTATGAACCGATGATCGCTGTTAAAGGCGTTGGACGGTAACTGATGGTCTACGCGTCTCCTCTGCCCACTTGACATACGAGCGGCCGCGAGCATCAAACCGTATTCAAAGTTTCCGCGTCGTGACCACCACCACCTCGGTGTAATCTGCAGATATAGTTCAACCACTTGTGGTCATACGGAACCAAGCTGGAAACGTGTCGCACTTTAATCGCCTGGCATGAACACCATCAAAACAACGAACGGCGGTCCTTGGCCCTCGGGACATGGCGCTGGCATATAGTTCTCAAATGATGGTAATTACTCGCACATTTTCTCCCAATATGTCTCAACCCTAGACATCAGGTGGTCAATATGAAAGTTACAGCTACGTGGCCCTTCTCATACAGTGTGTGAGTTTATGCAGCGATGAACGGGGGATAAGGCCTATAAGGAGTCGATCATCGGCCCCTTGTGACCTGTGCCTCTGTCTCATAGGACGCACAATCAATAAGGGCAAATAAACGACCATCCCGTGGCGCTCCTCAAGGGCCCACCTGACCCCTAGAGTTTGGCGAGCCTCGAGGGTAACCAGACCCTTTTTTGTGCATTAAATTGCGGTTCTCTTCTTACAGACCTTTCCATAGTATCGGTCGATACCGTCTACGAGTCAAATGGCGCACAGCCCCACGAGAATTCCAGTCTGCTTCTTGTGGTCCTGTTCTATTCCTGCCTGAATAGAAGAATTCCCTTCGCGGAAAGTATCCACTGGCTGTCCGGGTCTTTTGTACGACTGGCCGAACTATCCGATGGCAGGGTAAGTTCGGGTGCCCTTCCTGTCCTCTCCCTACGTGTCACGAGTGGTACATCGTACAATCAATACGACATCCCATCGTGACTCCATAACCATTCCCAGTCACAAC
>Ga0307510_10008377_pt1 | contig 12317 bp, 13 predicted proteins | sample 12_EM_MG_FD_207224 | JGI IMG/M metagenome (GOLD analysis project Ga0307510, IMG submission 207224) | Populus trichocarpa ectomycorrhiza microbial communities from riparian zone in the Pacific Northwest, United States - 12_EM | ecosystem: Host-associated > Plants > Roots > Unclassified | place...
GACTCGATAGGATTGCGCTATTTGCCGAAAGAAAGTAGTGTTTCGGACTTTCCATATCCCACACAAGAACGCCCGAGAGAGCGAGCCTCCGACAATACCAGCACTGGAAGTGAACAGAATTTGCTCTGTGTGGTTGCAACCAAACTTGCCATGCTCGACATTATCCTGTCGGCGACACTGTCTTATCATACCCTTTATTCAAACAACCGTTTGAGGGGGTACAGTACCAAATCTCATGAGCAAAAGTAAATTCCTTGAACCTAATCCAAACTTATCCTACCGATACCAACCTGGCTTCCACTAACAAAAAAATCCAATGGCTCTAGCCTTAGCGCTTGTCCTTTCGCGCACACGAGCTCAACACCGGCATAATTTATTGTCAACGACAAGAATCCCCGCGACCCCGAGAGCAAAAGGTTATAGTTGGCAGCCATTCCAATTACACTTAAGTCATCCCTCCATAGTTCTATTATTCCAGATTCTACCCAACAAGGAATTACAAGTAGTAGGGGCATGGTGAACCAATACGAGTAGAGATAGAGATGAAGTCACGATTCCCAAATTTCCAGCAGGAGTAACAGGGCAAGTTCGGGGATGGGGAAATCTCCTTAACTTACTGATCGAATTACAATGCAGCTTGGGAACAAGTTTTCCCGGGTTAAGGAGCCGCATGAGTACACATTCCTCACCTTTGCCTCCAGTACTATTTTAATAAAATCTTCTTTCCCTACTACACTATTGTAGAGCCTCTGCATATAAATCAGACATTAGAACTCTTCAAGCCAGGTTGTTTGGTATCCGGCACGCTCCCCCCCGGTAGGGTTCTCGGGACCTTGCTATAATCCCTCGATCCAATATCATTTAAAATCCAAAAGCGACTCGGAAGTCATAACATCCATCACACAATCCCCCTCACCCATCCCGCATACCCACAACCCCATAATCATAGCCAATCACTCGAAAAGCCCCCGCCAAGAGTCCAGAACAATTCTTAGTGCCTAGCTTGGCAGAAATTCCCTGAATGATATTATCTTCGGCCATAGACCTTGTGCCATAACATAGAGTACCTAGAGACGTACTAGTACAGGTGGCTGACGAGTTGCGGCAGTCCGTAGGCAGGAGCTATGCCCCGATCGCCCCTCTCTCTCTTGGCATCGCATAACGCCAATCTTGTGCCATTATTCTGGATAGCAGAGTTCCCAGACCAGTTCCAGTCGAGGCCCGATGCCCGCCTTGGTTGTTACATTAATGGACTGGTGTTACAGCTTTTACTAGCAATAACTACTTATACGCGGCTTTCTTAAGAAGGAAAAGTAAATCCATTAGGGAAGAATTTCTTTTTTTCTTTTTAACTCTTGTCTTTCTTTCTACTCCTGCAGGTGTTGCGGCGAGCGGCAGCCCCTGGCACGGGTAGCCAGCCAATCGCGGATCTCGCGCCTCGGTGTGTGGTCTAGACTGGGATCCTACCGCCTATACCGTAGAATCTCACGAAGGTCGGAATGGCGCTAATGAGAATTTTCTTTAGCCTGCCCAATCTTCGCTCTCCATACTCGAGTATATTTATTATAAACTGTGAAGAGTTGGAGCTCTTCGTGCCCTCCTGCTGGCTCGCTTGCCTGGGCTTCACTTTAGTTCGCTTTACTCGAGTAGGGCAATTCCGACTTTCATGAGATTCTATCATGCCATACGGTATCATATCATACCCGGGCCGATCTACCGTGCCCTTACAGCCTTACTAAGGAAGGCTAAGTTTTTCAATCCCCCAATTCCTATCAGGATTCGTGGTTTTGTTCCTGCCCCAACACTATGGGTCGTTCGATAATAACTCATTGTGAGGGAGGATTGGCCTCCTGGACTCCTACTATTTGCCCAGGAGTTAATTGGTTCTTGACGACTTGGCCACCGCACTAGCTATGTGTTTCACGTACTCGAGTAATGCTACTCTAGAAGCGGATACTTATCCCGGCCGTAGGTGGATGTTTTATCGCCTAAGGTTAAGGGCAACGGCATTATATTATTAGGCATTAATGGGGAATACCGGTATAGGAGAGGTCCATTCTGGGGGCAAGGGTAGCTGTAAACCTTGACCACTGATTCTCCAGTTACAACCTTCCAAACTTTCTTCACACGACCTGCGCAATTCTTATTAAAAAAAACTTGTGCGAGCATAGGAACCATCAGCCAGAGCCCTCGCACTGTACTAGCACGTGTTTAAAACGCTGGCCGACGAACCTTGGTGGAGGGCGAGTATAAATCTCAAACTTACCTTCATCTAGCCTTTTTCTCAGCGGCGACGAACGAATCGTGGCCGGCAATTTCTTATCATCAGAAATCGCTCGTCTCCTTATCCTCATATAATAATAATATCTTACAATATTCACCGTTTATATCAGTGATACAAAAATCCTTTAAAATTCTGCCCCATGTCTCTAAGTGTATATCTTGCATCGGAGTACTAATTTCCTTGCTCCCCTGATTTCTCTGGACTCAAGGGCAGCATGTTGGTAGTGACCTGCCCCCGGTTTATTACTTCCGTTTCACTCTCGAGGTCACCATGCTTCCTCTGGCTATTATGCAGCCTTCACCTCACTCCTTCTCTATTTGCCGGGGAATTGGTGTTACTAGAATGCTGTTGGGGCGGAAGTCTAGCCAGTAGGGTCTTACATGCATGTGTTCCAGTCTGTCCTGAAAAGGACTCTGCGTATGATAAGTTAGCTTAATGGACATAAGCCCTCTGTAAGCCCTAGCCCTAAATTATATGCTATCATATTATGATAATCCAAAATACAGTTGTTTTATTCTAGTTGAAAGGGTTTACGAATGGCTACTTCGGTCGCTCTGGCTCTCTCAAAATTCCTTACCGAGTGATCACTCATGAGCTTGGCCCTTCTACTATGATAGTAAGGTGTCTCAATATCTATCTGCGGCCCTAAGTGAGTGTTCCAACTTTGCTCGAGCACAAGTTGCCAGGTTTTCGACTCGAAGTGAAGTTAAGAAAATGTCGGTCCTATCATATTAATAGAAATAGACACCGAAAACCTGATAACCTACCAAACCCCTGGCCGTATCCCATCCCTCTCCCTCTCCCCATTCCTACTGGACAGTACAATGAGGCACAGTATGATATAAGTTACATTTCCACACAAATGCCTTAATACCCTGCTATAGTACTACTTGGTACTAATACTTTGGCTCTATCTGGCACAGCATAGATGCTATTGTATTTTGATATTGGCACATGGCAAGCAGGAACTAGCAGGGAGGGTGGAAATATCATACCACTGTATTTTCGGTGGGCTCAACAGAGCCTAGGTTCTTGTATGATATCATACCTTTTCCCCCCGCCTTTTTTCGACAACCCTAAAAATACCTGTAACCTAATTTTACGAACTCGAACTCCAAAACAAAAATAATATTATAATACCAGTGGAACTCTGTTTGCAAGGGATTTAAACGCATCTTCTGCGCTCTTTTGCAGCTATTGACTTTCCGTTCATCTCTAATTCTTACTTTATATATATTTTTTGGTGTCTTACCCTGTGCACTGTCTAGCGCCAGTATTTTTCCGTCTTTTTTCAAATGGTCGTTCACAGGGGTACCCACCATTGTGGAATAGTATATTTAGTTGGAGGAGCAGGCAGGTGTGTACGTAGGTATGTGTAACCTCGTAGGGAGGCAGGAGAGAAGGAAAGGCGGAAAAGTTAATATCATATTCGCGCTTTGTGTTTTGCCCCTAGGGTTTTGTCTGAAGCTTCGAGACTGGAGATTATTGAATGCTTTTTTTTAATGATATGATACCTTGGATGTTGGGAGCTGTACTCTAAAAATTGTATAATAATATTATGATAATATTATGGTATCATATCATACCAGCTTCACAAGAATCTGCTGGGCTCTCAGGTAGGTTTAGGGCAGAGATATCAGATGTCATAACTTAGATCGTTCACACAACAGAAAAACGGGATTGCAATCCGATAAGGGTTGCTTAGGGAATGGATAGGCTCTCTAGAGTCTAAACCTTTCCCTTCCTGAAGATCTCACAGCATAGGGAGCATCCTACCAAGATATCTAGCCCTTAAGCATCCGGGTTGTAAACTAATAGGAGCTTAGGCTCTGTAGAATATGACAAACCGGAAAAGAAATGAGCCTGCAATGGCTCAATGTGGTGACTTTTTTGACTGTTACTGTAGATACCGGTAGTTGCCGAGTGTTTCCTCCACCTGTATTTGGTGCGAAGGTGGGTGCGAGGACTCTTGCACAACTGCCCTTTAATAATATAATAGTATCATACTTGTAATACGGTAGCTAACAACACGCCCCTACTACCGTAACCCAACACTTATCCTACCACCTCCCAAACTTGTTCAGGCACAGGTAAGCCTCGCCACCACCTTCGCCTCCCTATCTCCCCCCTCCTTGTCATCACACAGTCTTCCCTCGCGCCCTCCCTTTTTAGAACCCTTCTCGCTAGCTTATATGAGCCTCCCCTTCACCTTCTCCAGCTGCTCTGCCTACTCCCCGCGTGCTCTTCGCCTTTCTTAGGCCTGGCAAGAGACTTGCTCATATTCTTACGCAAGCTCTTTATCCCTAGGTACATCTCATGCAAAACAGCCGAAGGAGAGAGTCTTGGCCGAGAAGTTAGTTTCTTAGCCCCTTCCCTTGGCTGTGCGCGCTGCACAAGGTGTCATGTTCGCCCCCCCAATTCTGCCCGTAATGCCTCATCCTCGTCTTATAGTCCTAGTGCGGAGTTTAGCGATTTAATGGTTTGCTGGAATCAATTGAGGTCGGGCTCAGCGCCTCCATATGCCTTGAGCTCTGCCAGTGCTCAGTTGTGAGGAGGAGCTGGTAATGGTTGACCATTGCGGTTATTATGGCGGGTGGGATGTGCTAATAGAACTTAGTTTAAAAGGTGGTAAGAGTGCCGTACCGATATGGGCGTTCTCCGTACCCAAAGTGCGTTTGATTTTCAACACCGCTAGTGATCCTGTGCATGTACCTAAGCACGGTACCCGAACGTGGCAGGTCAATCTACGGGCAAAAGGGTTCTGGATGGAATGCATGGATCGTTCCTATTATTCTATTGGATGGTTCCCGCAGATTCTAGAGCCGTGGATTGCCAGATTATTTGGGCGCTTGCAGGTTCCCCCAAACTAGCATCCCGGTAATACTCGAGTACAAAAGACTTTACTGCTCTGGTGAAATCTCTTTATTTTTTCCGGAGGAGTATCTAAATGCTTCTGCACCAATCACGGTATTTGCTTTCCACTTATCAATGGTTTGTATCAGATCCGGCTAATAAACAAAGGCTTAAAAGCTAGTCGGCACGGTGGGGGGAGCGATGGCACTCTTCACAAGCCGGAGCCGGGTTTTGACTGCGAGAGGCTATGATACTAAACGACGCCACCATTAGCAATTCAAAAGTATAGAACCACACTGCATGTCTATCGGTACCGCGGAGCGAACTACAGTATGAATACCAGTACCGTACCGGTATCCAGGCCGGAAATTAATAATAACGACATAATAATATTATTATTATGTATGCGGGTACAGATACTATGACATTGACGGAAAATGTCGCCAGCTTTCTATGGTGGGGGGTCTGCTAGGGCTTGACGACAGGGTAACCATGTTACAGGTCAAGCTCCGGAGCCTGTCAGGATCCTGTTTCACTCCAAATCTGAGATCTCGCCGCCGGTTGCTTCTACTTTTGCACCTTCGCAACGTTTTCTGTTTCCACACTTTACAATTAAACAAGCTTTACTTTACCTTAATATCCGTTCTCATTTTCTAGAGGTCTTTTGCTCGAATTGCCTTTATCTTCGTATCCTTTTTAGATTTACCTAATCAGCTCGGGCTCCAAAATGGATCGGTGAGTTTCACTTCCCAGAGACTCGCGTCGTTACCTTGGCCATACAACTAACCTCATGTCATGATAGTCCCTCGAGAGCCTTACGACGGATTGCGCTGGAGCGACTGGCCTCGCTATCGGCCAAAGAACCTCAGCCAGCTGCCTCTTCTGGCTCGAGCTCAAACCAAAAAAACTCGGATCTCGATCGTCTGGCTGAGGGATGTGTTGCGTACCGTCCCACGCCAAATGGTGCCCTTGCCAGCAACGGGAGCTTAGATGGAGCTGGAACCCCGCCCACACAGACTGAAACTTCTCAGATTCCTATAGTCAGTTAATCAAGCATCATGCAAAAGCTTTTATTTGTACTAAACTGTTGCTCATAGTCATTGCGTGAATTCGAAGTGTTGCTTGCTCTCTGTAATGCAGCGCCCCTTCTTCAAACCCACGAAAGTGCAGAGCGTCTTCGCCGCCAGCTCTCGCCCTACCTAGTCGAGTCATCCAGCCAGAAATTATCACCCTCTCCATTTTTCCGCGATATAGAACCTTCGCCATGGGAATGTCTTACGTCTCACTTAACTAATGCTCTACTAGCCTTGGGATTGAAGTTCCCCTCACTACGGGAGAAGATTATTGACACCATTCACACATATTTGGACAACGCTGTGGCTTCCTCGGCTGCTGAGCTGGATGAGGATGATGCGCTGGCATTTGCTCCGCTAGTACTTTCGCTCCTTGGCTTCCTGGACTCCTGCGCCAAGCATGTCAACTTCTGGTTTCCAGAAGAACGGGTGTCGCTTATATCCCAAATACGGGATGTTCTCTCTGAGAATTACCTTTCTAATGTTGAGGCCGTTTTTGCTGCGGTTCGGAACTCTGATTCTCAGGAAGCCCACCTAAAGCCATGGAAAGCCCATATTCGCCGATATACTGCTGCTGGAAAGCCACTTGGCGCCATGTTGATACAGCGAGAGTACATGAAACTGGTGGCTGCGGCCACTTCTCTTATGGTCGTGGAAGAGCCGGTTCTCCAGGGCCAGGAGATATTGGACACCATCATGTCGGATCGTGAGATCTCGGCCAACACCGAGGAGGACTCTTCTACAATTGAATTCTTCGTTGAGGTCGCTTCGGAAGGGATAGCACTGATAGAGGAGGGCGCAGAATACGCTCGCAGCGAATGGCAGCAGCAGCTTGGGTTTTCCATGAAAGCCCTGGCTCTGATCACTTATTCCAATTGCCTATTCCTCAATGAGAATATCACAGACTTGGAGCAGCTTCTCAAATGGTTAGGAGCAATCATGTCTGACGGTGCTCAAATTTCCCACGAGGAGCTCGCTAGTACCGCCTTAAAGCTGTTGTCCATTCTATTAAACAATGACCCCCAGTCCGCCCCTAATTTCGTGAGTACCTTGCATAAGTTCATTGTTGAGGGATCGGGCCCCACCAATCAGATCACTGTGGGAGTCGCCGGGAAGTGCTTAGCATACGTCTTGAAATTTTTACCTCAAGATGTAACTATTACAACGCTAAATACACTGGGCCATGTCCTTTCGTCCTCCAACCCAGAGCGTGCACTAAAAGCTGAGAGATTGCAACCTTTTGATCAGCTGACTATGGGAAGCTCGCTGTCACTCACCTCTAGCGGTGAAGAAGACAGACAATATGTCTATTCGAGCATCATTGAGACCATTGTTAAGATTGTTGACAGCTGTAAGGATGACAAGGTGCGCATATTAATTACTACTCATGATACTCATCCAACTGACAAAGAGTCTAGATGGTCTCTTTAGGCCAACATATCCTCGTACAAAGACTCAATAAAGTCAACACAGCGGTCAATGCGAAAATCCTCACTGGACTTGCATCTTTAGCTTTAAAATCATCCCCTACGGATTTCAAGTCCGTACTACAAGTATATAACAAGATGGGTACTGATGCGGTCTGGCAGGACGATGTTAGCATCATTCGTGCTGTAAGTCATCAAGAGCTCTCGCTCCTCTCTCAATCGCGCCGAATTATTCGGGCTAATTTTCTAAACTAGATATTTGATGCGAGAATGACACTCGCTGCAAGTCTGACACGCCAGTCACAGCTGTGTGATATTTATTTGAATGATATGCTTGAATTTGTTGCTGCCATTGGTAACCCCCGCGACCCCGAGGGGAAGAGACCAGCAGATGCTTCGGTAAGTACTTTATCTGCACTCTAGAACTATCGAGAAATGGCTAACTAGCCTTTCAGTTGGCGGCCCGCGAGATTCACCAATTCATTCCACCTCTTGCTAAACTACTCTCGAACAATGGACCCGAGGTAAATTTTGCCATTCGCTATGGATTTGTTTCGCTTCTTCGTGATTTCTGGTTCAACTGCGCCCTGAACGGCATTCTTTATGATTCGGAGGATGCAAAGAAGTACATATCAGACCTTCGAACCATTGCTCTCTATACTCCGCCATTGGTCTCCGGAATAGAAGAAGATGAGAGTATCGACAACGATCTGGGTGAGCAGTCTGTTCTCGCCCGGAGCGCGTCTCCTCAAAACACGGTGGAGCACAAGAAACGGCTCCTCGCCTTGATCCCTTCAGAAGAGATTGGGATCAGGCCCCTTTCCCACCCCCGGGCCATTTTTTTGGAAGCAGCCTACACCCTTGAGTCTTTCAGAGCAGAAGCAGGCGGATGTTCTAAGGTCCTTGCCTACTTCATGGAAGCAGGCTTCAAGGCTGGCACAGGCACTAATTGCATGATCGCTGTGGCACACAGCGTTATGGATACTTATATTCGAAGAGTTCTGGAGGGAACCTATCCAGAATTCTCGGCAATGAGGGCCGCCGAGGAGTTAGCAGATATATTTGTCGGGTGTTGCCATCGGCTTGAAAGAATTCAGACTGTTGCAATCGAAATTGCTGATCGCATGATTGACTTAATGCCTTCGGCACTCTGTCAAAAAACCTCCCTGTTTGCTCTATTAGAGTTACTTACTTTACTATGGCTGAGCTGTTTGGAAGAAGAGACCGATGAGTATACCACTCGCTCTATCTTTACTTCAGTGAAGGGAGGGGTTTCAGTTGAACTGCCGGATTCTTATGTGTTCCGACGCAAGTTACTAAAGGTATTCCAGACCAAGGCAAAAGCGTGGGTTCTTCAAGTTTTGAATGTGGCCCCGCTTGATGTCAAAGGCCTTATGCAAACCTACCTTTCCGAATTCGAAGATGAAGGCAGTTTAGGGCATGTATCCCTTGGTCGATCCTTTGCCGTGGAAATAGGATCTGCGGTCCCAAGTGGCGATCAGAGGTTAGCATCAATCGACCATCGTCAGGATTGCGACGGCAACGTTGCTTCCGATTTTGTCATGCAATACACGACTCGCCAAGCGTACCGTTACACCGAGCCAGCTCTTGAGTATCACCAAGATTGGCTAAGCATACGACCTCTTGGGGACTCTGCGAACTCCTCCAATGCGCCATCTATCATGCGACCGGATTCTGCACAAGCCCTTTTGTCCCGGATGGAGAGCAAGGACTACGAAAATGAGTTTGTTCCTATCGGAGAACTTCGCGATATGCTGAAGAGGGCTGCTGCACTTGTCTGCCGTTCGGAGAAGGATCAAGGGGCCCTTATCCGTGGCCTTGTTGGGATTCCTTTTGCTGTGTTTAGCAAGAAATCCATCAACCTTGGTATCTCACTATGGACAGGAGTGATCCACGAGAAGCCCCGCCTCCAATCAAGGATTCTCACGGAAATTGCAAGGAATTGGGAAATGACTGTTGAGAAAAAAATGGGTCTGTTCTCTGACAACTTCACAAGCCATGACCCTTTCGAACTCAGGATGGAATATGCGCCGCCAGACAAAGAACAACACCTGATGGAACAGCAAAATGCCTCCGATCTGCTCTCCCCCCATCTGAAATTGTTGCACATGCTCTCTAGTCACTATCATGCCAACAGGAATGGAAACCCTCACATCCAGAAGATATTCTTAAGATTGGTCCGCGTTTCGCTGGTAGGACTTCACCACGCTACAAGCCATCCACTCTCGAGAGAAGTTAGGTTCAAGTTAGTGCTATTCAGCTTGCAGGTTCTAGAGTACAGCACCGGATTGACCGAACGCCAGCAATGGAGGCTCAAGGATCAAATCCTTTCGGCAGCTCTGACATGGTTCAAGTTCCCTCCACGGTGGTCCTTTGGAGGAAATAAGCTGCAGGTCAAAGCGGAGGCTCATCTGCTCCAAGACGTTGCGAATCTCCTCCGGAGTATTGCCACTATCTCCAACACAACCAAGAACATTAGGGAAAAGCATGATTTGCTATTGATGCTCGTTGAGAATGAGTTAACAAGACTAGCAACATGGCTTTATCCTCTCGATCACTCAAGAAAGCATCACCTGTTGCCCTCTTACCCAGCTAGGCCAACCACTGATAATTCCATTGCTGTTGTTTTACCTACAGCCTGGCATGAAGACCCCGCAATTGCTGTGCAGTTAATTAAACGTTTCCAGTCACCAAGGCTTGAGCAAGACATCAAGAGGCTTATAATGACATATCCCGAGGCAGTAGTAGACCAGCCAGATGCACTTCAGATAATGCTAGGGGATAAGATTTCTAGCCAACTTAGTTTTCAATTGAAGGTTGGAACCGCTACTCATCTTTAACCTTGATCGCCATACTAACCTGTGATTTAACAGTACCTTCTGTATTGGGCTCCAGTCAATCCAATCACTGCGACCACTTACTTCCTGCCGTCGTATGCGAATAATGCTTTTATCCTCCAGTACGCTATGAGGGCGCTAGAGAGTCACTCGATTGATGTCACCTTCTTTTACGTCCCGCAGATTGTACAAACTTTGAGATATGATACGTTGGGATACGTTGAGAGATTCATTCTTGAGACGGCCAAGTTCTCACAGTTGTTTGCTCATCAGATCATCTGGAATATGAAGGCGAATGCGTATAAAGATGAAGATTCCCAGACCGTAGGTTTTCCAATCACTCGGGCGCATTATTATGATCGCTGACCCCAAATTAAGCCCGATCCTATCAAGCCAACTTTGGACAAAGTCATGGATCATCTTATTGGAAGTTTTTCTGGCGCAGATAAAAGTTTTTACGAGCGTGAATTCTCCTTCTTTAATGAAGTTACTTCGATTTCTGGAAAGCTTCGCCCTTATATCAAGAAATCCAAGCCTGAGAAAAACCAAAAGATCGCCGAAGAACTAGCTAAGATTAAGGTCGATGTTGGCGTTTACTTGCCTAGCAATCCTGATGGGGTTGTTATCGATATTGACAGGAAAAGCGGTAAGTCACTTCAGAGCCATGCTAAGGCCCCCTTCATGGCTACTTTCAGAATTAGCAAGAAGGACATTACCAACATCCCAAAAACCGAGAACATGAGCCGCAGCGAGCGACGCCGGGACTCCGTCTCTACTGTGACCAAAGAATTATGGCAGGCGGCGATCTTCAAGGTTGGAGATGATTGTAGACAGGACATGTTGGCCTTGCAACTTATCTCAACGTTCCGAAACATTTTCAATAGCGTCGGCCTAGATGTTTGGGTATTTCCTTATAGGGTCACTGCGACCGCTCCTGGATGTGGTGTTATTGACGTCTTGCCGAATTCCATATCCAGAGATATGCTGGGACGAGACCATGAAATGGGATTGTACGACTACTTCATCAATAGGTACGGTGGCGAGGATTCAATAAAGTTCCAAGAGGTACGTGCCCTGGGGAATTCCCTCCGCCAACATGATGTTGATCTGAAATAAAGGCAAGAAACAACTTCGTCAAGAGCATGGCAGCATATTCGGTCATCTCGTACCTCTTGAAGTTTAAAGATCGCCACAATGGAAACATCATGATTAACGACGCCGGGCATATCATTCACATCGGTGAGTCAACAATGCCTCCTCAAATGCAATGTATCCACTGACCCGAATCCTAGATTTCGGGTTCTGTTTCGATATTGCCCCTGGTGGCATCACGTTCGAGCGTGCCCCATTCAAACTCACAGCTGAGATGATCTCTGTCATGGGCGGAAACATAGAATCTCAGTCATACCTCCGGTTTGAGGAGTTGTGCGTCAAGTCTTTCCTGGCTTGCCGGACCTACGTCGATAAATTGACGCATTGTGTTGTATTGATGTTGGATAGTGGGTAGGTTTTCCTTCATAACCCATAACATGTCAGAGCATTAACCCTTCTCAACCCAGACTGCCTTGCTTCAAACCGGAGACGATCCAAAATTTTAAAGACCGCTTTGTGTTGGATAAGAATGAGAGGGAAGCGGCAGACTATATGAGGTATCTCGTCAAGAAGAGCTACGGCAGTTATTCCACTGCCCAGTACGATCGCTTCCAACACTTGACAAATGGCATTCCCTATTAGAAGGTTCTGGGAAGAACAGGCTGAGGAGAAGTTTTATAGACAGAAAATCATGTTCTTTACTCTTTTCCCTTTGTAGTCGCTGTTCATA
>Ga0307510_10008378_pt1 | contig 12315 bp, 15 predicted proteins | sample 12_EM_MG_FD_207224 | JGI IMG/M metagenome (GOLD analysis project Ga0307510, IMG submission 207224) | Populus trichocarpa ectomycorrhiza microbial communities from riparian zone in the Pacific Northwest, United States - 12_EM | ecosystem: Host-associated > Plants > Roots > Unclassified | place...
CTTACCGGAAAAAAGTCATCAGAAAACAATCAGGACGTGATTCCGGACCAGTACCACTGGCCAGCTGATCCACCTTTCGTCCTTGGACGTCGGGCCAATGCGACCATCGTTATGCTGGCGCGCAATGGCGATATGCAGGGCGTAGCAAAGAGCATGAAACAGATGGAAGACCGCTTTAACAAGCGCTTCCGTTATCCCTATGTCTTCCTGAATGAAGAGCCGTTCACGGATCAGTTCAAGGAGTGCGTCACCCTTCTTATGTGGCGGGTCTCACCCCCACTCATTACCTTTGCAATTTGACCGCAGGAGAGTGACTGGACTAACCGATTCACTGGTCGAATTTGGACTTATTCCTCCAGACCATTGGCACCAGCCGGACTGGATAGACGAGGAGAAGGCTTCTGCAGCACGAGCGGAGATGGAGAAAAACAGGGTGATCTACGGAGGTACGTACGAAACTTACTCCCCCCTCGCGACAACCGACCCCTTTCTTCAGGTAGTCTACCGTGAGTGTGGTCTGTTGGTGTTGGTGGAGGTATTGACCCCGCAAAGGTACCGGAACATGTGCCGATTCAACTCGGGCGTAAGCAAACGTACCCCTTCTCCCAGATAGTCTGACTTAATTGTTCCTAGTTCTTCTTCAGGCATGAGCTTTTGGCCAAGTATAAGTACTACTGGCGGGTAGAGTGAGCCGTGTCTCCTATCCATGGCAGAACTGTTTCCCCTCACCATCATCCCTCACCATCACAACCAGGCCCGACGTTACCTTTTTCTGTGACCTCAATTTCGACCCGTTCCTCTTCATGCAGGATCACGAGAAAGTCTATGGTGCGTATAGGGGTAAAATATTTCCTTTCCGAGCTCTGAGTGTGCTCTCCGAAGGTTTCACTATCTCCCTTCCCGAGTACGGCGAGACAATTGAAACGTTATGGGAGACTGTCAGAGGTGCCCATCTTTCGTTCTCACGAGAATGCAGACTCCTGACTTTGTCGTGCTACTGTAGGATTCATGGATCAGAATCCCGACCTCATTGCACCGAATAATGGGTTAGGGTTTATATCCGATGATGGTGGAACCACTTACAACCGATGTCATTGTACGTTTTATCATCCTCTGGTATTCATTGCCCCGCTGATTGCGCACAGTCTGGAGCAATTTCGAGATCGCAGATCTCGACTTTTGGCGCTCTGAGGCATACATGAAATTCTTCGAACACCTCGACAATGCCGGTGGATTCTACTACGAACGCTGGGGCGATGCACCAGTGCACTCGATTGGTGCTGCCTTGTTGGCACCGAAGGAAAAGTTACACTTCTTCCGCGAAGTGGGCTATCGCCACGAGCCTTTCCAACATTGCCCAATGAACGAATTAAACAGACAAGGTAAATGTTGGTGTGACCAGACTGAGGACAACTTTGGTGAGTCCATACCGCTCTCTGATGTGGACCGCGAACAACGATTTATTTCGCGGGATAGATTACCACTGGTATTCATGCTTGCCCAAGTATGACCGTCTCTTCCAGTAGTTTAGTATCCATACTTTCGTCCTCGTCATGCAATTTACTATTTAAAATCCATGTTTGTGTGAACACCTGGAGTGCTCTAAAATGGGGTACGTTCCGGGGAGCAGCTTTGCCACCAAAGGGAATGGTCATAGGATAGACTGCGAATAGTACTGATACTACAGGACAGTCAGGTCTACGCGAGCTGGATAGAGGGGGTGACATTAGGTGCTTACCGAATCATATAAGCGCGTCCACGTCGAACCGAGCGACGTATCGATGAGCTTGTCAACGTGTTCCACCACAAGCGAATGTGTGAGCGCTTGTTGAAAGCGCTCCCGCAACTGCGCCGCAGTCTGGTCTCCGGACGCCACGAAACAAGGGAGGGTGGAATCTTTCCATCGCACCTTGGTCAGCATTTTACCCGAGGTCCAGAGAGAAGACGTGACATACCTTTCTGCATGAGTTCCACCATCGTGACGATTCTATCGCAGTGTTTTCGCGCGGCCTCGAATCCCTCATGGAACAGTCTTCGGAATTCTCGCAATGGCTCGCTGTCCGGTCCACCCAATACCTCGACATATTCAAGGGGCAGCTTGAACGGAGCGGCCTCGAACCCAATGTTCCCCGGTGAGTTGGATAGCATGAACCCAAAGTCAATGTGAATCAAGTGACCGTCGCGGTCCAACAAGATGTTGCCGTTGTGGCGGTCTTTGATCTGGAGGAGATACGTGATTATGGAGTACCCCGCGAGCGATTTCGCAAAGTTGCGCTGGGCACGGGCAAATTTTGCGGAGGATGGATCGCCATAGGTCTGAAAAAAATGTGTAAGTGGACGCCTAAATACCGGGTTTGGGACACACATTCTTGAAATGGTCCATCAGAGTGACATGCCCCAAATGTTCTCCCGCTGACCGTCGTGCGTACTCGGCCTTTTTGATTGAGTGTATTGATACGGCATCAGTGATGGTTTCAACAAGACCAGAGGAACCGCCTGTAATGAGAATGCGGAAGCTCAAGGAAGAAATCAAAACCAAGAAATGGTATAAACGGGGACAGTGGCGTACTATCGCACCCAACACTGGCAGTTCTCCTCTTTCCATATACGCCGGAACTCCTGAATGATCTGAACAGCAAGCTGCTCTTGGCGGAGATCGCCGCCCGTCTTGACGATCACCGACAGGCAGTCCCAATTGGCTTTATAAATGGTATCAGGAATCAGGACCAGGCAGGCAGAATCGATGGGAACATGCCTAGATGACCGTACGGTGACTCTTGCCGTACCCGACTTTTTTTTGCTGCCCAACTCTCACTGAATACCACGGCCGACGGATCCACCTTGTTCAGTTCCCGTCGTATGATGCCTTCATCCTCCATTGTATTCATCATTGGTACGCCTATTCTCAATGCGCTATGACTGTCGCGATTCTCCCTCATACGCTGCATTCGCTCCTCCTCGAGTGCTAACATCTCATTCATGATGCGGTCGCGGATTGCAGCTGCCTCGGAGGGCTGCAGTTTTGGGCGTTGCGAGAGCGATGCGGGCTGTTCTTGGGAGACGCCGACCGGTGATGGCTGTGGTGAACTGTCTTCGCGGTCGGCTGGAGAATGTGGGGCGACTACGGCGAACCATGACGAGCCAGAGAGCCACTTCGATGGTCCTGCAGGCACGATTGGAGGGCGTTCCTGAGGGCCTGTCGCCGCACCAACTTGCTCCGGTACGAGACTGGCGTTCAGCTGAGAAAGCATCACTGCCGCCGTACGCATTCGCTCGGAATAGTCTTCCAGAGATAAATTTTGGGTCTGGCCCGAGCGGGATTGCACAATCTGCTGAGGTGTTGTGTGCCCACGCGAGTTAGAGCGCTGATGATCAGAGGATGACGCAGGTAACCCAGGGCCTGTTTGTTCAATGGAAGGAGTAAGCGGCGGTGATGCCGAACGAGACCAGGCAGCTAAGTCAAGGTCCTTGTTTTTCGGTGGTGGGCGCAGAACGATAGAGTCGGAAAGATCAAGCGGCCTCGACCTCAATGATTCCTGATCACCATATAGTTGCTCAATGAGATCAATTTCTTCTTCCTCTTCCTGGGGTGGCGCGGATAACGGGGTCTGGGGAGTTACTGTAACAGAAACTTCTGCTGAAAATGTGCCACTTTGCATCTCAGGCGTGTTCTCGCCAAGCACAGCGTCAGATACGTTCACCTGAAGAGTGGATTGGTCCTGGTTTGCGGATGGGGTAGAGGGAAATGGTATAAGATCCTTCGATGTCCCCTTCTTTTCGTTCTCTTTGGCGACAATTTTCTGCAGGGTGGACTTATTATGACGGTTGTTTGGGTCAAAATCGAGATCGTTGTGAAGAACCTCGATCACCAACAGATAAGGGGCGCGCTCCGCCGAGTTCAGCGCAACGCATTCACCGGGCGGTATTCGCACAATGCGGTGATGGGGGGTGGGGACAGACTGGGGGGATGCAGCTTCATCGGCGCTGAGGCACCATAGCGGCATACAGACCTGGAGGCAATGAGATCTAGCACGAAAGCGAGTGGTGAATCATCTACCTCCGCAGGTAGTCGATGGTTGAGCGCTGTCAACTCAGCACGCAAAGCACTAACTCGGGCAGGCTTGGGTACCACCACGAGTCTGTTAGAAATACTCTCCAGGTTCAAGATAAATTGGATCTGTGAACCGAATCAATATCATATTGGAGCAGACAGATGCTCACAAACCTCAGACCGACAAAAGTGACCTCGCAAAAGATGAATCTGTGAGCTGAGGTCATACCTGTTTAGTAAAAATTCCGAGGGATTTGATGGGCTTGATTGGTGGGTTTGCTTGGCAGAGGGCAACGATGGGACGGATTGAGTTACGGCTGGAAGGGTAATGGGATCTAGTTGACCCAGAGGATCATCTGAGAATCTGGGTTGCCGTTTCTCCTTTCGGAGTAGGGAGAGGTTAGGGCTGGTCCGCACTGCCCGGTTCACTTCATGCTGCTGCCTTCCTGCAATGCTGCTCTCAAAGTTTACTCCTTCGAGACGTGCGCGTGAACTTGCGCGTGAACCCTCAGGAGCTTCTTCATCTTCCAAATCTTCCGAAGGGCTGTCAACTTCGCCGTCCTGGGCCGGTGGTTCGTACGACGACACGGCTTTCCCACGAACCAAATCGTCTTCATACCGCTCCAGGCTTTTGACGTCCTCCCCTTGCTGATCCAGTCGTCCCTGTTCGATAGCGACCTCCCCCATAACTCTCGAAAGAGCTGGAAGGCCTGGTGAACTGGCAAGCATAACACTCATCCCAAGTAACGCAGGGTGAAGACGAGGTTTCACCTTCTTTCGCAAAAACTGGGGAAGATGGGGAAAAGAAAAAGAGAGCCCTGGATATGCTGACACCGAGGGTAGAGGTATTTCCCCAAATATTAGCTCGTGGCACATGAGTAATGTGCGTTGGCATATTAAGCGCGATTTGGGGTTGTGATTGGCACTTGAGAAGTCCCTTAACGATGCTTGCATGAACCATAGTGTCTATACTCGTGAAAAAACATACGGGTATCAAAACAATCGGACTACACACGAGCATGGCAATGTGAGTGGACTTGCGGGAAATGTCTATGACAAAGCACTCGAGTGCCCGGGATCGAGATGGCCTGGAGACAAGCAGATGGCTGAGACGAGGTGTCAAAACGAGTTCGAGGGTGTTTGTAACGAACGTCTGTGTTCACCATATGAAACCCCAGACGTCCCGAAGCTCGTCGATGGTGGATTCCTTCAGTCGGTGGGTGAGGTAGTATGTGATGCCGACATTGTCGGAATATAGCATGAGATAATGCAGGGCGACATGGACAGAGAAGTAGGAAGGAGAAAGGAATAAACGCAAGAGAAGAGCATGGGACATGACGGTAGGTTGCGAGACCGCGGCCGGGACCGTGTAATAATAATGAACCGAGTCTGCTACACGCGCGCGTATTCCTGGCCACGTATCTTATTCTCGCCCTTCGAGTTCTCGCATTCGGTGACCATGCGCATATTCTTGCCATTACTCTCTTTGCTCGCTCTTCCACTCATCGCTCTCGCCTCAAAAGAGGACCCCCGTCAACAACTCGTCAAACTAGCCGCAGAGAACAACGGTGTCATCAACCTTGACGCCAAGACGTTCGACCTACTCACGTCGCCCAAACGCGACTGGTCGGCCTCTATTCTCTTCACTGCCCTCGACAAAAAGCGAAGATGCGGCCCATGCAGGTGAGCTGTGCTCTGGTGTCTCCTTCACGGCGCGAACTTATTGCGCGCACAAGGGAATTCCATCCATCCTGGGTTTCCGTCGCTAAGGCCTGGACCAAGGTACCATCGGCCGAGCGCGGCTCGCACTTCTTTGCTACCCTCGAATTCGAGAACAACCACGCCGTATTTCAAAAGGTGACCCGTCATTTACCCATGAAAGGGCTCTAGCTAATTGGTGGATTAGATGGGCGTGCTCTCCGCTCCAGTTGTCATGAACTTCCGTCCAGCGGCTGGTCCTCGCAAGTCATCCAAACCTGACACCCCTGTCACCCATGATTTCTCTTCGTAAGTGCAGCAAAATACAGCTGCCCTGGATGTTCACATGACTCCCCTTTCGACAGCGGCTTCGACGCCCAACCGCTTGCTGAACAGCTCTCCCAATTCACGCCCGTGCGCATCCCGTTCCGCCCACCGATTGACTGGGCTATGTGGGGCACTGTAGCCTTCTTTGTCCTCTCTGGCGCGTTGTCTATTCGATTCTTGGCCCCTGTACTCCGCAACCGCTGGACCTGGGCAACTATCACCGTCCTCACGTCCCTGGTGATGACATCGGGCTATATGTTCACACGCATCCGCGGCATGCCTACCGTTGGCCAGGACGGTTCGTGGATTTCGAATGGCTTCCAAAGCCAATACGGTCAAGAGACAACGGTTGTCGCAACTCTTTGTACGTAGCTTTCCTTCCAGTGGCACAACAGGATGCCTTAACCGTCATTTCTTCAGATGGTCTGCTATCGGCTTCGTTCCTGATGCTCACGCTCGTGGCACCCCTCCAAACCTCGCCCACGAGACAACGCATTCAAATCTACTTGTGGTCGGGAATAGTGTTCGTTCTTTTCTCGGTACTGGTGTCATTCTTCAAGATCAAGAACAGAGGTACGGCTTCTTTCGCTGCTCACATGGTTGATCTGATTTCATATCACGTCGAAATAGGTTACCCATTCAAACTTCTCCTGTGATTGGGTTTAATGTCTATGAGGAGATAATGTCTACAGTCCGTAAGCTATTGCAATAAAACGCGACAGGCTTCATGATGCATAAATCAATTGAGGGGGAAGTGCAAGCGGATGACTTGAACACCGAGAACAAGACATATACAATTGAATAAGGTGACGATGCAAAAATTTAAATTACTGTAATGGGATTATGGAAGAAGAATAACCTCAAGTTTCCGCGTTGGGCTGCTGGAAGACGTCAACGTAGCGACTACGTATGTTACGCTTCGCTGCTTGGGACCGCGGCCGACTAGGCGGAGGTGTCGGGGACCCAGAGGGGACCGGTGATGGTGAATCTGACGAGGGCGGACCCGGTGGGGATAAGCCGTTTGCGAACCCATCTCCCGCTGGTGCTAAGGCTGATCGCGGACGGAGAACTGTACGCTTTGGAGGAGATGCACTGAGATCAATGGCCGAAGCAGCTCGGGCAGGTGGAGGTACTGGAGAAACACCGTTTGGTTTCCTCGATGTAGAGTGACCAGGAGATGTGGTTTGCGCCCGCGAAGGAGGCGGAGGGGGGGCGGCAGGTTGCGTGGGCTCGGCGCCAGTCTGTGGTTACACCTCAGACACAAAAACCAAGGCATCTGAAATCAAAGCTCACCTTTTTGTTCACCCACCGCTTGAGGTCCTTGTCGTATACAAAGCTACTTTCCTCCCCGAGGGTGGCTTTGACTGGGCCTTCTTTATTCCACCAACGGCTGAACCAACCGGATGGTTGCTGGCTAAGTTTTGACTCTTCAACGGTAACGTGAGCAGAAGAAATAATCAATGAAGGCTCAAAAAGTGTTACCTGGTTTGGGCCGTGTATCGGCTTGGGTCACCTTCGAATCTGGCGCCGAATCGGCACTGGTCCCGGAATCATTTAATGAAGCGTTGCGCTTATTGGGGTTGTTTCCCAAGCCCAGATCTTCGTCTTCATCTTCGTCATGTGTCGTGAGGGTTGGAGAGCGTTTGTGCACGCTGGACGCAGGGGTTGTGGGTATTGGCGGCACATCCATTAATGAGACGAAACCTGACGGCGAAGATGATCGATCGTCAGGGAACATGGAAACAACCGGCGTTGTACTTGAATCTTCTGCGTTGGAAGAATCCCACCATGAACCCCCACGGGAGTCACTATCCGGTAATTCATTCTCTAGCGGCTGATAGGGACCATTCGAAGAGTTGACTTGAGGATATCCGCTGTAATAATAGTTGGCCTGAGCAAAGTGTGTCGTGGCAGCACTGGCCGATACGATGCGGGGAGTTGGCGACGAAGTTCGATTTAATGGTCGGTATTCCATCGCTGACGACGCCCGATCAATCTGAACTTGGGGATTGAGCCGAACGGCCTGTGCGGAACCTGTTCTCCGGGGAAGTTTGCTCTGAGCGTCCGGTAGCGCGTAGTGGTTCACCACAGTTGGTTGGGGAGAAGGGACTTTCGAGGTAGTCGAAGGGGTGATCGTACTATAATGAGAGAATGGACCAGCGAAAGTCTTACTTTCGTGGGGTGTCGTCTCGCCATTCGTAGTGGGCGAGGCATCGCCACCACCAGCAACGAACTCTGTGAGGCGACCGCCAAGCCAATTTCCGAGACCGTCAAGGCTCGGTCGGGTCATCTTGCCACGGATCCACGAGCCCGACTTGTCCAGGTGCGGCGCACCGACCAATCTGTCAGTGAAATCCCTTAATTGTTCAGATAGCGCAGGGTGAGGCAAGGTGTGTGTCCGGTTCAGACATGCAGTGATGGCCTCGCAATACCTGTAATTTGAGTATTGAGTCTTTTTTTCGGTGAAGAACGGTTGCGACACCAACCTAGTCGCTGCCAACATGTGGCCCATCTCTGCTAAGCTCGCTGCACGGACAAATTTGTATGCTTGTAAATGAGGGAGCCCATTAAATGCTTCTTGGCCCTTCGAGGGAGGTGCGCACGAAAGAGCAAACTCGACGATCTCCGAGAATACAATTGCGTCGTCGCTCACATGGAAGTTTGGGGTGGCCGTAGGACCATGTGAACCAACGAGTGTAACACGGCCGGGGGTACCAATATTTCCAAGGACGGCACTCTGCGGTGCAAGGAGGTAGCTACAGATCATGATAGAAGTTCAAAAATATGTATTTGCGCTACTCGCGGGGACACGTACCACGTATGCGCAGCCTCCACCAAGTGATTTGCGAGTAGACAGTCACCCAGAGCTAAAAGAGAGGCCGAACTTTCTGAGACAGAAGGGCCTGGAATGTGCATGGCGGCTGTGTTTGGCCATTTATTCAACACATCCACCGGGACGGTGGCCGGAGAAGAGAAGTTTGGAGATATTGGAGTGATGTGAGAGAAAGCAGTAGGTTGGAGCTTTTCACCCATTTTTGCCAGGGGTGTTGGCGGAACTAGCGCTTGTACTGTTTGCATGGGACAACCAATGAGTCGAGATACGCAACATTTGGGCCATACACGTACTAGATGCAGCACCCTGACCAGAGTACAGACTATATGCGACCTTCAAAGGTTCTCGGCCTGTGCCTGGAGGCATCGTATCTCGTCGACCAGGACCTGTAGCGTCGGCAACACTTTGGGAGCTCAATTCCGAGCGGATGAACTCGTTGACGACCTCCTTCCAAGCTTCTTTGTCGATGCTACTTGCAATAATCATCGCGTGGGCCCACAGTCTCTCGTCTAAGGCATAGCGATATGCAGCTTTACGTTCACCTTGAGTTAAGAGGTCCTGTATTTTATCAAGGGCGGAGGCCTTGACGGTCTGAACAGACAGGACACGATCGTGGGGATTTAAAGCAGACAAAGTGAGAGATGGCGCCGTAGTGCCGTCGAGTCCATATAGAGTTGTCTCCGGAGATGTTGACGGCTCAAGACCGGAAGCATCGCCAAGTCGGGGAACAAGAATTGCTCGGACTGCGGCTTCTACCTGAGGACTGCGGTGGGGTTGAGGATCATGGACAACTTCATAATTCGTCAGTGCTCACCTGCCAGACAAATGGCCATCATGTTCCAAAAGAACCCTCAGTAGCTTTACAAGTATGAGTTTCCCCTCCGCCTGCCTGCGCTCAGGACTCCCTTGGCTGAGATAACCCAGCCCGCGGGTAATCTCTTCTGCACGCCCTTCCAGATATTCGACAACTTTCGCCTTGTTGAGTTTAGACTGTGTGGCTACAGCTGTACGCACCAAACTTGTCGATGATCCGGGATCACAGAAAAGTGGGCCAGGGAATGAAGTCGATATATGATCAAGCGCGGATTCAGGAATCGCTGCATGCAAAGGCCGCATTTGGATACCCGTCGTCTGCCTCGAGGAAAGAGCGATGTCGAACCCAGTGTTCAACGTATTTGAACCGTGGAAACAGAGCACCAACTTCCCACCGAAACCAAAGCTGACTACGGGTGCACGGCTTGAGGTCCTGCCCAAAGGGTCGTTGCTACCCAGCAACGATGGAGATGGCGCATACGGCGCGTGGGTTTGAGGAAGGATCAACGTTTGAGCGTGTGATCGGTCTGTATCATGGACGGCCAGCCGTGAGGTCTGGTGCAACGACGCTGAAGCAGGTACTTCTGCTAGGTTTTGGCCATGACGCGAAGGAGCATACCGGTCCGAGGTAGCTGAGGAATGAGTGGAAACGAGGGAGCTATTCGACATGGAACGATCTCTGGCCGTCGACGAGAACGGCTCTGTGTTACGAGCAGGAGCGTAGGGATCATACGAGGGGGGATGGGGGGATTTCCATGACCGGATAGAACCAGGGGAAGAAACTCTGGATAAAGCAGGACCAGACTCTGAGGGTTCTAGAGCGACAGGAGCATACGATGCAGATCTAGGAGCAATGCTAGCGGGTGGAGGAGAGGCCAAATCACGACTCCTCGTCGACCGCGTGCTATGCACAGACGAATTACCGGGAGAGTGAACCCTTTCTAGGGTTGGCGTGTAGTCGGAGACCTCGTGATTACCGGAATAAATAGGCGCGGGCAATGAGCCAGTAACGTCCGTAGCATAACTATTATTGGTGATTTGGTGGCCAGTAAACCCACCTCCTGTGGCCGGGTGATTGTACTGATTCCCAGGCAATGAAGTATCTTGGTCATGTACAGGTGCGGGAAATACCCCACGCTGCCCGGATTGACGTTGATGACCATCCACTTGGTTCAAAGTGGCTTCGTTTTCAAGCGGGACTGCAGCTGGATGGCCAAGCTTATTGAAAGGGGTATTCTCTGCCACATCGGGCACGTGTTGTGGCCAGACGTGGTCAAAGGTATTATGGTAAGGATGGGACGACACAGATTCCGGTTGGACAGGATAAGAGCGGCCGATGGAAGACTCCGCTGGGATCGATGATCTGGGAATGATACGGGATTGGGGCTCACGGCGAGGTGGTGATGCCAGACGGACATTGGATGGAGGTGATCCTAACGGGGGTGTCGGAGGGGGAGCTGCATGTGTTTGAGGCGTATATCTGTTTGGCGGAACTACCTCGCTAGGATTCGTGTAGTATGTGGTATGCCTCACGTCCTGTGCAACATACGTCTGCGTTGCACCAGCGGGAGAAAATACGCGAGAGGATCCGAGTGTGCCAGAAACGTGCCTCGACGGTTTTGGAGGGGGGATTGGAGGGTCATAAGCATTGGTAGTCTTGGGGCGATATAACGCCGCAGTCGGAGGAGGGTCGGACGGCTTGCCCTTGGTACCAGGTTGTGTATGAGGAACCTGGGGCCCAAGTGGACTGGGCCGAGCCGAGTACGGTTGGTACCCAGATTGAGGAACCGAATGGCTATTGCTGGCCACAGGCTGGTGGGTCGAAAACACACTGCGGTCGTAGGGAGATGACAATGGTGGTCTCGGATACATGGAGCTACTGCTGGTAGATGATGGTTGTGATGCAGGTCTATATGGGCCAGATGCCACAGGTTGCACGTGGGTAGCATGCGCATGCAAGGCGGATGACGTGGGGTCGCCCGATGAATCGTCGCTGGGTTGCAGAGTAGAGGACTGTTCGAACGATGGCTGTTCAGCACTTGGCTCGTAGTGTTGCCGCGTTCCGTAGGTATGTCCGACTTGATTCATGTTCACGCAGGTGATGAGACCAAAACCTTGTCGAAGGTGGAGGCCACTCACCGTCGCGCGACGCCGTATACTGCAAATTATCGCCCACGTGGGGACTATGTGGTTCTTTGTTGGCGAAGTTACTCGGCGTTGATCCTTCATATTGTGGCTGGAAGTTGTAGTGACCAGCATCATTGCTGCTTTGCCAGACATATTCGGGGTGTAGGGAAACGTTGGCTTGATAGGAATTTGACGCGCCATCATACCGATGACTCCCAACATCGCCTTCTCGCGTCTCTGAGCGTGGAACGTCACTGGGAGGTGAAGTCGAACTCCAGGCGAGGTCGTCACCAGCGTTGGTTCCAATGCTTTCGAACAAATCGGAAGCAGAGTCTGCTGGGCCAAAGAGAGAAGCCGCTTCCTCCATGGCGGGATTTGACAAATGGTTTGCTGAGGGAGGTGCAGCGAGCGCGGTAATGAAGACGGAGCGAGGACCGCAGAACCTGTGAACACAGCAGTGGCGTTC
>Ga0307510_10008379_pt1 | contig 12315 bp, 6 predicted proteins | sample 12_EM_MG_FD_207224 | JGI IMG/M metagenome (GOLD analysis project Ga0307510, IMG submission 207224) | Populus trichocarpa ectomycorrhiza microbial communities from riparian zone in the Pacific Northwest, United States - 12_EM | ecosystem: Host-associated > Plants > Roots > Unclassified | place...
CAGGCGTACTCCATGATGCTGAAACAAGATAATTAAAGATGGAAAAAGTAGCCCTAGCATTGATAAGCGCCTCTAGAAAGTTGAAACTATATTTTCAAGATCATCAGGTGATAGTACAAGCAAATCAACCACAGAGAGATTCTACACAAGTCAGAATTATCTGCGCCTGGTTAAATGAGCTATAAAAGTGAGAGAATTTGGGTTCAAAATCTTTTAAGCCTCTAATACAAGATTAAGCATTAAAGGTTTGGGGGGCAACTGATGAGGTAGCTTTTTAGTTAAGATTTTTATAAATAAAAATCATCTTAAATAAAATAGGTCTGGTGAATATGTCAGACTCAAAGAACTTAGACTTAGCAGTCAACTAAGCCCAAAGTAACGTGGGTATGACGAGCATGCCAGAACGAAAGCACTTGGGCTTGGCATCTAAGCCTAAAGTAACGTGGGTCTGCTGAACATGCCAGACCCAAAGTACTTGGGCTTGGCATGTCAGACCTAAAGAATTTGAACATTACCAAGTTCTAAGGTTATATATATAATCGTAGACGATCCTCTACAATAAAAGTATTAAAGACATGAGAAATTGTCATGCCTATACAAGATCTCTTGAAGGACCTACCATACTTACTATCTCATTAATTATATGTAAGAGATATTTGTCTCTCATTAATATCGTCGAAAGCAAAGGAATTTTCAACCCCTCCCTTCTCTGAAAACGACAAGGTTCAGGGGGTATAAATACTCGCTGAATCATCCAGGTAAAATGTCAAAACTTTTCATCTTTTAAGATAAAGATATATAGATTTCAGAATATTAACCAACTTAAAAACTCAAAAACAAACATCTTTATTTCTTGAATTTAAAACTTTTTTAAGTCATTTATTGTTTTAAATCATTTCATATTTTTTTTCATAAATATACTGATTTTATTATCGGATGGTCTTTAAGCCTCCCTGATAGGACTATTTTTACAGATACTCAAGCTTCTATCATAAATCTGAAATTATTTAGATTAAAAAAAAAATCTAATTATTTAAATATATTAATTAATCACTATCTCATCTCAGATACTAAACAAATTTTTATTTATGTAATTTGCATTTTAGTACATCATCACTAGAATGATTAGATAAATGCATATCAATGTACGTAATCCAACCAGGATAAACAGGTTATACAGTTATATCACTGTCAAAGTGTCTATACTGGTACTAGGATCTTCAGAGAGAGAAACGATTTGTCAGTTTTCAACTATACATTTTACCAGATAAATGATCAAAGCACAACAGCACTTGCTTCAAAGCTGGGTCTCATCCATGGCAACCTTTCCTGTCCTCCCTCCGTCGACCTTTTTCTTTTCACAATACACGCAATTGCACACATTTATCCATCGAATGGTATAGAAAGTTGAAAGCTCTGCTAGACCTAGCTAGGGTAGTAAATACTACAGGTCTGGTGTTTCATGCATGGGTCACTGTCCGTGTAGGGTTGTCAAACCGCGCGATACTCGCCAGCCACTGTTTGAGATGCGAGTCTAGCCTCCTCTCCTTCTTGAAAGCAACATGGTTAGAACTAGCTGAGATTGATTAATGGCGACTGTACTGCAAGTGGAGTTGAAAGGCAAGGGAGCGCCACTTTTACACGCCTCAACTAGATATATATAATACGACTACGCATGAGTAATGGTTCTCTCTCGGTGTCTGCTTCTTTTGTACTCTTTTTCTTCTTCTTCTTCTTCTTCTTTTGGTGGGCTTGGAGGGCTACAGTGGGGCAACGTCCTATATACATAGCAGATTGATTGCCTAGAAATTATTTTCAGGTGGAGAAACTTTTTAAAGTGATTCATAATAAAAATAAAAAAAATAGTTTGCCAAACACAATTGTATCTTAATAATTTTTTGAAAAAAAAAATCATGTTAGAGACAGGTAGCTCCCTACTTTGTTATGATAATATATAATTTTATTTTATGTATCATGATAAATTTAATATATAAATTTAAAAAATCACTTTCCATGCTTAGATCAGATTCGCTAGTTTAGCCTTCTAAACCCAAGAGCACCTGATTTTCATCTTTTTTTTCATTTATTTAATTTTTTGAAAAAAAGAAATAGCACAATTAAAAGAAAAATGAAGATTAACACATTTAATGAATTGAGTTGAACGGTTAAAAATAGCACAATCTACAAAATACTTTTTTTTCAAATATAGAGGTTTTTTTAGTCTTTAATTCTGTTATTAATTTGTTTTTTTGGATAAGGAATTTTGTTATTAATATTAATGATGTAAACTTAAATCTTCCTCACAAATTAATGATATACCATAAATCTTATCTGTTCTTTATTCTTCTTTGAAATGGGAGAATACTAATTTAATCATGCATTAAATTGTATTTATACAATTGGAATAAGACTTCTTAATATGTCAGTTTTATTCAATTTAAAGTTTTAATTTTAATAGGATTGATAATTAATAATTATAAATAAAATTCAAGGAATAAAATAATGTCAACAAATCAATCGTTTAGAAGACAACTTTATTAAGAAATGCTAGGAATTCAAATTTGAGTAGATTAGTAAAAATGATGTTAGTAAATCAATTATTTTAAAGAATAATTTTGTGTAAAAAAGTTAAGGGTAAGATTTTGGTTCAAATTCTTCTAAATAAATTGATTAAAAATAGATATATATTAAAAATAAAAACATATAAAATTTTTTATCTGTTACATGATTACGGGGAAATGATTTTATTCTAAAAAAGGTAAGGTTGAGATTTAAATTCATGGTCATCATATTGATTTTAATAACAAAATTAACAATAAAAAAAAAAACAATTGTAGACTACATTATTCCCCATTTTCTTCTTCTGAACGTGCTATTTTCGAAAAATCCCAAAATGGACCTAAGACGAGTAGCTGGTTCGTGGCCTTGAGCTACATTCCTAACACCCGCGGTGTCTCCATCTGCCATTTAACCAAGGTGTAAATGAATTTCAATGGGGAGTAGAATGTGAAACTGTGAGCAATACTTGAGGGCAATCTCTTGGAAACAACTCAAAACATTTGCTGTGTGCTTAAAATGCAATATTAACAGAAAACAAAAATACAAGATATAAACTGTTGAGAATGGTTTCTCGTATTTTCCTCTCGCATAAAGAAAAGAGCAAGGAGATTCATCGTAACAATTCATTCTGTGAGGAGGAAGAAAAGAGAGAATTGTTTAAGCTTTGTTTTCATTCATAAAAGACAGCATTTTTATACAAAGGTAGGAAGGAAAGAAGGAGAGGACGACCTTCGTTTTTCTATTATCTATAGGAAAGGAAGCCTTGGTTTTCCATTTGAACTCTAGCTTTGGGCCTATTAGTTGAAAGATCGTGAGCATAACTTAACGAGGTGCAACTACCAAATACCTTCACTCTTCATGCAATGGGTGAGCATGACAGATTCTCACTCCATGTCTACAAAGCTGCCAAAATGTGCATGGCTAAAAACAGTGTTCTTTTCCCAGCTAACCTGCAAATAGAAAGACAAGTAGAACATGAACATCATATAGTATTCAATGTATATTGATTTTCTGAGGCGACGGTGAAACACGCGAGAAGGGAAATTGAATACACAAGCACACACAAGAGGTCTTTTGCCATTCACCTTCTCTTCATGTAGAAAAGATTGACGTCAATAATGCATGGAATGAACATGCATCTGCATTAAATGGAACCACCATGCAGCTCAAATGTACCACACAGAGTGAAGCCAAGAGCTATCTCAGTCCTATAAGTACACCACTAACAGCACAGTAATCCCTTGCAGCACACATTCAATTCTTCCATGATGATAAACTGCCTTTTCAATCGCTCTGATAGAAGATAAAAGTTCCTGTTAATGAGAGGGGGCAAAGAATGCACCGGATTAGGGTTGCCAACCACCAATATGCAACGAGACTATAAATCCAAACCATAGTATATTCATCTAAGGGCACCTTAGAAGCCACCAAATCAATCACTCTGTTATGTTCATCAGCCCATTCAAGTATTAAGGAGCAATTCCAATTCCACAGATATCACATTGCAAATCCTCTGTTGTATAGATTGCTGGAACCAGACATTTGATACTTCAAATCCTCATAGCTAGGAACAAATTTGCTAAATCCCAACCCTCCATTTCCCAGGAATTCTGGCATACAAGGATCACTAATGTTTTTTACCTCATTCCAACCACCACCCAAACTGCCATTTGGCATGTGCATATTTCTAAGCTGTTGAGCTGTCAATTGTGTAAATGACGATGATTTGTTGGGTGGAGATTGACCAAGAAACATAGGTGAAATGGTGTAAGCATCATCTGGTGGAGAGAATCTATTCCTTAAGTGATCTGACAACCTGGGGTTCTGCTGAGCAGAAATTGATTGCCGCATCAGCATTTGAAGCTCTGAATCATGATCAAAAGGACTAAACTGGGGGGGAAAAGCTGGTTTTGCATCAAAGCCTGGATTACTCAGCCTTGCTGACAGAAATCCTTTGCCAACTTCCATTATTGCAGGATCAATAAATTCAACATCCCTGGAGATGCCAATATTCCTAGATAGTGGAGCAGAGTTTCGTAGAAAATGATTTGCTGAAGAATGAGAAGAAATATTAAAATTCAATAAAGAGAAAGAAGACAAAAAGGAATAAACCATTATAAATTATAAATCACAAACCAGAATGGTCAAAATCATAGTGTACTGCCCCATGATTAAGAAAGCCTGGAGGCACAGCTCTGCTTGGCACCGAGAATCCTGGAGGGGGAGAAGTGGAAGTTTTGGAAACTGTTCGTGCATTGCAGTATGAAAAAAGTAAGGAGAATAGTTAAGAAGATTCATAAGATTACCAAAATAATAGATGTTATCATCCCAGTCTCTGTGAAACATGTGATTGGAATTCAAGGGAAATCACAGTTCATAAAATTACTAAGTTTTTTATTTATTTTAATTTGTCATAAAATGCTAAGAAAACTTCACATAACTGATGGAACAAGCTATGAGAATCCAGGCATTTTGGCATTTTGGCATTTCCAAATATAAATAAAAACTATATGGAAAACCTTCCAAGATAACTTTCCACGATGTTCATAAGAACTAGAATAACTGTACTGAGGATATGACAAAGCACCATCACTACTGTCACTTTGTCAACTCCAGCTCTGACTCTCTAAAGATCAATGGAATTGCTTGTTCAATCTAAAGGACACCATTCTCACATGTCAAAATTTTACCTTCAATAGCCCATGTCTCTAAAATTAATCAGTATCTCAAAATCTGAAAAAGAAACTGACAACACACCTACCCTACCAAAATTGATACCAAGCAAAGATGTAGCCTTGCAAAAAGAACAGAAACATAGGGAGCGAGATTAAACTTGAAAGGCATTTCCTTTCATAGAATATCCTCAACAAGTATGAAACAGAAGCCACCATATCATGTCAGCCTCAATGGCCATGTTGTCATAACTATAAAAAAATCTTAGATATCAGAAGTTACTCTTTAATCCATTAAAACATTCAGAAGATCTCCTAAAGAACAGAGCCCAGAAACGAATTCCATGTTTCTTCTAAATCATAGGCATGCCTCCCACAGTGGCGTGAATGGAGAACAAAGCAACCCTAATAAAGGCTAGATAGCAATTTCAGCCTCCCAACTTCAAAGATTGTCTAGAAGATTCCAGAAGGCACTCTATCCCTTTATAAAGAGTTGGATGTTATTTTGAAAATACATACTCAAACCAGAAACCATCTTACCTGTTGAAAAGGTAGAGAACATTCCAGTTCTCTACATGTCCCTATCACCAATCAAATTTATTTACCTACTTCCAACACAGTTGTGGGCCAGGACAGTCATGGCCTAACTGGTAGCAGCACCTTATCACTAGAGAACAGCTTAAGCTAAAATCCTCCCCTCAATCAAAAGAAAATTGAGAAAAGAATAGAATAGAAAAGAAAAGAAAAATGGAAAGAAAGTAACTCATGTGAATACTTTCAAACTTTGAATACATGATAAATTTCCAATGAAAAGGAGATGCATCATTTCACATCTAATAAAGAAATCAGATTCCCTGTTATTCAAGGAAATTAATTAAAACGTGTTAACATACAAATAATGCTAGAGATGCTAAAGAGTTTTTTAATGCATCTCTTACTGAATAATTAACTAACCTACAAGTGAATGACAAAATATTAATTTTAAAAAAACTTTCGTAAATGATAGAACCATATCCTATTTCTTTAGCAAGAATGGCCAATAAGAAAACAACACATCATTTAGTAAGAAAATTTAGAAGTATCCCTAGCATTACTCTTCATCATAGATGGTTTTCTGCACTCAGAGCAGTATTCACACAAACATACAGAAATTATAAGCCTTCTGTATCATAAAAATATCATATATTGAAAGAAAAAAAGATTTATCCTAGTATAAGATAATGGCAAGAAAAACATTTGGTAAAAATTAACAAGAATAAGCACAAGGGCCGAAGCAAGACAGCTGACAGCAACAGAATTTAGAAGTGTCCCTAACATTACTCTTCGTCATAGATGGTTTTCTGCACTCAGAGCATTATTCACAAATACATACAGAAAAAATAATCCTTCTGTATCATGAATCATATCATGTATTAAAAAAAAAGGATTATCCTAGTATAAGATAATGGCAAGAAAAACATTTGGTAAAAATTTACAAGAATAAGCACAAGGGGCATAGCAAGACAGCAACAATACTGCACTGGGTAACTGTAGTACATCCAGTAACATGAAAAGAACAGCTTTACAAGAAATAGGAAGAAGCATCATATCAAATTAGGTGGCACTCACCAGAAAAGCTAGAAGATGTAAAAGGATGCTTGCTGAGAAAACCATTTGATTCCACAGAAGTAATATTTGAAGAGATACTGCGGTAATGGTCCATCCAAGGTTCCTTGTTTTCAATAATATGATTTGAGACGGGAGATTTATTTGTTGCATTTTCAAGAGAATGTTCAAAATTAGACAAATGATTGGAGAAACCATCCTGCCTGGCAAATGAGAACCTTGATTGACTACTCTCCTGTGGTTTTCGTATGCATGGTATTTTGAGGGAACTTTGTTGTGTATCATTATCAGCCAGGAACTTAACTAAATTCTGAGGTGATGTCAATGAATCTTCCCATACACCAGAATCCATGGATAAAATATTTGAGATAATGCTGCTCTCATCTGTATCTTGATCAAGGTTACAGTCACCACTGGCCACATTACCATGTTCTTCCAAGCACTTCCCTGATCCTACCTCTAACAAGACACTAGAATGGTTAGAAGATCTATCCCACTCAGTAAGGCCATTAGCTTGTCTGCCATGCAATCCATTGGACAAAACTGTGTTGCCAGATCTGAATGGAAAAGCAACCTCATCATGCTTAGGGGGGAGAATGCTTGGATGTACATCAACAGTGCATTGATGAATCTTGCCTTGCTGCCAGGACTGTTCCAAATGCTGTTTTGAAGAAGGTGAGGATGATATGGGTGGTTGATTATGGATGCTTCCAAAGTCCTGGACTTCCTGATCATCAAAACAGAGTAAATCCTCAACAATAGCACATTCTTTCAATGTTGGCGAGAATGAAGACTCGCTAAGTGGCTCACTCACAAATTGTTGTGAGACTTGACTTTTGGGCAGTTTATGAATAGAAATCAATATTTCTGAAGTAACAGGTTCACGGTACTCATCCTTAAGGTTACCATCAGTGCAAATTGACAATAACCCAGAACATAGTCCCTGAAGATCCCCATCCGAATGAAAATTTCCATCCTCATCCAGACTGGTAATACAGGATGGTTTGGTGAGTTTTGAAGGGCTTGTTCCAGCTGATGGCAATGCAGTATCTCCAGCACTGTCCTGAGATGCTGGAGAACAAGGTAAATGGTCAATCAATGTTAAATTGGCAGGATTCACTTCACAGCTTCCTTCAAGTATGGTTCTTTTTACATCACCAGAACTTTTGGTGCTCACAACTTCTGATGCAAGAGCACAGGGACCACGTGATGTTTCAGGTTTATGATTGGGAGTTCCACCTGACGATGAAAAACTTGTAACTGGTGGCAAACTGCCAGCAACACGTGTCACCCTGATAAAAGACATTAAATGGAATATAATAAAATTCTCAATGCCACATATCATAAGATAAAATTCAGGATGCCACATAACAAACAGATATCATACCATGAAGCTGCCCCATGTAGTGTATTGGATCTTCCAGCACCACTTTCCGCATATGAACTGCTATCCCAGTTCATTATATTCTGCTGGAAAGCAATAGTCAGGATATTTAAATTAGTGAGCACACTGGAGGAGTAAAATACAGTAATACAATATGCTTTGTAGATTTCATTTATTTGAACTTTACTGAACTGGAGATCATTCCCTATTTTAACTTCTTAATGATAACATCAGATTATAGAATATAATTATCAGTCCTACAAGAATATATAGTCCCCAAACACATCACCAAAAATAACCAAATTTTCCAAAAAGGAAATGTATAATGTGAAGCCTTACGTTAGAAGTTTTGGAATCATGTTTGGCTGTCAATGATATGTTCCTATCAGTGCACTCATCTGCTGGGGGTGGCAAAACATTTCCTGAACGCCGATGCAAATTATTTGTAGCACCAATAATTTGTTGTACTCTACTCCTTTAAAACCATAATGAGGTAATTTAAGTAAGATAGAGGTATATATGAATAGCAGAGGAACCAACAGTATCAGGCAAATCTTCTAAAGCAACATATTTAATGTAAGAGAGATGGAAAACTGAAGAATAGGGGGAGACCCTGTCTGGATCCCTTCAACCCCCCCCCCCCCTAAAAAAAAAAAAAAAAGATATTAAAGCATGCTAGATGAGAACATATAAGGTGTAAAAAGAAAACAGAAAACTTTTGCTACCCTTGTATCATTGTTATTAAAGACATTCACAATGGACAGGAGCCAAGTGAAAGACAGCATTATCTTATCATTACACTGTGTAGCTTTAGTGCACATCCTTTAAGCAAATTAAAAAGGATCGTGATTCAAAATGAAAGACCAGATAGCAATACCTTGTAAAGGCTGAAACTAAATCATCTTTTGTAAAACTATCTTCTTCGGAGCCAAAATCATGCAAATATAAACAGTCCGGAATGCTGCAAGGCTGGACCAATAGAAGTATTGGTCACAGAGATAACATAAGAATCTCAGTTCTTGGTATACAGACTCATAAAGGAAGAACCTTTTGTGTGTGCTTACCATATTTTTCAGCCATGCATGGCAATATTTTGTCGTTCCAAAACATGCCCTGTATAGGAAAACTCTTATTAATCATCAGATTGTCAACATAAAAAGTAACACGCAGAAGAAGAATAAGATATGCTTACCTCAAGGATCTACCTTCTAAGACAAAACTGTGCACTGATTGAATACAACGAACTGCTTCCTCCTCTTTTCCATAAGTTATATACCTAACAGAAAAAAGGTACCATTTTAACACTACAAAATATCAAATAGCTACAATATGACAGAATCCCCAATTAGGATAGTGGGGGAGGGACGGGACATTTGACAAAAAAGGCCATTGAGCTTACACACAACAGCTGTTGTTTGCAGAATGTTGAATCGCCCCTGTTGCGGTTCGAGAAATAGACACCTTCAGAACCTTTCCATATTGGCCAAAATACTCTCTTCGCTGAAGAAGCTGATAGATAGCAAAAATACACCTTAGACTCTAGAGATATATAAAAAAGAGCAACTTAAATTTAAGAATAAGTACAACAGGATTATATCTACTTTGAAATTGCAATTATTTGCACAAAGATATGCAAGAATACTCACGGATTCATCTGCAATATTGAGAGGTAATCCAATTATATACACTAGATTCCGTTGAATGACTCTAACATTGCTTAGATGCATCCTCCCTTCAGATGTTTTTGGCTTCCCTTTATGGGACTTCAGTTTTCGCTCTGAATTCATTTCAGCCACTAGCCTGCATAGCAAAGAATGCACGGTGAATTATGAACATCAACAACTCATCAAATAGCATTTGCATAAAAGAAAGGAAACTGCAAAGTAAGCATGGTGATAACCTTTCACAGTTTGCTGCCATCCCCACTATCTTCTCTTTGTCGTATGGTATACGACAAGCTGGGCAGCGACCATCAGAATTATCCTTGCCAGCCATTTCCATAATGTGGTTCCAGCACCAAACACAGATCTGTGATAATAAAAGAGAAGAAAACACATGTGAACAAAAAATAATAAAAAAGTGGAAAAGTTGACAGCCCCTTCCCGCACAAAAATTAACAACAAAGTACGATTTCGGAGCTTAAACCTCATAACCACATTTGCATGGCTTCAATTGCTGATCCGTCAAATCCATCTCCTCAGCACACAATGGGCATGTCTTCTCTCCCTTGTCGCTCATGATTGCCCTGGAGAAAACTCACCAACATTAAACATATCTTCACAAAATATAAATTAAAAAGAATCCTCCTTGAATTGGATCCCCCGTCTGTAATCATGCCAACAACAAGATTTCCAAAGACCCATAAATTGTTTTTCAAAAAATCCACTCAACTCTACCAACTCTCACAGTTTATACTAGTTAAAGCATATAAAATGGCTTCTACACACCTCAGTATCATAACAAAAAGGCAATCTTTTCAATTTCCTGGGTTTTCTCAGCAACCAAACGGAGTGTTATGAAGTAAATCCTCATATATTCAATTAAATCTAATCTAATCATGCAACTGATGAAAAAGAAAACACTTCCTTTTCACTGAGCAACAAGGTCATCAGCAAGAAGAAGAACTACATAAAAACAGCATATCAAATTTTGTAAAAAATAAAAATTGAAACTAATCAATCTAACAAAAATCATACATTTGTACATCCAAACCCGAATCAGGATCCGAAAATTCAGAATTTAATTTCAAGATGTGTAAAGCAAGAGACGGATTTCTCAACTTGTAGATACTACTTTTCCTTTTAGGTTTAACGATCTAGACTACTACTATTATTATTAAGAAAAAGAGCCAACAAAGGTTGGATCTTAAATAATTAGAGATAGAGCTCAGGTCGGCCAAAGAAATGAAGAAAAAAAACAAAAGAAGAGAAGAGAGTGATTACTTTGTTTTGAGGTACGGCACGGGAATAGAGGATAGAGAGAGGCTTAACAGTGAGGAAGATAAAAGCAGAAGTGGAGCAAGGAATATGTGCTTTGAGCTTGTGTGTGTGAGGGAGGGGGAGAGAGAGAGAGAGAGGGCGACCTTTGGATAAAAGTGAAAGCCACAAACCAGAGTGTGTGTAGGTGAGTGTCCGTGTTTTTATTTTATTTTATTTTTTTATTTATGGATAAACGAACGGACGGACGGATTGGCGTGTCGTGTGGTGATTTTGTTGTGGATGGATGGATGAATGTTGATGCGCTTGTGGTTTATATACCATGTTCCTACCAAACCATAGTTATTAAACTTGTATGCGACTACGCACGTAGATTTGAGATCCGGTTATATACATTATTCAAGCTACTTTGAGGTTTTTTTTAATTATGGAATAAAAAAAATATTTGAGATTATTTTTTAAAGTATTTTTTATTTAGAAATATATTAAAATAATATTTTTTTTATTTTTTAAATTTATTTTTGATATCAGTATATTAAAACAATTCAACAACACTAAAAAAATAATTAAAAACAAGAAAAGTATTTGAGTACCATATTTATTGCTTTTCAATTATTCATACTTAGATTATTGATAAACCTACTCAATTTGTTAACCGAATAAGCAATATCTAGTCTTGTGTAGTTCATAACATACATCAAGCTCTCAACCATCTGAGAATGTTTTAATTAGTATATTCTTTCACCTTTATTTTTGGACAGATATACACTTATGTCTATTAGTGTTTTGACAATATTGTTATTACTTTTAGAAAATTTGTCAAAATTTTTCTCAATATAATAAAATTGGGATAATACAAATCCATCGTATGTCCTGTTAATTTTTATTCTTAGTATGACATCTACAACACTAAAGTCTTTCATGTCAAACTTATTAGTTAATATTTTCTTAGAATATTTGATCATGTAATCATTGATGTCTAAAATTAACAAATTATCTATAAAGAGACATATAATGACATCACCTTTATATGTGTCTTTTACACAAACACATTTATTAATTTTATTAATTATAAATCATTTGATAGCATAACCTAGTTCAAGTCATTATTTAGGTGCTTTTTTCAAATCATAAAATAACTTGACAAACTTATAGACTT
>Ga0307510_10008381_pt1 | contig 12314 bp, 12 predicted proteins | sample 12_EM_MG_FD_207224 | JGI IMG/M metagenome (GOLD analysis project Ga0307510, IMG submission 207224) | Populus trichocarpa ectomycorrhiza microbial communities from riparian zone in the Pacific Northwest, United States - 12_EM | ecosystem: Host-associated > Plants > Roots > Unclassified | place...
GTTGTTGACGGAGTTTAAGAACGGAGGTCGTCATGACCATGCCAGAACCTTACAAAGCGGATACAGCGAACTTCGAGCCAGCGGCGACTGAGGCCCAGGCCCAAATCACGAAGGCCAACGAACGCGCCGCCGGCTTCCTGTTCGGCGCCCAAAAATTGATGCTTGAGGAGTTTGTCTTCCTCGGCAATGAATTCTTCGATCGGGCGCAAACCGAAATGCACCTATTCTCGGAACTCGTTTCAAAAATGGCCAGCGCGCATTCCGTCAGCGACATCAGGACGATGTACGAGGAATGTGGCAAACATCAGCTCGAGTTTATCGGCCGCGATTGCGGTCGGCTATTCAAGAACGGCGAACGGGTGATCGAGGCGGCGTCGAACCTGTTCAAACCCCATCCACTGAACTGATCGGCCTATGCCAGCGACGTCGATCATGCCGAAACCGGAAGCGCCGAGCTTGCCAACGCCTGCCGGCGATGGCGCGACCGTGAAATTGAGCCGCTTGGACGTGACCCAGGCTCGCCAGCAGCGGGGGGAGGGTGAATTCAATCCCGCTGATCGAGCGTTGCAAGCCGCGCTGGCGCGATTCAGCGGAGGCATCTCGCCCGTTGCGCTGTTGCTGGCCTATATCGATTGGCTCTCACATTTGGCGGCCTCGCCACAGCGACAACTTGAGATTTCGCAGGAGGCGGTCGGGAATGCCAGGCGGCTCCTCGAAGCACCTCAGCATTTCTTCGTGGCCGGTCATGGACCTTGGTCCCTGATCGAGCCGCAGGCGCAGGACGGGCGTTTCTCTCGTCCGGAGTGGGAAAACCCGCCGTTCAACCTGTTTGCGCAGGCGTTCCTGCTTGGCGAGCAATGGTGGCATAACGCGACCACCGGCGTGCGTGGCGTCGCCAGACAGAATGAAGCAATCGTCGAATTCTCGGTCCGGCAGATGTTGGATGTGCTGGCGCCATCCAATTTCGCTGCGACTAACCCTGAAGTACTGCAGAAGGCGTTCCAGAGCGGCGGAGCGAATTTCGCAGCGGGTTGGCAGAACTGGTGCAGCGACTGGACGCAATTATTGTCAGGCGGCAGACGACCAGCGGTCGGCAATGATTTCACTATCGGCGAGAGTGTCGCTACGGCGCGCGGCAAGGTCGTGTACCGCAACGACCTGATCGAGCTGATCCAGTACTATCCGACCACAGACAAGGTGCATCCGGAGCCGATTCTGATCGTGCCAGCCTGGATCATGAAATACTATATTCTAGATTTGTCGCCGCATAACTCCCTGGTGAAGAATCTCACTGGTCAAGGCTACACCGTCTTCATGATCTCGTGGCGTAACCCTGATACGAAAGACCGTGATGTCGCATTCGACGACTATCGCAGACTGGGCGTCGAAGCGGCACTCGCTTCCATTGAAGGCGTCGTGCCCGGTCGGCAAGTTCATGCGCTGGGCTATTGCCTCGGCGGTACGTTGCTGTCGATTGCAGCCGCGACCATGGCACGTGACGGCGACAACCGGTTGAAGTCGATCACCCTGCTCGCTGCGCAAACCGATTTTACCGATGCCGGCGAACTAAGTTTGTTCATCAACGAAAGCCAGGTCGCGTTTCTGGAAGACATGATGTGGCAACGCGGCGTCCTCGACACCACGCAATGGCGGGCGCATTCCAGTTGCTCCGCTCCAACGACCTGATCTGGTCACGAATTACCCGGGACTATTTAATGGGAGAGCGGGCGCCACTGAGCGACATCATGGCGTGGAACGCCGATGCTACCCGCTTGCCATACCGGATGCATTCGGAATATCTGCGCAAACTGTTCCTTAACAACGACCTCGCCGAGGGCCGTTACGTCGTCGACGGACGGCCGATCTCGCTGTCGGATATCCACACGCCCATGTTTGTGGTGGGTACCTTCCGCGATCACGTCGCGCCCTGGAAGTCGACCTACAAGATCCATTTCCTGGTCGATGCGGACGTGACGTTTCTTTTGACCAACGGCGGCCATAATGCGGGAATCGTGGCGCCGCCGGGCGAAGGGGGACACTGCTATCGCGTCCGGACGAAGCCGGCCGATGGTATCTACACCGGCCCCGATGAATGGATGCAAACGGTGAAACCCGTCGAAGGATCGTGGCGGCCGGAATGGACGACGTGGCTGGCTACCCGGTCTGGTAAGCCATCAGAGCCGCCGGCAATGGGCAACGGTACCGCGGAAGGCCGGGATCTGCCGGATGCGCCGGGCGACTATGTTCGCCAATGATGTTTGCCCACTAGAACTTCATTGATCAAGCGTTACCGAAGGATCGGGGCTGCGGCAGAAAAGCTACGAGACTACATGGCAACTAAGTACACTCCAAGGCGGCGAGTGCGCCACATTGACGATATTCCAATCGCGGACGTTCTTTCGATTTACCTAGATGCGCAGCTGGACAAGTTACGAAGTCGTTTCGATGTCGACAGCGAAAGCGATGAGGCCGTTCCCGCCATCCGCAAGTTTAAGAAGCGGATAGAGCGATTGAATGACTGGTAGGGCGCTTTGACATCTTGCTCGCTTTATTTTGCTGGGGATTCACAGCTGAACGCGCGCTGGAGCCATTGCAGCCGCATCTCCCATTCCGGCGCTCGGTCTCTCTTTTGTCGACCTGGAGCGGGAACGCTACTACCGTCGGAAGCGTCACCCTGACTATTTGACCGGCGAAAAGCGCACGTATCTGGTGCGGTTGCTGGTGCGGTGATTCCGCTACGGCGAAATAACTCCTGATAAGCTCCTGATTTCCTTGGTGGGCCCGGCAGGACTCGAACCTGCAACCAGACCGTTATGAGCGGCCGGCTCTAACCATTGAGCTACAGGCCCCGCCGCGAGCCGCCGCTTTCGCGGCCGGCAACGGTGCCGGCACCGTTTACAGGGATGACCGCGATCCGGCAATGCCGCGTTCCCGGCCGGGAACTATTTTGGCGCTGCCGGCGTTGAGGGCGGGTTCGGTCAAAGCGGGGAGGCGGCGATGTTTCGCTGGGCGGTGATTTGTCTGGTCATCTCGCTGATCGCGGGCGGCTTCGGGCTGACCGGCGTTTCGGCATTCGCCAAGCGGTTGTCATTGATTTTCTTTGCGCTGTTTTTCCTTGGCTTCCTCGCGCTCGTCGGCTTTGCCTATCTGGTCAGTTCGGCAGTGAACCACAGCGAGCTCGTGCCCGCTTTGATCGCCGTGAGCGTGTAGCATTTCAGGGCGCTAATCCACCGATACGCCCGCGAATTCCACCACCTTGCGCCATTTCTCGGTTTCGTCGGCAACCAGCTTGCCGAACTCGGCCGGGGTCATCGGCTTCGGGATGCCGCCGATCTCGGCGAGGCGGGCGACCAGCTTCGGATCTTTCAGCGCCTCGCCAACCGCCTTGTTGAGGGTCTCGACGATCTCGGGCGGCGTGCCCTTTGGCGCGGAGATGCCGTAGAAGCCGACCGACTCGAAGCCGGGCACCGTCTCGGCAATCGCAGGAACGTCGGGCACGCCGGGCCAGCGCTGCGGCGAGGTGACGCCGAGCGCGCGCACGCTGCCGCCTTTCGCCTGTTCGAGGGCCGTTGGCAGATTGTCGAAGATCAACTGCACCTTGTTGGAGATGATGTCGGGAAAGGCCAGCGCCGAGCCGCGGTAGGGCACATGGACCATGTCGACCTTGGTCATCGCCTTGAACAGTTCCGCCGACATGTGCACCGAGGTGCCGTTGCCGGACGAGGCATAGGAGACCTTGCCCGGATGGGCCTTGCAATAGTCGATGAACTCCTGAACGGTCTTGACCGGCATGTCGTTCGCGACCACCAGCATGTTGGTCAGCTGCATGATGCTTGCGACCGGCACGGTATCGCGGAGAAAATCGTAGGGCAGCTTCTTGTAGAGCGAGGTGCTGATCGCGTTGTTGGGCGCGACGAACAATAGCGTATAGCCGTCCGGCGGCGAGGTGACGGCCGCGGCGGCGGCGAGATTGCCGCCGGAGCCGGCGCGATTTTCGACCACGAATTGCTGGCCGAAATGGTCCGACAGCCACTGGCTCATGATGCGCGCCACGATGTCGACCGGGCCGCCGGCGGTGAAACCGATCAGCCAGCGCACCGGGCGGTTCGGGTAATCGGCGGCGGATGCCGGCGTGTTGCCGGCCGCAAGACCTGCAAGGCAGACCAGACAGAACATCGTCGTGCGCAAAAAGGCGATCATCGTTTCTCCCGTCATACTCTTTCCGGTTGCTGCCGCAGACAACACGTCACGACCGAGCTTTTGGCGCTCGTCGCGGCCATGCTTTCATACAAACCGCATAATGCCTACATTGCCCTTTGCCTAATGTTCTTGCATCAGGCTACGGTGTCGCAGCACCATACCGATGCCAGAGGATAGAAGATGATCATCAGTCGTATCGTTTGCTTGGGCGTGTTGCTGCTGGCGGGTGCTGCAGCGGCGCAAGATGGAGGCAAGGCCATTCAGAAAACCACGATCAGTCTGGGAACGGCAACGCCAGGCGGCGGCTTCCCGCTTTACGGCAATGCCTTCGCCGAAATCATGAATGGGGCCGATCCGACGCTTGTGATCGAGCCGCGCAATACCAAAGGCAGCAACGAGAACATTCCGCTGCTGGAAGCGGGCCAGCTCGATATCGGGCTGGTCGCCGGAGAGCCCTCCTACGAGGCCTTCATGGGTATCGGGCGGTCGCGTACCAAACTGAAAATCCTTACCGCGATGTATTCGAGCCCCGGCATGTTCGTGGTGCGTGCCAACAGCCCGTACAAGACCATCCACGATCTCGTTGACCAGCGGGTGGCGTTCGGCGCCAAGGGTTCCGGTCTGCCGATCCTGTCGCGCTATGTGCTCGACGGTCTCGGATTGAAGCAGGACGACAATTTTCAGTCGATCTATCTCGACCGCGCCGGCGATGGCCCGGAGATGGTGCTCGATGGCAGGGCCGCGGCCCTGTGGGGCGCCGGAATCGGCTGGCCCGGATTCTCGGCGGTGGCGGCGAGCCCGGGCGGGGCGCGATTCATCGCGCCGGATGCCGGCGAGATCGCACGCATCCGGGCAAAACATACGTTTCTCAAGCCGCTGACGGTGCCGGCCAACAGCTATCCGAACCAGAACGCGCCGATCGATTCGGTCGGCTCCTGGAGCTTTGTCCTGGCGCGCGAGAGTTTGCCGGACGATGTCGCCTATCGGCTGGCGCGGACGCTGCATGGCGTCGAAGCCGCGCTCTGCAAGAAATTGCCGCAGTCATGCGAGACCACGGCCGCGAACACGGTTGCGGCAGCGCCCAATCCGGACCTGATCCACCCCGGCGTGCTGAAATATTTTCGGGAGATCGGGGTGATGAAATAATCCTCGTCGTCCCGGCCTTGAGCCGGGACCCATAACCACCGATGTCAATGTTGTGCGGAGCTGGAGCGGCTATCCGATTGACACAGATATCGGTGGCTATGGTTTCCTGCTTTCGCAGGGACGACAATGTCGAACAGTGCGGTCGACGGCGTGCGCCGGGACCGACGACGAGAGTTTATTTCTTCACCAGCGAACAGGCCGGATCGGGTGGGCCGAATGCGTCCTCGCCGGAGATCTTCGCCAGGATATTGTAATAGTCCCACGGATATTTCGACTCGTCCGGCTTCTTGACCTGCACCAGCATCAGGTCGTGAACCATCAGGTTGTCCTCGCGCAGTTTGCCGTTGCGGGCAAAGAAATCCTCGATCGGCTTCTCGCGCATCTTGGCGGCGACCTTGAGCGGCTCGTCGGTGCCGCTTTCCTTGATGGCGTCGAGATAGTGCATCACGGCTGAATAGACGCCGGCCTGCCACATCGTCGGCATCCGGTTCATCTTGGCGAAGTAACGCTTCGACCATTCGCGGGTCTTGTCGTCCATGTCCCAGTAGAACGCGGTGGTCAGCAGCAGGCCTTGCGCCGCCGGCAGACCGAGCGAATGAATATCGGTGATCAGCGCCAGCAGGGCAGCCATCTGCTGGCCGCCCTTCAACACACCAAATTCACCGGCGGTCTTGATCTCGTTGATGTTGTTGGGCGGGCCCGCGGCGATACCGATGATCTTGGCCTTGGAGGCCTGCGCCTGCAGGATGAACGAGGACAGATCGGGAGTGGCAAATGGCGGCCGAACCGAGCCCAGCACCTTGCCGCCGTTCTTGCTGACGACGGCGGACGCATCCTTTTCCAGTGAGTGGCCGAACGCATAATCATCGGTGATGAAGAACCAGCTGTCGCCGCCGCGCTTCACCACTTCCTGCGCGGTTCCGACCGCGAGCGCGCGGGTGTCGAACACCCATTGCATGGCATAGGGAGAGCAGAACTTGCCGTGGAAATCCGCCGCCCCGGTCGATTGCGTGATGAACATCCGCTTCTTTTCACTGGCGATGTTCTGCACCGCGAGCCCGACCGCCGACACCGGCACGTCCACGATCAGGTCGACCTGCTCGGTGTCATACCAGCGCCGCGCGATGCCGGCGCCGATATCCGGCTTGAGCTGATGATCGCCGACCAGCACGCTGATCGGCTTGCCCAGCACCTTGCCGCCGAAATCGTCGACCGCCATCTGCGCCGCCGCGACCGAGCCCTGGCCGGTGGGCGTGGAGGCCGGACCGTTCATGTCGGTGAGAACGCCGATCTTGACCGCGTCGTCCGAGATCTGCGCCCGCGCGGCCGGCGAGGACAATATCGCGGTTGCGAACGCCGCAAGTACGGACAAATTCCTGGCGCGCATCTCGTCTCCTCCGGTTACATCGGCGCATTGGCCGTATTGGCTGGCGCGCAGCTTGGGCTCGGCCAGCCAGCCTTCTTGCAATTATTCAGTGGGGGGCGTCAACGCGGCAAGCGGAATCAGGCAGCGTGGGTCCGGCACGGGCGTATCGCGACGAACCAACCGCCAGCGATGTTGGCCCGAGGGCCAGGCGGCCATCGCCGACTACATGATCGATGGCGAGCAATTGTTCCTTCCCAATGCCGGGAGGGTCGTCCGAGCCGGGCATTTCCAGCGGTTATTTTCTTTCCTTCTGCCCCACGGGAGAAGGTAAGAATGACTGATGATCCCGCTCCAGCGCCTGCCGGCTTCGCTTACGCCGCTTGATTCGGCGATCGCCGCGTTGTTCGACGGGCTTGAGCTGCTGGCGCCGGTCGAGCTTCCGCTGGCCGAGGCGCTCGGCTGCGTAGCTGCCAGGATGCCGCCGCTGAAGGCGGTTCCGTCGCGCGATATCGCGGCTGCCGACGGCTGGGCACTCTGTGCCCGCGACCTCATCGGCGCATCGTCCTATTCGCCATTGCCGCTGGATCGATCACCGGCCTGGGTCGAGGCCGGCGACGCTTTACCGAAAGGTTGCGATTGCGTGATCGACCGCGACCTCGTGGACCAGGCCGGCCCGATGGTCCAAGTGCTGGCGGAGGCGATACCGGGGCAGGGGGTGCGCCGGATCGGCGGTGATGTCGCGCCGGGAAGCTTCGTCATCGCTCCGGGGCGCCGGGTCCGGCCGCTCGATCTTCTGATCGCGCGCGCGGCGGGGCTGGAGAAACTCAAGATGCGCCGCCCGCGCCTGCGCCTCGTCAATATCCCGGCGGCCTCGGCCGCTACCATCACGACAGAGCTGATTTCGGAAAGCGCGCGCGCCGCCGGCGCCGATGTCATCTGCGCCGAGGCCTCAGGCCGGGACACGGCATCCGTCGCAAAGGCGATTGATGCGGGAACCTGCGATCTGCTTGTCACCATCGGCGGCAGCGGCGTCGGCCGCACCGACGCAACGGTCATGGCGTTGGCCGAGCGCGGCGAAGTGCTCGCCCATGGCATCGCCTTGCAGCCGGGCCGGACTTCCGCGGTCGGCAGGATCGGCAAGATTCCTGTCGTTATTTTACCGGGAGCGCCGGATCAGGCGCTTGCGGCGTGGTGGACATTGGCAGTTCCCGTGCTGGGCCGATTGTCCGGGCTGCGATTGCGACAGCCGGTAACGCTGCCGCTGGCGCGCAAGATTGCCTCAAGTGTGGGCATCGCCGAAATCGTCCTGCTGGAAAGGAAGGATGGAACCTGGATGCCGCTGGCGCTCGGCGACCTTTCGCTCGAAGCCATCGGCTGCGCGGATGCATGGCTGGCAATACCCGCCTGCGCGGAGGGTTTTGCTGCAGGCGCGCCAGTCGATGGTTATATGTTGCGGGATTGACGTGAGTCGCGACATGACCAATGCAAATCTGCCAAGGAGCCGCGACGGTGTGGAGCAGGAACAGTTCCTGACGATCCTGTCGCGCGACGAGGCGCTGTCGCGCTTCGAGGCCGCGCTGTTCCCGCGCCCCGTTCCGAGCGAACGGCTCCCGCTTTCCGATGTGCTTGGGCGCGCGCTGTCGGAGGACATCGCGGCGCCGATCGACGTGCCGCCCTTCGACCGCTCCAATGTCGACGGCTTTGCGGTAAGGTCCGCCGATATCGCATCGGCCGGCGAGGCGACGCCGGTTCGTGTCCTGCTCAACGACGAAGTCATTGCTTGCGGTACCGCGCCGACCCGGCCGGTACTATCTGGAACCGCTACGTCCATCGCGACCGGCGGCGCGCTGCCGCGCGGCGCCGACGCCATCGTAATGGTCGAGCATACCCAATCCGTCAACAATCGCGCCATCGAGATCCGCCGCAGCGCCTCGCCGGGACAGTTCGTGTCCTTTGCCGGCTCGGACATTGCGCGCGGCGAGTCGCTGTTGCGTGCCGGAACGGTCATCGGTTCGCGCGAGATCGGCATGCTCGCCGCCTGCGGCGTCGCGCAGGTTTCCGTCGCGCGCCGGCCGCGCGTCGCGGTCATTTCCACCGGCGATGAACTGGTGCAGCCGGGCGAGACGCTGCGTCCCGCCGGGATCTATGACACCAACGGTGCGATCGTCACGGCGGCGGCAAGCGAGAACGGCGCCGAGGCCGTGTTCCTCGGCGCAATCGCCGATGACGAGGAAAAGCTGGAAGCCGCGATGCGCCATGCGCTCGAGAATTGCGACATGCTGGTGCTTTCCGGAGGCACCTCGAAGGGCGCCGGCGATGTCACCCACCGCATCATCGCCCGGCTGGGCCAGCCCGGCATCCTCGCCCATGGTGTCGCGTTAAAGCCGGGCAAGCCGCTGTGTCTCGCGGTCTGCGACGGCAAGCCGGTAGTGATCCTGCCGGGATTTCCGACCTCGGCGATGTTCACCTTCCACGACATGATCGTGCCGGTGCTGCGCCGCATGGCGGGCCTGCCGCCGCGTTCGGATGCGAAGGTCAGGGCGAGCGTCCCGGTGCGGATCGGTTCGGAACTGGGCCGCACCGAATTCGTAATGGTGTCGCTGCTGGAAGGCGACAAGGGCTTGATCGCCTATCCCTCCGGCAAGGGCTCCGGGGCGATTACCTCGTTCGCACAGACGGACGGTTTCCTGGCGATCGATGCACTGGCGGATCAGTTGCCGGCCGGGAGCGAAGCCGAGGTGACGCTGTTCACGCCGTATCTGCGGGTGCCGGATCTCATGATCGTCGGCAGCCACTGCATCGGCCTCGATCTGGTGACCGCGCCGCTGGCGCATGCGGGCGTGCTGGTGCGTTCGATCGCGGTCGGCAGTCTCGGCGGGCTGGCGGCGGCCAAGCGTGGCGAATGCGATCTCGCGCCGATCCATCTGTTTGACGAAACCACCGAGAACTACAACGCGCCGTTTCTCTCCGACGGACTTGAACTGATAAAGGGCTGGCGACGGATGCAGGGCATCGTGTTTCGTGCCGGCGATACGCGGTTTGAGGGATTGACCGCGCGCGACGCCGTCAGTGCGGCGCTCGCCGATCCCGCTTGCGTCATGGTCAACCGCAATCAGGGGGCGGGCACGCGGGTCCTGATCGGGCGGCTGCTCGACGGCGCGCGCCCCGAGGGTTACTGGAACCAGCCGCGGTCGCATAATGCGGTCGCGGCAGCCGTGGCACAGCAGCGCGCCGATTGGGGGATGACCATCGCCCCGGTCGCCGACGCTGCGGGGCTGGGCTTCATTCCATTTGCCGAAGAACATTACGATTTCGCGCTGGTGACGGCGCGCAAACGTCGCCCGGCGGTGCAGGCGTTTCTCAAGGCGCTGGAATCGGAGGAAAGCCGCGCGGCGCTGGAGCATGCGGGATTTCGGCGGGCTTAGCCATCATCCCAGGCCCGCTGACAAGCCCGCTCAAATGAATGCCATGCCGCCATTGAGAATGATGGTCTGCCCGGTCATGTAGTCGTTTCCAAGCACCATCAGAACCGCCTGCGCGACCTCCGCGGGGTTGCCCATGCGACCGAGCGGAATATTTCGCGCCAGATCGGATCTGCCGCGCATCATGTCGGTTTCGATCAGTGAGGGGGCGACCGCGTTGACCGTGATGCCTTCCTTGACCAATCGAGCCGCGTAGCCGCGCGTCAGCCCTTCCATGCCGGCCTTGGAGGCGTTGTAGTGAACCCCGATCGCGCCGGCGCCACGCGCGGCGCCCGATGAAATATTGACGATGCGGCCCCACTTCCTGGCCCGCATCGCCGGCAACACGGCCTGTGTGCAGAAAAAAGCCGACTTCAGGTTGACCGCAATGGTCCGGTCGAATTCGTCTTCGGTAAGCTCATCGATGCTCCGCACGATCGCCATGCCCGCATTGTTGACGAGAATATCGATTGGACCCAGCGCCGAGCCGACGTGATCGATCATCTTCGCGACGGCGAGGCTTTGCGATACATCGGCAGCGAATGCGACGGCGCGGCTGCCCATGCGCTTGATATCCGCCGCCACCGCATCGGCTTGATCGGCGCGCTCCCGATAGTTGACCGCGACAGCGGCGCCGGCTTCGGCGAGCGCGACCGCGATCGCGGCTCCGATGCCGCGGGACGCCCCGGTCACCAATGCGGTGTGGCCGGCCAGGTCGGTTTTGATCGTCATCATCGATGTCCCTCCTGCGATGAGCTAGCCGCCATCCAGTGCCGCCAGCCGCTCGGCCTCGGCGATGTCGTCCATGGTGTTGGCGTTGAAGAAGGGATCGAGCGGGGTTGTCGGCCATGTCACGGTGGCGAGCTTGTAGCACGCGGTCCAGCGGTCGATCTTTCTGACGTCTTCGACCACCAGCGCATGGCGCAGTTCCTCGCGCAAGCCGACGCTCCACAATCCGATCACCGGATGCGACTGTCCGTCGGAGGCGGCAACGGCAAGCTGCGCGTTCTGTTCGGCGCGGGCCTCGTGCAGGCGCGCCACGAGATCGCGCGGCAGGAACGGACAATCCGCGGCGGCACTCAGCATCCACTGAACGTCGGGCCGGTTGGCCGCGGCCCAGTCGAGGCCGGCGAGAATGCCGGCGAGCGGACCGGGAAATTTCTCCACGCTGTCGGCGATCACGGGCAGGCCGAAGCTGGCGAACCGCGCGGGATCGCCGTTGGCGTTGAGAATGAGTCCGTCGCATTGCGGCTTCAGCCGCGCGATCACGCGTGCCAGGATGGTGCGGCCGCCGATCTGGCGCATCGGCTTGTCGCCGCCGCCCATCCGCCGCGCCAGACCACCCGCCAGCAGCACGCCCGGCGTCGCCGGCGCGTCCCTTGACGTCGCCGGCGCGTTCCTCGCTGCTATTTCAGTCGTCACGGTCGCCGCCTTTGCGCTTGTGGCGCGCCGATTCTTCTTCGACAAAGGCCAGGTTCTGATCGTGGACGATGCGTGTCTCGCCGGACAATGCGATGAAGCGCTTGCCGCGCGCGCGCCCGACCAGCGTCAATCCCACCTGCCGCGCCAGATCGACGCCCCACGCCGTAAAGCCCGACCGCGATACCAGGATCGGAATTCCCATCCGGACCGTCTTGATCACCATCTCCGAGGTCAGCCGTCCGGTGGTGTAGAGGATCTTGTCGGCGGGATCGACGCCGTGGCGATAGATCCAGCCCGCGATCTTGTCGACCGCATTGTGCCGGCCGACATCTTCGGTGTAGCAGACCGGCGTGCCTTGCTTGCACAGCACGCAGCCGTGGATCGCGCCGGCTTCGAGATAGAGCGACGGCATGGTGTTGATGGTGTGCGTCATCTGGTAAAGCCAGGAGGTGCGCAGCTCCGCCTCCGGCAGCGCCACGCTTTCCACGGCCTCCATGAGATCGCCGAACGCGGTGCCCTGCGCGCAGCCCGAGGTCTGCGTTCGCTTCTTCAATTTCGCTTCGAAGTTGGTGTGATGCTCGGTGCGCACCACCACCACCTGGAGGTCGTCGTCATACTCGACCTCGGTGACGACATCGTCGTATTTCAGCATGTTTTGATTGAGCAGATAACCCAGCGCCAGGTATTCCGGATAGTCGCCGATCGTCATCATGGTGACG
>Ga0307510_10008382_pt1 | contig 12313 bp, 8 predicted proteins | sample 12_EM_MG_FD_207224 | JGI IMG/M metagenome (GOLD analysis project Ga0307510, IMG submission 207224) | Populus trichocarpa ectomycorrhiza microbial communities from riparian zone in the Pacific Northwest, United States - 12_EM | ecosystem: Host-associated > Plants > Roots > Unclassified | place...
CACCAAGGTCATCATCCTGACCACCTACGACCTCGACCACTACGTCTACGCCGCGCTCACCGCCGGCGCCAGCGGCTTCCTGCTCAAGGACGTCAGCCCCGAGCATCTCGTCGCCGCCGTACGCCTGGTGCAGTCCGGCGACGCGCTGCTCGCCCCCGCGATCACCCGCCGTCTGATCGAACGCTTCGCCCAGCGCGAGGAGGACCGGCCGGCCAGTCTCCACCGCGACCTGTCCGGCCTCACCCCGCGCGAACTCGAGGTGCTCCGCCTGCTCGCGACGGGCCTGAGCAACGCCGAACTCGCGGACCGCCTGCTCCTCAGCCCGACCACGATCAAGACCCACATCGGCCGCATCCTGTCCAAGCTGGATCTGCGCGATCGCGTCCAGGCCGTCGTCCTCGCGTACGAGACGGGACTTGTCTCCCCGAGAGGTGAGGGCTCCTAGCCGCGCTCGCCGGAGCGGGTCGGTCGCGGCCGGGCCCATCGCCTGTCACGCATCGCCTCCGCCGCCGTCGCCGTGTCCTCCCTGCACGGCGCCCGCCGCATCCGCACCGCCAACCCTCGGAGTCGGTTCAGTTCTCGACGGCACCGGTCGAGCGGGCGTATTCGGTGGGTGTCTGGCCGTAGCGCTTCTTGAAGGCCCGGATGAAGTGGCTGCTGTCCGTGAACTGCCAGTGGGCGGCGAGTTCGGAGACACTCAGCCGGCCGTACGGCGCGATGAGGGCGAGCCGGGCCTCGTCGAGCCGACGGCGGCGGATGTAGGAGGTGACCGATTCTCCCGCCGCGGCAAACGCCCGTTGCAGGGTGCGGACGGAGACGTTGAGTTCGCGTGCCAGCATCGTCGGAGTCAGCTCGGGATCGGCGAGATGGCTGTCGGCGAGGTTCTTCGCGGCCTGGGTGAGGGCGGGAGCGAGCCGCGGTTCCACGTCGTCGAAGCAACCTGTCGCCACTGCCTTGGCCAGCTCCAGCAGGCTGCTGCGGGCGGCTTCCACACCGGCCGCGCTCAAGTCGGCCACCGTTTCGTGGACCATGTTCGCGTGGGCCATGAGCAGACGCATCTCGGCCGAGTCCGCCGACCCGAAGGTGATCCGGTTCCCGAGCAGGGGTTTGAGTATCGGGGCGGGCAGGACGAAGAGCTTCGCCGTCGTGTGCGGCACCGTCTCGAAGTGCGACTTCCGATCGCAGTGTTCGAGGATGAACTGTCCGCTGGACAGGGTCTGGTCGCCACGGTCGCGCGTGCCGTCCCGCGTCCATGTGCCGTGGCCCACCACGAACATCCGGACCTGCTCCTCGAACGCGGGTGGGACGCTCTCGGACCGGACGGCCGACACGCCGTGGAAATCGATGACCACCACGTCGCCCACCTTTACGGCGCGGCTCCTGACCTGGAACTCGGCGATCACGGCCGGGCTGCTGGTCGGCAGGCAACTGTCGCTGATCTCCGATTCCCACGCACGCAGGAAAGCTGCCAATTCTCGTTGTGCGCCGTCAGGGACGGTGGAACGTGGTGCAGCGCCCGAGAAGGTGAATTCCACGGAAAACGCCCCGTTCGCCCCCTCGGTCTCCATTTCGACACCGTTCATTTCGGGCCGGTCCCCTTCATTGGTCCCCTTCATCGGTCCCTTCATATTCGTTCCTCCGATGCCGTTTCGTGTCGCACATGTTCTATAGGGATGGCGCTGAGATCCAATTACGGGTCGTGCCGGCGTTCCTAGACTCCGGAGCGAGGAACCGCCCGGTCCGGGCCGGTCAGCGGGGGAAGCCCTTGAGGAAGACACACGACCGTGCTGATCCTTTCGCCGTGCTTCCCGGACGGCGCAGGCTCTCGGCCGCCGTCGGATCGCCGTGGGACGGATCCGTTTCCCGGGGCTGAACGTGAACGAACCCCCAAGGCCGGCTCGGTGGATGCCGGGCGTTTCCCTCTGTGGTTGTTGTTGCCATTCATGCGAGTTGTAGGAGCGGGTCAGGATGAGCGAAGAAGAAGCCGTAGGCGCGGTCGGCGAGGCCGAACTGGCACAGAATGCGATGCGGATGCTGGAGATGATCTCCGGGTACTGGGTGACCCAGATTCTGCGCGCCACCGCCGAGCTGTCTCTCGCGGATCATGTGGCGGCGGGGGCCGCGACGCCCGAGGAGATCGCGAAGCGTGAGGGCAGCGACCCGCGGACCACGTACCGTCTGCTGCGCGCCGCTGCCTCGCTCGGTCTGTTCGCCGATGCCGGGGACGGCCGGTTCAGCGTGACCCCGATGGGCGGCCTGCTGCGCAAGGGCGCTCCCGGATCCTTGCGGGAGATGGCCATCGTTCAGGGGGCTCCCTTCCACTGGCAGACGTGGGGTGCTCTTCCGGACGCGGTGCGCAAGGGCGGCACACAGATGCAGGCGGCCTTGGGTCTCGCCGAGGGGGACACCGTTTTCGACTACTTCGGAAAGCATCCGGAGGAAGGCGGCCTGTTCGCGGCGTCCATGGCCAACGCGACAGGCATGGTGATCGACGATGTCAGTGCGGCGGTCGATCTCGACGGTGTCTCGGTGGCTGTCGACGTGGGCGGCTCCACGGGCGCCCTGGTGCACACACTGATGAAGACCCGTCCGGAACTGGCCGGCGTGGTCCTGGACATGCCGCATGTGGTGGACAGCGCCGTCCAGGCAGCCGGCGAAGCCGGTGTTCTCGACCGCTTCACCGCGATACCGGGAGACTTCTTCGAGGACGTCCCCGCAGCCGACCTGTACCTGCTCAAAATGGTCCTGCACGACTGGGACGACGCCCAGTGCCTGACGATTCTGCGCAACTGCCGCGCTTCGGCCGAGCCGGGCGCTCGTGCCGTGGTCGTCGAGTCGGTGGTCGACAAGGTCGGAGAGCCCGGCTTCGGCGCGCTCCTCGACATCAACATGCTGGCAGCCACGCACGGGCAGGAACGGGACTTCGCGGAGTTCGACGCCCTGTACGCGGCCAGCGGATGGCAGCGGGTCTCCACGAAGCCCACCCGCACCCCGCAGTTCATCCAGGAGCTCGTGGCCGTCTGAGCGGATCAGTGAGGGGCAGGGTGTGTCCCTGTGGCCCAACGGCGGCGGCCCACAGGCGAGTTGAGGACCCGTTGCCTCCACGGGCGATACACCCTGCACCAGTGGGATCAGCGTCCGGCTGTCGATGTTCACGCCGGCCAGGCCAAGGGGGAACTCGCTGAGCGAGGCCTTCGATACTCCGATGCTCCCCTTGTCCGGGTCACGGGGTCAGGATGATCTTGCCGAGGGCGGTGCGGGCGGAGGACTCCGCCAGTTCCAGGGCCGCGGCCGCCTCGGTGAGCGGGAAGCGGGCGGCGATCTTCGCGGTGAGTACGCCGTCGCGCAGCAGGCCGAAGACATGGGTGAGGTCGGTGCGCGTCCGGTCCCGGAACGCCTCGCGCTTGGCCGAGTCCGGCTTGCCGGCGCCCGCCCAGATGTCGTAGAAGCTCGCGTGCCTGTGGGTGGGCGCGTAGTTCCAGAACGCCAGTTTGGCCAGCAGGGGCAGGAAGTCGAGGAGTATGGGGCGGGTGTCGTCGAGCGCGGCCGCGATGCTGTAGGAGACCAGTGTGCCGGTGCGGTTGAGCAGGCGGTAGGAGAGGCCGACGCTCGCACCGCCGAGGTGGTCGAACGCGGCGTCCACCCCGTCGGGGGCCAACTCCCGGATCCGCGAGGCCAGTTCGGGGTCCCGGTAGTCGACCGGCTCGACCCCCAGCTCCCGCAGCGCCGCGTGGTGCCGTCCACTCGCGGTGCCGATCACGCGGGCGCCCGCATGCCGGGCCAGCTGCACCAGGACCGAGCCCACGCCACCGGCGGCGCCCGTCACGAGCACCGTCTGTCCGGCCTGGACCTTCGCGCTGCGGTGCAGCATCTGATAGGCGGTCAGCCCGTTGACGATCAGCGTCTCCGCGTCGTCGGGGCCGATTCCGTCGGGCACCTCCACCAGGTCGGCGGCGGGCAGCAGGACGGCCGTCGCCCAGCCGCCGGTCTTGGTCAGCGCGGCGACCCTCCGGCCGAGCAGCGTGCCGGCCACACCGGGGCCGACGGCCTCGACGACGCCGACGAGGTCGTAGCCGGGTACGAAGGGGAACGCCGGCTGACCGTAGTAGCGGCCCCGGCGCATCGCGCTCTCGGCGAAGGACACGGCGGTCGACTCGACGCGCACCAGGGCCTGGCCGGCGGTGGGGGCGGGCAGTTCGCGCCGGGCCAGCCTGAGGCCGGACGGCTCGACCTTGCCCGGCAGCACCACCTCGGTGGCGGTCACGGTGGTTTCGGCGGTGGTGTTCGTCTCGCTCATGACCGGCTCCCTGGGCTATTCGCGACTGTTCGTCGCTCTGTTAATGGTCGTAACTCTGCATCTGTATGTCGCGTCGCGTCAAGTCGTAAGTTCAGTTACGATGCGGCAATGACGAACGAGCCGCAGACGGTGAGCAGGCGTGAGCGACTGAGGGTCCAGACGCTCCAGGAGATCGAGGACGAGTCGTTCGCGATCATCGACGCGGGCGGCGTGCACACGCTGTCGATCGCGGCGCTGGCCCGCGGCATGGCGATGTCCGCACCGGCCGTCTACCGCTACTTCCCGTCCCGGGACGCGCTGGTGGCGCACCTGACGACGCTGGCGTACCGGCAACTCGCCACGGCCATGGGCCAGGCCGTGGCAGACGGCGGCCGACGGGCTCCGCGGGCGCGGGTGGGGCTGCTGGTCGCCGCGTACCGCGACTGGGCCCTGAGCCACCGGCGGCGCTACGGCATGCTGTTCGGCGAGCGGCCCGACGACGCGCCCGGCGAGGTCGTCGTCCGGACCCCGCTCGACGAGGCGATGGCCCTGCTCATCGACCTGCTGGTCGCCCTCCAGGACACCACACCCGCCGAAGGCGCCAGCGGTGACCGGGCGCTGGACGGCCAGTTGCGGCTGTGGGCGCGCGCGCAGGAACGGCCGGACACCACGCCACGCGCCGCCCGCGCCGCCATCCTGCTCTGGACCCGGATCCACGGCATCGTGAGCCTCGAACTCACCGGCATCTTCGCCAACCACACCCTTGAGGTGCAGCGGCTGATCGACCTGGAGATCGACGACGCCGTCCGGTCACTGGGCCCGGACAGTTGATACCGAGCCCGGTCCCGGCGCGGGCGGGCGGGATCACTCACGGTTTCTCGAAGAGCGCCGGGAAGGACTGAGGACTGTTCCGCTACGACCCCTTTACGCGGCGGTGGTCGGCCCTGACGGGTCGGCCTGCGTGCCCGAGCTGAGGACGGCCCGTGCCGCACGGTGGAGAGAGCGGGACACGGTCGCCGGGTTGCCGAGGTAGCCGCTGACCATGGCGCCGTCGCGGAGCAGGACGAGCTGGTCGGCGACGTCTGCCGGGTCGGTCGGTCCGAGCGGTGTGACCATCTCCTCGAGGGTGGCCCTGACCCAGTGGCGGTGGGCGGCGACCGTCCGGCGGACCGGGTGGTCCGGGTCGGCGTACTCCGCGGCCGCGTTGATGAACGGGCAGCCACGGAAGCCGGGTTGGCAACTGACCGTGCCGATGGTCTCGGCGAAGAGGCGGATCGCCTCGTCGGTGTCGCCCTCGGCCCGTGTCAGAGTTGCCGCCACGTCGGCGCGTTCCTGTTCGGCGAGCCCTTCGAGGTAGGCGACCACGAGTTCGTCCTTGGTCCGGAAGTGCCGGTAGAACGTCACCTTCGTGATGCCGGCCCGCTCGATGATCTTGTCGGCGCTGACCGAGCGCAGGCCCCGGGCGTAGAAGAGTTCGGTCGCCGCTTCGAGGATGCGCTCCCGCGTGGACGCCTTCGCCGGGCCCGGCTCGCTCATCTCGTCCTTCACCACAACTGTGCCGTGTGTCATGTGTCGGCCTGTTTCCCGGCCCATGTCCCGCGACCCGGAAGGCGATCGCCGCCGCACCACTCGGCGGGACACGGCCGTTGCTCAGAAACCCTGGCTGTTCAGCCAGTCCAGACTGTACTCGGCGACGTCGCGCCAGCCGTGGTCGAGCACCATCGAGTGTCCACGACCGGGGAACACGTGATGGTCGGTCGTGGCCCGGCTGGTCGCATAGAGGTCGGAAGCGGCCTTGACCACGGCCGGGGGAACGATGTGGTCCGCACCGCCGGCGATGAGCAGCAGCGGGCCGCGCTCGTCCAGCCGGGTGTCGACGGCGGCCGGGGAGGTGCGCCGGAGGTTGGACAGGGCGACCTCGAACGCCGGCCTTCCGGGGCCGGGGACGGTCCAGCGGTCGAAGAGCTCCTGGGACTCCGCGTCGGAGAGCGCGTTGCCGAAGCCGAATCGGAACTGCCTGGCGTTCAGGGAGATCGCGCGGCGGCGGTTGCCGGGTCGCCCCAACGCCGCGGATCCCGACCTGAGTTGGACGAGGGGGATGCGCAGCACACCCTTGATCTGGCCGGGACTGATCGCGACCGCGGCCGCGGCGGTTCCCCGGGCCAGCAGCTTCTGGGCGATCAGGCCCCCGAGAGAGTGCCCGATGACGATCGGCTTCGTCGGCAGTCCGGCGATCGTCTTCGTGTAGGCGGCGGTCAGGTCGTCGATTCCCAGACCCGCCAGCCGCTCCGGGTGCAAGCGCGTGTCCCGCACGCTCGCGCCGTCGCCCGGATATCCCGGGGCCATGGGGTCGTATCCCGCCGACTCGAACATCTCGAGCCAGTTCGTCCATCCCGTGGCGTGCAGCCACAGGCCGTGAATGAACACTACGGGTGCCGTCTTCGTCACAAGTTCTCCCGTGTTGCCATGTAGACGAACTAGTACGTCTACATGGCAAGGTAGCCGTGATCGCCCCACACGGCAACAGGCGGGTCCGGGCGGCGGGCATCCGGTTCATGAGGGTCTGTCAGGTCGATCGGCGGGGGAGGACTCTGCGGGGGGAGGACTCTTCAGGCCCGTCGAGGCGGTCGGACCTGGGCCGTGTGGACATCGCCGCCGACACGACCGGCCGGTTCATCCACGTGGGACATGTGGAGCCGGCCTTGCGGGCGGGCCCGGCCCCGGTCCGACGGCGCGCCATCCGGTTGTCCGGCGACCGCGGGTCCGCCCGCTCGCCCTACGTCCTTGTCCCCGGCGGCATCCCGAGCGTCGGCCCACTACGGGCCAGGATCGCGCAGTTCGCCGAACAGGAGCGGACCCGGTGGGGAAACGGGGCCCGCGTCGAAACCGAATCGGCGATGACGGCGACGCTCCAGGACTACTACCGCACCGGCGTCGGGAGCACGGTGGCCGCGTCGGACCTACAGAGCGGTTCGTGGCAGGGCGGCCATCCATGGAGCGCGGTCTTCATCAGCTGGGTAATGCGCCAAGCCGGCGCGGGCAGCGCCTTCGCCTACAGCACGGCCCACCGCGAGTACGTGAGCGCCGCCAAACGCAACGCCGAGACGGGCAACACCGCCAACCCCTTCTGGGCCTACCCGGTCGAGAAGATCGCCCCCGAGGTCGGCGACCTGGTCTGCGCCGACCGGGACGGTGGCGGCGGATGCGGCGGTGTCACCTACGCGACGGTCGACAACGGCACGGCGTGGTCGACGCACTGCGACGTCGTCACCGCCGTGGACCGGGCCGGACGCAAGCTCACCGCCGTCGGCGGCAACGTCAGTGATTCGGTGAAGGCCAAGACGATCGCGATCGACGCGCAGGGCTTCGTGGTACCCCAGCAACCAGGGCAGACCTGCCGGTACTTCGCCATCGTCAAGGTCCGCGAAGACACACCCTCCGCACCCCGACAGGAGTCGGGACCGGCCGCACCGGCCACCGTGCCCGACCCCGACGCCACAGCCCGGGCGATCCGTCTGAACACCTCCTACGCCACCGCCCTGCACTGGAGCGAGCACCTCGACGCCATCACCCGGCTGATCGCATCACCCGGATCCACCCCGGCCGACGTCACCTTCGCCCATGCCGTGGCGCAGTGGCAGCGCGGCCGAGGACTGACACCGGACGGGGTCGTCGGACCGGACTCCTGGATCGAAATGGTGAAGGTGATCAACCGCTGATGTGGAGGCGGCCACGGGCAGACGCAGATCGTGAGCACCCAACTCGCGTGCGAATTGCCGGAGTTCGCCGACGTCGCGGTACACCGGAATGTCAGCCGCCTGGATCATGGTGTCGACCGCCCCGGGTCCCGGATCAGGTCTTCTCGACCTCGTCGTAGCGGCCGAGGAAGCGCGGACCGCCGTTCTCCACACGGTGCAGGAAGAGGCCGTTGACCGAGTTGAACTGGTCGGTCGCCGCCTCGAACGCGATGGTCTTGGCCAGCCCCTTGTACGTGGACGCACGGAGCCTGTGCAGCACGGCGCCCCGCTCGACCGCGGCCGTGCCCAGTGCGCGCAGGCCCTGGGAGATGAAGAGCAGGGCGTCGTAGGCCTCTACCGCGAAGGGCGCGACGGTGCGTTCCCCGAAGCGTTTCCTGTACGCCGCCACAAAGCTTGCCGCGGTGGGCAGTTCGGCCGGGTCCACATAGGTCGTGCTGAACAGCCAGCCCTCGGCCGCCGCGCCCGCCTCCGTGAGGAACTCGGTCTCCAGGACGGGTTCCGCCGCCATGCGCGTGCCTCGGAAGCCCGCCTGTTCCAGCGCGCGGGCGCACAGGGCGGCCCGGTGCGGCGACGCGCCGGCGTACACCACGGCCTGCGCCTCGGCGGCGAGTACCGCGTCGGCCGCGGGGCCGAAGTCCGCACTGGCCGCCGGGACGACATGGCTGGTGGTCGTGCCGTCGGACGGCGGCCAGTCGGTGAGGTCCTTGACGATCTCCCAGCTGAAGCGGCCCGCCGCCCTGTCGTCGATCACGGACGTCCTGAGGCTCTTCGCGTTGTGGGTGAGGTAGTGGATGAAGGCCGTCGACAGAGCGCTCTCGTCGGGCCTGATCTGGAAGAACACAGTGTCGATCCCGGCGGTGAACGCGTCGGTGCCGGACGAGACGGTCACGAGGGGAAGCAGGGCCTTCTGGTAGCGGGCGACGACGGCCTCCGCCGAACTGGCGTCGCCGGTCGGGCCGATGACGGCGTACACGGTGGGATCCGCGACGAATTTCCCGGCCACCGTCTCCGCCCCTTTCGCCTTCCCGCCGTCGTCCCGCACCTTCAGGGTCAGGTCGAAGGCGCGGTCGGCGCGGGAGTTGAAGTCCGCTACGGCCAGTCGCGCGCCCCGCTCCTGTGCCCTGCCCACCGCCTTGCCGGTTCCCGACAGGTCCGCGTGCAGCCCGATGGCGTACCGGGGCAGCGGTCCGCCCGCCGTACCACCGTTGCTGTTCCCGGTTCTGCCGGCGGCCCAGGCGGCCAGTCCGCCGCCGGTCATGACCACCCCGGCCGCCGAACCCAGCGTCAGGAGGCGGCGGCGTGAGAGGGCGGGCCGGTCCGGCGGCAGCAGGAGCGTGACCGGCTCGGGGTCGGGCAGCGCCAGGACGGCCGCCGAGCGTTCCGCGATCAGCCGGGGCAGTGCGGGCGGCAGCCATGCGCCATCCTGCTCACTCTCACCGGCCAGGGCGTCGCACACCTCCCGCGCGGTGGGCCTGGCCCGCGGGTCCTTGGCGAGGCAGTCGGTCAGCAGCGGGACCAGGGCCCACGGCACGGCGTCCAGGTCCGGTTCCTCGTGGACCGTACGGAAGACGACGGCGGCCGGAGTGCCGGTGCCGAACGGGCGGTGGCCGGTCGCCGCGTACGCCAGGACGCAGCCCAGCGAGAAGACGTCACTCGGCGGGCCCATCTCACCGGCCCGCGCCCGCGCCTGCTCGGGCGAGAGGTAGCCGGGCGAACCGATCACCACATCGCTCGCGGTGAGCGCGGTGGCACCGGTGGAACGCGCGATGCCGAAATCGATCAGCCGGGGCCCGTCCAGGGCGAGCAGTACATTGCCCGGTTTGACGTCCCGGTGCACCAGGCCCGCGGCGTGCACCTCGGTGAGCGCTTCGGCCAGCCGCGCGCCCAGGGCACGTACCGTACGGTCCGGCAGCGGCCCGTGCAGCGTGACGGCCTCGGCCAGCGACGGGCCCGGCACGAACGCGGTCGCCAGCCAGGGCTCAGCAGCCTCCGGGTCCGCCGCGGTGACCGGCACCAGCCACCGCCCGGTGAGCCCCTCCGCCGCCTCGGCCTCGCGCCGGAACCGGGCCCGGAAGCCGTGGTCGGCCGCGTACTCGGCGCGGATCACCTTCAGCGCGGCCAGCGCCCCGCCCGTCGAACGGGCCAGGTAGACCACGCCCATGCCGCCCGAGCCGAGCCGGCCGAGCAGCCGGTAGCCGCCTATGAAGGGCGGGTCGCCCGCCTTGAGCGCGTGCACTCCCGCGCCCTCCTCCGAGCGCGCCCCGCCCACCGCTACACCTCGGAGGGGGCTTCACCGAGGAAGCGGAACCGGCCGTCGACCACCTGGTGCAGGGAGACTCCCCAGCCGGCGAACGTGCCGTCCTGCGGCTTGAAGGCGAAGTCCTTGGTGATGCCCTTGTAGCGGCTCTTGCGCAACAGGGTCACCAACTCCCGCCGTTTCGGCGGCTGTTCGCCCTTCGTCGCCTTGACCAGCTCCTGGATGACGAGGTTGACGGTGTCGTACGCCTCGGCGGCGTAATAGCCGGGCGCGGAGCCGAAGCGCTTGCGGAAGGCGGCGGTGAACGCCGCCGCCGCGGGCACGGCGGAGGGGTCGACGAAGGAGGCGGTGACCAGCCAGCCCTCGGCCGCGTCCCCGGCCGCCGTGAGGAACTCCGGGTCGAGTACGGCCTCCGGCGCGAGCCGCGGCCCGTCGAAGCCGGCCGTCGCCAGCTCACGGGCGGCCCGGGCCGCACCCTGCGCGTAGCCGGCGTAGATGAAGGAGTCGATCCCGGCCCGCAGCATGTCGGTGACGACGGGCTTGACGTTCCGGGTGTTCGCCGGGATCACCCGGGGGTAGGGCGGGATGCCGTACCCGCGCAACAGCAGGGTGGTGCCCTGGGCGCAGTCCCAGCTGTACGTCTGCGCGGTGCGGTCCTGGATCAGCCCGGGCAGCCGCGTCCCCTTCCGCTGCGCGAGACGGACGGCGAGCGGGAAGGACATGAGCGCGTCGGAGGGGCGGCACTGGAGGTAGGACCGGTGCTCCGCCGAGGTCAGCAGCAGCCCTCCGGACGAGACGGACAGCAGCGGCAGGAAAGCCCCGTCGTACGCGGGGAGGACCTTGACGGCCGTCTCGTTGTTGGACGGACCGAGCACGGCCAGCACGTCCGCGTCCTGGATCAGCTTCTCGGCCGCGGCCGGTGCGCGTACATCGGTGCCGCCGTCGTCCGCGGTTTTCACGGTGAGCGTGAAGGGCTTGTTCCTACGGGAGTTGTACTGCTCGACCGCCAGCCGCGCGCCGCGCTCCTGCGCCTGTCCCGCCGTTCGCTGCGGCCCGCTGAGATCCGCCTGCACGCCTATGGCCCAGTGGCGGGTCGGCGATGCCGAGGTGCCCGGGGTGTCGTCGTCGCGCAGGGCGGCCCAGGCCGCGGTGCCGCCGGCCGCCATGAGCAGTGCCGCGCCGGAGGCCATGAGCAGCCGTCGTCGGCCGGGCGACGCCGGTTCCGCGTCCCCCGGCGCGTCGGCGACGGTCGGCTCGATGTCCGGAAGCGCCAGCATCTCGGCCGAGCGGTCGGCGATTCCCCGTACGACGTCGTCGGGCAGCCAGTCGATCGGCCCGCCCTCGGGGATGGCGTCCTCGGCCAGCAGTACCGTGCAGATCTGCTCGGCCGTCGGACGGTCCGCCGGGTCCTTCGCCAGGCAGAGCTGCAGCACCGTCAGCAGATCGGTGCCCGCCGCGTCCTCCTCGGCCTCGATGCCGGCCAGGTCGGGTTCGTCGTGGACCGTGCGGTAGAGCAGGGCGTCGACCGCGCCGGTACCGAACGGCGGACGGCCGCTCACCGCGTAGGCCAGCAGGCAGCCCAGCGAGAAGATGTCGCTCGCCGGGCCCAGCGCGGCGCCGCGCGCCTCGGCCTGCTCGGGGGAGAGGAAACCGGGCGTGCCGATGACCAGGTCGGTGGAGGTGATCGCGGTCTCGTCGGCCGCCCGGGCGATCCCGAAGTCGATCAGGCGGGGACCGTCCACGGCGAGCAGGACGTTGGCGGGCTTGACGTCGCGGTGGACAAGACCGACGGCGTGCACCTCACGCAGCGCCGCGGCGAGCATCCTGCCCAGGATCCGTACGCTCCGGACGGGCATCGGACCATGACCTACGACCGCCTCCCCGAGCGAGGGACCGGGCACGAACGCGGTGGCCAGCCAGGGTGCCGCCGCGTCCGGGTCGGCGCCGGTGACCGGCACCGCCCAGGGGCTGGTCACCCGGCGGGCCGCCTCGACCTCACGGCGGAACCGGGCGCGGAAGTCC
>Ga0307510_10008383_pt1 | contig 12313 bp, 19 predicted proteins | sample 12_EM_MG_FD_207224 | JGI IMG/M metagenome (GOLD analysis project Ga0307510, IMG submission 207224) | Populus trichocarpa ectomycorrhiza microbial communities from riparian zone in the Pacific Northwest, United States - 12_EM | ecosystem: Host-associated > Plants > Roots > Unclassified | place...
TATTGCTTGAAACCCACTGTTCATGTGGGTTGCGGATCTATTGCCGAAAAGCTCCGCCCTCCGGTGCACCGGAATGGGCAAAATGTTGTTCCAAGGAAGGTCACAATCGCGTACGAAACATGAGTGCATGAGTTGTCGAAGCACGCGCTCGGCGATCGGCAGACAATGGTCTCGTTTCGAATAATGTTCTCATCCATCTAGAGAAGGTAAGGCGTTACACCCACGTAATAAAGGAGCGCGTACAGAGTACAGCATGCGAATCAGCCGGGTACTTGATGGGCGAGTAGCCAGCCGCGAAAGAGTGCCACCGGACGTCCGCGGGATTAGCAAAGCAACGTCGGATTGTCACCACGTCGGTATGTGATAGGATTCTAACCCTTGCTGAGCTAGGTGATTCCTCCGTTATATTCAAAAGGCAGTTTTGAGGTCTGGAAATAATATCTGGATTTTCATTGTCCAATGTTCAGACGTTCAAGTGTTCAAGCTTTCAAGGAACGGATGTGGGTGCATTGCGGGCAAAGTGGTATCCTGTTCCATATCCCGCGCGTCGTCAATAGCCGAAGCCTTGCTTAGTCATACGTCGGCACTCTTTCTTGATCATTGATGCACTTGATGTCCACACCGCCTGAGCATGTGTTCATGTCAGGGCTAGATACCGCCTTTCTGTGATTGTCCTCGGAAGAATATTCTGACAAAGCGCAATGGTACCGTCGCTCATTGCTAGCACCGGCGGTTTCCATTGCTTCTTGTGGGTCTGATCTATCCATTTTTGATCCAGTTGCGGCTTGTCACTGCTGTAATGGCGTACCCGGCCTAGGGGTACGCAGCCATCCGGTCTGTGAGTAATGTCAGATTCTTGCGGATTCTGCGAGCCGAACGGGGCCGCGCTTTTTAGAGGTAGAGTCTCCCTTCTCATATCTGACCTTCTCGATTATCGACTTCCCACTCCCCCCCCCCTCATGTCTACTTTACCTAGAACCCAAGTATTGAATAGCTCGACGTTCAAAGCTCCGCCCTTGGGCGACAAATCCCTATGTCTCCCCGACTTCTACGACTGGCAGTACCGAAATAGCCCAAGTCACCCGTTCTTTATGTACGACGATGGCCCCGGAAAGATCACGACTATCAGTTGGGCCGAAGCTGCTCGTGGGATTCATCGTGCTGCTCATCTTATCGCATCGCGAGTCCCTCCGGGGGATGTGGCAGCTGCGCTGGAAGGGCGCCCTATCGTCATTGCCGCACTGGCGGCGGCCGGTCCGTATTCCACGCTTCCCATTGTTATGCGCTTCCGTCGTTGAATTCTATGCAGATACTGTGACCTACGTCACGACCGAAGTAGGAATTTTGCGAGCTGGGTTTTCGGTGTTCCCGATCTCGACAAGAAACTCGCCCGAAGCTATCGCCCATCTGCTGAAAAAGACGGGGACAAGCCACTTACTCGTCGGTGGCGAACCCATGCTTCAGAAGCTTGCCTCGGCTTCCTTGGAGTTATTGCGGGCGGACGGCCATCGCGAGATACCTTCTTCCCACATGCCTCATTTTGAAGATCTTTACCCACATGATGGTCCGGATGACGAATTCAAGCAATATCCTCCAGTGAAGTTTGACCTTAACGCGCCATCGCTAGTATTACATTCCTCTGGTCAGCACAGTATCGACCTCTCCTGGGTATATGCAATAAACTGACTTCGACATTAAGGATCGACCTCGTTCCCAAAGCCCGTCATGTGGTCCCATAAACAACTTGTCACCCTTTGTACTGTTCCCTGTAAGTCGCCCGCATTCGTGATAGAGCTTCTCTTATGCCTTTGGCTAGGGTGCGGTGAGATGGATTTATGTGGACAAGTTATGTCCTGCCACGCGATGCCCGTCTTCCACGGGATGGGCGTCTTGCAAATAGCTCTGGTGGTGAGTGCGACTTCCTCTGGGTATTTTTTATTCCAACAGTTTTCAGCCGTCTACTGGAGTGGTAATGGCAGTCTTCAAGCCGGCCTTCCCAGCCGTTCTGCCAAACCCTCAGAACGTATTGGAGGGTATGATGATAACTAACTGCTCGATTGGAGCAGCTGCACCAACATTCTTAGAGGTACGTGGTCACTCCCCCGTTGGTTAGCTTCTCACTCAAGGGCGCATGAAGGCTTGGTCTCGCAATCCCTCTGCCGTCGGTTATCTTAAAACAACTAAGGCAGTGGTATGTTACTAAGAACCTACGTGTAGATGTGCTACTGATCACTCCATGGAAGATGTGGGGTGGAGGTCCGCTATCCAAAGAGGTGGGGGACTTCCTTACACGTGAAGGAGTCTCTGTCCATTCCCAGTACGGATGGTAAGCACATTGGCTCCCGTCTTTCCTTCGTCTATATAATTTCGCCCTAGTACCGAATGTGGGGTTTTGAACACGGTGCTCCCAAGTGGGTTCTCGTTTTCATACACTCGTTTATAAGTTATTTATAATGCTACACCACAGGTCATTCTCGTGGCGAGGATTGGGAATATTTCACGTTGTCCTCACATTGCCGTCCCGCGTTTCTACCTGAAGGTGATGGGACATTCGAGTTGGTTCTTGTAGTAAGCGGGTTGTGTCTTCATCTCCTTTCTACACTGAGATTTTCTAGGATCATGACCTTCACCACCCCGTCTCATTAAATACTCAGATAGATGGGAGGGACGCGTATGCTACCTCAGATCTGCTAGTACCCCATCCAACAAAACCTGGTCTATGGAAGATTTACGGTCGAAAGGATGATCAAATCATGTTGTCAACAGGAGAGAAGACGAACCCAGGGCCTCTCGGTAAATCCACTAGCTTGATCTTGGTATCGTGTCCTGATGTCGAAATCTAGAGGGAATTCTTTGTCAGGATCCTCACATCTTGTCCGCTGTCATGTTCGGCCGGGGACGGTTCCAGAATGGCGTCCTTATCGACCCCAAACCCCCATTTGCATTTGACTCTAAGGACGAGGCAAAACTCGAAGCGTTTCGAGAATTAATCTGGTGAGTATGTTTCATTATATCTACCGCTGGTTTCTCAACTCAAAATCCAGGCCGACTGTGGAGCGGTTGAACGCTTACGCACCACAACACTCTCGCCTGTTCAAGGAGGTGCGTATATCTACCCCCCTTCTCGATATTCAGCTGATCAAGGTTACTGTCCAGATGCTAATTGTAGCATCACCATCCAAGCCATTTGCGTATACAGCGAAGATGACGGCGCGCAGACAAGCAATCCTCAAGGATTATGATGAAGAGATCAACGCACTATACGACGCCATGGAGCAGACGTCGCAATCCGATATCCCGTTACCTGTCGAATGGACACCGTCACAGTCACTTGACTATGTGCGACACATTGTTCATAAGGTCATGTCACAGGAGGTTGCCGACGGAGTTGATATCTTCCAGCATGGCTGTGATAGGTGAGAATATTTGTCTCTACTGACGCCACCATTAAGTAACGCTTTTGTGTAGCCTGCAGTCCACTTACATTCGGAACGCCATCCTCCATGGGCTCCGGGAGACTAAGCCCGAGGCAGTGACGCTTGTGTCCGCGTCCTTCGTGTATGAACATCCTACCATCGAGCACATGGCAACATTTTTGTGCAAGGTGGTCGCTGATCCACATTCTACTCTGGCTGTCGATCTCCCAATGCGTGGGCGAGAGTTGCAGGCACTGGTCAACAAGTACACAGAGGGCTTCCCCGCGCGCCTCGCACACAATGGATCTGCATATCCGGTGCTTGATGGGAATGTTTATTTGTTAACCGGGACGACAGGTGGCCTCGGTTCCAACATGCTGGCACGATTGCTGGAAGCACCTGCGGTCGCGCGTGTATACGCATTTAACCGGCCAACAAAGTCCTCAACTTCACAGGCGCGACATTTATCGGCCTTCAGGAAACGCGGTCTGAACACGGGTCTCTTGTCGTCCGAGAAGCTTGTGTATGTCGAAGGAGACCTGGGCGCACCCTGTTTTGCTCTCGGTGACAGGTTGTATGGAGAAGTAAGTACTCCTGGCCTTCGGCTGTTTATTGTGCTCATGCGGGGTGAATTATAGATCCATGAATCCGTCACCCACATCATTCATAACGGTATGTCGATGCCCGCTTCACCATGCCAGTCACGCTAAGTAGTTCCCTAGCATGGAGGATTAATCTCAATCTATCATTATCGTCCTTCGAAGACGGTATTTCCGGAGTGCGCGCCTTGGTGGACTTCGCAATCACATCGCCACTCATGCGTCCACCACACCTACTTTTCGTGTCTTCCATCTCAGTACTCATCAGTGCGTGCTGATTTTTGGGGATTTATGCTTTTTTGTTGATTACCTAATCTAGATTTCGAAAACAAGGGTCCAGTCGTGGAGGAAGTGTTGTCGAATCCGGAGATCCCTGTTGGCCCTGGCTATGCGGAATCGAAGTGGATAGCTGAACGTATCCTTGACGCAGCTGCGGAGCGCACCGCATTGCGGCCTGTGGTCGTACGTCTGGGACAAGTTTGCGGAGAAGGGAATGGTACCTGGAATGAGAAAGAGTGGTTCCCGTCGCTCATAAAGTCAGCTCTGACACTAGGCTGTTTGCCCAGCCTCGATGGGGTAAGTGGGATACTAGTTAAACTGATGATGTTGTCACTGATAGGACACTTAGACTGTCGCTTGGATTCCGGCCCCGGATGCTGCCGCGGCAATGGTCGAGATGTCGCACGTCGATTCCACCCCGGACGCACACACCTTCCACATAGTCCACCCACGCGGCGTGCCCTTCAACTCCCTCATTTCCTCCGCCGCATCCTCGCTCAGCGTTCCACTTGTTCCATTTACCGAGTGGCTTTCCAAACTTTCCGAGGAGCACAAGGCCCAGTCCTATTCCGATGCAAACCTGGAAAAGGCACAAGCGAGAAACCCCGCATTGCGGTTGTTCAGTTTCTACCAATCTGTGCGCTCCGGACCCGAGTGGGAGCCCCTCGGCGTTGCGCGCTTAGATACGGCGCGCGCAGTACGCGTATCGAAGGTGTTGGCAGAAGGCGCCAAGCCACTCGGGGAAGAGAATGTACGGAAATGGCTGAGCGCATGGCGCTCGAGCGGCTTCCTCCCTCAAGAACGGAGGAAGACAATAGCCCGTAGATCGATTCAGTTGTCAACTCTCGAGGCGGCGACGGCTGGACTTGCTACCTCTCTACCTGCGGAATTGCTCAATGGGTCGACGCTGGTCAAAGGAGCCGTCGCGGTGTATATGGCCTCCAAGTTTGGTTTCTTGATGGTCTTTTTCGGGTCCCTACAACTGCTGTATGCTTATTTCTAGACATTACTGTATCGTTTTCGTCCTGCATCTATTTAAATGTACTTAGACCTACAACGGAATCTTAGATTTTTATAATATCAAGAGGAGGATGTGTCTTGCGAGTGATGATGACGGCAGCAAGGATGCACCAACGCGCGCTTCCACAACTCGAGAAGTACCTCATCCTTTTCCTCGGCACATCAGGAAAATCTAAAACTGCTTAGTGCGACGCTAGACAAGCCCCTTCTCTACATCTCTCTGGGAGAAGAGTTTCTTCTTGCAAATTTTTAATAAAACTTTGAAGAGATGGTCCAGACACAAATAAGATCTATGATACCGGGGTGTCTTCCTCTCCGGGACGGAGAAGACAGTAGACGGTCACGGTATCGATAAATCGATTCAGGTGTTAACGTGTCAACTTGTCAACACTCGAGGTGGTGACAGCTGAACTGACCATCTCGGCCTGTGGGCGTTTTCAATAGGTCGGTGCTGTTGAAAGGAACTGTCGTAATATTCATGGCCTCAAAGTTTCTTGACGGTCTTTCTGTCTCTTCAATTGCTGTGCACATATCTCTACACACCGTCGTTTCTCACTGCATAATGTTTTCATGTACTTGGATCCGCAGCCGAATTTTGAATATCAAGGGGCGAATGTTCCTTGCTATTGGTGATGATGGCGGCAAGGAGGGAAAACAAGGAACTAATTTCCAAAGTACTCTTCTACTAACGCGCGCTTGCGCAACTCGAGAAGCACACCCTCCATTTCCTCCTTAGTTGGCATCTTTGGTGGTAGGAGACTTTCCACAGTTAAGAAAGGGATGTACGCTGCGGCCGCACGGGCATGTGCCAATGCGGTGGCGGCCACATCGGCCTGCGCCACGTCAGGTGTTGCAACGGGCATGTCTGGTTTCGAGCGCTTGGCGACTTCACTGTCAGGTTCCGGCGCTATTTTACCATCGTCATCCGGGGCCTTGCGTTTGCCGTCTGATACGGGTGGCGGGTCGCCCGATGGCGGGATGCTGGATGAGGACGCGCTTGCGCCGCGCGGTATTTGAGGTAGAGGTATATCAGTGGGAAGGCCAAGGATTTCACGCAAGTGAGTGTGCACCTCCTCCCACTCTGCCACCACGGAACGAGGAATGGTGAGCTGCTTGCCCAAGTTGCCAACAAGGGAACGGGAACGTTACCTGTTTGTTCTGCATCCTCCTCGTACTTTAGGAGTTTCCCGTCGCCCTCATCAAGATCGCCGAAGTACGCTGGTCCCTGATTCGTGAACTTTTTGTAGAAATTACTTGTCGCGTTCTCCTCGTCTTCCTCCTTTTTGCGACTCTCGAAGAGCTCTTTCACACCTGGCAATTCCTTGGCGCGTCCGAAATATCTGTGGAACGTTTGGGTGAGAATAGAGGAAAGAACGTAGGGTGTGGGTTTACGCACTTATATCCCTTAGTTCCTGGTACTTCTCGTCCATCATCGTCTAGCATGGCAACGTTTCTTCGATAATTTGCACCGCCTAAAGCGATTATCTGGTTTTCCCAGTGACGCTTTTCTCGCAGTAGCTTGTTGATCTCATCGTTGAGGTCCCGGACCTCATAGTCCGTTAGACCAGCTGTAGCGGGGAAATATGAACATTGGATCTCGACCAGGACGGTGGGGATACGGACCATCTTGGATCTTCGACACTTTCCTACTGATTTCGCGCAGGATCTCTCCTCGCCACCGCTCGCATTCGCGTAAGCTCTTACAAGCGCTTGCCATACGTGGGCGTCGGTCGCCTCGGGTCCCAAGACCAAGCTCTGCGGCCTGGGCTTCACGGAAGCGGTAGAGCATGGACTGCGCCTTTTCTTCATTACGGGCCTAGCACACGTGTCAGAGAGGCTTCATTGTCCCTTTATGATGTGATACGTACCATTATTGATATAAAAAACTTGAATGGGAATGGCTCGGACGAGTAACGACGCCTCGACACAAATTGTAAGTGTTGGTGTTGCAGGAGTCGAGACGTGACGGCTTCACGGCCCGTATAATCCGCAATGATCCCACCCCCGAAATCGAAATGGGCAAAGCAACGCAGTGGCAAGTTGCAAGCAACGCGTCTCGGCAGTGTTTCGGCAGTGTCTCGGCTACCGCTTGTCCTTTCCTTCCCATGGGAGAGAGCAACGTACCACCTCATAGTGAAGTCTGTGAGTACTGTATCATTCTTTCATTTCCATATGTGTTCTGAGCCATTACAATTCCATGACAGGCCATAGCACCACCGAGGATTTGGGTGCAGTAGCATTGTGAATTAAATATACGACCGACGTTGTGTAATCATTACACATATCCGTCAAGGCACCAACAGCATGCAGTTCTAACAACAGGCATTGGTGCCTAGTTCCGTCGTTTCGTAAGTTACCACAACGATGTCTTTCGCCCAAGTGTTGAGAAAATTCAGCCAGCCAAACCTTGCGCGTTCTGTTGATGCTGATGCTGATGCTGATGCTGGGGGTGGTGCTTCTGACAACTCGAACAATCCACCCCAGCGACGCCAGGCCAGCGAACCGACGCTCACCAAGTCCCGTTTTTGGAGAATGAAGAGGCCACCAACTCCTCATCGTTCTAACCTATCCCAGCCGACGCCTACACAGTCTGAAAATTCTACATTCACAGATGGAGTGATTAGGATGCCCTCACCCACCCCCCTTCCTACCACACCTGGTGTCTTCGCAACTAATCCCGACGTGGCACCTCCGCCAGACATGATACCGCCTGTGAGCCCTGTTCCCGACAGGCTAGCCGAAGCCTGGGACGCAATCAAGGATGGCCCGAGCATTCCCAAGGCGAGCTCGGGGCTTGATACCATCGGTGCGCCCTCTTCCTTGACTTCTTTCTCAAGTAACCTGATCTTGGCCTCTAGCCGACGCGGTTTCTATGACACAAATGAACGTCACACCGCTTATACCCATATTCGGTGCAACTGTCGCAGCCGCTCAGCAAACCGATATCGGCAAGGCTATAAAGGATGGGATCAATAAGTTTTCGGAGGGTATGCCTGTTCTGATGCGTGCTCTGGACGAACTGAAATCCTTGCACCCGTTTATCGGAGGTGTGTTCGTCCTATGATATTCGGGCATGCTGAGTAATACGAAAAGTAGTCGTTGTATTGGCGTTCAAGACTGCGTATCAATTGGAGCATAATCGTTACGAGAACGATAAGAAGGTGGTCTCTTTGTACGTTGGAATGAGAGATATGATGGGTGCCCTGCTTCTGTGCGTGTTGTTGTCGTCTCCATTGAAATCAACTCACATTCCGCAGCCTAAAGGACGTGCAAAATGACAAAATGATCGCGCCCGACGGGATCGACGTCGAGGACCGATTGAAATCACTCGTTGAACGCACCGCAGAAGACATCAAAATGTGTTCGAATGTGTGCGATGCTTACACGAAGAAGAGGCCCCTGGCGAAGGTGTTATTGAGCACTGCTTGGGATACGAAGCTGCTTGATTTCGTGCAACGCTTCGCCCAAAGACGCCAAGAGTTTCAGTTCGAGTTGACGATACACATAAGTCAGGGCGTCGATAAAGCTCACGGGAAACTCGATGCCATTGGAGATGCAACGAGGGAACTCGGCGAACAGTTCGGATACTTATATTTTCGTCGTAGCATGCACTGATGGTGGGTCACAGGATGGCTGCCATGAAAGCCTTATTCCAGCAATTGGTCAGCCCCGAACAGAAGCGGCTCTCGGAGCTCGTGGCAGAGAAGGGCGGTTTCCAGGTTCTGCGCGACAACGACAAGGTGTTGCTTGATCTAGAAGCAACCGCGAACGAGTCATCGCGTCAACCCAGCGTCGAGGGACTTCAGGGAAAGATTAACGCGTCTGATTTGAAGGCTGAGAATCTTAGAAACGACATCTTAGAAGACCCCGATGCTGCAGTGGAGAAGAATTGGACGGTTTTCTCTCGCAAGTTCGAAGTACAGAAGAATCAGATCATCGACAAACTCACGCTCGTTGTCCAGCGGGAGAGTGACCGAGTTATTCGAGAAGTGCGAGGAAGTGCGCATGAACGTATCCGCGATCGAGTCAGTTTCATCAGCTTGTCACCTGGCTCAACCTCTAACTACCTTTTTTTTTATCTAGTCAGTCCATGAGATCTGGGTGGAAATGGTAAATATGATACGATTCCTGTCGAATGCACGAAGTTAAAGACTTGGGTAGGGCTGGCGAGGGAGTGTCAAGGCTCGGCATTTTGTGCTTGCCCTTCGTGATCATTACCTTGAGAAGCTCTCTGGAAATGAAGGTGCCCTTGGTATGGGCACCAGTGCGATCAATGACTCATCCGACCCAGACTCATGGGCGATCAAATTCATCGATGTCCTGTGGGTGCGACCCATTTTAGAAGCATTCGATGATGACGCATCAGGATTCATCACTATCACCGAGGCGAATATGTTCACGAGTTCTCGGCCAGTGGAGTGGGGGTAAGTATTTCATTATTTCGGACCGATCTCATCTTATGGGTTCTAGCCTGCCTCATTGGTTGGCTTTCTGGGCTGTTGGTGAGCCGAACATTTCCCCCTATTCAGACACATAGCTCAATCGTTGCAGGGTTCAAGTGGTCCATCATCGACTACGCACAGAAGATAGAGAACTTGTTTGCCAAAATGGAAGGCGTTCGCACATTGGTACTCCCTCCCAATCGGGAGGTCGTTGATAAATACTTGACACTCGTCTGGATACTGGTTCACACACTGACCGCTGCGGCATCCTCACTATCTTCTGGGTTGGATGGTGCTGAGAAGTTCAAATTGCACCTCGAAGCGGAGGAGGCCCGGCTAGGGAAGAATCTGCGAGCAGTTGACTACGTTATTGACGGAATTGATACCCTTAAACTCATTACAGGAGGGGGCCGCATTGAAAAGGTCAGGATTTGACAATGCGCCCCACACTGCCTTGCACTCATCTTTTCATTCAATTGATAGACCCTCTTTCCACTGATATACTTGCTCATGAAGCGCCACTATGAGATTATGCGGATCATGAGGACCAAAGTAGTAAATTTTCGTGATCTATTTGAGGGAGTAGAAGGCATTGTATATGTGTATCGTGCAGTCTTCCATCGCGTGAAGGACCTCACCGGTGTGTCGATTTCGTCCCGCTCTGATCCTTGTCGTATTAACTTGATCACCCCAATTTCAGACAACTTTTCTCAGCAGAGACTCGATCCCGAGAAACAGTTCCAGAGCTTCGCTTTTGGGATTGTGAGTTCTTGTCTTCCGATCCAATCCCCCATTTTATTTACGCGTATCTCATGCTACAGTTCAGATATGTCCATGATATGAAAACCCTGTTCACTGGGGACTATTTCCGGGGTCTCAGTCATCAAGTCATACCATACAACGACGATAACGAGGACCAAGATGTCGAGCTGGGACGCATTTTGAACTATGAGTGCAAGGACGAGCTATCCGTCGATGACGGGATGTACGATGGGCATTCAATTTATGATATTCCGTGCCATCGTGATGTGGAGCCACCGTGGACAGATATGTGGGTTTTTACGTTCATTTAGATGATTCGTATGCTCTAATCTTCGAACGCGCTGCAGATTGGGTCACTGGCATGGCGTTTTTTATAACAGCGAAGGGGTTCGTATGGAAAAGGAATCGATGATGACGTTCGTTCTGGTGCCTGCGAAAGGTGAACAAGAGATGAAGGCCGATGCGTGGTCCATTCAAGGACGTCATACAATTACTGGATCTTGGTCTAGGAATGAAGGCGGGGTGATCCAAATCAAATTAAAGATGACGTTCCCGGTTGCGTTTTCGGCCCCCAAGTTTTTCAATGGTCACTTCGACCCAGAACGTGATGCTTTGACGGGCATATGGGGATGTTCTGCCGAACTGGAAAACTCCAAAGACAAATTGGAATGCCGCCGGATTCCACCCAATTACCTCACCGTTTACCCCAGCATCAAAGACATTTCGGATAACAAACCTCGCTCCATGTGGAGATTCGCGATCGCAGCTGTACGGAATGACGTACGTCGTGACCATTGGTCATGGACGTACTTTACCCAGCGTCGAGATGCTCGCAAGCGTATAGTTCCTCTAGTCGTTCGTGATCGCTACTTTGGTCCGCCGCTCGGGGATGAGGACACCCAGACAATGTATGCGATCTTGCCCACATTGACATCGGCGGACGCGTGTTTCTACAGTTCCAAAGCTAACCATATACGTGCACACACGTGGGTCCACGAGTGAGTATTTCATGTCGCAAGCCCTCTTTCCGATTTCTAAGGCGAATCGTAGGAACGCATGCTGTGACTCATGTGATGGCCCCATCGGCGGGCCTCGGCTGTTCTGCCTGGATTGCGCCAGCAAGAACACCGAGATATTTGACACAGTGGATCTTTGCTGCGCGCATCAGTGTGTTGATTCGCGTATCACGAAACGCGAAGACCTCGAATGTGCACATGAGCCAAGCCATCGACTCATAAAAGCTCGCACTCCTGTGCTAACCCGCAACCACGGCCGTGCTGTTACAGGGGCATGCGAAGCATTCCAACGTGTTCGAGAGTTATGCACGAAGATCGCAGAATCCTCTTCTCATCCTCCTAAGACGACTGGACTTCACGAGCAGCAAACACCGAGGTCCGAGCCGACATCGACGGAGATACCTACCAAGGGTGACAATCAGGATGATATCCACACTGCTTTGGACTGTGGCAAAGGTGGGGCCGAGACGGAGGATAAACTGGCACCAAACACAGTCCAGGGCCAAGTGTCAGATCAAGACTTGCCCACTTGTGGCAATTGTAAAAGTGGTCTTTCCTTCCCATTCTGGTATTGCATTTATTGCGAAGGTGGGTCCCGAGGTTGGCCCCCCTCATCTTAAAAGCTGACCAACCATCCTGCACGATTAGATCACCTCTACATTTGCAACGCATGCGACTCGGAGGGTGTCCCTGATCTTGTTCGAAGTTCCGGGAGGCACACGGAGGACCATCATCTGATTCGTTGTCTGGCACCAGAGAATACGAAGGATAAAGCCCCT
>Ga0307510_10008384_pt1 | contig 12312 bp, 15 predicted proteins | sample 12_EM_MG_FD_207224 | JGI IMG/M metagenome (GOLD analysis project Ga0307510, IMG submission 207224) | Populus trichocarpa ectomycorrhiza microbial communities from riparian zone in the Pacific Northwest, United States - 12_EM | ecosystem: Host-associated > Plants > Roots > Unclassified | place...
TAGAGGGATTTGTTTGGGTGGTGTAGGAAGTGCGGGGTGATGAGGAGGGGTGCGTTGCCATCGATCGTTGAACCGCCGTTATTTTTGTCCCCCGACAATACCAAGCCATGGGATAGCACTCAAGTAATGTGGAAGCCGGATTAGCTAGGCATGGCACCAGTCCTGTACTCGAGTAAGCACCAAAAGCAGCCCGTTCGCCTAATCTAGGGAGAGCCGGGGCACGCTAGTAACTTAAGGGCTAGAGGGCGTGGCTTGGAGGAGAGCTTGCTCAAAGAGGTAATACCATTTCGTATAATCGATGCGAACGCAACGGAATTTCACCACTTTGGGCAGTTCAGTATCTCCTGGGGGCTTGAAACTCTTCGACAGAGCTTGCTTGCCCCTTGCTAGCGTATTCTGGCCCCCCCCGGACTACCGTACACGGCGTGGGGGTAGCGTTCCAGAAGTCGTATGCTAGCACCCCTCTGATACGCTCGAACTGGCTTACTTTCTAACAGATTGTGGAATGGGTTAGACAATTGGGGGGGGCTTTTCCTACACGGGTATACTGTAGACGCAGGTGTTCGGCATGAAGAACCTAAATACGGGAGTCAAGAGTTTGTGTGGCAAATTATCTGTCTGTACCTGAACGCCCGTACTAAATACAGACACAAGTGTTCAGGTTCTTCGTGCCGGGGACCTGCGTATTGATAAGTATGGTATGGTCTGGTGATTCTTCATTGGTAATTGGGCGGTACGCTATAGGAGGTTGTACCAGTACTATCCTTATGAATGCTCCTGTGTGACCTACTAGCCATCACTCTGGAGAGCCCATACCGTGGCAATGGAGCTGCGTAGCCGCCGTATATATGGAGGGAGAGGGGGTGGTTCGATGCCCCGGTTTTGGGGAGCGGAGGTATAGGTGTAGCCAATTGATATCCCGAGACACCGCGGTTACCAGCAGCTGTACTGTAGTTACCAATAGCTGTCGGTATTTCCGGAAGTCAACTGCAGTGACACTTCAGATTCACGGTACTGGTAGTCCCGCTCTCGTCAGCTACCCATGATATACCGTACTGAAGCCGTCTTCAAGCCCTCCCTTTCCCTACCTTCTGCCTTGCCAGCCGCGTTATATAACAGAACTCAGCTCCCCCCCAGTGTAAAAAAATGAATCGAGAAAATAATATCAACAAAAAGCCGCAATGGGCGCTCTACTCCTACTGGCCGTCTGCTTTGGGGCCGCTATTACTGCCTACACTCTCAGCTCTATCATCCACCTTCTACACAACATCTGGGAGGTCCGAAGGTGCGGCCTACCTTATATCATCCTGCCATGGCACGAAATGAACCTCTTCCATATTCTAACCTGCAACCTCAACCGTGGGCTTTGGAAGTACTTGCCTAAGTGGACGTACCTCAAGATTTTCTGGCGGGACTGGTGCCACCATACGAAGTTTGAGCTTTTCGAGAAATATGGGGACGTCATTTGCGCCGTGAGCCCTGGGGGGGTGACGGTTTACGTGGGGAGCGTAGAGGTTGCGAGACAGATGTTTGAAAGGAGGAGCGACTTTCCAAAGGCTACCAAGGTTTATGGTGAGTTGTGGACCCCCCCTTCCGAATGAGTGGGGGAAGTAAGGTGACTAATTTTGGGATTAGAATATGTCAGATTTTATGGGGATAACGTGTTGACAGTATGGGAGACTTTTTCTGTTTCTGATAGGGTTCACTGACTGACACGCATAACTTAGCTGGAGGGTGCGGAATGGCGCCGACATAATCAGTACACTCGTCCCCCGTTCAACGAAGCTGTGCACAAGGTTGTATGGGGCGAGGGAGTCAAACAGGCGCGCGCTGCCGTCAATGTGTGGGCCCGCCGGGGTTCTTGCATGGGGATTGGTCGAGATCTCCGCACAATTTCAATGAATGTGCTATCCCTTAGCAATTTCGGAATAGCCTTGCCCTTCGATTATGAAAGTGAGACGACAGAGCATTTCGGCTGGAGGAACACCCCGCCAGGGCACAAGATGTCGTATAGAAGCACGGTGAACCATGTGTTGGATAACATCATCCCCCTGGCTATCACACCAAAGTGGCTCTTGAGAAATGGCCCAGAATCGCTGAAAAAGATCGGCCGATCGTATGATGAGCTAGGAATATATTTGAAGGAATTGACCCAGAATGGCGGGAAATCCGGGGCATCCAGTGGGGGGAACTTGCTCAGGGCATTAGTCAAAGCGTCGGCAGGGGATGGGACGGGGAAAGGGCCGGGATTGACTGATGCAGAGGTTATCGGGAACGCCTTCATATTCGCAGTGGCGGGATTGGAGACTACCACGGGAACATTACATTACGCCATTATGCACCTGGCGCTAAATCCTGATGTGCAAGATTGGCTCTACACGGATTTACAGGAAGCGCTGAAAGATGAAGATCATGATCCCTCGAAATGGGAGTATGGAAAGGTTTATCCGAAAATGGCTGGTGTACTTTGTGTCATAGTAAGTTTGCTGGGACTACCGTACATTGGCATATTTAAAAGAGAATACTGACTATTGAAAGCATGAAACTCTCCGCTTGAATGCACCTCACATGGCCATCCCCAAGTGGACAGCTAGCAAGTACCAGCCAATATACTGGAAAGGCAAGCAATGCCTCATACCTCCAGGAGCATCAGCCTATATAACCATAACAGCATTGCATTACAATCCTTCTCTATGGGGGGACACAGTCGAAGGGTTTCACCCACAAAAATGGGATCTCCGCTCCTCCTCCTCCTCCTCCTCCTCTGAAGGGTGGGCGCGCACCGATCCGAAAACCGGAGTTAAAACTCCGATAACACCACCGGAAACGCCGCGGATGGGAACTCAAAGCGCCCCATATTGCTACTTGAGAACACCGGTGAAGGGCGCTTTTGCCCCCTTCTCAGACGGCTGGAGAGCCTGTGTTGGGAAGAACTTTGCATTGGTAGAAATGGCTGCTGTTTTGGCCGTATTGTTTCGTGACTGTTCGGTTAGGATCAAGAGGCAGGAAGGTGAGACGCAGGGTATGGCAGATAATAGAGGAAGGTCTGCTATTAGTAATAGTAAAAGTTATTTGACGGTTATGATTAGGAATGAGGTAGAGTTGGAATGGGTTAGACGATAGCCTTTTTTTCATTTCCTACCCTTCTCTTAGTTAAGAGAGCATACTGTCTCCGAGTGCTACCGGGGCTATATGTGCTCGTAGGGATGGACCCATTTGCGGATAAGAGGGAGGGACGCACCACTATTTACTAGAGGACTTTGATTTATTTCATAGCTTAGATCTAGCTCCTCGAAATGGTTTACATAAATAGAATTCTCGAATAATGTCAAGTTGGTCTTTTGTGTTCTACACAGTCCAATTGGTCTCACTAGGTGATGTTGGAGGGGGGGGAGGGAGGCTATTATAGCTACCGGTAGGCTAAAATGCAGGCACCCAACGGTCGACAGTGAAATGTATTGATCATAAGTCATCCTATTATTATTCAATTTTTGCTTACAAAAACACCTCTCATTACTTTGTCATCCAAAAAAAACGGAATACCACCCAGTGAGTACATAACGCGGAATTATCAAAAGGACAACGCCCGGTCTCTTCTTCTTATCACATACTCTTTCCTAATTTCTTGGACAGCCTCCCCTGGTGGAGCATAGGTTATCCCCTCATCGGTGTAAGGTGCTTGATTTTGGAGTGGCGGCGAATCCATAGCAGCCGGTGACGCATTCGAGTATCTGTGCTGCAGGTGTAAGGGTACAGAAGTGGGGTATTTAACTGTAAAGTCCCCAATGATCTCGACTCGTCGTGTAATTTCCATCTCCTGGTCAACATCCATGTTTCCTCGTGCAGCAGTGTCGCCGGAGGAAGCACCTCTAGCAGAAGGCGAACCGGTACCTGGCGTGTCTTCACTAACTCCAATATCCTCCTCGGTTGGTGGGTTCCCCTATCTACTCGTTAATACCATAAGCCGAGGTTGGATAAAGAATAGCAGAGAAAGCCAATCCATCCAAGTAGAAAGAGATAACACACATTTGCGCCTAAACTCCTTGACATTTCACGAGCCTGTGCGTTTCTCCTCACGAGAATCTTTCGTTTTCTTCGCTCAACTTTTAGTTTTAAAGTTTGCCATTCCCCACAATCATCTTCTCCATCTTCCACAAAAGCCCTCCTCGCAGCCGGGGGGGCAATGTTGTTGGGTAGCCCTACTGTGTACCTTCCGAGTTCGTGCCTAATGGCCTTCTTGGTTGGCAGAATGCCTCTCTCGATTAGACTGGGGGCTGCGAGCTTCCGAGCCCCTAGGCGACGAAGCTGCTTTTTTTTCCGTTTGTTCTTAACTCGCTCAATACTATCAGCAGGTCTAGCATCCTCGAGGAATCGCATTCGATAGTCGATTTGTGAAGCGGAGAGACAAGGCTGGGCTATGAAATCGTGGGCATGCTCACATCCATCACCTTTTGGACATTGTCCAGCTTTCTGGAGTGAACATGGAATCCCAGAGGGCGGAAGATATTGATCCATGGTCAGCCGGCGATTTAATAGCCTCACACGTAGTGGTAAGTGATCCTGCCTAGTAGGCAAACAATCGATAAAGGTGAGGGGTTGGGGAGTTGAGGGGTTGAGGGGGTTATCAGCCAATTACCTCTCCAGTGATTTGGATTGGAAGCTGGTTGCAAGCATAGCTCTACTTGTGTCACTGAGCCAAGAAGTATCACCCATTTATGGTATACCTTTCCTATGCTATCCATTACCAATAGCAGCAGCTGTTCCAAAAAGGGTGCCAATTCTTGGCGCGGAGACACCAGAGCTAGCAAACCTGGACAGCACTAATTACCCCTTGGATAATGTAAAATCTCGTATCCCATGGGCTTGTAGGGCCCGCATTTTCCGGACCCCTCTGTTTTGTATGCGCCAAATGTGTAGATCCCGACCTGCTCGGGAATTATTGTAGGAGTACGGGGAGTATCCCAAAAGACCATCCATGATCAGGTATGATTTACTTTGATGCGAAAAGCGTGGTTGTTTTCATGAGTTTCACCTCGCAAGTGAGTACTTGTAATCAGAACCTACATTGGCATCCTGTATTTATTTAGCTTGTAGAAATCATACCTATTTTGAATTCTTCACTCATTGTTGGCATCATAGGTTCTCACTCGATCAAAGGATTCCAAATTTGGTCAAGATCTGCATGCTTGGCACACAAAACAGGAAGGCCGGGAAGTGCGGGGTCTCATCAGCCCATGGAGCTCCAGTAATCCACTATCTCCGCCTCCTCTAATCTACCCAATCTACGTCTACATCAATCCCCACCCGAGCCTACGATAGGTTTAGTTTAACATGCTGGAATTGCAAATACTAGTTAATGAGATCTAACACACTTAGTACACTCATGCTCCACCATGTGCGGAAAACACCAATTCCTCTTAGGCGTTTTTGTCTCTGAACACGAAGATTAGAGGTCTGGCGGGGGTAGTGGATCACACGAGATTCGCGGTATTAGCTCAGTTGGCAGAGTGTCTGGCGCCTCCAGGAATCGAGATCGCCAACTTCAACCTATATCCTCAAAGCCAAGCTCCCAAAACCCCCTCGAAGGTAAAAAGAAGGGGGAGGGGAGGGGAGCAGCTATCATATACAGACCATTCCACGAGAGGGCGTAGGTTGGATTGCTAGATTGGCGCTGCGGCTTGATAGCTATGGGGGCCAGAGAGGTATGAACCTTCCACAGGAGCTAGACTGCTTGTTGCAACCATCTCACCCCACTAGAAGAGAGCACACATTTCCTTATCCATTACGGCGCCCAGAAATAGGGTTGATACAACAGGCGACTCCCTAAAACCGTCTTGCTTTAATTTTCATGCGTTGGGAGTCTCCTATCCGCTCCTGAACACCCAAGCAGGGCCCCATTGCCCGCCTCCGGCTGAAGTCCATGGCGTGCGAGGTGTGAGTCCAGCACACTGCAGCGGGACAGTGTTTCCCCCAGGTTATTATTACCCTAGAAGCACAAGAAAACCGTATCATATCAGACTTGAAACTTCTCTCCCCAGCCATAAGAAGGTAGTGGCTGAACGCGATCCCTCGGGAGGGCCCGGGGGTTCGGCAGCAGTACGAGATCGTGGACAAAAAGCGATTTATATTATGCTCCAAGTTTAGCGTCCCTTAGGGCGAAACAGTGAAGAATGGAGAGGGAGAAAGAGGAAAGGTGCCGACTGGGACCATCCAATGGAACACACATGTGGCGGGAGACAGACCACCGTTTTCGGTTTCCATGAAATCGGAAATCTATAAAGGAGACTGATCGCCACCCCGCACTGTTTTCCCTCCACTAACCCATCCCCCCCCCAATCCCACAAACGTATCAAACACGAAAGAAAGGACTCTACCCTACGATCCACTACTCCATGCCTGCCTCGAAGTCCGCTACTCAAGCCATGCCCGAGCCCGTCTGCTTAACAACAGCGATTTGCAAAAATAGGGATTCCTGTTCCTGCGGGAACTCTTACGATGATCCTATCACAGGAAGGTGGATCAGCGGCGCGGAGGCATTAGCTATTCGCAAGAAAGCCATCACTGATGGAAAATTGGATAAGATCTAAGGCGCATTATTTGAGAATGCCCCATGGCAGGTATGATAATCCGTTTGTTCACTCTACGTGCGCGTGTGCCTAGCTGAACTATAACAGGTGGGATGATGCCGCAACCGTTGGAGGGGGGAGATTTTTCAGTGACTCTTCAGTTGTTTTCTGCATTCTTAGGCTCGTTTCTCGCGGTCCTTTGTCTGAAAAAATGTGTGTGGGAGGGAAAGTTTGTTGGTAATTCATGACGAATCACTCTTTGCAAGCTGCTTCGTTGGGGAGGTCTATCGCCGGAGTGCTTTGCCAAGAAAATATTGTCCAACCTCAACCGCCAAAGGATTTCCAACCACCACTCTAATGAGGATTATGGCTCTATCAAATGATAGAGTGGATGACCTTTTACACATTAATAAGGGGAAAGTAGGAATATCTCAAACTTCCATAGATATCGGGGTCTAGGAGCAGGTCAAAACGTTGGCAAGAGCAGGGTACAAGGTCTGGTAGGAAGTTATGGAACAGTTATTTAAGGCTAACCAGCCAAATAATATTATGCCCATACCTATTCTAATTAAGTTAAAAGTCTTACACTTGTATCGCTGTGACATGCTAATTACTGTTAATATCTTTTCTTTTTGCCCTGACCGTTAATAGATACAAGGTTAGAACCTATCAATCAGAACAAGTAGGGATATAATTGACTTGTTAACCTTGAATAACTGTTCCGTAACTTCTTACTGGACCAAGTATTGCCCCTCCTTGCATAAGTCCCAAGGCAGATGTTTTCCCAGAAGAACACGACAGGGATCATTTTGCCGGCGAACATAAGTTAACCCTGCGAAAACTTTATTCCGAGCACTTGTATGGCTGCAACAGCTCAGCACCACCCGCCACTGATGACGTGCAGCCCCTGCACCGAGGCCGAAGCGGAGATGTTGGCCTAGCTTACTAGTACTTTCTGGTCGACCCCGATTACCTCTCCTGCCGGGCAACCTCTGGTCCCCGCGGGATCCTCTCCAATGAACGGACCATTCAGGTGTCTAGGCCGATTCTCAACTTGTCCGAGCCAGTCTCCCATTGCGGCTCAAAATTATTTATCCAGACACCCACAAGCTTTATCGTGACCAAAACAAAATCTCCCCACAACAACCACCACCACTAGTAGTGCCCAATTCACAAGCACCATGGCACCCCTACAAACAAGCCAACAGACAGGAACTCCACTATCCCCGGCAGAGCTCTCATACCTACACACCTCTCTAACACTAACCCCGCCCATACGCCCGGACTCCCGCACACCGACACAATTCCGACCGTTAGTCGCCGAATCCGACATCCTCCCGTCGACCAACGGCTCGGCGCGTATGATCTGGGGCGATGGAGGTGAGTGCGTAGTCGGCGTGAAAGCTGAGGTGGAAAAGAACTCGATTTCAAGCGGGGGGGCGAAAGACTGGATCGAGACCAATGTGGAAGTATCCGGCCAGCGCGACGACGACGCCTTCCTAGGTATGACAGTCGCGGAGAGCCTTCTCGTCCCTGGTACTGGGGTTCTGGAGAGGTTGGCTCTAGGCGAGAGGTTTCATTGGAAGATTTTTGTCGATGTTTGTTTTGTTCTCCCTTCTTCCTGCTTTAGCTTTATTTGCTCTAGCCATGCTATATGCTGATACGAAGATTGGGAGGGATAGATATTACTATTAACACCCCCGCTATCACATCCCGCCACCCTCCTCACACTCACGACATATCTTGCCCTTCGTAACACCTTCTTGCCGAAATTGGTCTCTGAGGCCGCGGAGGACCCGGTCTTTGATGATGACTGGGGTAACGCTCTCCCTTTGTACCCCGTCGACAAAACCCCCCCGCCCATAACCCTGTTGGTGGTCAACATCGGCGAGAATATATTCTTCGACCCCACAAGGGAAGAATTGGCGGTCGGGGACGTAGTTCTTGCCGTCTCGATTTGTGGGAAGAAGGTCGTCGGCGTGAGGACTTTGGAAGGGGGCAGTGGAGGTGTTCGGAGGGAAGCTGTCAAACGGGTCATTAAGGAGAGTTGCGAAGTGGCGGAAGAGGTATTCAGCAGCTTGAATGGCGCCAGCGAAGGGGACTGATACTAGCACTCGAATCGCACGATGTATTATTCAAGTTAGTGGCCGGGAGGAGAAAAGCAATCCTAGACGTGCGCAGTACCGAAGGGCAAGCAAAAGTACCTTGTTACTGCTATTATATCCTTACTATTACTTAATTCTACAATAAACCAGTGAAGCTCTACTTGAGATCACTTTGGGGGGAACCCCGAACTATAAAAACCACATACCACACTTGAATCACTTGAATCACTTCTATCTCATTTCCTACAAATCGCCCATAACTCTACAATCGCAATTGAGAAGTGCCCGGCCCCCCAGCTACCCAAACGCAATCTCCCAACAGAAGAATACAGATCCTCCGAAAGTGCAGCACCAATTACCCAGTCGAGCACTATCTACCACCTCGTCACCCCCATAGCGCATCACTAAAACGCATACAATAGAGAAACATAAAAAAAGGACTCTACAGGACTCTTGAGAAATTGTATTGCCTTGGCCTTGGGGGGGGGATGCTAGTTCAGTAGGGGGACCATGTACAGTACTCTACCTATTAACTTTATACCTTTTCACACAGAGCCCCCCATACAATATTTTAAGTCACTTTTGCACACACCGGTTGATACCATTGTAGATGACTATGGGCCCCCATTCAGCCTCTCTTTTTTTCTGTGCTTTTAACATGTTGGGCACAGAGTGGTTTCCCGGCTGGTGTCAAGGTCGCAATTGTTTTCGGCGGGGTAGCGTTGAGGAGGTGGCACTTTGGAGATGACCATTTTTCACCAATGTAAGTACTGATGTAGGACTGAAACGTTCTCCGCTGCTACTTTGGGGTAAAGTACAGTACAGTACTCCGAGAAATGGCACCGGTGCAGTCCACCAGATCCGTACGCTTACCCTACGGCTGCCTCGAGTATTGTACCAGCAGAGCACAGTGACACTTGCCACAGCAGTACGAAAATCGCGCCCAATCTATATGCTGAGATCAATGGCAGTCCCCGGGCGTCTCTCCTGACCGTAAGGCCATACCAGAACAAGGGTGGGGAGTCTCGAACCTTCATAGCTGGGCAGACAAATCGCTCTTCTACCCAGCAGCATGTTTCTTTCGTCTAGAGGAATATTTAAGAATATAATATCGAAAAAGACGAAATGCACGGCACAAGAGATTGGGACGCTCAAGAAATGTATTTATTCGATTTCGCTTCTCACGCTCCTCACCCACCTTCAACGAGTCAAACAAGACAATGATGGTTTTTATTTGATTTTTAGAACAACTAGATTAGGAAACTAGACCAAGCACCTAGCAATTCTACCTCATCCACCAGATCCCCTAAAGGCTTGCAAAAAACAGAAGCGGGGGATGTGATGAATACAGAATCCGTCTCACTCAAGGAGCACCACCACAATCAGAGATAGTGATGGTGCCGGAGGTACGGCCACTGCTGTCCAGAGACTTGTTCTCCATCCTCCTCGCGATATCCTTACCAGTTTCATCGGCCACTTCGCCGAAGACGACGTGCTTGCCGTCAAGGTGTTTGGTGATAACGAACTATCAACGGGTTATTCCTAAACAATCAGCAAGAAATGGGAATTGGCTGTACTAACGGTGATGAAGAACTGGGATCCTTGAACCTAAGTCAGCATCGTCATTCATAAAAAAGAAAGCACGAGCTGAAACAAACCATTGGTGTTCGGTCCGGCGTTTGCCATGGAGAGAAGATACGGCTTCTCATGCTTCATATCGAAGTTCTCGTCGGCAAACTTTTCACCATAGATAGACCTTCCACCAGTGCCCTATTTCGAAAAATTCCTTTAGTTTCCTATTCTATACCTGTCACTTAAAGGACATCGAGGTAAATTACGTTGTGACGGGTGAAGTCACCACCCTGAGCCATAAAGTCCCCAATGACCCTATGGAACTTGGAACCCCTATAGCCGAAATTCTTTTCCTGAGTGGTGCAAAGCTCTCTGAAATTTCTTGCGGTTCTCGGGACGACATCGTCGTAAAGAATGAAGTTAATACGACCCCATTGTTCGACTGTGATAGTGGCATTAAGTTAGTGAAAAATTAATCCACTAGATGAGATAACGTGACTGCAATCTCATATAGAAAAATGTTATGGGAGATGGGGGATTCAATGAGACGGAATGGTGGGAATAGTCTCGAAAGAATGAAATGCCAAACATACCAGTGCCATTAGGGGCAGTGTAAGAAATATCGAACCAGGCAGTAGACCGAGATGCAGTAGGTTGAGACATCGCTTTTGGTGCAGTCAGACGAAAGAAGCGAGCGCTGTTATGAGTGTTGATGAAAAAATATGGCTTTGTTGTGGGAGATCTGTAAAGAAATGAGGTTGATGAGGAAGGGGGATGGGAGAGAGTGGGGCGGAGAAGAGGGGTAAAATAGGAGCGGAGGGGAGAGGCGAGAGCAGCCATTCGTTTTTTTTTTCTTACGTGCGCGTGTGCTATTAGGGGAGGGGTTTATGATACAGTGCGCTCGCTGATGGGGGTGGGAAGGATTGTAAGAAGAAACACAAGGAAGCGACACAAACTGGGCCACGGTATGTATTACTTCTTGGTGTCTCTCTATTTCCTTTCTTCTATCAGACTCTCCTTCTCCGGGCTTAAATGGAAAGAAGGACTGCTTCATTGCTGGTTAGGGTCTAGCCGAGCCCACACCTCCCAGCTATGTATCCTCTATCATGCTTATGACCGGTATGATACTCCAGAGCATGTTTCCTAGGTTAGGGCCAAAGGCTAGAAACCGAGCCGTGACGGACAGGCCCAGTCGTCATTGCAGACCCGCAATTTCAATATTGGCAATACAACTCTACAAGGCCTACGCTTTCAAACAGTACTCGAGTAGATTGGCTCTTTCTTCCAAACATTCAGGTTACTTGTGCGCGGGTAAAGGTGGGAAAGGCCCCCTTGGTCCTTGTTGCGGGGCTTTTGTGATATTTGGATAGTCATAATACATACAGCACCATCCGTCCCAAACCGCTCCAGGTATTCGAGTTGATTCCCCTCGGCCTGTACCAACCTACCCGCACTCCCGTGTGAGTACGAGCACTATCTTCGACTATAGGGAGCTCCCCCAGTTCTTGATATCATACCTAGATATATACAGTTAATCTTGAACCTTATGCTCCACGAGGATAAGAGGCCAAGCCAATCGGCAGCAAACCAACATCGCCAGGAGGATAAGTGGCAAGCAACCGCCCTTTGGTATGTAAACCAGCGAAACCAGTAAACGTCCTAACGCATCACACTCCTCGAGCGCATTCGGAACCGCCTTGCCGCACCCCTTTACTCAAGTTTCCAATATTCCCATCGCAAATACTCGAGTCCAGCACCGGCACATGCCGCACAGCGGTTAAATACCGGTACGAAAACTCAAACCGGGGGCGAGCAAGATACATGTTGCGGGGTTCAAATTCCTGAGCTTTCTCAGCTCATCATAGTCTGCCGTTCCACACAAACCCTAACGGCGCAGATGAGGCAGGATATCGCCAAGTCCCGACAAATGAAATGTTGTATCATACTCGTACTAGGGGTTTTCAAAGTTCAGAAGAGAGACAATGGTAAAATGATCGGCACCCAGCCATGCATTAGTGTGCATTAGGGCACATATTAACAGTGGCCAATTGTATCAGAGGATTTCAAGT
>Ga0307510_10008386_pt1 | contig 12310 bp, 14 predicted proteins | sample 12_EM_MG_FD_207224 | JGI IMG/M metagenome (GOLD analysis project Ga0307510, IMG submission 207224) | Populus trichocarpa ectomycorrhiza microbial communities from riparian zone in the Pacific Northwest, United States - 12_EM | ecosystem: Host-associated > Plants > Roots > Unclassified | place...
TCTTCCCTTTTTTTTTTACGCCGATGGTCGCCCTCCATGGTCAAGGCTCAGCCGCGGTAAGCGCGACCGTACATAAGATATACGATAATGGTCTTAATGATGTTTTACGTGCCGCTCATTTTGAGTTTTCGGCGTCCGTGGCCCGAAATGCGAAATGAGTGATTTTCCCCCTCCCCCCCTCTCTTCACTAAGCTTCAATATTCAATACTCCAAAATAGAGAGAGAAAGAAAGAGAGGGCAGAGGCCCGTGAGGGTTGAGGGAGATGATGCACACCGGCAAAATGATAAACAAGCGTACAACACGAGTACATTTATTGTATCGCCTACTAACGAACAATTTACAAGATCCGCGCCCCAAATCCTTTAAAATAAGCTGCTGCCGCGACCCTGCGTCGGAGGCTTTACGTCACTAGGCCTAGTACTGGCATCGACGACGCCAGCTCTGCTGTTACTACCACCGCTACCGCTGCCGGTACTGCTACCGGCGGCGGCAGTACTAGTCACCGCGGCGGCACTGTCAGTCGCGCCGGTCGCATCCCCGTCACCGTGACCGTGGCCGGCGGTGGGAGCAGCAGGGGCACCGGTAGTACCTTCGTACGCTGCGCGGACGCGAGCACAAAACGCGCCGTCTGCCAGCACGCGGAAGCCCGAGTGGGCGAGCAGCGCGGCGGTGCGGAGGGCCGCGGCGTGCGCTGCTTCTGTGCGTGCTGCGCGCGCGAAGCCGGGCGTGTGGTTCTTTGCGTCGTCTGCGGTTGGGATGGCTGCAGTGTGCGTGGGGGGCCACGGTGGGTGGGTGGGAGCCGGTGAGTGGGTTAAGGGATGTAGGGTAGGTTAGTGAGCGAGTAAGAAAAGCTGGGCGGTGCGGGAGGGGTGGAGAAGGGGGTGTAGGTGCATGGCGGTGGGCGAGAAGGAAGGGTTGGGGAAACGCACTGAAGGTCGGGTGTAGTGCAGGGAGGGCTGAGGGTCAGAAAGTGTCGTTGGCGTCGTCGTTGCCAGAAGTCGTCGTTATTTTTTTATTTTATTTTTCACCAGTTGACGATATTACATCAAGTAGCGAGAAAATTTGCGCCACGAGCGATTCAATCAGCGTTCCTCGCGTTCGATCGCGTTTCTGATTTCGATTGTGGGAAGCTTACCGTGAGACACGTTTCCCTGTATAAGATAAGAAAGAAGAAAAAAAAAGATCGCGTGAGCAAACACGAACAAAAGTCGCAAATACTAATCTAGCGAGGACGTACAAAGTCGGTCGAGGCGGGTGCAGGTAGTTGTGTCCAGTACGACGAGATACCATAGCACTGCTGAGCCATCCGGGCCAGGTCCTCCGCTAACAAAAAGAAAGGGGGGGAGAGGAGGGGGGGAATCAGAAAAAAGTTGTCGAAGATACAGGGCGTCCCATTGGCCATGGGGTGAAACCGGGCCTCACCGAGGACGGGATTCTGCCGCAAATCGAGGTAGCGTTCGCCGAGGTCGACTTCATGGCGGCACCCCGTTGCTGTTGCGCCAGATCTGTAACGAGAGGACAAATGCGCAATGCATAAAAGTTAGTCAAAGACACGTCCGGATAGTCTCAGAGAGTAGCGTCGCGCGCACCCGAAGCAGTGCACGACGCGATCGCGCAGAGCCTCGAGCGTGTCCCACGCGTCCGCGCGGACGGACCATGACATTTTGGCGTAATCCGGAATGACTGTCAATACGTAGAACAAAAGAAAAAAAAAATTAGCGTCGCTTATCACTCGTACGTTTCTCTTTCTCTCCCTCCCTCGTTGTCTTCTTGTTCTCCTTTTTCCCAGCAGGGAACAAGGGGGCATGCCAGAGGCGTGACGAAAGTAAATGGGAGGAGGGGTAGGAAACGAAAACGTACCGTTCGGTGCCCAATCGCGTCCGGAGATCACGCCGTGGACACGCTGCTCAGGGCGGATCTGCTGGCGAAGCGCAGAAATGCCGGCGTACGCGACGAACGCCGCGTCGAGCGCGTTCACGCCTTCCCATGGTGCGTATCCTGCGTGAGCGCTACAGGGCCTTTCTATGTCAGCGACCCCCAAGGGGACGAGAGGGTTCCGTGTGGCGAGGGAGGTTCGTGGGGGCGTACGGATGTCCAAAGAATTCCACCGAGAGGGATTGCAGCGAGAGGGAGGACACGAACCCCAGTTCCAACGTGTCGCCTGCCACGGGGTGGCACCTGTCGTGTGCGCCACTTAATCAAGGCGCCCCCACGCGCACAAAGACAAGGACGGAAATGAGGGAAAGGCGGCTGCCACATACATGATGCAGATATCCATGTCCTTATAGGCGCCCCTGTCCAAGAGGATCTGCTTACCGGCGCCACTTTCCTCAGCTGCAGCGCCCGTTCGAGGGGGGCAAGGGAAGGGGCACATGGTCGGCGATGCATCGCAGAACCCAGAGTCCAGCTGACCACGCACCAGGCGTGCCGAGCAGGATGACCGTTCCTGGAACGTCGTGCTTCTCGAGGGCTGCTCGAAGCGCGAGCGCGATGCCGACACCTGCCATCGCGATAAGGTTGTGCCCACAGGCGTGGCCAATTCCCGGCAGCGCATCCATTTCGGCGTTCACGCCGACGACGCGACCGCGCGGCGGCGTGCCGTGCTTGAACTCTGCGCACCAGGCAGTCGCAAGGCCGAGGTAATGCCGAGTCACCGTGAAACCGCGCGAAGACATGAAGTCGGTCAGGAGGTCATGTGCGTATCTGTGAGGGCAGATGTCAGCCGTCGGATCAACGGCTCCGTTGTCAAATGGGGAAAACAAACCTCTCCTCGAAATTAAGCTCAGGATGGCCTAAAGCGCATGTCTGTTTCTTTTAGCGTCTGGCTGGTGCGGCCTCGCTCACCGTGAATATCCAAACTCAACCGCCGCAACTCAGGGCCGAGTTCACGAAGCGTCTCTTCAATCGTCCCCATAGCATCCATAATATGATCTCTACCGGACGTGGTCCAAGAATATGGGGGGGGAAGACCGCCCTCTCTCCGTGCGCTACCAAAGTCGCAGCTGCTCGCAATTCGCACGTATTCGGGCTGTATCATCGTCAGCACGCAAGGCTATTTAAAAGGGTCAGTATAGAGGGCACAGACAAGTTCTCCTGATAGAGTTTTCTCAGGAGAGGACTCCCTCGGCCTGAGTGGGGCGCCTTCCCCGGGGGACTGTTGATGTCCCCTTTGCCAGCGTGATCCGGTTAAAAGACCTGAAAAACACCCAGACCGCTCGTGGGAAGGATTCGAGGACATCTCTCAAGGGTTCACGGTGTTGGAGATGGTATCTAGGATCAGGAGAAATCTGGCCATCTTATATGCACCAGAGAGGGGCGCGGTCGCGTGGCGCGTTTGTCGGGTCTCCGTGGTCGTCGGACGTTCTTCCGGCTTCGCATTGTGGGCCGTTGTCAATTGAGATATCACTCTAAAAGGGACCGATGAGCCACCGAAGATTTTATAGTATGATTTTCTAACGTATGGCAAGCGAACAAGGTAACAGTATTGCCCGCGGTCGTGAACATGAGAGCATAGTGCAGCCGAAAGCCCAGGCGGGTACGTATAGCAATCATTGGCCCAGGACTCGGAGCGGTTAGCAGATAAGAACGCGATAAGCATTGATTAAGGGGTTGCCGACTTGACAGCGAGTTTCTGGAACAGTTGTGTAGCCATTGCTATGGGACTCCCTCCACTCTCGGTAAAAGAGTCCTCCCCGCTGAAGCCCAACCTTAAACGTCCAGAGGGCGCGTACAACCGAGCAAGGTCACCAGTACTAGTGCTGGTAAAACCTGCTTGAGGAACTGGGTCGTTCCCGATATGGACTACGGTTTCTCCGTCAGTCGCCCTCACAATACGTGCAGACGACGCGAGCGCTGGAAGCAGCTCTACGTTGCCACTCTGCGCGCGGAGTTCTACGAAACCCGAAAAGCTCCGTGGGATCAGAAGAGAGACATTACCTACAACACCGGAAAGTCAGCATTGATGCTTTTATTTAAACCACCGATAAGGAAGAAGCCCAGTACGGTGCGGGCACAGTACCCAAATTTGGATATTCAAGGATAGTCGGGGATTTGAACTTACCCATCCGAGAAAACGCGTCAAAATGGACCATCCCCGCGGGGGATTTGGAGACCTACATCACAATGTCATGCGGGGACAGCGTGGGCAAGTAGAAGATTGGCTCACAAGTTCCGGAACGAGATTACCGTGGCGCGTCGTCGCTTGGATTGTGGCAGTCGCAGGCGTAGCCGATTGCTCAACTACGTGGAAGGATGCAGAGATGTTGCCAAGTCGTGAGATGAACTTGGCAGTTGGTGCTCCCATTGTCATGTTGCGCAAGTCACACGGTCTCCGCTCAGCACGGTTCGCGACAATTGTCTGAAAAATAGAGGAACCCGAAGATTGTGCGGCCAATGGGTCGAGTAGCCAAGAACCTGGGGGACGACCATGTGTTAAGATTAGGCATCTTACCTCAATCTAACAGACCTCTGATAGGGTCAAGCACTGTGGCTACGCTCACGTCATTAGTTGGAATGCTAGGCGGTGGAGCTGCAACAGGAAGCATGTTTCCTGAGCGGGACGCAACCAAAATACCCGAGGAAGTGGACGGGCCTCCAGCCGAGGAATATGGGGGCGGACTTGCCACATGATCGGAGCACGGGAGCACTCTGTCACTACTCTGTCCCTTAAGTGAGTTAACCACCATGTTCTCGCGTTTTTGGCATCATGACTCACGTGTTCCTCAAGTCCCATCTTCTCTGAGTGTTCTTGATCAGGGAACATCGCGAACGATTAAAGAATCGATGGTTGTGAGCGTCCCTTAAGAGAATAACGAGGTGGAGACGAACATGGGACCCGTGCCATTTATAGAGGTTAACTTCTGGAAGCGCCGCCGGTACAGTAGCCCTGGATCGCTGTGCATTTGTCTCCAACACCATGCGCTGCGGATGGGAGCTGTGACTGAGCTGTAAGTGAAACGAACACCCCGGCTCCCAACTATTTTTAGATCAGGGGTTGGTTCGAAACCCCACTGGTACTGCGGCAGTAAGGACTGCCTCCAGAACATGAGTGGAAATCAGTGTGGTAGTGACCGAGTTGCCTCGTTGTTGTCGTTGGTTGAAATCATGGAGAATATAAGTCATTTTTATGTCAAAATTATGTAATGTCACTCTTGTTGATCTGGCGCAAGAGTGGCGCCAGCCGCAGTCACAAGACTGGTCATTCAAGCTCAGGCAATCCTAGATTGACATGTAGGTTCAGATCAAGACCCACGCAGCATCTACTGTAGGCATGTCCGGTGTTATACCCTGCTCGAAGTTCCGTTCCCTCCATCGCTCTGCGCAGCAGTTTGTGCGTCACATCAACAAGCCGCCGACAAGAAATGTAGGACAGTAAGCCAAACCCAAATCCAACTGGTTCAAACTCTTTCGCAGGTGAAGAGCATCGAGAGAGCTCATACACTCGATTCGGTCACGATGAGAGATACTGGCATGAGAGAAGAGAAGATACGGTTGAAGCGGCTTTAGAAAGCACAGAAAATGATGTCGGCAAAACCGGAATAATAATGCTACAGTAGGTGTTTCAAAACATATAACCATGTGTGGTCAATCGGATCTTGAATTTTACTAGTACGCCCCCTGCCATATCTTTTGATGCAAGTACCAAGACATGCAGGTGAGTTCGTAACCCAGAGTCCCAGGCTAGATATATGGCTCGACAGACAGGAACCGAAAAAATAAGCACAGGTTCGTCCGGGACCAGAGGGCGCGGGGACAAGATGCACAGAACAAGGCTGGAGATCGGTCGACGAGCGAAACGGAACCTCACGATTCGAACCAAGCTATCGATTAGTTTGGCAGCTCAAGTCGGTGTCAGGGAATGGAAGGGTATATGAAGGAGAACCAAGGAAGTAGAGTTTAGGGATGGCACGTTCACACCGAGGTTTTTGAGAGTATGGGTTTGACGTTAGCGTACGCCCATATCTGGAAGCGAGGGGTTATGATGGGGCACGATGTCCGTGAATTAAGGAGCAAAAAACCCAATTTCTGGGTAGCATGCGAGCCAGCGCGGAAAAGGAAAAATGAAAGAATGCCGGAGCTGGACACTCCCAATTGATTGTGTCACGCGGGGAGGAGAGCTCGAGGTCGTGGTCGTATGCGGGGCGAGGGGTCGGAGAGGAAATTTAGGTGGGAAGAGAGGACGGCGTCGCTCCGAGAATCGAAATGAGATGAACGAAGGGGGCACAAGCACGAGCCCTGTAGCGAGGTGGCGAGGAGACATATCCCAATACTACCATGTGTACGCAGTTAGTACGCGCTCAGCGGGGACGCTCACCAGAAAGAGAGACACATGTCTTCCAGCATGAGGACAAAGAAGTCTGTCGCTGACACATGGCAAGAGGAGAGAAGCCCTTCTTTCGTCGGCGCTACTCCATGGGCGGCCTATGAGTGATGAGTCCAGCAGGCGCCGACTCGGATCATGATGTGTCCCCGTGGTAGCGACAGCACACCTTGAGGTTCAATATCAGCTGGGCGCCATGAAATTCTGGTCGCACAAAAGGTTGGGGAGGCAAGGGCGCGCATGGGTTGTTCGGTTATTTAATTCACTTGTGGGCGCTGCCTTGCGGTCGTATGCCGACAATGATCACATAATGATGTGACCAACACAGGAAGAAAACCGGATCGTAACATGCAGTGGAAGTACAGGTAGAGTAGTACAATGTTGTATAATATTATTGGACATACACGGAGAAGTCCTATCTGAGCCATGGGCTAGTCTCAGAAGCAGAAACGTATTCGAAGACTGGAAAGTCGAGGCGTGACTATTTCGTGTTCCTACGAGATGGACTTTCTGGAGGGGGATATCATGAGTTTCTGCACCAACTGAATGGCTTGGTCCACCAGACTGGGTGACTCCGTGAAGTAGTCTTCACCGCTGAACCCCAGCCTGACACGCCCATGACGGGAGGAGATCCGAGCAGTATCAGTGATACCATCAGAGCCCATTGCGGGCATTGGACCATCGCCCAGGAGAACCGTGGTTTCTCTGTTCGTCGTGTTTATCACACGTCCGGAGGCCGCCAGTGCTGGAAGTATCTCCACTGGTCCACGACGAGAGGAGAGCTGGACGAGGCCACAGAAACTCCGCGGAACGAGAAGAGTGACGCTGCCTACGGTGTCATATAGTCAGCTTCAGGGTCATCTCACAGCGGGAAATAGAGAAAGCCCGTTGTCAGATACGAGAGACCCAACGCACCTTTGCGTGAATATGCATCAACATGTACCGTCCTCATCGGTGCAGTGGAGACCTGGGCTGAATCAGAACAACAGAATCTGGTGGACAGTTTAATAACTGACCACATCGAGGATGATATTACCCCTGCGCGACTCCGCGCGAATCGTCGCAATTGAACGGATTCCCGAGTCTCCGACAACGCGGAACTTTGCTTGTATGTTACCGTGGCGAGAAGCAAGCTTTGCGGTAGAAGGCACCGCCTTCGAAGAGCGGGAGCGACAGTACTTCCTCTTCTTTACTGGTTGACCATCGAGGAACATTTGTACAAGGCCCGGCTCGGGCACCTGGGGGGCGAGAGGATCAAGTGACCAAGAACCTGTCTGGTATGTGAGAGCCCGGTCATAGCGCGAATACCTGTTAAACCCACCTCGAATTGGGTCACGTTTCGTGAACATGTGCAAGCCATTGATTGGTGCGCTAAATGGTACCACAGTTTGCCTATTTCTTGAGAGAGATAACGTGCTCGAGGATGCAGAGGAGTCGCTAGTTTGAGGGGGAGGGGGAACCCGTGAGTACGCAGGGGGACTATCCCCAGGCTCGGAGTTAGGCAAAGACTTGTCGGACAGATGTCAGAAGTTGCATCATTATATTGCAGAACGAGGGTGGACATACCAATTTGTCAAGGGTGTCGCTTGGGGGTGGAAGGATCATGGCTGAGGAAGACGAGTGTCGGATGTGTTCGGTGGGAGTAACTTGACTCGTACGATGCTCGAGTGAGCTAAGCTCGATCGATATAGCCACTATATATGTGCCCGCCCAGAGGCGCAGAGGTTGCGCAGACCTGCTGCGGATTACATAGTAGTGAGTGAGTCAACAGGCTGCGCCGTGCCTAATGGCAGCACAGCCACATCATGCGCAGTGGTCGTCTGTGTTGGTTGCTTTTCCGTGCCGTACGGCTGACGCGTCGTTCGCTCGTAAACACAGCAAAAACAAAGACAACACAACATGCGACGAATAAAAAATGTGAGGGCCTGGCCGGGAATTGAACCCGGGACCTCCTCCAAATGACTTCTGCCCTAAGAAGGAATCATACTACTAGACCACCAGGCCGTTGTAGTGATGGGTCGATTTTGTCACACACAAACTTGCTGCTCTCTGAGATTGGAAAGCTTGCCGGTTGTCAGCCTCCGTGTGTACCGTTCCAGGCGGCCAGTGAGTGACTTTGCTGACTGCAGCCCACTCGAACACGATCCGTAGTTCCTCTTGTCCGCTGCCCATGCACTGTGAGACTTTGCGCTGCTGAGGATGTCTGCCTCTTTCTGGTTGGACAACTCTGATGATTCGATCTTCTTTACTCCCTCGAGCAACTTCTCTTCGCGCTCTTCTACCGATTCGCTCAACATCAATAACATACCGTCTCTCGATGACTATCCTTCTCTGCTTTTGCCCTCACGTAGTCTCGATTCCTTGCCTCGTTGCGACCTCGAACCTATCAAGGCTCCGCCATGTCCCCAGACTACTCCTCGGCGGCGGAGGACCCAGCACAATTTCCTGTCGCTTATGGCCTCGCTTGCCCTTCCGAAGGGCAATCGCTCCAACAAGAAGTATGCCAACGTCCTTGTTTCATGTCCCACGCCAGAGCGCCTTAAGAATGTCCCGCAACTCAAACCCGCCTTGAAGACCTGGATTGTGAGCATTAGTCCGCTGTGGGTCTGTGGTGCTAATTAATTCTGTAGTCTGCCGTTCCTAGCTCGAATCCTCCTGATATGGCACCTTGGTCTCCGCCTCGTGAGAAACCTCACTATGTTTGGGTCCCTGAGGGTTCCTACTTTCCTCCGACGTATCTTAAGCGTTGTCTCCGCTCGCGCCACGGTCTTGTCGACAAACAATCGCAATCTACACCCGTTCATTCTCGTCTTATTGTAACCTCGAAACCTGTCGAGCATCCTGAGTCGCCATCTCGGTCTCTTCCACTTCGTCGCTGTGCATCACACGTTGCCCACCATAAACGCGTTCCAGACTGCACGCCAGCATATATTCCAGTTACGTTGCCACCTGCCCGCATCCGTGGGAAGCCACGCCGGTGGTCCCTTAGTGTTCCGCCGAGCTATATCAGTACAGAGTTTATCACCCGTCGTCTCGAGTCACAGCGTATCGACACCATTGCGAGAAGTGATTCCGCTCAATCGAATGCGGCAGTTGACTCCCCGTCTCTGCCCCTGCCCGCTATCAAGGTATCTACCTCTACTGCCACTATTGCAATATCTTTCCCCGGTTCTCCTGAAGGTCCTACGCCGGCACCTGAACCTCTTGCCATCCGGCGCGGACAGAAGATGCTTAGGCCCCTCACGCTGTACTCACCAAAGCGTGCAGATGAGGAGTATCCAGGCATCCCCACTGCTTTTCTTGGCACACCATCCGCATATTCGCCCCATTTCCGGTTTACCTCATCGACTGCGCAACTCGACGCCACGTCTCTCCCCATCGGTGACATGATCAGCGCATTACGGTCTCAGGCTGCTAGTTTGAAAGTTTCCACACCCGTAGAGGCTTGTGCTCCTCTGCTAGACATACCACCCTCTTCTGTGAATTCACTTTCAGCGGCATCCTCCGACATTGTTCCTAGCATCAGCGAGGACGATTGGGCGTTCGCGCAGGACTTGATGTCGCGTTACGGCGATCAAGCAGAAGAAAATATGCCGGCTAAGGCAAAACATCGCCAGCAACAAGCTCCTTCTGTTAGGAAGTCCCTCACACCTAAGACCCGCTCAACGATTGAAACGAGTGGAGTGCGACGTGCTTCGGTTCCTCTGGCGGTATCTACGCCGACCAATCGACCGAAGTCGAGTTCGGCACCGCGCACTGATCTTGCCAAGCCCAGAAACAGTAGTTCCATCGCAAGACAGCGCAAAGATTCACGCCAGACCACTCCGAGCACCGCAACTATGAAATATGTGCCCCGTACGGACTCGAGTCCTAGCCCGTCATTCAGGCCACTTTCTCTTATCATGCCTAGTCATACCAAGCCTCTCGTACCTGACTCTCCTAGCGATGTGAGGAGCGAATTCTCGACTACGAAACGTCGTCCGGGAATACTGAAGCACGCGAAGAGCGTCCGTTTCGCCGACATGCCAAAGCCAGATGACACCAAGGACAATAGTCCATCAACAAGCCAGCCTCGTACGAGTACACCGAAGGGGGCCGGGGGCTCCCCGTCACTCCAACCGTCTCCTCTACGTGCCTGCTTTGTGCCTGAGGAATTGGAGGTCCAAGCCCTGTCAAGACAGCCACCTGGTATCACAGTGACAGAGGCATCCACGCCTCAATTCAAGGTCGACCGACGCAGCTCTGTTCAGCTAGCTCCTTCTCAGAATGTGAACTTGCGCAGTTCTATCTTCAACTCGCCAACGCTTTCTGCTACGCCTGGATTGTCCGACAAATCTCCATCGTCCAGCAATTCTCGTGCAGTAAAGAGACTGTCGCTACTTGTCAAAGAACAAGACAAAGATAAGGAGAAGGAGAACAGTCCGCTCGCGTTGCATACTCAGAAACGCGCGAGAAGGAACACAGAAGTAGACGAGAACGCCGCACGGCGCGCGGCACGCAGCGACTCGGAAGGCGGAAGTCGCAAGCACAGATTATCGAGTCCACTGAGGTCGTTCCTTGAGCGATTGCGAGCATAAGCGAGCACATTTCAGACATGTTAGTTCGTTCCACACGATTAGTTGGTAGATTTTATATCGTATTGCCTGTGTATATGGTTAGGTTGAGGAACTATGTTTGTTTACCTATTGAGCGCTATTGAGCAGTTGTTCGGCACAGCCACCGTGACCTGACCCAGATTATTGAATTCCCAGTTCCACGATGGTCGCTCTCTTGCCACCTTTACCGCCTCGCTACCACAACCTGCTCAGGCGTCTCACCAAAACATCCATAAAGTCACGTATCAGCCGCCAAGTGTAACAAAACATCCTATAGAATGCCGCGGGGCATCCCCAACGTTAAACGCGATGAGTCGCAGGGAATGCGCTACACGACATTTCATGTGGCTCCACAGTATGTCCTAATCGCTCACACCACGACCTTCCCACTAAATGTTGCCCTCAGACTCAACCCAAAGCACATGAGCACGTCGTATCTCAAAACCGAGGCAAATAACATATGGGCCCGGAAGGCAGCGCGGAGTAAAACCATGATGGATGAGCCCCCACCAGAGGTGCGTCTAGGACATCCCCATTCTGCCCATTTCCTACACGATGAAACACATAATGTACTAATGTGTGCGGATTGGCCCGGGCAGGGGCGCCGTGGCTCCCACGTCGTCGTCTTCCACCTGGGTTCGCGTTATTTACGCGTAGGCCGCGCGTCCGACGTTACACCCGTCACCGTACCAAATGTTATCGCGCGCAAGACCATCAACCCCCCTGAGCCCACGTTCATCAAGGGAATTTTTCGCCCAGGGAAGGGTCGCGCCCGGGCACTGCCGCCACCGCCGGCCAACAGTGACGAGTACGCCATAGCTCGCGGGTCCGATGATCCAGTGCGTCCCATCCTCACTCTCACTCCCACCCTTACCTCCTTATCGAATGCCTGTTTGGCGGCGCTGACTGTGCTCTCTATGCGACGGTAGTTCGATGAAAAAATCGAGGTGATACAGGTATCGCTACGTGACCGCATGCGGTTCTACAAGCTTCGCGTGACGCCTGATGCGGCGACCAAAGCCACGACCTTCAACGAGCAGCTCAAACCCGAGCTCATACCGGAACAGAACGATCCGTTCTGCGTGGACTGGATTCACGACATCGCGGCCGAACCCTGTTATGTTGGGGAAAAGGTGCACTTCGCCGTTTCTGAGCGGGCGGTTGTTAATGTTGCGTTTGGCAGGCACTCAGGCTTTCGGATCCCCAAAAGCAGGGGTATATTTTGAGGTGGCCGATCTTGGGCTCCAGATTCAACACGAGAGACTACCAATCAGTTGCCATGATTATCGACGACATCGAAACCATACTCGAAACCACCTTGCAAGACTCACTTGGTATTAGTCGTCAGGCATATAAGGTATTTTTCCCTTCAAGACACGGATTATCCTGCATATT
>Ga0307510_10008387_pt1 | contig 12310 bp, 10 predicted proteins | sample 12_EM_MG_FD_207224 | JGI IMG/M metagenome (GOLD analysis project Ga0307510, IMG submission 207224) | Populus trichocarpa ectomycorrhiza microbial communities from riparian zone in the Pacific Northwest, United States - 12_EM | ecosystem: Host-associated > Plants > Roots > Unclassified | place...
CCAAGACAGAGCGCCTACCCTTGTTCAGGGAACCGATGCTTGTGACATTCTCGTCATGCTTATGCAGAAATGCCGAGAAGTCCGGCTCGGAGGCAGTAATCGAAAAAGTATGGAAATGAAAGGGGAGGTGGTCGGACCCACTACTTCTGGATGTGGCACACTGAGTTAAGTCGCATCTATTGCCGAGGAAATGGGAGCTCACAATGCCGACAAAGGGGTCCGGGCTGAGCACTGTTTGAACACGCCGTCCGAGGGTGAGCAGCTCGGGGGGCGTGGTTCCACGTCTTCGCCTTCGCCATCGAGCGGCCCTGGGATGAGGAATGAAGAACGGCGTCGTTGGAGAGTGGGTGATAGCCTGAGGTGGACCCAAGGGGCGCGGATACTGCGCTCTGCGCGAGCCTGAGAGCCCTCCCAGCACCGCGGGAGAAGTCAACGCCAGCCTCGGCATTAGCACGGCGCGAGCCGCGCGACATGCTCAGAGCGCTTCCAGGAGTTGTCATGTGAAACCCTAAACCATTAGTACGAGGGGGTGTTATGGTTGGACCGAGGAGATATCAAGAGCGATAGTACAAACTCCGCATGCCCTGGTATTTGCCAAATAGGAGAGTACTATGCTGCCAGATGCATAGCATAACCAGAACTGACTCAACTGAAGATGGGGGTGTCGGCTTCGACTGCCTTTCGGTTATCTTTCCCTTCTCTTTTCTGCTCACTATACATCACGATTTCCTTACAACCTGAATCTTCGCGTTGGCCTAGAAAGGGTGTTGTTATTTACGACACGTGATGTGGCTGCTGGTGTTCTCTGCGCCCTGCGCCACGCGCCACCAGTACGCCACCTGACAGATTGCGTGTGAAATGCTGACACGTGTTGATGCATTGTGTTGATGTTGGATTCGTCACGGTCATATTCAATTCGCATCCCACACTGGCAAGCAGCATTCCGACTAACGTCCGAACTATCGTTGACCCCTCTCGTATTTGCCACTATTCAATAATTGAACGCACATGGGCTCCGAGTCGGTGATAAGAGACCTCCGAGGAGGAAGTTGACTTGGAAGTCGAACCAATTACAGGCGGTACATTAAGATAACCGGAGATCCGATGGTATTTTTATTCAGTTGATACTCTAATTTTCCGGGGACCAATCGCTGTACGGATTTCGTCACGCTTCTACTCAGTCCGAGACGGGCGCATCATTCCAATGGTTGTATTGAACTGCTATATCTATAGCAGGGTTCGCCCGCTCACTTCTTACGCATCCTCCAGGCGTGTTTCCTCAATACGCCCCTTCCGGGCATTTTTGATGTTCCGTTCCAAACTGGCAAGCCTTCTCGTCCCATATCTATTTAACGGCTGTCCGCTGTTCCCGTTTCCGCAACTCTTCTGCAATGACCGCTAATCCGTCCTCTTCCACACCTGCTCTGGTCCCCCCCTATGGCGAGATAAAGCGGAAGCCCCGCACACTTGTACTGTGTTTCGATGGCACAGGAAATGAATATGATGACACTGTGAGTCTCTATCCCCATCACCTTCCTTTCCTCTCTTTGAGACAACGGTGTGCCACTGTGATGTCCCATAGAATACGAATGTGGTCAAGCTGTATTCAGCTTTGAGCAAGGATAAGGTGGAGGACCAGTTATGCTACTACCAAGCGAGTGTCCCGTCTTCTTGTTTCAAAAGCTCCTATCTTATGTCCCTGTAGGCGGGCATAGGAACATACCTTGCACCGGGCATGGTTTCACCATTCTTTCGATGGGCCGCGCGGCTTCTAGATCAAGCTATTGCCTGGTATCTCTCTGAGCATGTGCAATCGGGTTACAAGTTCCTCATGCAGAATTACAACGTCGGTGACAAAGTTTGCATATTTGGTCCGTCCGGTGCACATTATGGCCCTAGCTGGGAGCGTCTCAACTGCAGGGGTATTATTGACAGGTTTCTCCCGCGGCGCCTATACTGCTCGAGCGCTGGCGGGAATGCTGCACAAGGTTGTTTCACTACCCTGTGCCACATCTATTCTTGATGCTAGCTAGGTTGACGTAGGTTGGACTTCTCTCCAAAGATAATATGGAGCAAGTTCACTTCGCATACAAGCTATATAAGTCCACCGGTGCAAAGAACGAAACCCTCGCTTCGGGTTTCAAGGCGACGTTCTGCCGTGATGTTCTCATTGATTTTGTTGGTGTCTGGTGGGCCTAATTGTCTGTGTTTGGGTGGGTATATGAGCTAAGTCAATCGACTAAAAGGGACACAGTTGCTTCCATGGGAGTCGTCCTGGACCGGTTTATCCCTATTGTGAACACAAGGATTCGGGTATTCAGACATGCGCTATCTCTTGACGAGGTACGTGATCAACGTCGATGATTGGCGCTCAGCTTTCTGGTCTCTAATGCATCATTTTACCTTGATAGCGTCGCTCCAAGTTCCGTCCGAGATTGTATTACCGACCCGCCACCGGCAATTCCGAGACAGACGCGTCACCTGAAACAGATGTGCTGGAGGTTTGGTTCGCTGGATGCCACTCCGGTGCGTTTTAAAACGTTCAGGTCTTCATATCATGGTAATTAATGATGGGTAGATGTTGGTGGAGGCGCAGTGCTGGACGAAGAGAAACATGCCCTCGCTAACATTTCACTTCGATGGATGATCGAGCAGGTCGTGCGTGCACGGTGTCAAATTTCATTTGACGATGGGGCATTGGAACGGTTGGGCATCCCCCTCACAGTTAAACAAGAAGAGTATCTGGCTGCTCCCATCACCAAGGACGGGGCCGGGCGACATAGTGACGAGCACCATGCGCATGATGCCGTGCAAAAGATCAGCGACGAGTTGAAGATGGCCCGTTCTTGGTGGATCCTCGAAATTCTCCCGACAGCGTACACTCGCCGGAACAATGATGGGAAGTGTGTTACCACCTGGTGGTAAGTTTACGCTAGCGTAACAACGACACCGAGCCTCGTTGATTATTGATGACAGGCCTCATTTCGGTCGCGGACGGGAGCTTCCACCGAATCCTATATTCCACACGAGCGTCAAGACACGCAAGAACCATCCTAAGCTCAACTATAAACCAAGGGCCTATTACGAGGAAGGTACGGAAACTTACGTGTCCTGAACCTGTGGTGGCACATCAAGGAGCATTGCGTTGTCGTTCCAATTGGTGTTGTCCCTCGATTTTGGAAATTGTCCTATTGGTTCTCAGATACTTTTTCTTGAATTTGGAAAGGCAGTAGTCTAATAATGATCATGAGGGTCATGTTTCTCTTTGAACAGTCTTTGCAAGGCGATGAAGAAGGGGCCACAACTCACGAGATGAGGCTTACTCCGATCATGGAGACATCCCGTCTTCGATAGACGGTTTTTTGATCCTTGAAACTTGCTGCGATACCTATGTGTAGCAGAAAGTCTCGCTGACTGCCTGGTGGGAAAACTAAGGGAGAGAAATATTCTTAGTGACTGATTAATAGTGTGACTTATGTTCTCAATAGATAAGAATGAGAATACGCATACCATTGAAATAAAGATTAAGGAGCTCAAGTTCACCTTCAGCTAGATAAGCAAATGACGGAAGAAACGATGACGAGAGATGCCCGTGACATTCTCGTTGAGCGTAAGTAGAATACGGGAAAGCCCAGCTCGGGGTCAGTGGTCGATTAGAACTGGCATAGAAGCGTCAGGGGTGACCAAGGATGTGGGGTACCGGATGAAGTAGTTAAATCTGTCGCAGAGGAATGGGGATCTGCAGGGCCAAGTATATTCTAGGTCACTCTTCCAATTTTAGGGATCGCGTTGAAAGATCTGACGTTATTCCTCACTACCACTCTGTTTGACTAGCTTGACCTTCAATCAGTAACTTCGTCGCGACTCATGGATGTCGTGGAGTCGGCCCGCTCTTTCCTGGTTCCACACCCCATGAGTGGTCATACCTTGAGGTACCATCCCTGTCGTGCCAGTGGGCACCCCCTTCCGATCTTACACTGGCAGTTAGTCTTTAGGCTTGTTCCATGTGAAACCACGATACGTGTAGCTGTATGCACTTGAGGAGCGTTCCTCGTAGACACGTGAGATGGAGTTTGTTGCTCGACCGTGACACTATTTTTGTTCATGTTTTCTTGTTCCCCAAACGACGACCAATCTCCAGATTGTTTTCTTTGCAAGGGAGGGGTATATTTATGTGCTGAATGAGGACGTACCATACAGGATCTATGTTATGGGGGCCCATTTAGGTAGGTGTGTCCAACACAGGTGAACAGAAAATGCATCGCATAAGGGCGATCTCTCGATTTCTCCCCCGCAAATCGCAAATTCCGGATGTAAAATTTTGGGATGACGAAAGCTTTTCGAAGCACAGCTGCACAAAGCAGTGACTTTGAACTCATAGTGCCCTAAATCTCCTTCGGGAATGAAGCGACAGCGCTGAAACCAAATCATTTGCTTCGGCTTTGGACAACTGACAATCTCCGAGGTCATGCAGCAGCTAAATTGGCCGCATCGGGGGTGTGAATGTACAAGACGGCAAACGCTTCTCTCGTTGGGACATTGCATCAGGCAATGGAAAGTTTCAACGCGATCCAGACTTTTACTTGTCAAATCTCTGCAGAAGAGAATTGCCAAGCGCCGGGGAAGAACGCCATATGCGAGACGAATTGGGCCATGGTATGATGGTAGATTCGCAGTGGCCGACCGATTCACATGTGAGGTAGAGGAACTTGAAAGCGCAGTGAGCACCAAATTAATAGAGAATTCTGGGTCCATTAGCATGGCACAAGTTCAGGACTTCGAGCCGTGAGCAGACTGGTGAGCGCCTCAGGCTCGGCTAAGGCCCAGGCTACGGAAGTGAGACGGAGTCACGGGATCCTACGGGTGCAGTTGCCGGGTCTTTGACATGTGACATGGGGTATTCAATTAGTTGCCGACCTGTCATGGGCGGCAAGACAAATTGATGAGGAACGAAAATCCGAACTGACAAAAAAGGCTGGGAGAAAATGCAAGACCACTGCGACGGGAAATCGCCTTGTAGTTGATGCCTTGATGAGCGCGATGAACTTTGGGCGTACAGTATTACCACGATCAGAAACGCGTTTGTCTCATCACGCACGACTACAGTACTCTGGCCCCTTTCGACCCTCCATTGGGTTGAAGGTCCCTCTGTTCATACAGTGAGTCTCGTAATTCCTGCCCTGCATCAAGGCCAGGTACCTCGTTTCTGACAGCAGGCGCTCGGACCTTGCCAAACGCGGCCTAAGAGATGTCGGGATTTTGCAGCCCTCTTATAGCTGATCGCCTTGTTGCCACTCGGTCGCCAGACATACTGCACGCCTTGATCACCTATCATGAAGCCATCAAACTCTTACTCCTATACGAGAATTCCTTCTCCACCAATTGCAGATCTCCCGACACGGACCACGCCTCCAAATCGTCTTTTGGATAGATCTATATCTATCGCCCCTTCTCTGAGTCTGGTCGTCGACCCGGGCATTGTTGCCAGCATTCATTATAATGAATTTAGCAATTTCCTCGTTTCATACGTCCCGAACGGTTCGGATTTTCATCATATCTGCTCGGCCTATCTGACGTCGATCGTTCCTAGTTCATCAAGCCGACTCCCGACAAACTGCAAGACAAAGACTCACGAGGCTTACTCGCGCGCAGTTTCAGGAGCTGTGTACAGACGTCTATGATGAATTGATCAGGCGAAAGACGAATGCTAACAACACCGAAGGTCCCTCTTTCTTTGCCCCCCTCTCTCCTAAAACAGCCATAGCTCACCACCTGAGTCTACTATAGCCCCATTTCTCCCTGCCCAAGCAGAATTTCACCCGAAGCGAAACCAAGCTCGTCAGAAGCTTTCTACACTTCCGACCTCTCGCTATCAGCATTTATGCAGCGACATCCATTATGAGCTCGTTCGCCGGTATCCAGAATGCAAGGAAGGGGTAATCGTCCTTTTCATCCTCTCTGCTCACTTCATCGCTTATCATTTTCGTAGCTCTCCCTGACTACTGGCTTATCATATGACAATTTTCCCGCCCCAAATAACCCCAACGCTCCAGGTGACCGTGCTGGAGACTGGACCACACCCAGCCGCTCCTGCAGCGCCTCTAAAACCCTCCGAGCAGCGGGACACCTACAAGAATGAACACAACTCTCCTGTAGCAGAGGGATGTGGTGCCAACTTCAGGGCCTGAGGGGCAGGCCCAAATGGGTACCTCTCCGAAAACGTCCGTCTTCTCCCCGTTCCAGGGAGAGGCAATCCCGTCTGACTCACCAGAGAAATATGTTATATGCTGCGACTGACCGTCGATGCGACCTCTCGGACGAAATTGTAATTATGGCGTAGGCTATTAACATCTGGATTCGATCACCTTCGTTGTTCATTAGTTTCTCGGCACCAGGTTCTGATTTTTATTTTATTTTTGTAATTATACCATTTTGAGCGTCTGATGGATGTGGGAAAGTATTACGTTATCCATTTCTCTAAAATTTGACACGGCAAACGGGAATTTGCAGTTGGCAGCCAAACACCGAGTTGGGCGTTGACCGCGACTCCAATTCACGCGACTCGGACGATACGATGATTCCCCTTTCCACACGGGCTGCACGCAAAAAGACAGAGACGGCTTTACTGTCGTACTCTCGTCAACGCCTCCCTCGCCCGGCCCGTCTCTATTCTACCCCTACAAAACGCGCCAGCTCGCCGGCCTTCGACACGGTCACACCATCCCTCCCTGATTCCTACCCTGCCTTTCTTCCGGCCCACCCCAAGCTCCCAGACTCTGTTGGAGCCCTCCAAGCTGATCCTAACACGAGTGACATGCGCTCCTTCCTCCACACTCGTACGCCATACATGATCCTACCCCCACCTCTCCCAGACGACAAGCACTCCGACCTTAACGACTTTTATTACACCGACTCGCCTACGCGAGATCTTATTGCCGTCATGGATGCTTGCTTGCATAACGGCTACGATGTCCCGCGCGCTCAGGAGATTTTTAACGACCTCCGTGCCAAGGGATCTGAGCATGTCCTTCACCCACGTCTTCACACCGCTTTTGTAGAGGCCTATCTCGACATGGCCCTCAAAGAATCAGAGAAGAGGTCCTTGTGGGTTGAAGATGCCTGGACACTACTGGACTCGCTATTTAGTGGGAATGAGAAGGTTCCGGTCACTGCGGGCGCGTATGCCTTAGCACTCGTAGCGTGGTTGAGGTGTGTCAGTATTTCACCCACCTAATGACTTTGATTTCATCGTCTTTCAGACACTCTTCTGAGAACTCACCCACGTACATTGATGGGATTACCAACCACTCACCTGCTTCTCTCTTAAAGGGCATTGTCGACAACCAGCTTTCAGTATCCACAGTTATCTCAGATCGTGCCATCAAGTCCTCAGAAGAAGCACAAAATATTCTTCAAGCGCTCGCAAAAGCTGCCGTGCAGCACAACTACCGTGAAATCGTTCATGAACTTACGGATTTGGAGAGAGATGGCTCGTCCCTCCCTGACCCATACTCGGATGTCCCCGAAGTCCGCCCCGTCACGTTCCCAAAGGTAGGCATCACTGCTCTGGCATCCCGCTCCGTTGTTGACGCCGTCTCAGCGTGTTTTAAATGAGGATGGTACTTCCTCATGTACGACAGAGACGGAGATCCCTTTCAATCTCGATATTCTTCGGAAGCACCTCGCTCACGTCTCTCTCGCGCGACGGGTCCTCTCAGAGGACCTCGCCGCACGACAAAAGCTACTCGAAGACTCCGTATTTGATGTCGCGGTTCAACGCATGCGACGACAGGCCGAAGTTCTCAAGGAACTCGGCCTAGGTGATTCGATTTTAAGGAAGCAGGACTTGCAGTTATGGATGTGGCAATGGCACCAGCTACTCCGAGATCGCTTGAGAGATGATATTGCACAGCTCATTGAAGAGGAATCTAGTAAGTTTACTTGGTCTGAACCTTTGAGCCCTACTCAGCCTTTCCCCACAGCTCCCATCCCTGGAAAAAGACCTATTCAGCCACTGGGACCTTTTCTGTCTCTGATCAAGCCAGAGAAACTTTCCCTTATCACTATCCTAGAGATTATGCGTCTGCAGGGTACTGGAGGAGTCGCGGACGGCATGAAGACTGCCCGCGGCCTCGTCGGCGTGGGCAAGGTCGTCGAACTTGAGCATAAGGCCCAAATGTGCAAAAAGAATAACATTTCCGTGCCGTCTTCTACCCGAGCCAGCGAGTCTGGTTTCTTCTCTCGGCGCACATACAACGACCTCCATGCGCTGCGTGTCACGGCCCGAAAGTACATGGAAGACGCTGAAGAATGGACTACTGATTGGACTCAAGTCCTTCGCGTGCGGGTCGGTAGCTTTTTGGTGGATCGCCTGATGGATGTCGCGAAGGTGATCCGCACCGGAACCAACAAGCGGACGGGCGAGCTTGTTGAGGAAGAACAGCCCGCATTCACACACTCTTATGAGTACCTTCGTGGGTACAAACTTGGTGTCATCAAACTGAACCCAGTTGTGGCAGAACGGATGGCCAAAGATAGCCTCCGGGAAACAATGCACCCACGGCATTTACCTATGCTCGTCAAGCCGAAGCCGTGGCTGAGCTATAACGACGGAGGCTACATTTACAATAAGAGTGCGTACATTTCTTGAGGTCGAGATGCTAGAAGTAAAATCCCATTCTAGGCGAAGTGATGCGTTTTAAGGATTCCCAAGAGCAGCAACAGTATCTGAAACACGCGTCGTCACGTGGCAACGTCGAGCTCGTGTACGCCGGACTTGATGTTCTCGGCTCAACACCATGGCAGATCAATCGCAAGATTTTTGACGTGGTGATTGACGTCTGGAATGCTGGCTATCGCCTGGGAAAACTACCACCTGCCGTATACGACGAACCCGAGCCTGAAAAAACGCCCGAGATGGAGATCGACCTGAAGGCTCGAAGCGTCTACATCCAGCGTCAGCGCGAGTGGCTCGGGAATAAAGCAAACAACCACTCTGAGAGGTGTAACGTCAACTACAAAATCGAAATAGCCCGTGCTGTGAGCATCCTGATTCATTTATTCTGCTCACTGCCCTTCAAACTGATGCCTTCCCCAAGTTTCTCGGCGACATCTTTTACTTTCCTCATAACCTCGACTTTCGCGGTCGGGCCTATCCACTCCCTCCCCACCTGAACCACATCGGTGATGATTTAAGTCGCGGTTTACTTCTATTCGGCGAAGGCAAGCCACTCGGCGAACGTGGCTTGCGATGGCTTAAGATCCACTTGTCCAACTTATATGGGTATGATAAGGCGACCTTCGACGAGCGCGTGGAGTTTGTCCATAAGCACCTGGATGACATCTTCGACAGTGCGGAGAATCCCTTAAATGTAAGACATCCCCCCACTCACATGGATGAAAAGTCTAAGCTGCCATATTTCCGTCGCAGGGGCGTAAATGGTGGCAAAAGGCCGATGACCCGTGGCAATGTCTGGCCACCTGCATAGAGCTCAAGGCTGCGCTCGACTCGCCAGACCCACATGCGTACGAGAGTGCGCTGCCAATACATCAAGACGGGACATGTAACGGCCTGCAACACTATGCCGCTCTGGGTGGCGATGCTCGCGGGGCACGGCAAGTCAACCTCGAAACTACCGACCGGCCATCAGACGTATATACGTACGTCGCAAATATGGTCGAGAAACGCATGCAAGATGACCTGGAGCGTCCGGACAACAAGTACGCCAAAATGCTCGTCGGAAAGGTCTCTCGGAAAGTTGTCAAGCAGACCGTCATGACTACTGTATATGGTGTCACGTTCGTCGGCGCACGGGAACAAATTGAGAGGCAACTGAAGGACCGTGGTGATGTTCCTCTCGAGGAATGCTACCGTGCCGCTGCATATCTCGCCAAACAGGTATGGAGAAATTTCTTCTTTCTGTATAAATAGGTTTTGATGGGTTCTCCCAGGTATTGCAATGCATCGGTGACTTGTTCCAAGGTGCAAATGACATCATGAACTGGCTGACCGCGTCCGCCCGCATCATCTCGAAGTCCGTACCAGGCGATCGCGTCCTTGAGGCCATGGAGCTCGACAACTCGGTGAGATCCAGGAGGGTGAAGATGAAGGGCGCCACGCGTCTGCGCAAAGAGCAGATGACTGCTGTCGTATGGACAACGCCGCTAGGACTGCCCATTGTTCAGCCGTACCGCAAAGTGAAGCGAAAGCAGATCATGGCCAGCTTGCAGTCGGTGTACATTTCGGACCCGAATGCACCCGCTGAGGGTGAGCATGCGCCACCAAATTCTGTGTTGCTGAGATGCTAATGATCGACAGTCAACTCACAAAAGCAGGCATCGGCTTTCCCGCCTAATTTCATCCACAGCCTAGATGCCACGCACATGTTGCTCACAGCTTTGGAGTGTCGAGTACGTTTTTGCCTTGTGGTTGCGTGGGTTCGGGGTGCTCATTGTCATTGCAGACACAAGGCCTGGCCTTCGCCTCAGTTCATGATTCCTACTGGACGCATGCTTCCTCGATCGATCAGATGTCTTCTGTCATCCGCGAGACGTTTATCGCACTACATTCCTCAGATGTTCTCGGTAGACTTTTGAATGAGGTACATCTTTTCCCCCTTCAGCGTCCCTCCATCGCTTACGCATTTCTCCAGTTCCGCGAGCGTTATGCGGGTTACAGAGTCCCAGTGGAATCCCTGGGGACGTCGCAGATTCTCAAGCAACTCGGTATTCTTGATATCGCTACCGACATAGCCGCCTCCCGCCGCCCCAAAACTACCGCGGCGACTGCCTCCGGAACTGCGGCGGTGATGACGGAAGACGAAGAGCTGGTAGAGAAGACGCTGGATCGTCCGCCGACGGTTTCTGTGGTCTCGAAAGAGCAGGCCGTGAAGCTTCTGAAGCCCGTGCGCGGGCAGGGGAAGCGCGTTGGGGGTGTTGTCGCGACGGAGGACAAGTTGGCACCCGAAGATTCACTCGAGGGCAAGTTCGTCGACCTCGTTGACTTACTTCCTCTGGTGCCATCAAAAGGCGAATTTGACGTGAACAAAATCAAGTCATCGCTCTATTTCTTCTCCTGATTTGCCATTGGCGTTTTTCTTTTCGCCTTTCCCTCAGGGCTTTCCGCTTTTGATCGCTGCTGTCCTCGCATCGTCGTCACCTCGTCTACCTCTTCCGCCATGCATAATTTTTTTTATTGCACTAATTTGTCGCTCACCTCACCATTATACGCACACTCACACCGCACATAGTTCTAGTCCACACTCATGTACCTTACTTACACCCCTCACAATCTGATCCCCTTAGAAGATTGCACCCGCCACCGCCGGAAAGGTTCAGTGCGAAGGAATGGGGCGCGGCAACGAGGTGATGATCCGAACGGTCCTCACCTCAACCCTCCCAGTCAGCCTACTCGCCGAAACCCAATCTTTGGCCAGACCATCTCCACGGATGCGGTGGAAAATAGCTAACGGAACGGGGAAGGGGATACGCGTCATAAAATCCAGGGGAATCTAAAAATATTTTAGCTAGTGCCACCGCTTTGCCACTCGTCAGCCAGATTCCGAGTCCCAGTTGGATCGGTTCTGTCGGCCTTAACTTACAAAGGAAAACCGCCACTGCCTTGTTGACCTTGATGTACAGTTCAGACCTGAGCCACTTACGGGATCAGAAATCATCCGGCCCTAGCCTAGTCTAATCTGATAAGATCTACAGTAAGCCCCAACCCGACGTGACTACAGACTACAGTACGCTCGCCTACTTGCTGGGAAAGTCTAAAATTTGATCAACGCTAGATGTCTACAGAACCTTTCATTACGGGAGCATATCATTTAGTTTCAGAGGTAGCAGGGTCGTACCAGTAGGTTACCCGCATCCGACTACAACAGTCCCGGGATATGCTGGCGCCGCGGTATCACCTCCCCTGAGTGATGTGAACAACTCCGACGAGGACCACCTGGTCTTTCGTGATCCCTCCAGCGCTGGCCCGCCAGTTTGGGTCCTTCCTCAGGTCGCTCGGCCCCTGCAACCGGAATGAAGGCGGTTAGAACAACGACGGACAGCGACCGCAGAAAGGACGAGGTGGGCGCTTGCATCGAAAAACCTGGCAAGCATTCCCCACACAGAATCGAGACGACTCGGACTAGAATTCATAGATATGCAACGGCGATAATACCAGGAATGACATGACTTCCAGAGTTAGGTGTATGTATGTATGCCATCAACGTACGAGAAACAACTCACATGCTTTTTCCAACGTGGCGTTGGACTGCGTTACAGTATATAGATGGTTCTGACGGGGAGTGTTACAGTT
>Ga0307510_10008388_pt1 | contig 12308 bp, 12 predicted proteins | sample 12_EM_MG_FD_207224 | JGI IMG/M metagenome (GOLD analysis project Ga0307510, IMG submission 207224) | Populus trichocarpa ectomycorrhiza microbial communities from riparian zone in the Pacific Northwest, United States - 12_EM | ecosystem: Host-associated > Plants > Roots > Unclassified | place...
TGGGCCGGGTGATTGGAAATAGGTTTCCGGTGTCCACCAGCGGTTCCAGCACTCGGTGCCACGGAACGGAACTGGCCCTCGCAACAAGGCTTTGCCTACTGGACATGCGCCTCTTCTATGAAAGCATAGGAAGGCCCCGGAATCGGCATAGACGCACGCGGATGGAGCAGGTGAGCATCGATCGATCTATTCTCAGGCATGATGCAGTTAGAGCTACACGAGGCCCCGTTTCTGTGGATCCTTAGGAAACGGAGCGTGGGACGATGCGGCGACCTGGCGTAGTACAGACGGAAACCCACAGGCATCCATCTGTACCTGGGGTAGACCGGAATGCCGGAGAAGTGGGAAATACATTGCATCGCTTCCTTTGGGGCTGAGCATCGCAGCTTCACGCGGCAAGCGCAGAGTTTGATCCATGAACACGGAGAACTTACTATCTGTACAGCGTGAGGTTATACGCAGTCGGGTTCTAGTCTGGGAGCCCGCTTTCCTTGTCCAAATTCTACACGCCGTTAAGTTTCTTATCGGGCGGCGCATGAGGGCGCCAAGGTAGAAGATGGTCTATTTCTAGAAACTACGGCGTCAAAAGACAGGAACAGCTGCCGCATCGAAATATGTCCCGGAATGACCGATATCCGTAGCACAAAATAGTGATATAGGGGTTGATAGCAGGGGTTGATCGAAGTGGCGAGGAAAGATCGGGCGTAAGAATGTACTGTACTGTATTCGACCAGAACAAGTGGCAATGTGACTAAAACCGATCGTCGAGATGGCAAGTGTCAGGCTGTGGCAATTACGCACCGTACTAAGATCGAACTGCGGAAGTGCAACACTCCATGGCTTCCACGCGCCTTCCAGTTAATCCCCCGGGCTAAAATTGTTCCATAGATAATCGAGCTTATGACCCGCCACGAAGCCGAGCACGTTGACATACTCAATAATGGGTGTCACAGTTGATATACGAACTCAACACATCGCCTGCATCGACCAATAAGTCAGCGGGGAGACCAACGGTGTGATGTGGACAGCCATCAGGATGGGAGGGCGGGCAAAGGTGCTGTGGACTGGAAGGAAACGCGCGAAGATATTTGAGATGGCCAAACGGGCCAACGCAACATCAGGGCCCGAAAGGGGTCCTGTGGAAACACAGGGTGCTACGAGCGAGGAAAGGGGCCATGGGCGCGATATATGAGTTCTGGTAGTGTTCTGGTGTTGGACTGGAAACAAAGACCACGCAGTCTGTGTGTGTGCTGCGGGCCGAGTCTCCGCCCAACGGTCCCGTTCCCGACCCCAACAACAAGCGGCGACTGTGGCACCTTTGTATCACAGCGTTTAGTTACAGTACCGAATGTCATTTCATTATATAGATTACTCTTACGTACACTCAGACACGACATCACCTCATCATCGGATCCGCACTACGCTATCTCCTTCTACCTGGCAAGGAAGGACCACGGAGTGTGATTTGTTGTGTGGCCTTCAGTGGCGGCGTCTACAAGTCAATAAGGTCATAAAGCGGGGGAAAGGATCTATCAACAAACCCACCTTCGGACGAGTTGTGAATAAATGAGTCAGACGTGTCTGACTGTGGGCTTGATTGTGTGCTATCTCCATGGGTATTTCGTCCGGTCGGAATTCGGGGCACGGTGGAGGATGTCGTCAACTTGAAAGCATCCTTTATTATATCGTCCAACCGTGGTCCAGTGTGAGTCACTGGAGAGCGTGGAGGGGCCCCTGAACTGTTTCTAGGAGAACTGGGAGCCCGTGCGCATTCGCGGGCGTCTGCAAGTTGCACAAATGTCTCCAATCCGAGCTCCCGACCTTCGTCGATGTTGATGGGTTCGTCCCGTATGGTTAGCTCAGTGAATGCTCCTTGGAGATGACCTTCGTTGACGGCATATTTCCGGTACAAGAGGATCCGTTGAAGTGGATCGATTGTGAAAGTCTGGAGTTCACGGACCGCCAATGCTTTCGCCTCGACAAAATCCCATTGATGTGCGAGCTTTAGGACAGACGTCCACTCTTCAACATTGGCATCGTAGAGTGAGTACTTTCTACATCAGAAGATCAGAGGAAGTGAAAAAGATGCATCAACGGCGACGTACGGGTTGTAGAACACCCAAAGCAAACGCTCGAATTCGACTATGGATGTCTTGGGCAACAGAAATGGGTTCTTATCGGAGGACCCTTTGCTTTGATCTCCGGGTGGGGGTGGGTACGGAAGTTTCTCTCGAAAAAATACCGAATCGCGAACGAAAAAATACCGATGTATGCGGAAGAGAGTGTTTTCTACCTATTGGCAAACTGTCTTAGTCAACGACACGATACTCGATTAGAAACTTACTTACACGGATTATGAAGTCCCCGCTTGTGATATAATAATACTTGTGGCGGGGTAAGGTAGCCTCAACACGTGTATTTGTGTTTGCAGTAGTCCTAGGCATCGGAGCCGGCGGTGTTCTGGAGAGTGGTGATGGTCGGGAAGGTCGTAGTGGCCGGGAGGGCGGCGATGGTCGGGAAGGCTGAGGGGGTTGTGAAGTTGGCGGGGAAGAGGGTGTTGGTTTGGTCGCAAGGGCTATCACGCGCATGTAAAGTCCAAAAAAGATTGGACTTAGAGGGAGGAGTAAAAGGTCTGAAGTGTCTGTGTTCATTGGCGCTGACGCGTTATGATGTTAACATCACTCTATATATCTGCGCAGAGAATTCTGATGTCCAAATCAGATTCTCAGTCATGGGATACGCCACGGTCGCCACATCGGCGAGGACGTACAATCTTATCTAGGGCAGTTGGTCCTGTGCTTGATATTCCAGTGCACACGCCGAGAATCATGAACGAATCTAGCCATTGAGGCCTATTGAGGTCCGGCGCATGATTAGAAGCTAGGTCCGTGATGATCGAAAATAGAAGGCATGGGCTCCTGCGCTCCGCATTCGCTGTGTCAATACAAATCAATAGGCTCGGGACGTCCGAACAATAGCGCGGCGCCTCCGCAGCAGCGTTCGTAATACAAGGATAAGGGTACCTGCGCTGTCAAAGACCGATCGAGGCTTGCTGGCAAGTCCAGGTACCCTGACACTACCCCAATATCATGACCGAGTCAACTTCAGCTTCTCGATTTCTGGGGTCGCCACGAGGCATCAATGGATATTGCCTTATCCAGAAAAGTGTGGAAATAAGTCAATTTCCCTGCATACCAACGTTGTTAACGCGGGGATCGCATGAACGACACCCGCCAGGGGGCATCTAGAAAGAGTGTCATTTCCGGCAAAAAGCTAGAGTGGAGTCCTGGCGTCGGGACGCAGCATACAGTATTGGTTGTTCTCGTCAGGACAAGACCCATGGGAACGGTGCTCTCCTATCGGAGATACACGCATACGCGCACCTCTCAAGTCGAGCTAGCCAAGTCCCGGGTTCCGTAGCGGGCTTGATCAGGTGGCTGTGTGTCTATGTGCTCTAGGTGGGATTCGCGTGAGACCAACACAGCGAAACGCCGACATGAGTCCGATATCGGTGAGCGTCTTTATCACTCTCTTCGGGCAATGGTGATGTAACTACGAACCTGTTGTTTGCTGAAATTTTGCACTACTTTGGTCCATGGCGTTCCTGACCATGATAAGTAGCCATGTATAGACGGTCTCGCAGTCGTATTCATGTAGAAGGGGCATGTTGAATCAAGGCCTATCTGATCCATTTCCTAGGTGGAGTCTTCTTCAATTAAATAGATGAATCCCGGGAACGCAAAGGTGAGGACTGCTGCACAGAGTTGCGTGGAACGGCGTGACTTCGACTTCGAGGGGATGATGCGGGGCAAAGCGGTGCAAGATGATGACTGCATTGAGATAGTAGGAGAACGCCTGGATACATCAGGTTTGAGAATGACATCAAGGGCTGTGTCAAGTACATCCGTTCTCTCTGCCATAAAATACACAGGCAGCCTCAAGCAATCAAAGTGACGACAAGGTGACAAGGTATGGTATGGCAAAGGAAAATACCTCCGAACCAATGATCGCCCCTAGCCCGAGTTTTCGTGATCAAGAACGAACGTGTAGGATAAGATCCCGGTCCTAAGTCACTTATCGAACGACCTTCGGGGCACCTATCAGTAATCGTCGTGGACGCCACAAAAAATACATACATTGACCTTGTCCTTCATCTGAATCCTTCTCATTAGTACGCTGCAATGGCTCCGTATCATCTATCATAGCCGAGGGCCTGGCAGTGCTAGGAACGCAATCCTTGGCGAAGCCATTGAAATCAAGATGGGGAGAAAACGACGGTCTTTTTGGGCAAAGCGAAGAAACTGCGAAGAACAGGGACCAGTCGGTGATTAAAATAGTTTGATCTCCGCTTGGACCGAATAGTTGGACGCCACGCCAGCCTAGCGTTTTGGTCCCAGACTTGACTTTGAGACGACTGTACCTTACATGAAGTCAGATGTGTACACTTCTTCCAATAAGGCATAAAGCAGGACCCGTGTTTTATTTGTCTTCTGAAACACTCCCGCCACGTCTGCGGGGCTGGCAGTGCCACACACGAGCCTGAGCGAGGCATGCCAGTCACGGGCGCTGGCCTCCTTGCCCAGGCCTGAGGCCCCAAAATAAGCATCGATCATAGTGTGAAGGCACCGGGAACTGAGTGATTAGAAATAGGGTCACGGTGTCCCCCAGTGGTCCAGCACTCGGTGCCACGGAACGGAACTGGCCTTCGCAACGAGGCTTTCCTGCAATCCTGCTGAACATGCGTGTCTTCCAGGAAAGCTTTGCCATGGAAGCCCCGGAATTGGCATAGACGCGCGCGGGTGGAGAAGGTGAGCATCGATGGATCTTTCGTTAGGCATGATGCAGTTTGCGGTTAGAGCCGCACGAGGCCTGTTTCCGTGGATCGTTAGGAAACAACAGCCTGTGAGACGATGCAACGACCAGGCATAAACCAAAACGCATCCGCCCGTACCTCGGGTAGTCCGGAATACCGGGGAAAATAGTATACCGCGACATCGCTTCTTTTCGGGCTGAGCATCGCGTCTTCATGTAGCGGGCATGAGTGAGGAGAGCTTATCTGCACACGTATAGGGTTATGCGCAGTCGGGTTCTTATCAGGGAGCCGCCTTCCTTGTCCAGATTCTACAATTCCGTTACTTATCGGGCGGTGCATGGCTGCGCCTAGAAGATAGCCTCCTTCTAGAAATTACAGCGCCAAAAGACCCGAACAATTGCTGCATCGGAATGTGTTATGGAATATTAATGTGATCTGTTGAACAAGCTAATGACATAGGGATTGACTACAGGGTTGATCGAAGTGGCGAGAAACGATCGGGGAGGATGTATTCGATCAGATGATCAGAGCAAACATGCTTGGATGTAACCAAAACCAGGACATTCAAAGTTGGAAACTCATACTGCAAGACCGAGATGGCAAGTGTTAAGCTGTGACAAAGTAATTATGCACCGTACCAAGACCGAGCTACGGAGGTATAACGCTCTCCTGGCCTCCATGTATCTTCCCGTCAACGGCCAGACTAGCGTTGTTCCGTAGATAGATCATGGCACTTATGATCTCGGACTCCGACTTGGGACCCGCAGGACTCGCTACTACCCTTTGCCGTTGGCAGGGAAGCCAAGCACACTGGCATATACGACGATAGGTGTCACAATAGATATAAGAACGCAGCGCCTGCGTCGGCCGATATGTCGGCGGAGAGTCCGGCGACTTCAGTTGAGTCAGCTGCAGCCAGGAAACGCTGAACCTGAGACGTTTAAGATTGCAACGGATACGAGTGGACCTCCCTGTTTCCTGAGTGCAAGACGACCACCTTTGACGACTTCACCTCCGTGCATCTTGAGATTTTCTGACTTGTGGTTGAGGTGATTTTTCGATAAGCTAAGCTAGCTTGCGGACCTGTGCCCACAGCTTCATCACGTGCGCTACCCACGGGCCGGGTCTCCGTGTATCAAATCACATCACATCGCACATCGTGGCTGATGGTGTCACTTCTAACGTTTAATCCGAGAAAAGTCCTCCTCACTTGATACTTCGCAATATCTAGTGAGAAAAATTCTCTTGCCTGTTCTTTCTGGGAGTCTTTTTTTAACGACCCATACCACCACTCATGAATGCTAATGAATGCTTCATTACATTAACTACTCATACACTCGGATGCGAAATCGTACGACCTGGTCCTCCCGTCTGCACCAACAACCACAAAATTTATTTCCGGAAAGGACTACCCAGGTCGACCAGACTTTTGGGCGTACCACCCCAAATGCTAGTGGGAGTGTTCGTGCCGTTCAAGTGACCCTTTGGTGCGCCGTTTGTATAACTGTTGGTTGTACCATTTGTGTGGCGGTTGGCGGACCCATTGTTGTTACCTTCCGCAGCAACGTCAGCAAGTCGACAGGTCATAAAACGAGAGCAAACAATCTATCAACAAACTCACCTTGAGAAGAGTTGTCGATGAAGGAATCAGTCCACTCCGTTGTCAGTGGTGTGTGGGTCTGCGTGCTGCCTCCGGAGGTGTTTTGTCCGGTCGAAGTTTGAGCCGTGGTGGAGGGCTCCGCGGACGTCGTCAAGTCGAAGACGTCTTTTATGAGTGCATCCAACTCGCCTCCCATGAGAGCGACTGGGAGCCGTGGATTCCCGGACTTCTTCCCAGCGAAAACGGGAACCCGCGCCTTTTCGCGGGCCTTTGCCAACCGCAACGCGGTCTCCAAGCCAAGCTCCCGACCCTCGTCGATTTCGATCGGTTCGTCGCGTGTCGTCAGCGCGATGAATGCTGGTCGGAGGAGGTCTCGATTGACCTCGTACTTTTGGTACAAGACGACTCGCTGAAGTGGGGCGATGGAATGTGCTTGTAGTTCTCGGACGGCGAGTTCTTTCATCTCCCTAAACGTCCATTGATGTGCCAGCTTCAGGATCGACGTCCACACTTCAGCATCCGCATCGTAGAGGGAGTATTTTCTATGATGATGAATCAGATGAAGTAAGAAGACGTATGAACGGGCAACATACGGATTATAAAATATCCATAAAAGACGCTCGAAGTCGACCTTAGAGGCGTCGTCCAGAACTAGCGGGTTCTTATCCGAGGAGCCTTCGCTGACATCTCCGGGTGACGGTGGATTTGGAAGTTTCTCCTCAAAGAATCTAGAATCGCGAATGAAGAAATAACGATGTAGCCTGAAGAGTGTTTTCTCCACCTATTGACTCACTGTCTTGGTCGACGGCACGAAATTCAATGGGAGAAATCACGTACGGAAACAACTAGATCAGCTCCGTTGATATAATAGTCGCCTTCATGGCGTTTGCTGTTTCCGGTGGCACCAGGCATCGAAGGCGGTCGCAAGGGATGAGATGTGAAGGTAAGACACAAGAATGTGTGGGGTTAATGAGGGGCACAATGTGTGGACTATCCGTGCTGCGACGTGTTGACGTGCTGAGGTGGATCGCATCGCTCTATATATCTGGAGAGGGGATGGTGTTTGACCTGGCGTACGTTCCTAACCCTGACCCCCCTCGCGTGGCCATCAAGGGCATTGCACAAATAGGTTCTGACGTCTAAATCGAATTCTCGGTCATGGGAATACACCTCGATCGCGACATCATCAAAGACGTTACAATCTTATCAGGGGTAGTTAGTCCTCGTGTTTTCTAATGTTCCAGCGCACACGCCGAGAATTGTGAACAAGTCTAGCCATTGAGGCCAAACGCGTGTTTTAGAAGCATCGGCTCGTGGTGATCGTAGATGGAATGCGTGGTCACTGCGCTCGGCATTTGCTGTATCATTGGCTATCTATGAGCCTGGGACATCCGAAGAATGGGCGCACGGCTTCCGCAGCGCCGCCCATAACACATGGCAAGGATAAGGGTATCTGCGCTGTCAAATGTTGATCGCGGGATTGCTGGCAAGTCTAGGTGCCCCACCACTACCCCAACATCATGACCGGGTCAACGTCAACGTCTCGATTTCTGGGGTCGCCACGCGGCATCAGTGGATACTGCCTTATCCAGAATGGTGATGTAAAGTTTGGAAGTGAGTCAATTTTCGACACGCCCACGTTGTTACCGCAGGGATCGCACGGGCGACATCAGGGAGGGATCTAGAACGTGTGTGCCATTTGCGTTGAAAAGCTAGAGCGGAGTCCAGGCATCGGGCTGCAGAGGCAGCATTGCAGACGTTTTTACGCGGACAAGGGCCACGAGGACGGCGCTCCGCAATCGGAGATATACGGGCGCCTACTAACTCAGGCAGAGCTGCCCAGTCCTTGGGGTTAGAAGCGGGGTTGTTCGGGGTAGCCGTGCGTCTATGTGCTTGGGGGATTCGCATGGGGGGCTAACACAGTGGAACACCAACGATGGGTCGGATATCGGTGGGCATACGCTAGGTAGAACGCATAAAGAAGTGTCTTTATCGCTCTCTTCAAATGATTGCGACGTAAGTATAAACCTGTTTATTGAATTTATACATTACATCCTCGCTCCCTGAGGCTCTCAACGACATCTCGACATCGATAAGTAGCCACGTATAAACAGCGTTTGCAGTCACACTCGGGTGAAGGGCGTACATTAAATCGTATCCTATCTGGTTCATTGGTTGGGCAGAGGGTTTCCTTTAGAAGATGGTTGAATCCCGGGAACGCGAGGATGAGGTTTACTGCTCACGGATTCGTGTACTGGCCTGAATTCGAAGGGACCCTGAGTGGCATGGAAGAAGATAAGGTGATGAGTTGATTGAGATGGCAGAAAGTGAACAAACCGTTCGGACACATCGGCTTTGGCCACATAACCGACTATCGATCTAGCCAAAACCAATCACGATGTCGCAACCATGCTGGCGAAATAGTCGGAAACTACTGTTCGTGGCTTGTGTGTCTGATAGAGACTGCAACCAGCCTTTCGAGCGTACACGCGCACAGAAAAGCCTCGACAGAGCTGCAGTCATGCAGGTGGCATCCAATACGGGGCGGGGCGCCGTAAACAAAATTACGTTTTTTTTTTTTTTTTTTGGAATTAGAAGTTTATTCTCCACTGTACTAGACAACAAGAGATCGCGGTGCTACGAGGAACACTACATAGGAGGCCCAGGGCGTATATAACAGAATGTCCGGAAGATCAGGGGGGGGGAGTAGAACGTGAGACGCAAAGTCCATAGGCGCGAGGGCCTACCAGTAAACTAAATTACGGCGGATCAGGGCGGGGAACAACATTACGTTGGCGGCAGCTGAGAGTCCGGGTACCCCAAGACAATGGTATCAAATGAGAGCGCGTTGTTGTGATTCATTCACGTTGCGACTGGCGGAATTGTGAATTCTGTGCTAGTACGTGAGTGACCTGAAGGACGCGTCTATCAGGATGCATATGTGAGACATACAACCATCCTTGGGGTTCGTTACCAAGCGTACCAGACTCAGATTATCCCCAGGGAAATCGGATACGACGGATTTGACTGAGACACTCGTGATCTTGTCCACTATCAAATGGAGAGTAGGGTGGGCACAGAGCTGGAAAGTTGGGGAATACGAAGGAAGCTTGGTGTTGAGTGCATCATTAAAACTCACCGAGGTGGTCCGGGAAACCTTGATGCCTCAGAGGAAGTCCGCCAACCCGAGTTAAGGAAGTCGTTGCAGGGTCCTCCATACCCCACCAAAGATGCCACGACAATTCTTCTTGGAGGGCCAAACGGTCACACGGGCGACATTCCAACTCGATTGTACGGGACCTCAAGAGCCCATGGTCAAGAACGTCGGATTTATTTGATAGAGTGCTTGGCAAGTAGAGCAGTGTCCGAGTACTGTGTCAAATACATCTATTCCCTCTAAGTTATCTGAAATCCTCAGACCTTGAGCCTTGGGCATGGCGAAGGAACATACCTCCGATCTAATGATGGTCCCTAGCCAGAGTCTTCAGGTGGAGAAGGGATATGTAGGATAAGATCTTGGGTACAATGAAATATGGGAAGAATACGCAGCACCGTGCTTATTTGAGATTTGGGGACAGCGCGAGAAGGCCGTTTACCGGGTTCTTGTCGGTGGTTAAAATGGTTCGATCTCCGTTTAGACCGAGTCGTTGGACGCCAGCACTTTGGTCCAACTGTACCTTATGTGAAATCGATGTGTTATGATACATACACGTCTTTCAATCATAGAGGCTGCTATCATACGGAGTATCACACGTTTACCATAGGAGAACATCGGCATTTCAGAACCAGAGATGCAACCTCACAGTTCATAACGTCCTTGTGAACTCTTAAACAGCATGGTGATTCTTATTAAGAACCAAATCTGGTTAATGGTGTCTTCAGCGAAGCTATGGCCACCGAGTCCTGGCCCCGTCCTAAATTCATCCTACCATCATACGACACTTCCCATACCCGCGCTGGAGTACTCGCCGCCGTGTCCCGCACAGAGCGCTACGAGTTGTGTCAATGAGACTTTTACTTGCTGTTGGCCTGGCTGGTGTGGCCCTTCGGAGTACCATTTGGTCGGACACTTGCCGTGCCACCAGGTGTGGGATTCGCATGGCCATTAGCAGCTACATCAGGTTTGCGACCTGCGCATATGCTAGCGAATTAACATTCGACGAAACGGGGGTTGCTCACTGTGCGTACCTTTAACTGTGTTTGGATCGCATGAACTCGTTCCGTTTGACTGGGTGCCCGACTGATGTTCCGCATGGCCACTTGTCGCGACATCACGTCCAGGTTCTCGGTCTGGCGGTGGCAATTGAAAAAGATCCCGAATAAGGCCATCGAGTTCGGCGCCTGCAACATTCACGGAAGAATGCGCATCTTTGATTCTCTTCCCGCCGGCTGCAGGGGCTCGCACAAGTTCACGGGCACGCGCAAGCTGGATGACGGTCTCCAGACCGAGCTCATGGCCCTCTTCAATTGTCATGGGTTTGTCACGAGTTGTTAATGCCGTGTACGCTTCTAGGAGAAGGCGACGATCGACCCCATAACTCTGATAAACGACGATTTTTCGGAGAGGAGGGATCTCTAGGCGCTCAAGCTCGCGGAGTGCAAGCTCCTTGACCCCGACGAAACTCCACTGGTGTGCGAGTTTCAGGATGGATGTCCACTCTTCAGTACTTGCGTGGTAGAGAGAATATTTTCTGAAATTTGTTCAATATTTAAATGGGAGGGTAGAAACTGTAAACAGACGGGTTATAGAACACCCAGAGGAATCGTTCGAAATCGACCTCGAGTGTGTCCTCAAGAACCAAGGGGTGGACATCTGAAGAGCCTTTTGTGAATTCGCCAGGGGGCGGTGGGTGAGGGAGCTTGCTACGAAAGAATGCAGATTCGCGCGTGAAGAAGTAACGATGCACTCTAAATAATGTATCTTCAACCTGTCAACGTGTCACAACTGGGACTCGACAGAACATTGCTGATCATGGACCCACGTACACGAAAGATGATGTCTCCCCCATGAATGTAATATTCAGCGTGGCGTACGACGCGCTGGCTGCCCTGCTTGGAGTTGGTCGAAGGGTCCATGGTTGCCACGTATAAAAATTGGTAACGTTATGGGGTCGTGGCGGTCGTAAGAAAAGCGAGAGAGGGCGATGAAGTAGGAGAAAAAAAACTGGATGGTGTTGAAGGGAGAACAGAAGATCCGTGGTCGTCGCATGAGGCCGTCGCTTAAGTATAGGGTCGTACGTATTAAAATCGCCGTACGGAAATGTTCGGTTTGACGAAAGCGCGCCCAATCGTGGATTTTGAGGAGCGACGATGGCCAAGTGTGACAGCAATCCATCGATCCGAACGACGGCCAAGAGTCTAGATTTTCAGCTTGGTTTTCGTGTCGTGTTCGGACTTGCGGAAGCTGGGCCCGGGCCCGGAAGTACGGCCACGTTTCAAGTTTTTTCTAAGTGAACCGTGACCGCATTGAGCCAGGCTAAGTTGGTTGCAAACTTGCCTCTCCTTATCTATCGTGGGACAAATTTTTGAAAATGCGGACTAGGTTTTCAGCGCTCGATGTCAAATCCCGTTCAGGTCACAGTAAGTTACTGTAGTCGGAGGTTTTGTCTAATGAAATTACCGAACCTTCGAGTGGGCTATCCACAGATTCGCTGCACTTTTCAACTTCTGCTCCGACTGGGAACAACCTCCTGCCTTACCGCGTGCTCATGCCGCGCCAAGTGCCACCACACGCCTCACGAATTTCAGCCTGTTGGATGAGGCGCGTCGAGCCCATGTAGTATATGTTGTTGTAGTAGTCGGCAGAACCCACGTGCAAACTTGTTGTGTGTATCGGAAAGAACGATGTGGGCCAAGTTTTGGTAACAAGTGCATGAGTTTGTGTGGGCCCATATG
>Ga0307510_10008389_pt1 | contig 12308 bp, 5 predicted proteins | sample 12_EM_MG_FD_207224 | JGI IMG/M metagenome (GOLD analysis project Ga0307510, IMG submission 207224) | Populus trichocarpa ectomycorrhiza microbial communities from riparian zone in the Pacific Northwest, United States - 12_EM | ecosystem: Host-associated > Plants > Roots > Unclassified | place...
CAAAATATAATACATATTAGATATTTTTTTTTTAAATATTGATATAGTAATATATTGGATGAAATTTATTTTTAAATATTGAAACGGTAACATGAGATTATGATAACCCCACACAAAACAAATAAAGAAAACTTATGAAGCTCAGTTAAAAAATATTAAATTAAAAAAAAGCTCAAAAAAATAAACAGAATGAACCCGGGTCAACTTGCCAAACTCATGACCTGGGTCATGAGATCGCGATAACCCTATAGAAATAAAAAAAAAATTACAAAGTTTAATTCTCAACTAATCCAATATCGATGGATAAAATTAAAAAAAATGAGCTTGAAAAAACAAGCCAAAAAAATGACCCGAGCTAACCCGAGTTAATTTGTTAAATCAATAACTTGGATCACGAGATAGGAATAAATTCATAGAATGCAATCAATTTTTTTTTGAAACCCCACTTCTAATAAATCTAATATTAAAGGTTGAAATCGAAAAAAAAAACTAAATTTATGATACTAGTATATAACCTAAAAAAATAAAATTATGAAGCACAATTTTCAAAACAATATAATATTAAATTAAAAAATAAAAAAAATGGATTGATGAAGAGTAAAATTAAAAAAAAAAACTAAACAAAAAAAGCAAAAATTAAAACATCACAAAATATAAAATATTATTCCAATTAAATTTTTTTTATGAATGTAGCTATAGTGGTTTAATAATATCTTTTAGTTTGTTTTAAAAAAAATATTCAAAGGTATTTTTAGACCAATTAATCAATCAATTGAGACAAATCTTCTCCTCGAGGGATTTTTTTTTCTATTAATTTAATGCATTCATATAATTAAATATCTTTTATCATAGATTCAAATTTAAAAAGTAAAAAAAAAAACATATATATTTTTTTATCACTATACAAATCTTAAAATTCCAACTTGGAAAGGAAACATAATTTGTTTTTTGTTTTTTTTTTTTTATCACATGACAGCTTTTGAAGTTATAAATGAATCGTACATTTTGTTAAGGAAATTTATTGTCGATATATTATTTTTACTTTTGGAGAATAATTCTTTCTTGCTTAATTGGATTTGCACACAGGTCTTCCAAATTTAAAGTTGTCCATCTGTTTGTTTTCTTGCATCTTTCTCTCGAATTCGAACCCACCTACGATTTGAGCCGACAACCTACAGTTTGCGTCTCGAAGTAATCGAGGACTCGAGGTGTGAGGACAGAGGACTTAGGAGAGCATTCCAAGCACAGACGGCCCTCTTCCAGGCTATTAGCGGCCACGGGCCGAATTCGAGGCCTCCGTCTTTTCATTTAGTTCCCGAATGTTGAGAGTCCGTAAAGCTAAATGCTAGTGAATCTGGACTTAACAAGAAAGGCCTCAATGCCAAGAGTTTGGGTTCAGACTACAAAGGTAATTTTCTAGCTGGATCGTCTGTAGTCCTTGTGGCCTGTGGCTGTGTTTTAATGCCGTTTCGCCGTGAATGGACAACACTCTTGAACAGTCGCATGGACAAAACCATCGTCCTTTCTTGCATGACATTTTAACCTTGCTGGTGAGATCATGAGAACCAGAAAAAATTGCAGAAATATCTTCTCATCCAACAAGAAAATTGTAGGAAAAGAAGCGAGAGGGACCCCTAAATAGGTGGAATATTCGCAATGAAGCCCATCTCTAATAATGATAAAAAAAGAGACAAAAAGAAAAGAACCATCTGGAAATCACAGACGCTTTGCTCACCACGAAATAACAGAAAAAGGAGAGAAAATTCTGGAGACACAAAAAAAAAAGGGTCTTTCTAGCTTCCAAGTTTCTGTGGTAACAATACAATTGCCAAGAATTTGAGTGGCAAATATAGCACATCAAAATCCTAATCTCAAAGACTCAATGAGGAACTCAAGCTAGAAACTGTTTTCCTAATGCCACGTGGCAGCAATCCAATCTTGAGTATGTGGCCGTTAGGAATTTGAAAACCAATCCTCAGAGACACCAGTTTTCTTTTGCTATAAGACCCTCACTTGAGTCCTCGCTTCGCACCTCAAAGGCCAAAACTCTGCATTTGCTAGCTAGAAGTCACTCTACCCTTCGCATTACTTCCTCAATCAACCACTGCTGTTTGATCATGGCAGCAACCATCTCAACCGTTGGAGCTGTCAACACAGCACCGGTACTCTAATCTTAATTTCCCGCCATTTCATGCTATAAGTACTGAATGCCTGCATCATGTGCTTTAAATTGGATATCTTCGCCTATACATTGCTTGTTTTCTTACTCGGTTTTAAGATCATGGGTTCTTAAACCATCCAACACAGTAACTATTTTGCTGGTCTTCGTATTGCTGTTTGTTTCTTTTCACTTCTGGGCCTTTCATAATTAACTTAGTCTTGGATTGCTATATGAACTAGGATTAGAGGCTTTAAGTTGAACTAACTAATTAATGGGTTCAATTATTCATAGAAGAAATGACGATGGGCTTAGTTTTGGTTGTGCTATATTGAATGTTAAGAACTTGGAATTCCTGATGAATTAGTTTGATCTATACATGTGGTCATAACTTGATGCAGCTGGCTTTGAATGGCTCTGGCGCTGGATCCACAGTCCCAAATTCAGCTTTCTTTGGCAACAGCTTGAAGAAAGTGAGCTCATCAAGGTTCACAAACTCCAAAATTTCACCAGGGAGCTTCAAGGTTGTTGCAGAGTACGATGAGAAGAAGCAGACCGACAAGGACAGATGGGGAGGCCTTGTTACAGACATGTCTGATGACCAACAAGATATCAGCAGAGGAAAGGGTATGGTGGACTCTCTTTTCCAAGCCCCCCAGGGAACTGGAACTCACAACCCCGTTTTGAATTCTTATGAGTATCTCAGTCAAGGTCTTCGTACGTAAGTACCATACTTTTATATATGGGAATTATTGTAGATTATTCTCGCTGTTTAGCTAATACTTATGAATTATGATTTCCATTTCGTCTGAAGTTGTGGACAAGTTTGATTATGAACATGACTTGGTGACTGTGCTTTAGGTACAACTTGGACAACAACATGGATGGTTTCTACATTGCTCCTGCTTTCATGGACAAGCTTGTTGTTCACATCTCCAAGAACTTCATGAGCCTGCCTAATATCAAGGTATATATAACAGCTGACTTCTTTTTTATAGTCAATTGAGTATATTATTGAATAATCTCTTCTATTGGTATTTTTTGAAAAAAAAAAAAATTGAACAATTTCCGTGACTTTGTTGCAGGTTCCTCTCATCTTGGGTGTTTGGGGAGGCAAAGGCCAAGGAAAATCCTTCCAGTGTGAACTTGTCTTTGCCAAGATGGGAATTAAGTGAGTTTCTGTTTCCATCAACTTAATTTATTTCTGCCTGACAGCTTGTACATGTTGAATATGTTACCATATAGATCTTTCTGTTATGCTCGTTACCGTTTCGTCTGATGATAATCCATGTTTCAGCCCAATCATGATGAGTGCTGGAGAATTGGAAAGTGGGAACGCTGGTGAACCCGCAAAGCTTATCAGGCAAAGGTACCGTGAGGCGGCTGATATAATCAAGAAGAAGGGAAAGATGTGCTGCCTCTTCATCAACGATCTTGATGCCGGAGCTGGTAGACTTGGTGGAACTACCCAATACACCGTCAACAACCAGATGGTTAATGCTACCCTCATGAACATTGCTGACAACCCAACAAATGTGCAACTTCCCGGCATGTACAACAAGGAGGAGAATCCACGTGTCCCCATCATCGTCACTGGTAACGATTTTTCAACATTGTATGCTCCTCTTATCCGTGATGGTCGTATGGAGAAATTCTACTGGGCTCCAACCAGAGATGATAGGATTGGTGTCTGCATTGGAATATTCAAGAGTGACAAAATTCCCAAGGAAGATATTGTCAAGCTTGTTGATACCTTCCCTGGTCAATCTATCGGTAAGCTAGCTCCCTTCTAGAGTTTTGAAAGCTTTATTGGTGACAAGCGTTTCTTAAAACCGAGTTTCACAAAGTAGATGTTAGACTCAACATTCAAAAAGGCCCTGGGTGCATTTTTGTTTGGGGTGGCTAATATTTTTTGCTTGTGCAGATTTCTTTGGTGCTCTCAGGGCCCGAGTTTATGACGATGAGGTGAGGAAGTGGGTCTCAGGCGTTGGTGTTGACAGCATTGGAAAGAAACTTGTGAACTCAAGGGAAGGACCCCCAACTTTTGAGCAGCCGAAGATGACAATCGAGAAGCTCCTTGAGTATGGAAACATGCTTGTCCAGGAGCAAGAGAATGTGAAGAGAGTCCAATTGGCTGACAAGTACCTGAGCGAGGCTTCTCTTGGTGAAGCCAATCAAGATTCCATTGATAGAGGAACTTTCTATGGTTAGATCCCTTGATCCTAGAGGCTTGGATGGGAGGTTTGCATCTGGCTTCTGTTATTGTGTATAAAGTTGGAACAGGAGTTTTTCTTAAGTTGGTTTTCTTTCGTTGTTGTTTGTTGCAGGCCAAGCGGCACAGCAAGTAAAGGTGCCTGTCGCTGAAGGCTGTACTGATCCAAATGCAGCAAACTTTGATCCAACTGCAAGGAGTGATGATGGAAGCTGCACTTACAAATTCTAATTCCTTTTCTAGGCTTGTGGGTGTGTAAGGAGAAGCACTTTCTAAGGATAATCAAATTATATTGTTGCATAGTCTTGAATGGATATTGTTATCCTCTGATTTTGTGCCATGGACCCGTAATGTGCACCATTCAATCTTAAAGGGTGCTTTATTTTCTTGCTGCCATATCCATATATTTTTGCTGGTCGCAGATATATTCTCCTTGCACTACTCCATAGATTTACAAACAATCTTATCCACAAAATATAGCTTGCATCTACTTTACATGCTCTTATTATGCGTTAAATGCATAGTAAAAGATGGGTGCGAAAGTGGATCTGGGACGGGTATCATCTTCGAAAGCTTACCTCTTACAAATCACACAAAGAAATAGTTTGAATGAGATCCTAAAAGGCCCAATAGATGGGTTATTCTGGCAACCACAGCCCATTCATCTTTAGCTCCTGCGTGATAGCCCATTGAGACAATTTTGGGGCAGATAACCCCAACCACAATTTTCACCGATCCAAAAATATAAAAAATATTTAAAATTTTTAAGAAATGACGTTTCCAAACACTACGTTACCATCTTGCAAGAAGATTGCTGCACTCGTGAACTCTATCATCTCCCCATCATTTTCCCCCAGCTACAAAATGATGGAAGGAGAGATTATGTTATCATCACTTGGATTAATTTCTAATTGGAATTTCTTGACGAGCTTCGAAATTTATCATGAAAAAAAGAAGAAAACCACTTGATATCCTTGCTGACATGGCTCCACTGATCAGTTCCCACTTTGCAATCAGTGTTAAATTTGAATTTCTTCATTTAAAGTCCAGGATTTGGAGAGTAGAGGGGAGAAAACAAGTACAAAATTCAAAGAGGTGTTCACGGGAATTTCAAAAGGTCTTCTTTTTACATGAAGAAAAAGGGGGAAGATTCCCATTGTGGACCCCATTTTGCATGTTTTATACGGTCGGTATCCATTAATTAAACTTCGTCACCAAAAGTTGGTTTGAGTACTGCAAGTAATTGGATTCGTAATTTATTTGGTCTTTTATTTTAATTTTTTATGGAATGATAATTTTAATAGTTAATTCAAGTTGAATTAGGTTTTTTTTCCTATTGATTTAGGTTTTAAATTAATTTTATTTTTTTTTTAATTTTACCCTTCAACATTTAATTGATTGAGAATTGAATTTCATAATTTATTTTAGAATTATCACGATTTTATAATTAAATAATATATTTAGTAGGATAATTTAGATTGATTCAATATGTTGTCGATTATCTATTTTTTTTAAAAAATATTTTTTTAATTAAATTATAATTTTATTGGTTGCCTAAATATTATTCTTAGACTCGCTAAATCTACCGAGATGCATAAAATCAATCACATGATTTAATTTATTTATTTTTGTTAAAACACCTGGATATATTTTTTATATCTAAAAACATTTGATATCACCATAGTGTGTAGCACATATCAACGATGTAGATTTACTCCTCATGCTTGGGAATGAGAAATAGATAGTCTGCCACATGGCACACGGGTTGACTTTGTCTCGTGTTAAATAAGGGAAATTAGTGATCACCGGCTATTTAACTCGTGTTGTGATCGCGAGTTATAATTTTTTTTTTAAAAAAAACATTAGTTATGTAGATTATTTTAATATATTTTTTAAATATAAAATAATTCAAAATATAAATTGAAAACCTATACAACCAAAAAAAAAAATTAATAAAATTAAGAGATGAATATAAATCAAGATATTTAATAATGACATTTACCTGATTATGTTTACTAAACTTATTTATTAAAATCAATAAAAGATAAATTCACAATCTAAAAAATTTAGAATTTAAAAGATAAATACAAATAAAATTGACTAAATAAACTTATACCCTAAAAAAAATATCAATACATAAGTAATATTATTTAAAAATAAATATTTTTTATTTTAAAAAATAAATTTTATTTGTATAAAACCTTAAAAAATTCTGAATGAATTAACATAACGTCTTGAAAAATCAAATTAACACAAGCAAAATTACTCTAAAATAAATTTATATTAAAAAAATGACGTGCTAGGGTCATTCTATATTTTTATCCAATTTGATTATAATGTCTTGAAGTAACTATACAAATTCTCGATTCCAAGTTCTACCTGTCATGTGATAAATGATGTTCTTGCTATAGTCATTCTACATTTTTATTCAGTTGACATTTGACATGGTTTACACCTTTTGTTTTCTTCTTCTTCTTTTCAAATAAATCAAAAAACTTACTTGTTCTTGTTTCTCAAACAAATGAAACAGTAGTCAAACGTTATGGCAGTCATTACCCTTTTTTTTATTTTACATTTTTTAAAACATATCATCTATTTTTTTAAAAAATAAAAAAATAAAAAACAGAAACCTTGAATACTTGTTTACTAAAAAACAGGTCATATCCCAGATCAAGATACTGCTGCCTCGACGGCATTAGCCATGAACTGCTGCTGTTTCTGAGAAATCTTGGCACAAAACCACAGCCCAGCCATCGAAGTCTACAATCTTCCATTGCAAAAGATGCTAACACTAACTATGTAATAATTGAACTGAACTTCAGTTCCAGGGATCGACACAGGACAAGTGGCTGCCAATGGAACCCGTGGGCTGCGGAGACTGTTTGTTAGTGTAAATTCGTCAAACCATAACAAAAGGAAAACCAGTATGTTTCATGGTCAACCTGAGGTAGGTTTTTTTGTTTTTTTTCCCCATTTTTCCATGTATCTCTTCACTTGGGTTCCCTCATTGCTTACGTGGATACCATTGCTTATATTGTCTAGTGAAAAGCCACCAACAATTTCTCCACAACCAGATGGTCCATACCATTGAATTGATCACTATCCAGATAGGATTGGCAAGCATCTACTTTTGAATTAAGATTTAACTTGATATTTGTTAAAATTTAAAAAAAATTATTTTAAAAATTATTTTTAATATTTTTAAATCGTTTTGATTTGATAATGTCAAAAATAAATCTTAAAATATAAAAAATATTATTAATGTATTTTCAAGTAATTTTTTTTTAAAAAATTATTTTTATTACGTACGTTCAAAAATACCGTCTAAGTTTGTATGATGCGGAGTAAAGCTAGATAAATAAAATTTGATAAAATATCCGACACCCTACAAAGTTAATACCTAGAAAACTGTAGGGATTCGAAGCCTGATTTTATCAAAGTTGAAGTGAATTGTCTTAGACCCTACAATCCCGAGTACAAAACTTTGATCTAATCTGGCTTATGGCCTAAACACAAATTAGAATAAAATAAAATAAAATAACATTAAATCCTTCATAATTCGGAAAAAAGTATCGAAAATAGAGAAAACACACTGTTTCTAGACAATTTTTGTGGCCTAAGTGAAAACAAGGCTTGGCTGCATGTCGAGAAAGAGGATGTTGTTGGAAATTCGATGTCATAGAGAACCCATTAACATATTACGAGTGTCAAAACACTTCACAAATCAAACGTTAAATCCATTTAAAATCAGGATGTCCATTCAACTTTGAAGGTCAATTCATGAGACTTTTATTTTCTTTATATTTTCGGTATGTAAAATATTCACGTGATTGAACATCTTCAGTTTGTGGACAGATCATGAGATTGCCCATTCCAAAGTCGATGCACAATCCATACCTCGAACTCATGAAATGAAAAACTGTACCCTTCAAATTTAGAAATATGGAATTCGATCGGTGCACCGACCGTAATATATAGGAAACATACCTTCGTTCCTTGAGAGGTTTTGATTTCCCACACCAAAACGAGGATGTTTCCGATGAAAAGGAAGGGCGTCGCATGTTGTGGTCTGTAGGACACCGACAATAAAAATAGTGATTATTATTATAAAATTATTTTAATTCAATAACTTAAAATATTAAAATATTAAATAAAATTTATATTTTTTTAACACATTTTATTAAGGAAAACTTGAAATTTATATAAATCCACGTTACCTTATGTTTAATTTTTTTATTAAATAAATAAGAATTATAAGATTCGAACTCGTGATCGTTTGGTAATTAAAGGTTTGATATTATGTTAAAAAATCAATTCAACTAAAAAACTTAAGCTGTTAGGCAAGGTTTTAATATATAATTTATATTATTCTCTAATAATTATGTGATTATTTTTCAAAATTTATCAAAATAATATAAATTTATAAAATATAATTTAAAACAAAAAAAATAAAGTTTTTTGAAAAGGGGGTTTTGAGCACGAAAACAACCACATAAATGGATGCCAAGACCACGTTATTCAAACGTGCTGTCGTTTTCGACTGAGCGAGTGGTCTGTCATCTTTGGTGGGTCCTACTCAGCTGGAGGGAAACAGTAATGCTTATTGTTGGTAATTAACAGATAATAATTATGCAAAATAACCTCGACACTTCATGTTAAGGAAATAATAATCATGGCACTTTATGCCTGATATAAAATTATACGATATTAACAACAAGTACACGTAAAGTTATAGATCATGGCCTTGGTAACTTGTAATCACCTCGGATATTGACTGTGATTATCCTTGCGTCCGAGTATCGCAAGGTATGATTTGCTAAAATGATCCAGAATTTATCTGGCATTGATTAATCTTAGAAATAATAATGATTATCGTCTCCTTGACATTGATTCGTTTGCAGCATGACGACAAACAAAAACCCTACTGTCACTAACCCCACTGTCTATTATTTCAGAATCACTTCAAATATATAATTAGCTGACTACAACCAAGATTTGACGTGACTAAAATCACAAGAAGAGCTTATGGTATAATTGTATGCGAGTCCTCTTCTGTAAAAGAAATTTTGGATCTTAGACTCTTCGTTGTAAATAAAAGACGAAGAATACTTGGCTTATCATAGCATCAGAGGGAGTAAACTTCTTACGCTACTAATTTATTGGCTTTGTCATGTTAATTCAAACCTACTGTAGAAACAACGTTTTAAATGCTGAATAACATGACTTTTAAAGCAACCAACAGTAAAGCCAGACCTTCCAGTTTCCATGTTCAATGATGGATAAGGCTCAAATGGCCTGTGGCCCTGAATTCTTAGTTGCCTATAAGCAGAGTGTGCTTTGCTAAGGAAAGGAATCAAATCATAGATTTTATCTACACCACTCAGCCTCCGTAAACCCCTTCCCTTCTCCTTTCAAGATCCCACAAGATTACAGCGAGATTCATAGCTCAAAAACCTTTTCACTCTTGCTAAAAAACAGAGCACCCTTTGTTTCACAGGTAAAATTTCCCTCTCTATCATGTCCCAGATGATCACGCTTCTCTTGTTTCTCCTTTTCCTTACAAGCCCAGTTTTTTCTCAGCTAGATGATCTCTACTTCCCAGGCTTTAATCATGTTACCAGTAACATGAGCCTAAATGGTGCTGCTGTGATTGAAAAAAATGGCATACTTCGGTTAACAAACAACACTCAACACACAGTAGGTCATGCATTTTACTCATCTCCAGTCAAATTCAAGAACTCTAGTAATGGAAAAAGCTTCTCCTTCTCAACTGCCTTTGCTTTTACTATAGTTCCTGAGAATCCAAGAATAAGAGGTCATGGTTTTGCTTTCACAATATCCACCTCAAAAGAGCTCCCAGGCGCGCTTCCAAACCAGTATCTGGGTCTCCTCAACGCAACCGACAGTGGAAACTTCTCCAATCATCTCTTTGCAGTTGAGTTTGACACTGTTAAAGACTATGACTTGCATGATATAAATGATAACCATGTTGGCATTGATATCAATAGCGTGATATCAAACAAATCCGTTCCTGCTGCATCCTTTCTTGTTAATTCAACAACGAAAGATTTGAATCTTTGCAGTGGTAGGCCTATTCAAGCATGGGTTGATTACGATTCGATCAAGAATCTACTAGAAGTAAGGCTTTCATCTTTTTCTAAAAGACCGGTTTCTCCTATCCTATCCTGTAAGATAGATCTTTCTCCTCTTTTCAAAGATTATATGTATGTTGGGTTCTCTTCATCAACTGGCTTGCTCACAAGCACACACTATATCCTTGGATGGAGTTTCAGCATGAAAGGAGAGGCTAAATCTTTATCTCTTCCTTCCCTTCCTTCTCTTCCGGGGCATAAAATGAATCACACAGGATTGATTTTAGGTGTCTCAACTTTAGCTACTTTTCTCATAATCTTGATCGTGGCCACGACATTTTACCTTTCCAGGAAGATGAAAAAAGCAGATGTCACAGAGGCATGGGAGCTTGATATTGGCCCTCACAGATTCTCTTACCAAGAACTCAAGAAAGCAACGAAGAATTTTCGAGATGAAGAGTTGCTTGGATTTGGTGGATTTGGCAAAGTTTACAAAGGAACCCTGCCGAATTCCAATACTGAAATCGCAGTTAAGCGAATCTGTCACGAGTCTACACAAGGTTTGAAAGAGTTTTTGACTGAGATTGATAGCATCGGTCGGCTTCGTCATAGAAATTTGGTTCGGTTACTGGGATGGTGTCGGCAGCAAGGTGACTTACTACTTGTCTATGATTTCATGGCTAATGGGAGCTTGGACAAGTACTTATTTGATAATCCTAAAACAATTCTTAAATGGGAACAAAGGCTCAATATTATCAAAGGTGTGGCCTCAGGCCTTTTGTATTTACATGAAGAATGGGAACAGACTGTGATTCACAGAGACATAAAGGCTGGTAATGTGTTATTAGATTCTGAGTTAAATGGAAGACTTGGCGACTTTGGTCTTGCCAAGTTATATGATCGTAACTCTAACCCCATCACCACTAAAGTGGTGGGGACATTGGGTTACTTAGCACCTGAGCTAACAAGAACAGGCAAGCCCACTACAAGTTCAGATGTGTTTGCCTTTGGTGCTCTTTTGCTTGAAGTAGTTTGTGGAAGGAAACCTATTGAGCCTAAAGCATTGCCGGAGGAGCTCATTTTGGTGGATTTGGTATGGGATAGGTGGAAAAGTGGTGCAATTCTTGATGTAGTGGATCCAAGATTGAATGGTGAGTTTAACGAGCACGAGGCTGTTCTTGTGTTGAAACTGGGGCTAATGTGCTCTAACAATGCGCCGAATGCGAGGCCTCCAATGAGGCAGGTTGCGAGGTATTTGGAAGGAGAAGTGGCATTGCCAGCGTTGGTTGCAGCCCCGAATGCATATGATGGGAAAAATGTTAATGCAAATAAGGTTAGGAGGGAGTTAGTGGATCATAAGCATTCATATCCAGTATCATCAAATTTGGAGAAGGTCAGTACATGGTCCTTCGATGGTGATTACGGGGATACTGATATTGAAGCTGGCTCAGATTCAGCTCTTCCATCTTCTGGTGGAAGTGAATGCAAATAGCCAGAGCATTAAATTACAATGAGGTTCTCTTTTTCTTTGTATGATTATATTCGAGAGGACAGAATTTTTTTTCTTTTAAGATAGTGGTTTTTGTCATAATGTCAAGAAGCTGATTAACATATCTCAAACACAGGATGTAATTTCACAAGTAGATAGATGTTGATATGATTACTATGTTCATTCAGTTGAGTTTAGTCAAATTAAACTTCATGTAAATCTTACAATTGGATTCAATCTTGTTTTTTTAAAAAAATTCTATTATTTGAAAGTTTACTGAACCTGACTTAAAAAGATAAAGCTTTTTCACTAATAATATACCTCATATACAAGATTTGAACTCAAAATTTTATTTTT
>Ga0307510_10008390_pt1 | contig 12307 bp, 4 predicted proteins | sample 12_EM_MG_FD_207224 | JGI IMG/M metagenome (GOLD analysis project Ga0307510, IMG submission 207224) | Populus trichocarpa ectomycorrhiza microbial communities from riparian zone in the Pacific Northwest, United States - 12_EM | ecosystem: Host-associated > Plants > Roots > Unclassified | place...
AATAACGTGTAACAGGATCTGCTGCACAATAACATACCCAAGCAGACAAACCTGATCCAGCAGCCTTCTCCCTCTTGATCAAACCAACCCAAATCAACCCTATCATTGTGAACCAGACCGACCCTTTCAGAGCCTCAACAGCCACGCCTCATCTTCTCCACTATCAACACCTCATTGGGGCATACATATTAGCAAACTTCAACTCCCATATTAATCAAGAGAAACACATTAAATTAGATCCCCCAAAAACCAAAGAAGTTGAATAAATTGGTCGGAAAACAATCTCCCCTTTGCGTGGAATTCAATTCCTCCCTAGTCAGGATTAATTCCCATGTAAACAGGCGCGGCCCGTCAGGTTTTTGCTGTAGCATCATTCAAATCTCAAGTTACAACCTTCACAAGCATCGTGGAAAAGGCTGCCGACTCCCAAATCGTCGTTAGAGCCTCCAGTAATACTAACTGAAAGGTGGCCCTGGCATCAGAATAAAAGCGTTTACAAAGACACCCATCAACATTCAACAAGCACCATTCCAGAAGCAAAATATTTTGTCCAGCTTCTGCGACTACGTGCTTTCAAAGGTGAGATTGCATGTACACTTCCACAATTGAGAAGCAAAGTAGGAGAAGGGTGATTTTAAGCTTACATACAATTTCTTGTACATTTTTCAGACTTACACAATTTTGACTCAAAGCTTCTGATAGATTTTCAAAAGAGTTGTACCAAGTTTTGTAATTGCAGCTTCATATTTTTTAGTCAGTTTTTACAAAATATCCAACCATCAAACGAACTAAAATAAATTCCCCAAAATTCACTATACCAAAGGAGAACATTAATGGCCCAAAATGAAGGGAAAAAATGGATAATAAATCACCCACTCCTGTGGAAGCAACACTAACTAACTCTGTTAGCCTCCAACCCATCTAATTCATCCCTAACTGCTCTCAAAGTTGCCCTTGCACACAAGAATTGTGCTAGGGGAACGGAGGATTCACACCTCAATGTCACAGCATTTACAAATTTGTAACTTGTAAGATTTAATGAGAAACCGAGATGGGAGTGGGTGGTCGAGAGCAACTGCGGATTCGATCAAAGAATTTATGTGTCAAAACTATCTCACTCAAAGTGATGTGTAATTGGAGAAAAGCTTCAACAAATTATCGGTAGTTTCAGGGTGGAATTTCCTCGCAAACAAGTAACACGGCCGTGTGGTACCATTCCATAGGCAAGGTTGCACCTGCACATCCCTCTATAAAAGCCCAAGGGGAGGAGGAAAAAAAAAGAACAGAAGTCAGCCAACAGCTTATAAAAGAATACAGTACCCAAAACACCTTTAAGAAACTGTACCTTTTCATCACTTGTCACATGAATACTCAAATCGATTGACTGCAGAAAGATAAAACACTCAAAGTGTTACAGTCAAAACCACAAGAATAACACAGTTCAAAACGAAAGTCCATGAGAATAATAACTAGAAATATAACAAGAAATACCAATCAGCCTTTAGACCGATTGATAATGACCCGCTGCATTGTGCAAGCTGGTCACGGTTTGTCCCTAGAGGAGACAACCTCACCCACACTTCCACCTTTGTAGACACAATAATAACAAGGAATATAAGATCCATTTACACATGTAAATATAAAATTTTTACACAATCTTATATTTACATTTATAAGATCCCTGTTGTATTGACTATGTAACATGATATGATGGGCTTTTTGGAAGGAAAAGAGTAGGTATTTGATGGATGTTAGTAAACTCCAAACACTCATATTGAGCAGTGTCTGGAAAGAACAAAGACTACTGAGTCAAGACCATACCGTAATATTCTTCAGAAGTTCAGAAGTAACATCCTGAGTCCTATACAATTTTGGATGCCACTTTCTCTCAGACCAGTCAACATGTGTTACAGACCAGTTTGCTATTCCACCAGGATCAACTATCTGAATTCACATAAAAAAATGAAAGTCATAAAGAGAAACCAAGATAAGGAAGGTAAAGTTGAAGGAATATGAGGAAGATTCTCACATGGAAAAATGTTGGCAAATAATGTTCATCGGCAATGCAATTTTTCCCTTCCAAACCAGGCTGAAATTATGTAAAAAAAGAAAGAAAGAAAGAAAACATGTCAATATCATAACATACACAAAATTTAGAAAGTCTAATTTACAAAATCCCAAAAGCAAGCATAGTCACAAAAATTTGAGCACAGTTGTACAATGAACAAATGCAAAATAACAGATAGTGCTTGAGCTTAAAACATGGAAGAAGGGTCCCAATGTAAAGCTCAATGTGACACACCATCTGAAACATTATGCAATTTTGATTTTGATCATCCCGCTGTTCAGTGATGACATCATATAATATTATTATAGGATGTTGCCCACCCAAGTTATGAGAATGTGATACGGTTCCAGGTAGAGAACAAAAGTTAGACGCAAGCTTACAAAATATTTTGTTGGCAAAAAAATTGCACTTACTAGGTTTCATATTCCAATCAAAGTACAAAGAAATGGGCAAATAATTAAGAAATTATTAAAAAAACAAATGAATAACCAAAAAAATTAAAGCACTCATCAATCATGAACAAATAAAGAATTCTATATTCTGATTTATGACTCCTAACATCGGAGTTCCATTACCAAGGCAATGAAGATAGCATTAAAAAATGTTCACTGTATGGAGGGCACATGGATCAAACAAATTTTAGGAAGATCTCTTGAATCTTTTCTTTATTGAAAACAATTCCCTGATATCTCAACCTTTCTTTAATATTCAACTCTGAGAATCAAGAACAAAGGGTGCATCCACCAAAAATCTTGGTACACTCACAAAACACAAGTAACATGATAAATATATAACAATCATACACATGCAAGTAAATCTGTAGCTGTTTGAATAGAATGCAAGCCATATAGAACAGACCATACGCCTATAACAAAAGCATAGCTTAATTCAGAATAAAGGAAAACCTGCCTTGCAGTAATCGCGGAATTTGGTGTAGTAAAGGCTGTCAGCCATAACTATCACAGCATGTTGTCGCTTCATTGAGAACCACTGCATAAAAGTTCATTCATTAAAACTGCACAAATAAACTAAGAATCTAAATCAATGTGATCTATGCTGAAGAATCTAAACAAAAAGCTCAATTGCCAACATGACACCATGTCCAGAACTCACACACACATGTTTCTTGCATGTTGAACATTATACACGTATTAAATCAAGAACCCACATTTAAGGTTAAATAGACAAATGCTAAGGGATGATCATGACTAGTAAGAATTACAAAAGCCAATGATGGAAAATATGAAATCAACATACAGCATTATTTTACTTAGTTTGATCTGGCATAATAATAAAGGCTGCATGAAAAATAGAGCCATATGGTCATAGTGGCTTGGAGAAAGTATACCTGTGCACCCTTTCTAAAGTCTTTCAACTCAATTTCAGGTAACATGTGCTCTGAATACCTACCATTCCCATGTGGACCAGGATCATAAAAGCTGAAAACAAAAGGACATGTCAATCAGGAAGGGAAAACCAATTTGGAAAATAAAGATCTTCAATTTTACTCCATTAGTTGCGATTGACCTCTTGCAGTCCAAACTCCAAACGATAACATTTTTATAGAAGTAATAACCGACAGGAGAGCCTAACACAACAGAAGAACACAGGGTAACTACCGTGTAAGAGAACAGGGCTTACCAATCAAGATAGCTCATGTTCGAGTACATCAGATAGTTGTAGATGTGGTCAAACTTGTACAATGGCACGCAACTGCAATGTCAGGTGGTCAAAATTATATCAAATTCAGATTATTTTATAGATTGAAAAGATAAAAGCTACAAAAGATATAATGTTCTACCTATCAGAAAGTAACACAAAGTGTTGGTTATCAGGATCTCCAAGAGCATTTGCCAATAGGCGTCTCTCTGCATCAATCATTGAAATTTGTCCCCATATCACCTGCAAAAATTTGCCCATGCAGAATTGATTAGTTTTCATTAGTGATTTGAGAGATATGGAATCTATTTTTCAGTCTCAGAAACTTAAAACTACAAAATATGGTTTTCATTATGTCTATTTTGATGGGATAGTTCAACCATTCATCACATATATTTTATAGGCAGTCCCACCACTGATAGTCACAATGGTAATGTTAGTGTTATCATTACACCATAATATGGATAAATTAACTAGTTTTACCAACTGCTTGGGGCTTAAGCGAAGATTTAGTACATCAATATCCGGCAGTACAATAATGATGTTGAAACAAATAGCAGTCCTTTACCAATAGTCTGCCAGCATGTTTAGATTATCCCACTCTCAGAGTAACTATTAATCTGTCAAAATTTGTTTTAAAGCTTCATCTATCACAAACAGGATAGTTTTTACAAGATTAATGATGATGTTTTGGTTCATCATCATTAAAGAGGGCTGACCACAGAACAGATGGACAACTGAAGAAGGCAACAGGCCACCACTGATTCATCTTTCAAAGGCTGACACTAGACATTATTAACAAAGCAGGGGAAAATGATCAATCAGGGAAAGGAAAGTTGACACCTTATATAAGGAACAGGACTCCAAGAACACCATGGCGTTATCCTAAAAAAGCATCTTATATGGGTGGATTAAAACAAGCCAAATCCTATAAATTCATCTAACATGTCTTTCTTTTCTTAAGAGCTCCTGATACAAAATACGAGATCTATGGTGCAAGTATGTTTGAGAAATCATTGCCCAACTATCTACCCTTGATAATACAGAACATGAACCTAGAAATATCTAATCAATCTGTTATGTAGAAAGCAGACCAGGTACCAGAAGGCAAGAAACTATATATAACTGAAAACTAATGGAGAAACTAAAAGACTGCAAAGCCCTTAAACAAATGTAACAAATAGGAAAAGTAGAAAAGCAATAAGATATGCTTTTAAACATACATCCAAAAGTGTGGAAAATTAAAGTAAGACATGAATATATTAAATACATGAAGGCAGACATAGCATATTGACATTAAATTTACAGACCTGGTCGCTGCGTACATCTCGATCAACAAAGTAACGGCTCACATGAACTGGTTTTTCCTTGGATGCATGCACATAAACAGAGAATCTGTCCTCATGGCCCTGCCAGAAAGATAAATTAGCTTCAGCAACAGATACAAGTAGTGTAACAGAACATACAACAACAAGGAAAGTCCACCACAAACACTAACAGTTTTGACATTTATTACAACTTATTAACATTCCATCACCTCAACACCTAAACTACACAGTCAACATCATGCACATCCACACAGATATCTGAGTTAGCTAAATCATTTGTGCAAACTGCAAACCACCTAATATCTATACACTGTATATATGTATATATAACAATCTAAATCATTAAAACAGTTTCGCCATGTTCAGGAGCATCAGCAGTTACAGTTCAGAACAGCTTGCACCTTAACAATATTGACAATGTTTTTCAATTGCAACTTCACTGGAACATGTTATACCAGTCAATAATGTCTTGACTCTTGAGATATTACAATTTCTTTTGGGACAAGAATCACATCTCCAACGATAACTGCTGGAAATGAATCTTTGTTAAATAAGCTTCCAAGCAAGATTATTTGTACAACTACATTTTGGAGTCCTTGCATCATGTCTTCAAACATATTAATGGATCTAAAACAAACAAAATGATGTCTATCAGTATACTTTCTTTTTTTTTCCTTCTAGAGTTCTTTTACATTTTTTTTCCTATTATATGCATGAAAAACCTTTCCCAGAAACTTCCTTAAATAAACTTGCTTTCATCCAAATCATTTGAGCATTCATCAAAACCATCTTATCTATATTAAAAATTTAGAATAGTAAGACTTCTCCACTAGTTAATGGAATGTACCAATTTTCTAGCCCATCTGATCCACAAGGAGAAAAACTTTAAATGCATATATGGACAAGTTAAAAAATGAAAAATTCATTGATGGGAACTAACAGTCCTCAATTGATATAGAGCAAAACCTTATCTATAAACTCAAGATTGGTGAATAGTTCAAATATGCTTACATATATACTATGGAAGCTGGTCAGAAATATGAACACACAAAAGCTTCAACTATGCTTGTGAAATTTATAAACCAAAACTTAAAAACCATTTCTTTGATCCAATAGCTTTAAAGTCAATAGTTGACAAAAATTCCAAAAGTAAATGAACATGAAGAGAATGTCTAGAAAAGCAATGCATATTTAACATAAAAGTGTGATAGAAAGCTTACAGAGAAAAATTTGTCCCAGAGTTTCTCGAAAGGTAACAAACTGGTAGTCAAAAACATAAAAGCAATTTTAGCTTTTTTTGTAGGAATAGAAGGTGTATTCAAAATTTCCCTAACCACAATACGAGAAGCAATTTCTTCATCCGTAAATTCCCTTGTAGGAGCAGGTGGAAGCCAGTCTGTTAGAACCTTGCAACCTCTCGAAGAAAATACATAACAAGCGCTACTGCTTTGTGGTGGATAGATATAAGCACAGACTAGAAACAGGCTGACCATTGAAACCAAAATTATAATCCACATTGGCCTCTTCAAAGGAGGGCGGTGGCGAGCTCCATGCAAGATCTGCACATCACCCATGCCTAGACGCCACAATTGAGGTGTCTTCATCTACTACAAGCACATCTGAAAAGAAACTCCTAATGATGCATCCCTTTCCTCACAGCCACATTTCACCACTCTCTGTCAAACAAGGAATTAGGACTTTAAAGCAAGCAGCGATTCCCCAACAGAGTGAGAAAAATCTGAAGTCAAGGGTACAGATAATTAATTGGTGTAACATAAACCATCAATTATTACACCATATTTGAATTTCATAATTGATAATCAGGTGTAAACCCAGGAACGAGTAAAAAAAGAGAAGTTTTCTTTTCAAAAAGTGGACAGAGATTCTTCAATGCTTTGCAATATCCAATAGGAAATCATTTATAAGCAGATACACCTTTCGCAAACAAAATGAGAAAAAACAGCACCATCATGACATCATTAACCCAAACTAATCAACAGAGAAATTATAACAAAACCATTAACCGAAACAAGCATGCAGCAAACTCCAGAACATAAGAGATAGTGTAGGAAGTGTGTAAAGTCAAAAGCACCTTCACAGTCAAACCAAGATAGCACTTGCAATTTACTTTGCTAATACCCCAGAATCTAAATTCTAAAACTTAAAATCTTTACTTTCATTCCCTCTTCTTCCTATCTTTTGTAAACAAACAAACAAAAGGTGCATGCTCTTTGAACAATTAAAGATAAAAACCAAACAATAACAACAGATCAAATATAAAAAAAAAAAGATCAAGAAACTTAAAGAAATAAACCAAGCTGGATACTAACAATTCAAAGTCCTCAATTTGCCCAACTACTAAAACCAAACCCCATATTCCCAACTTCACCGATAAATACATATAAAAAAACCATCCCCTAAAAAAAGTCAAACCAATCCAACACACCCTCCTACAGTTCCAAGGCATACCCAGAACCAATTACTCATTCAAAATCCAAATCCAAAAACAAAACCAAAATGCACCATCAATTACACTTTAGCCAACCCCTTCCCTTTCTAAAATTCAAGATTTCCACACTTTCACTCACACCCCTGTTTGGTTCCCGAGATAACACAACCAAATAAAACACAAGAAAGAAAAGAACCAATTTTCTCTTGCATACTCGATCAGCCATTCACTCAACCTGGATAAAACACTCACTTAGATCCATGCAACTATACAAAGTCCTAATAACAATACAGCCACGTCCAAAAGATTCCTTCTTTCCTCTCCTTCCACTCTCTTTTTTCTCAAAAACCAATCAAAAAACAAGAATCAAAATCTCTCCGCGTCAACGAAACATCCACAATGAATGAGACTAGAACAAGAAAACCAACGATTACCATACCTGATAAAGCTGAACAGAGAAGAACCAGATCTTAAATCATGTCAATCTATTCAAAAACTGGATTCAAAAAGATCAAATCTTTCACCTCCTTATTGGCTAATCAAGATCTGGGGCCACACAAAACAAGAAATAAAAAACACAAAGACCCAGAAAGGGAAAGACTATATTTATTTATAGAAAGAAGCAAGAGAGTGCTGAGTTTGTATTCGTTTATGTGTTGTGTTTTGTTGTAGGTTTCTTCTATATGTTGTTTAGTGCCTTTTCTTTCCTTCTTTCTTTCTGTATATTTCTTCTTCTTCTTTTTCCTCTCTCTCTCTCTCTCTCTCTCTCTCTATGTAATGAAATGAGAAAGTCTTATGTAGTATCAGTCGTTGTTTAGGGCTGCACTGTTCCGAACATGGAAACAGGAAACAAATTAAAGCCGGCGAATTATATTTGTTAATTATATTTATTTATTTCACAATAATTAAGGTTTTTTTTTTGTTTTTGTGTTTAATTGGACTCGTTGCTTTGGTTATTGGAATTTGGAAGAACAAATTAGGAAAAGTACAAAACTGGAAATGTGGTTTCGGGTTTCGAATCGCGTTTTAATCGGAGCTTTTAATAAATTGAAAATTAATTAATTTAATATTTTTATATTATTTTAATAGACTGATATTAAAAATAAATTTTTAAAAATAAAAAAAATATTATTTTAATATATTATTAAATAAAATACATTTTAAAAAACAATCATAATGAACACTCATTTCTTATATTTTTTTTATATTATCAATTTAATGGCTAAGAATTTATGTTTTTTATTTTTGTAAGAAGTAAATTTAATTTTGATAGATTAAAATTAATTTAAGATACCATCAATCATAAAATAAAACAATGTATTATTTTGCGAAAAATATTTCTTTTATATATATATATATATATATATGTATGTATATAGATTTGTTCAAATTTCCATAAATATTAGGTACAAGGGAAACATTGGCGGAACAATTCAAAGTACAACAATATATCATAATATATTTGATATTATGATAAGAGTTACTTTTTAAAATATTATTTATTTAAAAATATATTAAAATAATATTTTTTATTTTATTTTTTAAATTTTATTTTTAACATTAATACATTAAAAAAAATTAATTTCAAACAAAAAATATTAATTTTTTTATAAAAATATTTTCCAACCAAAAAAATAAAATAAACAAAACCCAAATTTTCTATCAAATCCAGACCACAATAAAATATAATAATATCTCTCTCATTGTATGGATTTTGCGAGCCTTATGACTGGTGGTTGCCACCCTTGGGAAATTGTTCTCTTTTTTTCTTTTTATTTTTTAATGTAGTCTGAAGATGTTCACTTTTACATAAAAAGAAACTTGTTTTCAAGACCCGATTTCTTGTACTAATTGTTTCAAACATTTTTATCTTTGCATCAAACAACTATCCCTAAATAGTAGGATCCTCTATAATTCTGTTCAAAAATATTTTCTATAATCAAAATATATTAAAAAAACATGAAAAAAAATATTAATTCTATTTCTAGACCAATAAATCAACAGAAATTAAAAAAAAAAGAGTAAAACCCTGTTTGTTTTTACCTTTCGAAGCGTTTTTGAAAAAATTTGAATTTATTTTATTTTTTTATTTGTTTTAAATTAATATTTTTTTGTGTTTTTAGATCATTTTGATGCGCTGATATCAAAAATAATTTTTAAAAAATAAAAAAATATTATTTTAATATATTTATAAATAAAAAACACTTTAAAAAACAACTATAAAATATTTTAGCAGGCTAATCTCATTTCTTGTTTTGCAGGCCAGGTTACATCAGCCAAAGGGTCCAAGGTAAGCTTATTTTAATTGCCAGTTGAGACATATGCATATTTAAAAAAAAAAAAAATAGTTTTCAAAATTATGGGAAAGCATAAGGAAAGGTTTCCGTTGATTTGATCGATCTGAATGTTCCTAGCAATAAGCATTGAACGTTCCTAGTAACACACACTACTTGTTTAATGACTTTGTGCATCTAAGCCAATGTTTAATTAATTAATTATGAGGTCACCCTAAGAGACAAATTAATTATTAACCATTTTTATGTTTAATGACTCTATTTGTTTTAGAAAAATATATTTGTTATCTTATAAGATGGACACATTTTCACATGAGAAGTTTTAGACTCATAAATGTTTTTAGTTCAATTGATCTCCTCATAAAAAAATAAAAAAATATTCTCATTCTTTCTATAGCTTTAATTATAAAATGATCGTTTATTTAAAATTCTTTCTTTCTGTTTTAAATTTTATTCTAGAACGCAATATAAGTAGACTTTTATTACTAATCCCACTCTGGAATAGCTTCGTTGCTCCTTTCTTTTTCTGTGGAATTGTCGTTTTATCATGCAATTATTAGGGAATATTCAGAAACTCACCATTTCTTCTTTAATTTATTTCCTGTTAAAATAAGGTGTTGTTAATTTCTAGAAGTAGTAGAATGGTCTCCATGCACTGCTTCTGCTTCTGCTTCTGCTTCTGCTTTATTTGAATTGTATTAGTGTTGACGTCTAAGATCAATTTCGGAGTCTAAGACTTGAATTTTGACCATTGAAAAGGTGAACGGTAAACGGGAGACAAAAGAGAAGACCTTTTCATGGATTGTATATTTGCTTCTAAGCAGATTAATTATATATTCTATAAAGGTGACTCGTGATATATTACAGATCATATCAAATCTTTTCTATATATAAAAAAATATTCAAGGATGAAAAAATATTAATAAAAAACCCTATAAAAAACAGAGAAAAAAAGAAAGAGATACTAATCTACAATTGAATAAATAATGAAAGATGAAACTAAGAAAATATAATTTTTTTTAAAAAAAAAAGACTCAAGCAAATACAAGCGAATCTCCTAAACATGAGTTAATCTTTCAAATTACAACTTGTTGAATCTTAGACTCGGGCTTAATCAATTCCCAACCAATTTAGATTGTTGAAAGATGAAACTGAAAAAAATATTAATTTTAAAAAAAATTTCAAGGTAAAAAAATAGCAATCAAAAGAATGAAGATAAAATTCGATAGGAAAAAAAAAGGAGGATGAAATCGTAAAAAAATCAATTTTAAAAATTATCAAAAATAAAATAAATAGAAATTAAAAAGAAAGAAGGGCATATCTAATTAACACATGAAAAAACTAGAGGAGGATGAAATTAAAAAAAAAATTCTAAATCAGACATGAAAATTGAGGTAAAGAGAGAAAAAAAAAGCTCATCGACACTAAATCAGAGGTTGTTGACCACACGCGCAACCTAAGGATAGAGGGGTTGCCGAGGCAATTCAAATGTTGCCCTAGAAATTGATATATGGCCACTGGGTGATGATACATGCCCTATCCAAAAAGCACTACCAACACATGCATCAACCACCTTTTTATTAATATTTATGATAATTAAATTACTAAATCATCACTAAGTTAATTTGATTATAAAACAAAAAGCCATACTGAGAAGATGAAAACACCAATGAACACCAACTTTTTTTTTAATTTAAAAAGTAATTAAGTCATCACTTTGTTGAAACAAATGAAAAGACTAAAACGCATTTGAATGCCGATTTAATCTATTTATAATGGTCATTAAGTCATTTTACTCTACCAACAAAAAAATTGAAAAGGATCAATTTGTCCTAATCAATATGATAATGAGCAATAAATCATGTGAAAAACATAGTATTACCCCTAGCAGCAAGTTATATGATTTTGTTTGATATGGGTAAAATATTTATTCCACTATTCCAATTCATATTGATATATATATATATATATATATATATATATATCTTGGTTTACAGTGAATGACTAAGCCTTTTAATTATTATTTTAATTTAATTGTATTGTAACCAACACAAATATGAGAAACTCAAGTGCCTTCTTATATCTAGTGTGAGTATCATAATTTTAAAACCCGGCCCGGCTCGGCGGGTCACCCGGGTCCTGACCGACCCGGGGCTGGAACCGGGCCAGGTTGAAGAACAAATAGGGGAAGAAAAAACTTGTCTGACCCGGCAAAACCCAGTAAAAAACCCGGTTGCGACCCGTTGACTTTTGTTTTTTGTTTTTACTAAAACAACGTTGTTTTGATTTAAAAAAAATTGACCCAGGTAACCCGGGACCCCGGCCTTGGACCGGGCCGGGTCTGAAAACTATGGTGAGCAGGACCTACTTTTAATTTCTCATAAAAAAATATGGTCTAATTTACACTCTATAAAGAAAATTTAATTATTTTGAACAACGTGAGACCTTTCATGGTGTTATTTTTGAACCATGAACCCAAAATTTTCCATTTAATTTGATCAAAATACTT